>LNFM01000134.1_pt1 | contig 180519 bp, 136 predicted proteins | sample 596031 | NCBI WGS metagenome assembly LNFM01 (sample SAMN04254537, study PRJNA301005) | activated carbon metagenome | isolation source: dual media filters at the Ann Arbor, Michigan drinking water treatment plant | place: USA: Ann Arbor | reverse complement strand
AGATGGCGTGATGAGCGCTACGGCCAACAGAAAAGAGGATGGACTATGATCGGTAGCGTGTCGTCGCAGAGACGACTTTTTCTACAGCGTCGTTAGAACTCAGCATGTCGCCCGCACCCAAAAGTCCCGCCGAGGTCCAAGAAAAGCGAAGGGCCTTGCGCTTACTGAGGTTCATTGGCCATTTTCCGTGGCTCGTGGTCTTTCTTCTCGGTGCTAGCTTTCTGGTGGTTTCGCCGCACTTCAAGCAGGCGGTCATGCCCATATACCAACTATTTTTCTTCTGGGCCTTCGTCGGGTTTTTTCTTAGCTTCTTTGTCAGGCCATTCCCTTGTCCGAGGTGTGGCGAGAAATTTCACTTCAAGCGCTATGGCACAGGTTTTTTCTCACGCTGGGCATATAACGAGTTCACAAGAAAATGCATGCATTGCGGGCTCAGACTCGACGGGGGAAATCTATGAGTTCTAACTCTGCGCTCAACCCGGACGCCCAAAAGCTACGCTTTTGGGTTCCCTCCGCTGCGCTCCGGCGCCGGTTAGCTCCACGTTGAGCCTGTCCAGAAACCTCCACCAAGAGAATGATCAGACTTAGTATCCGAACTGATCGACCGGGAGGACGCGATGCCCCGCTACAAGGCACAAGAGAGGAATGGGTTGCTGGTGCCAGTGATTCTGAGTGAACAGCTGGTGCCAGGGAGCTTTGCCTTTGCGCTGCAGTATCTGGTGGACATCGAGTAGGACCTGTCAGCGCTGGACGCCCGCTATCGGAACGAGATGGCCGGGGCGAGCGCGTATGACCCACGGGTGTTGCTGAAGATCGTGTTGCTTGCGTACAACCAGGGCATCGTGTCCAGCCGTGCGATGGAGCGGGTGTGCGCGGTGAACGTGCAGTTCATGGCCATCAGCGGGGACGCACAGCCTGGTCATTCGGTCCTGGCGGCGTTCGTGAGCGGCATGGGCGAGCAGATCAAGTCGGTGTTTTCGCAGGTGCTGATGGTGTGCGACGCGCAGGGACTGATCGGGCGGCAGATGTTCGCCATCGACGGGGTGAAGCTCCCGAGCAATGCGAGCAAGGAGCGCAGCGGCACACATGCCGAACTGCTGCACCGGGCGCAGCGCCTGGAGCGCGCCGCCGAGAAGATCGTGGCCGAGCACCAAGCGCAGGACAAGCAGGGCGATGCAGGACAGCAGATGCCGGCGCAACGGCAGCGCCGCCGCGACGAACTCAGCGCCGAAGCGAAGCGGATGCGGGAGTTCGTGGCCACTCGTGCGCGACGGCTCAATGCGAAGGGTCAGGAGATCAAGAGCAACGTGAGCGACCCCGACAGCGCCAAGATGGCCACATCCAAGGGCGTTATCCAGGGCTACGCGGCGCAGGCAGCCGTCGACAGTGCGCACCAGATCATCGTGGCGGCCGATGTGATCGGCTCCGGGTCGGAGCAGGCGATGCTTCAGCCGATGGTGGAGCAGTCCAGAGCAGTGGCAGACGAGAACACGTTGTACACCGCCGATGCGGGCTACCACAGCGAGGACAACATCGCCTACCTGCACCGGCAGGCGATCCCGGCGCTGATTGCCGACACCGCCATGCGACAACGAGACGAGCGCTTCCGGGAGACGAGCAAGTACAAGCCGAAAGACGATGTGCTGTACGACAAGCGGGGGAAGATCGAGGAGGTCAGCTTCTTTCGGCGTGAACACTTCATCCACGACGAAGCCACCGACACCTACACGTGCCCCGCCGGCAAGGCGTTGCAGCGAAAGGGCAAGGTGTACGACGTCGGCCGAGGCCGCACGCGCAAGGACTACCGCGCCGAGACCAGCGACTGCACCCAGTGCGCGCTGCGGGCCCAATGCCTGCGCAAGCCCAGCCAACAGCGCCGCAGCCTGCACGTTCAGAGCTCCGCGGCGTTCGATCCGAACCACCCCGGAGACCGCATGCGCGTAGCGATCGACTCGCCGCGCGGGCGGCGTCTGTACAGTCAACGCATGGGCACCGTCGAGCCGGTGTTTGCGAACATTCGGCACAACAAGCGGCTCAACCGCTTCAACCTGCGAGGCCGGGCGAAGGTGAACACGCAATGGCACCTGTACTGCCTGGTGCACAACATCGAGAAGCTGGCCAAGGCCGGCATCGGGGCCGCGGAGAATCGGTAGACGATGACGAAGAGGAACCCGGAAACGACCACAGCGGACTTCGAGCCCGCGCAGGCGGCCATAGGCGGTGTGAAGTCGGTCGACGCGCGTTGTCGATCCGGACTGTGCCGCTTTGCGTCTGACGGAGTAGTCCCGCTCCGTCAGACGAAAAAGTGGGTTAATGGACAGCTTGGTTAGCCGTCACAACGAGGAGCAGCCATGCGGCACCAAGTGCGAAATGCAACACTCATTGCCATCGGAATGGTGCTGTGTGTCTTCGTTTGTCACGTACACGCACAGTCGACCCTCGACGTGCTTGGCCACAAAGTCGCATTGGGAGCTGAACGTAAGGCTATGCTCGCTGAACTCAAGGGATTTCGCCTGCAATGCATTGGCGAGCCTGCCTCCGAAATCACGCACTGCAACTCGCTGCTTGTTCAAGGGCCCAGCCCGCCGTATGACGCATACGCGAACATATATTTCCAACAGGATCGGATCAAGTCTGTCCGGAAATACTGGTCTCGTGGGTATGAAGGCAGTGACCCGGGCCCATTCGCCCGAACGCTTTTTGCCGTCGTTGCCCAGATGTCCAGTGAAACAGGTATTGCACCAACCATCACAACTTCGGCGCGGCGCGACCCTGGGGTACTCCAACAGACCATCTTGATCTCGAGCGGCAAGCGGTCCGTGGAGATCTACTACGCTGAGGGTCTTCGCGGCGTAGACGGTAACATTCTCGCTCCCTTTGTGAACATAACTGAGAAGCTTGAGTAGGCTCAGTGACGGCTACCCGCGCATGAACACGGACGCTCAACAGCGACGCTACGCACCGCCGTTTCGCGCCGGTTATGCGCAACGTTGGGCCGCAACCGCGTGTGGTTCTTCTGCAACCGCAGTCCCTGGTCGCAGCACCGGAGAGCGATGGTGAGTCCGCTGGTGTCCATTGAGTCGTCGGGTCAGGCGCGCGCTGCGCGGGGCGTGGCGCTGGGCATCCCCTGTTGTGGACGCAGCTCGGCGATCACAGAAGATATCTTTCGAGGGAGCAGTCCGGTCTGCCCCCTCCTTCAGACGAAAAAGTGGGTTAATGGACAGCTTGGTTAGACGTCGCAGTTCACCACACGGAGCGCGAGGTGCTTCTCAAAAACATCAAAGTCGCGATCGTCGTGAAGCAAGCGCAAACCGCTGGTCAGGCAACGCGTGGCTATCAATACATAGACGGTTCCGCGCACCGTCACGCCCAAAGTCCGAAGCTTTCGGTAGTTCCGCGCAGCTTCAATGGCAACGTCGAAGCCAGCGACTTCAACTTTCTCCAAATTCCCCAGCAGTCGCTTGGCTTCATTGAAGCCGCGATCGTCCCTAAATCCTTGCAGCACCTCGGTCAGAATCAAATCACCAACAACCAAGCCTTCCACGCCAAGGTTGCGGTCGAGCCACTCCGCCTGCGCTGTCGGCTTGTTGCGAAAGAAGTCGATCCAAACGCTGGAGTCAACAAGAATCACTTGTCACGCCTCATCGCATCCAGATCACCCACCCACTCGAATTTGCCGCGCAGCTTGCGCAGTTCAGTCTGCTGTTTCAGTCGGAGGAGCGTTCGCAAACCCTCTTCCACCGCTTCGCGCTTGGTCTTCAAGCCAGTCGCCTTAAGAGTGGCTTCCATGAGCTTGTCGTCAATCACAATGTTGGTCCGCATGTGTGTATATCCAAGAGTAACGTACACATCGTACCCCCGCGCTCGGAGCTCAGCAACCGAGGCGAGGCCAACCCGCGCCTCGAGCGGACCGCCGAGAAGCGGCGCTTCTCGGTACCCGGTCGGTTGCGCCGCCGGGCGGCCTCTCGAGCTTCACGTAGGCCACGGTCCCAGCCATGATGCTTGATCCCATGGCCGCCAATACCTACATCCAGAGCTATAAGGCCGTCTTGCTGGAGATCGGGAGTACGAGTTCGGGTTCCAAGCATCAGAATGTCTTGGCAGTCCTTGTCGCGGCTCGAGCACGTTTGGTCGAAGATCCGCGGCGCCTCGATGAGGCGGTTGAACGTCTGAGGTCGAAGGCGGAACCTGTCGACGAACGCGTCATCGCTGCCCTCCGAACGCTGTCGGTGCAGGACTGGGTGTTCCTTCGCGACACGACGCGGTACTCGTTGTTCCTGAACGCCTCGGGGTCTGATGCGTATGCGGTCGTAGGTCTTACGGAACCGATACGGAAGTTCAGCCAGGGCAGTGGGGTCTTGATCAAGACCGGGGTTGTCGAGTTCGCTGGCAGGTTCGTATGCGACGGTCTCGTGACGCGGGTCGTTCATCTCGGTGCTGGTATTCGAAAGAGCTTGGCGGATGCGTACCGCGAGGTGAAGGCGGCCGGGAGGTTCCATGCGCGCCCCGGGGCCTAGCAGGGTCAGCCAGGGGACTGCCGGCAAGCGATGCTGTTCAGTGTGTTCCGGTCTGCGGCTTTCGCCGGCCGTTCGTGCACAACGTTGGATGTCGTGGTCACCGCCTTCGGCAAGCCTGCGCGTTCTGGCTTGCTGGCAGCGACCGTCGTGACGAGGGCGTAGCGCTCGGCTTCGAAGGTGGGTGGCAGGGCCCGACCTTGCGGTCGGTCGGACCGGTCGCCCAAGGCGCCCAGCCCCACAGCGCTATTCGCTGGACAGCGTCGCCCGAAGCCGTCGCGTCCGAGGATGTCGCTGATCTCCCGCTTCGCGATACCCTTCGCCGACGCGTCTCTTCCTCGGACCTCACCCTCATGAAACTCGTCGGTTCCCCCAACAGCCCATTCGCCCGCAAGGTATCGATCCTGCTCATCGAGAAGAGCATCCCCTACGAATGGATCGCCGACATGCCGTTCGCGGCGGACACGCGGGTGCCGGAGTTCAATCCGCTCGGGAAGGTGCCGGCCCTCGTGACGGACGCCGGGCGGACGCTCTTCGATTCGCGCGTCATCGTCGAGTACCTCGAGACGCTGCCGCCCCGAGACACGTTCGTTCCTACCGATGACACTGGCCGCATCGAGGTGAAGCGCTGGGAGGCACTGGCCGACGGGTGCACGGATGCGCAGGCCGTGATCGTTTTCGAGCGCCGCCGCACCGACCCCGCGACGATCAGCCAGAGCTGGATCGCGTGGCAGTCCGCGAAGATCGACCGGTCGCTCGCTGAGATGTCCCGTGAACTGGGCAGCGCCCGCTGGTGCTACGGCGACCGCCTCACGCTCGCGGACATCGCCGTGGTGTCGGCAATCGGTCACCTCGATCTGCGGCTCAAGGAATTCCCGTGGCGCGACCGCCATCCGAACCTCGTCGCCCATTTCGACCGGATGCACGAGCGGCCGTCGGTGGCGGGGACGATGCCGCCGGGGCCGTGAGCGCGCCGTCTTCCTCTCTGCTGAGGGAAGTCCTCGCCGTGCGTCAGGACGCCGGCGACGGCAGGCGGCGGTGGTTCACCTCGGACACGGCCGATCTCTTCGTGTGGTACGACGCCGACGGCGCACCGACCGGATTCCAGTTCTGCTATGACAAGCTGACGGCGGAGCATGCGCTGACGTGGCGCATGGAGACCGGATTCACCCACCAGCGTGTGGACTCGGGTGACTGGACAGGCGGAATGAAGGGCGCGTCCGTCCTGTCGGCATCCAGTCGGTGGAGCCCGACGACCGTGGTGACCCGGCTTCGTCGCGTTTCGGGTGCGCTGCCGGACGATGTCCGGCAGTTCGTCGAAGCTGCCGTGGCCGGGGCCATACGCCGGCCGCGATCGAAACGGCGGCCGAAGCGACCGTGAAGCATCGCTCCCTGGTCCGGCTCACCAGCTAGAATCCAGCCTCCCCCGCCCCGCACGCCTCCCCGTTGTCCAAGCCCGACTCCCCCGCCGCCGTCCCCGCCCAGCGCATCACCGCCCTGTTCCGCCGTCTCGACGACTGCATGCTCGCCGACCGCGGACGCATCGGCGGGCGTCTCGCACGTCTGCGCGAGGCGGAGCTGCCGCAGATCGAGACGGCCATCGCGTCGTCGATCGCGCGGGTCGCGGCGCGGCGGGCGCGGGTGCCGGTGGTCACGTATCCCGAGGAACTGCCGGTCAGCGAGCGGCGCGAGGACATCGCCAAGGCCATTGCCAACCATCAGGTCGTGATCGTCTGCGGCGAGACCGGCTCGGGCAAGACGACGCAGCTGCCGAAGCTCTGCCTCGAACTGGGTCGGGGCGTGACCGGCGCGATCGGGCACACGCAGCCGCGACGCATCGCCGCGCGGACCGTCGCCACGCGCATCGCGCAGGAACTCGCTTCTCCCCTCGGCGACATCGTCGGCTACAAGGTGCGCTTCAACGAGGTGACGGGTGGCGAGCCGCTCGTGAAGCTCATGACCGACGGCATCCTGCTCGCCGAGACGGTCACGGACCGTGCCCTGCGCGCCTACGACACGATCATCGTGGACGAGGCCCACGAGCGCAGTCTCAACATCGACTTCCTGTTGGGCTATCTGCACCAGCTCCTGCCGAAGCGCCCGGATCTCAAGGTCATCATCACGTCGGCGACGATCGATGCGCAGCGCTTTGCCGAGCACTTCCACGACGCGCCGGTGGTGGAGGTGTCGGGCAGGCTGTTTCCGGTGGAGGTGCGCTACCGGCCGCTCGTCGAGGACGAGACGGGCGAGTTCCCCGATCTGCCCGAGGCGATCGGCGACGCGCTCGATCATCTCTATGCGTCCGACGGGCCGGGTGACGCGCTCGTCTTCCTGCCCGGCGAGCGCGAGATCCGCGACGTGGCCGAGCATCTTCGGAAGAACCCGCCGGGGCGGCTGCGCATGGGCGGTGCGGGCGTCGAGATCCTGCCGCTCTTCGCGCGGCTGTCCGCGGCGGAGCAGGACCTCGTGTTCAAGCCGGACAAGGGCCATCGCGTGGTGCTCGCCACGAACGTCGCCGAGACGTCGCTCACCGTGCCGCGGATCCGGTACGTGGTCGACCCCGGCGTCGCGCGCCTGAACCGCTACAGCTACCGCAACAAGGTCGAGATGCTGCAGGTGGAACCCGTGTCGCGGGCGTCCGCCAACCAGCGCGCGGGGCGCTGCGGTCGTGTGTCGAGCGGCGTGTGCGTGCGGCTCTATTCGGAAGAGGACTTCGGCCTCCGTCCGGCCTTCACCGACCCGGAGATCCTGCGGTCGTCGCTCGCCTCGGTGATCCTGCGCATGAAGGCGCTGAAGCTGGGCGAGCCCGAGAGCTTTCCGTTCGTCGAGCCGCCGCTGCCGAAGATGATCTCGGACGGCTATCAGCTCCTAACGGAACTCGGTGCCGTCGACGACAACCGCAATCTCACGCCCGTCGGCACGCAGCTCGCGAAGCTGCCCATCGACCCGCGCATCGCCCGGATGATCGTCGAGGGGAGGAAGCACGACTGCCTGCGCGAGATGCTGGTGATCGCGTCGGCGCTGTCGGTGCAGGATCCGCGCGATCGTCCGCTGGAGCGGCAGGAGGCCGCCGACCAGGCGCACGCGAAGTTCGCCGACGAGCGGTCGGACCTCGTCGGGCAGCTGCGGCTGTGGGACTTCTACGACGACCTGCTCAAGCACAAGAAGTCGACGCGCAAGCTGCAGCAGGAATGCCGCGACAACTTCCTCTCGTGGCTGCGGCTGCGTGAATGGCGCGATCTCCACGGGCAGCTCCACGCGCTGGTGTCCGAGATGGGCTGGAAGGAGAACACGAAGCCCGCGGCCTACCCCGAGATCCACAAGGCGCTGCTCGCCGGTCTGCTCGGCAACATCGGCATGAAGGGCGAGGAGGGCGGCGAGTACCTCGGCGCGCGCGGCATCCGCTTCCACATCTTCCCCGGCTCGGCCCTGCGGAAGAAGCAGCCGAAGTGGGTGATGGCGGCGGAACTCACCGAGACGACGCGGCTTTTCGCGCGCGGCGTGGCGGCGATCGACCCGGAGTGGATCGAGCAGCAGGGCGGGCACCTCGCGCACAAGCACTACTTCGATCCGCATTGGGAGAAGACCACCGCGCAGGTCGTGGCCTACGAGCGCGTGACGGTGTACGGCCTCACCGTCGTGCACAAGCGGCGCGTGAGCTACGGCACGATCGACCCGGTGGAGTCGCGGCGGCTCTTCATCCGCGGCGCGCTGGTCGACGGCGACGTGCATCTCGACGCGCCCTTCCTCCGCGCGAACCGGTCGCTCGCCCGCGACGTGCAGGACCTCGAACACAAGTCCCGCCGCCACGACGTGCTGGTGGATCCGGAGACCATGGTCGCGTTCTACGAGGCCGTCGTGCCGGAGGGCATCCACAGCCTCGCGGCCTTCGAGCGCTGGCGCAAGGACGCCGAGCGTGCGAATCCGAAGCTGCTCTTCATGACGCGCGAGCACCTCATGCGGCACGCGGCGGAGGAGATCACGGTCGAGCGCTTCCCCGACACGGTCGAGATGAACGGCGTGAAGTACAAGCTCGCCTATCGGTTCGAACCCGGGCACGCGCTGGACGGCGTGACGATGATCGTGCCGCTGCATCTGCTTAACCAGGTGGACGAGCGGCGCTGCGAATGGCTGGTGCCGGGCCTGCTGCGCGACAAGGTGACGCATCTGCTGAAGGGCCTGCCCAAGGGCATCCGCCGCAACTTCGTTCCCGTGCCGCAGGTGGTGACGGCACTGCTCGGCGCGATCGAACCGGACGCCGTGCCGCTCACCGACATCCTCTCGGAATCGCTTCTGAGGCAGACGGGTGTGGAGGTACCGAAGGACGCGTGGGATCTCGACGACCTGCCCGGCCATCTGCGCATGAACTTCCGGATCGTCGACGAGAAGAACGCCGAGGTGGCGTCGGGCCGCGATCTCCCGGCGTTGCGCTTGCAGCTCGGCGTGAAGGCGCGCCGCCAGTTCACCGAGAACGCCCGCGGGTCGTTCGAGCGTCGCGACGTCACCCGGTGGGATTTCGGAGAACTGCCCGAGCAGGTGGAGTTCACCCGCGCCGGGCAGAAGCTCACCGGCTACCCCGCCATCGTCGACGAAGGGAAGTCGGTGTCGCTGGTGCTGCTCGACACCGAGCACGAGGCCGAGGCGGCGACGCGGCGCGGATTGCGGCGCCTCTTCCAGCTTTCGGCCGTCGACCAGGTGAAGTACCTCGGACGGCATCTGCCGGGAATCCAGGAGATGGCGCTGCGCTACTCGCTGCTGTCCGAACTGGAAGGGAAGGGCCAGGACAAGGCGTCCGCGATGGAGCGCCTCGGCGACGAGATCGTGCAGGCCGTGTGCGACCGCGCCTTCTTCGTCGACGCCGAACCCGTGCGGAGCCAGGCCGTCTTCGACGCGCGGGTGGTCAAGGCGCGGACGCGCCTCGTCGACGTCGCGAACGAAGTCTGCCGGCTGGTGGGCGAGATCCTCGTGGAGGTCCACCAGTTGCGCCCGCGGCTGGCACAGCCCGGCGCCCAGGCCTGGCAGCGGTTCATGACCGACCTCAAGGCCCAGCAGAAGGCGCTGCTCGTGCCCGGCTTCATCGTGACCACGCCCTACGTGCGGCTTCGGGAGTTCCCGCGCTACCTGCGCGCCATGGGGATGCGGATCGACAAGTTCCCCTCCAACCCGGCGCGCGACGCCCAGTGGCAGGACGCCATCGCCCAGTGGACGCGCCAGTGGCAGCAACGGCTCGACACCGACCGTGCCCGGGGCATCCGCAACCCGCGCCTGGAGGAGTTCCGTTGGATGCTCGAGGAACTGCGGGTCTCGCTCTGGGCCCAGCAGCTGAAGACGCCGTACCCCATCTCGTTCAAGCGGCTGGAGAAGGCCTGGGCGGAACTTTGATGCGCTGCACGACGATCGCCCATGCATGACGGTCGGACATGCAACAGGATTGAAAAAGAAGCAGGCCTGCGTTAAGTTCGCGGCATCCATCCGAACGGCTGGTCCCGTGGGCATCCCGCCCCGGCGAACCACCACGCAGGAGACCTGCTCCGATGTTCCTCGCCGAAACCGATTCCACGTCCGCCCGTCACCGCTTCGCGATCCTGTCCGGATTGGTGTCCGCGGCGTTGCTCTCCCTGACCTTCGCGGCTCCGGTCGTTGCCCAGCATCTCGACGTGCGGGTCGACACCAGCAACGGCCCGGTGGCTGGCAGCACCATCACCACGGACGTCTACGGAGACGTCGACTGGTTCCTGGCGAACGTCGGGTCACTGCCGTATGCCCACGCCACCGGGCGGCTGATCGTCCCGGGCAACTTCGGCGATGCTGCCGGCGGCCCGTTCTCGACGGACAACCCGGGGTTCCAGAGCTTCCGGGGCGATTTCGGCGCTGGCGAGGAGATGTGGTTCCGGGTGGCGGGGACGCTCCAGTATCTGGCGCCCGGCGCCAGCGATTGGGTGGCAGCTGCGCCCGGCGGCGGCATCCGTCTCTACGGCTCGATCCCCGACGACATCGTGTTCGCATACGTGTACGACGGATTGCGGGGAGACGAGTACTTCTTCTACGAGGGTGGCACCTTCTTCACGGGCGCAGGCATCCAGGGGCCCACGATGGCACCCATCGGCGCCGCCTCGGCACTCGGGGCGATGCACTATCACCTCGACTGGTATCTGGAAGGTACCGCCCGTAGCAACACGGGCACCTACCTGATCGAGATGCAGTTGTTCTCCAGCGCGAAGGCCGGCGGGGCGGACAAGTACCTGCCGTCCGAGACGTTCCACATCCTCTTCAACCATGGCGTCACGACAGAGCAGTACGCCGATGCGCTGAAGACGCTCACCGTGGCACCTGTCGCGGCCCCGGTTCCGGAACCGGCCTCGGTTGCAATGGGCGCGCTCGGTGGACTTCTGCTGGCCGGGCAGGTAGCGCGGCGTCGCCGGAAGGTCTGAGTCCCGGTCTCGGAACGGGTCAGAAATCGGCGCGGACGCCCATCTCCAGGCGTCGGCCTGCCTCTGGCGAAAAGCTTCTCAGGAACGAGGCTGAGTTTCGGATCTCCTCGTTCAACAGATTGCGAGCGTGCACGAAGACCGTGTACGAGAACGCGCCGCTCCGCTCGAAGCGTTTGTCCAGAGAGAAGTTGACGAGGTCGTAGCCCTCGGTCGACGTTTCGTTGACACCGGGGTTCGCCTGGGCGGCGGCGCGGGTCCACCGCAGCCGCACCGTCCAGTCGTCGTCGCGGAACCACGTGACCTCCACACCGGTGCGTCGCGGCGGGATTCGCGGCACATCCCCCTGACCCGCCGATACGAAGCGGGCCCGCACGGCGTCGGTGAAGAACGTCGTCTCGAAGGCACCCCAGCGGGTGTCCGGGAAGCGCATCAGGAACTCCCCCTCGTAGCCGTTGAACACGGCGTCCTGCTGGTCGTACTGCAGGACCGGCAGGCAGCGTTCCAGTCGGACGCAGGTGCGCAGGATCCTCAGGCGGTCGAGGTCGTAGAAGGTGCCGACGTTGCGGAGGTAGATGAACCCGTCGGCTTCGTACCGGAAGGCGTTCAGCTTGAGGGCGCCGCGCGACCACTCGTGGGTGATGCCGAGATCCGTGCGGCGCATCGATTCCACGTCCAGGCGGCGGTTGCCGATGTTGTAGCTGCGCGTCGCGAGGTGCGGGCCCAGCGAGTACAGCTCCTGGATGTCGGGTGCCCGCTCGGGGCGGGACCACATGCCCGTCAGGCGCGTGTCGGGCCCGAGCCGGAGCGTTGCCGAAGCCGCTGCGCTGCGGGCGCGATAGGTCATCTCCGGGAACACCGCCACCGTGGTGCCTCGCTGGATGGTTTCCGGATCCATGAACTGCCGCTCGTCACGCCAGGCGGCCTCGAACGTCATCGGCCCGAGATCCAGCTTCTCCGAGAGATGGAAGGCGTGGGTTCTCGCTGCAGTCCGCGGTACGAAGACCTCGATTCCCAGTGCCGAGAAGTTCCGGTCGACGAGATGTCCGCCCAGCGTCCCGGACAGGCGCGTGCCGATGCGGTGGTCGGCCTCCAGCCGGTACTCGTTCACGCGGTTGAGAAACGAGGTGGCGATGCGTGGGCCGTCGACCTCGTCGTGGCGGTAGTCCACCGATCCGCCCCGGGCCCGGACGGCGTCCAGCCAGGGGCGCCCGGGCTTCCATTCCAGCTTGTAGTCGTGGCGGGTCTGATGCATGTCGATCCGCACGTTGCCGCCCTCGATGATGGTCGGGTCGAGCAGCGGCGTGTTGTTGTGGGCGTGCCCGCCGGGGGGAATCCCGTAGTTGTTCTCGATCGACCCGGTGGAGATGCCGAGCAGCAGGCGGTCGCCCACGTAGGTGAGGCCGGCGCCGCCGCCATGGGTGCGCAGGTCGGTGTTGGGAACCGAGTGCGTCGAGTTGGCGATGCCCGTCAGCCCGAACTGCTTCGCCACTGCCGCCTCGTCGACGGCCTTCCCCGGGATGCCGAGGTTGCCGCGCTCCCGGAAGAATCCGTCCACCTCCAACACCATGGGCCCGGTCCCGCCCTTCAGCTTCACGGCCCCGGACTTCTCGCGCCCGTTGGTGCCGTACCGACCCTCGGCGCTGCCGGCGAACGGACCGTCCAGGCGTCGGCGGGCGATGCGACCGTCGCTGACCTCCACCGCGCCGCCGATGGCGCCGCTGCCATAGCGGATGGTCTCGGGCCCCCGCAGCACCCGGATCTCCTCGGCGAGCATCGGCTCGACGGTGATCGCGTGGTCGGGGCTCATGGAGGACGCATCGTGGGTGCCGATGCCGTCGACGGCGATCCTGACCCGCGGCCCCGACATGCCGCGGATGACCGGCACGCCCACGCCGGGTCCGAAGGACGAGTTGTGCGTCCCCGCCATCTCCGAGACGGTCTCGCCGAGGGTGTTCGAGAGGCTGCGGCGCAGCGTGTCGCCGGTCAGCGTGGCGGCCGGCTGCGCGCCGCGGACGGCTTCGGTCTCCGCGCGCCCGCGCACCTGCACCTCGGGCGCCTGCACGGCGGCGGGGTCCTGCGCGGCGGCGACGCCGGCGAGGAGGAACGGAAGTAGAAGCGGAAGGGCACGCAGGGCTTGCACGGTGTCGGTCTCGAAGCTGATCTCTGTATGCGGGCGGCTGCGTGGGACCACCCGTACGCCCGTCCGGCCGGTGCTGCGCCGCGGGCATTTCGTTGACACCCCGAGTGTAGCAACCTAACATGCAACTGAGTAGCAGACGACAGGGCGGGGCAGAAGAGAGCGGGACGCACAAGTCATCCGGCAGCACGTAGCCCCGGGAGATTGCCAGTGCGCTCGGCGTGTCCATCCCCTCGCGGATAGCTGCACGAGAGAGACCAAATCATTCGTTTCAGGAGCCTGATCATGTGGAATCAATGGAAGGGACTTGCCCGCCTGGCGCCCGCCGTCGCCGGGGCCTTGCTGCTGTGCCAGACCGGTGCACTGCGTGCCCAGGAGCATCTGCACGAAGGTGACATCGAGCTCGAACTCGAGGCTGGAAAGCTGCACGTCCACGGTGCTGCCGAGACGGCCTTCGGTACCGGGTACGCCATCTTCGAAGGCAGCTTCACGACGTTGCTGGCCGGCCCCCGCTGGCGCACGACCAACCCGGGCTTCGATTCGGCCCCCGGGACCTTCCAGCCGACCGACATGGGGTACTTCAGCGTTTGGGGCACGCTCGCCTTCTGGGACGGTGATTCCTGGGAGAGCAGCGTGCCGAACGGCGAGGTCATCGTGATCCGCGATTCCCTCGACGAGACGGTGACCATCTCCACCAGCGGGATCACCCCGTCGGAATTCTTCACCGGCTTCATCTCCGATGGCGGCCCGACCGGCAGCATCCACCAGCACCTCTCCTTCACCCTCCAGACGACGCCGCTCGGCAGCCAGCCGACCATCGGCGCCTACCGCATCGGCCTGCAGATCACGTCGCCGCAGTACGAGAGCTCGGATCCGTTCTATCTCGTGCTGAACCGCGGCATGGGCTCCGAGGCCTTCGAGGAATCCGTGCATGCCCTGGCCGTGCCGGAGCCGAGCACGTACGCCATGATGGGTCTGGGCCTTGGCTTGATCGGGTTCCTGGCGCGCCGCCGCATGGCCTGATCGCCGGCACTCGGAAGCTCGACCCGGAACGGGGGCGGCGCCATGCGCCGCCCCCGCTTTTTTTGCTGCGCTGCGGGCCGAACTGCGCCTATCGTCCCGCCCGGGTTTGCGCCTACACTGGGGCCACCAAACCATACCGGGGGGAAACGTCATGTCCACCGTGGCGCAGGTTCTGGAGAAGAAGCAGGCCGGACTGCTCTCCGTCACGCCGGAGACGACCGTCTACGACGCGCTGAAGCTCATGGCCGACCGCGAGGTCGGCGCGGTCGTCGTGCTGGAGGGCACGCATCTGGCCGGCATCCTGTCGGAGCGCGACTACGCGCGGAAAGTCATCCTGCTCGGCAAGTCGTCCCGCGACACGCCGGTGAGCGAGATCATGACGTCGAAGGTGGTCTGCGTGTTTCCGACCAACACCATCGACGAGTGCATGGCCCTCATGACCGACAAGCGCGTGCGGCATCTGCCCGTGCTGGTCGAGAACGCGGTGGTGGGAGTGATCTCCATCGGCGACGTCGTGAAGGAGACCATTGCCGAGCAACGGTTCATGATCGAGCAGCTCGAGCAGTACATCATGAGCTGAGCGAGATCCGCCGCTCCGCGGACCGAATACGCACACAGGCCCTGCCGGGAACAACTTGCGCGCGGATTCGGGGTCCGAGGGCGGTCATCCATACACCGAGGAGGCAGGACCATGAAGCATTGGGGAAGGTTTGCACGAACCGTCGCGACGGTGGTTGCGGTGGGCGTGATCGCCGGTTGCGCGACGATGAACGTCGGGCGCGACTTCAACTACGGCGACTTCGTCTCGCGCGCGAAGCAGGGCGAGACCACCCGCGATCAGGTGCGCGAATGGCTCGGCGCGCCGGCCGGGACCGGCATGGTGCTCGAGGCCGACGGTCAGAAGAACGACCAGTGGACCTACTACTACGGCACCGGCAAGCTGCCGAGCGGTTCCGAGACGCGCTTCAAGCTCCTGCAGATCAAGTTCGACCCGAAGGGCTCGCTGCTCTCGTACACATGGTCGGGTGACATCGGCGACACCAGCAAGGACAAAGCGCAGTAAGGCCGAAGTCCTGCGTTGGGGCGGGTCGATCGTGGCCCGCCCGACGCGCGTGCGTTGTTCGTCGCTCTGTCGAGCCAGACGGCGGGCCGCGAGACGAACGTCAGGAGATCGGCGAGTCCACCGCCAGGTCGGACCCCAGAAGGAACCGGCTGCGGAACTCCACCGGTGGAAGCGCCGGGGACCGCAGCCAGCCCTGGAAGGCGTTGCATTCGAGAGTTCGGAGTGCGTCGAGTTGCGCGGTCTGCTCGACGCCTTCCGCGATGGTGTAGAGGCCGAGCGACCTCGCCATCGCGAGGATGGCCTGGACGATCGCGCGAGCATCGGTGTCCGCCACCACGTCGGCGATGAAGCTCCGGTCGAGCTTGAGGACATGGACGGGCAGCCGTCGCAGTGAAGCCAGCGACGAGTATCCGGTCCCGAAGTCGTCGATTGCCACGCGCACACCGAGGTCCCCCAGCGGGTCGAGCGAATGCAGCGCGCGCTGCAGATCCTCCATCAGCACCGACTCCGTGATCTCGATCTCCAGGCGTTCCGGGGCCAGCCCGAAAGCGGTGAGGGCATCCTGCACCGAGTCGAAGATGCCGGCCCGGAACTGCGCACTCGACACGTTCACGGCGACCCGCGGCAGCTGCGCGCCTTCCTTGCCCCAGGTGGCCAGTTGCAGGCATGCCTCGCGGATCACCCATTGCCCGATCTGGACGATGAGTCCGGTCTCTTCGGCCACGGGGATGAACCGCCCCGGCGGAATCGCACCGTGCACGGGGTGATCCCAGCGCAGGAGTGCCTCGGCGCCGATCAATGCGCCGGAGGCCACGTCGAACTGCGGTTGGTAGTGCAGCCGGAACTCGTGCCGCTCCAGCGCGAGGCGCAGATCGCGTTCGAGGTTGAGGCGCTCGACCGCGCGCGCATTCATGCCCGGGAGGTAGAAGCGATATCCGTTGCCGCCGTGCTCCTTCGCGGTGTGCATGGCGACATCGGCATGGCGCATCAACTCCTCGGGATCGCGGCCGTCGTCGGGGAACACGCTGATGCCGATGCTGCACGACACGTTGAACACGTGTCCGGCCGTCCACACGGGTTCGGCGATCTCGTGCAGCAGTCGCTCGGCGACATGCGCAGCCTCCTCTGCCATCTGCAGTCCGGTGCACGCCACGGCGAACTCGTCGTCACCGATGCGGGCCACGATGTCGTTGCCATCCAGCGCTGCGTGCAGGCGGCCACCGAGGCCCACGATCAGGTTGTCCCCCGCGTCATGGCCCAGCGATTCGTTCACCAGCTTGAACCGGTCGACGTCGATGAAGAGGAAGGCGAGCTTGTCGCCGCGCCGGCCGCTGTCGGCCAGTTCCTTCAGGAGCAGTTCCTTGAGAGCGCGGCGATTCGGCAGCCCGGTCAGCTCGTCGCGCGTGGACACGCTCTCGGCGCGCGCCTCGGCCCTCCGCACTTCGCTCACGTTCACCAGCAGCATGCGCAGTCGCCGGCCGCCGGCACCGGCCACCACGCGCTGCAGGCGGCCGCGCAGCCAGACGGGTTCCCCTTGCGCGCTCAGCATGCGCAGCTCGATCGCCCGTTCCTCGCCATCCTCGGCGCACGCGAGCACGCTGCCCATCACGCGATTCCGATCGTCCTCGTGCAGCGTCTGGCTCCAGAAACCCGGTTGGTCGCGCCACCAGGCGAGGCGGTAGCCGAGCAGCCGTTCCGCACCCCGGGAGATGTAGGTCACGTCGAGCGACGGCGAGGCGATCTCCAGAGCGAGACCATCGATCGCATCGATCAGGGCTTCGTGGAATCCGGCGGTCTGGCGGAAGGCCGACTCGGCCTGGCTGCGGGCGCGCAGCTCACGTTCCAGTTGGGTGAACTGACGTCGCAGTTCGAGTCGGGCAACGACCTGGCGCGCGAGGATCTCCAGTGTCTCGACCATGAGCGGGGGCAGTTTGCGAGGCGTGTGGTCGATGACACAGAGTGTCCCGAGGGCCTGCCCATCGGCGTCCCGCAGCGGCGCACCTGCGTAGAAGCGGATGCGCGGCTCCGAGACCACGAGCGGGTTCTGGCGGAACCGCGGATCCGCGGCCGCATCCTCGACCACCATGACGCCGGTGGTCTCGATCGCATGGGTGCAGAACGAGACGTCCCGCGAGGTCCCCTCGCTGTCGAGGCCGATGCGTGCCTTGAACCATTGGCGGTCGTGGTCGACGAGGCTGATCAGGGCGACCGGTGTGCCGCAGAGCAGGGCGGCCAGGCGCACGATCTCGTCGAACTCGAATTCCGGAGGGGTGTCGAGCACCCGGTAGCTCTCGAGCGACCGGAGGCGCCGCGACTCTGCGTCGTCGGGCGCGGATTGCGTCCGGATCACGACCTGGTGAGCCAGGTTCCCGAGGAGTCGCCGCAGTGCGCCGGGGTCTTCGTTGCGGGCGATCACGTTGTCGGCGCCGGCGCTCACGCACAGCGACCGGAAGCGGGCGGGGACGTCGTCGGCGACCACGATGATCATGGCGGTCGGGCAGAGTTCTTCGATCTCGGCCACGAGACCCGGGCCGGAACCGTCGGCGGGATGCAGTCCGAGGACGAAGACGTCCGGGCGCAGCGTGATCGCGTCGGCCGAGGCCATGGGTGCGATCTCCGAACTGCCCACCAGTTCAGCATTGGGTACGCCCGCGACGAGCGCCGCAAGCTCGGCTCGTCGTTCCACCAGGCGATCGAACAGGTAAACCTTCATCCTGACTCCGTCGCGTACGGCAGACCCCGTATGGCATCCAGCGTGATCCACCAAAGCGCGCGCTGCCATCGGCCGAGAGCGCGACTTCGTGTAGGCGGTGTGGTGACTTGCTTGTAGGCGTATTCCTACATTTGCACGCGTAGCGTCGACGCGGCCGTGCGGCCTGCCGGGGCCGGGCGTCGGCAGGGCATCAGCCGACGAGCCCGTTCCGCTGGCAGTACCGGGCGACTTCCGCGTTCGAGCCCATCCCGAGTTTCTCGAGCACGCGCGTCCGGTACGTGCTGATGGTCTTCACCGAGAGGGACAGTTCGTTCGCGATGTGGCTGAGGCCATGGCCCTCCGCCAGCATGCACATGACGCGGAATTCCCGGGCGGAGAGCCTGCCGTGGGGCGGACCGTCGAGGTCGCCGGCGACTTGCCCCGCGAGGATCTCGGCGAGGGCGGGGCTGAGGTATCGCCCGCCGGACATGATCCGCGAGATGGCGGCCAGGAGCAGATCCGACGCGTGGTCCTTCGTCATGTAGCCTGATGCGCCTGCGCGGAGCGCCTGCACGGCGAACTGCTCCTCCGCGTGCATGCTCAGCACGAGGACCCGCTGGCCAGGGCGGGTCCGGTGAAGGCGCTCCATCGTCTCGAGCCCCGAGAGCCCGGGCATGGAGATGTCGAGCAGCACCAGGTCGAAGCCCTCGGCACGCACGCAGTCCACGGCCCGCTCGCCGCTCTCGGCCTCGGTCACGGCCGCGTCGACGTAGGCCTCGTCGAGGATCTGGCGCACGCCCCGGCGCATGAGTGGATGGTCGTCGACCACGAGGAACTTCATGGCGCCTCCAGCGCGTCGGCCGGGGAAGGCGCGGCCGCGATCGGTACGCGAACCCGGATGATGGCCCCGTGGCCCGGCGTCGACTCGATGCGGGCCTGCCCGCCGGCGAGCATCGCCCGCTCGGTGATCCCGACCAGCCCCATGCCGGACCCCGACCGGCTGCCGGGGTCGAACCCCACGCCGTCGTCCCGGATCTCGAGTACGGCATCCTCGCCCACGGCGCGCAGGGAGAGCCAGATGTGCGTTGCCCGGGCGTGGCGCGCCACGTTCGTGCAGGCCTCGAGGGCGATGCGATAGAGGGCGGTCGCGGTGGTGCGGGGAAGCGGAAGCTCGGCCACGTCGCAGTCGAAGACGATCTCGGTGCGGCGGGCGAAGTCGAGGGCGTGGGCGCGAAGGGCCGGGGCGAGCCCGAGGCTGTCGAGGATCGCCGGACGCAGCTCGCCCGCCAGGCGCCTCGCCACGACGATGGTCTCGTCGATGAACGTCGCCATGCCGTCGAGGCGGTCGGTGATGGGGGCCCCGGTGACGGCGTCGACATCCCGGGAAAGCCGGCGCCGCACCCAGGCGATGTCCATCTTGAGGCTCGTGAGCGCCTGCCCGAGGGCGTCGTGGATCTCCCGTGCGATACGGGTCCGCTCGGCCTCGATCGCCAGGGTGAGCGTCTCGGCGTACCGGGCGAGCCGCGTCCGCGATTCCGCCGCCTCGCGCTCGGCCTCCCGGCGCGCGGTGACGTCTTCCAGGATCGCCGAGAAGAAGGGTTCGCGGCCCGCGAGCGGCCGGACGAGCGAGACCGTGATCGTGACCCAGACCACCTTGCCGTCGGGTCGCAGGTACCGCTTCTCCCGCGAGTAGCTGACCGGGGTGCCGCGTTGCATGATCTGAAGATGCGCCTGCTCGGCGCCCCGGTCGTCGGGGTGCGTGTATTCGCCGAACCGGCGGCTGAGGATCTCCTCCTCGCTGCGGCCGAGGATCTCGCAGTACCGCGGGTTCACGCGCGTCAGCCGCCCGCCCGTCGTGCCCTCTGCGACGCCCAGCGCGGTCTGGTCGAACGTCGCCTGCATCCGCGCCTGTTCCTCGGCAAGGGCGTTGCGCAGACGCACGCTGTTCGTCACGTCCCGCAGCAGACCTTCGATCTCCAGGGCCGAGCCGTCGACATCCCGTCGGACCACGCCGCGGTCGTGGAACCAGCGGTACGACCCGTCGGCGGTCCGCAGCCGATACTCGCTGTCGATCCGCGTGTCGTCGGAGGTCCGCAGGTTCGAGAGGGTTGCCTCGGCCACGGCGACGTCGTCGGGGTGCAGCAGCGACCGCCAGCCGTCGAGGTGCCCACGAAGCGGTTCTGGCAGTGTGTCGAACAGGTCCTCGATGGCTCCGGTCCAGCGGACTTCGTCCGTCGCGATCACGTGGCGGTACGCGATGTCGTGCATGGCCCGGACAAAGGCTTCGCTGCGCACCTCCCGCGCCTGCGCTTCCGCCTCCAGCGTTGCCAGGCGCGTGCGAAGGGCCGACTCCCGTGCCCGCCCGGCGCGCCCGGTCCACCAGGCGATGGCGATCATCGCGCCGCCCGCCAGGGCCGTGACCAGCGTGGTCCGGAGGTCTTCTGCGACGAGACCCGACACCACCGCCAGTGCGGCAGCCGACGCGAGTGCAGTGACGACGATCGGGCGCGACCGCGCCGACGGCCCCGGGTCGGCGGGCGGGCTTTCCAGCAGCGACGATTCGGGCAATTGGGGACCTCCGGCGGGCCGCAGCCCGAAGGGCGGTGCCGGACGCCGGCACGCTGCGCAGTCATGTGCATGTCCTGCGCTGGCGGCATTATCGGAGAAGCGAACGCGGCGGGGAATCGCTGTCGCAGCCACGCGTAGCGAGCCGGGTGCTGAAAATCAGTCCCGCCGTCGCTGGCATTGCGCTGAACCGGTCGAAGTGCGAGATTAGTACCGGCGCCGCACCGTCACGGGCACCGATGTTGCCTTTGCCGAGTGAAATTCCCGCCACGGTGGCGCCATCGTCAGGAATCCCGACGCCGCCACCTTTCGAGCAGAGCCCTCAGGGAGCGAGACCATGACCACTTCGAGCACCGGCAGTGCCGAGGGCCGGCCCCATCTCCAGGTTGCCGATCCGGTACGCCTGCGGGCCGCCGCCGAGGACGACGCCTGGACCCGGTTCTCCGGAGCCGCTTCCGTCGAGGCCTTCTGTCACGGCTGGCTCGCCGTCACCTGCATCCGCGCAGAGGCGGCCGACGGCATCCTGGTGCTCGCCAGTCCCGAGGGCAAGGGTTTCGTCCCCGCTGCGGCCTGGCCCGATGGCCGGCGGGATCGCGCCAAGCTCGCCGAGACCATCGAGCAGTGCCTCGCCCAGCGGACGCTCGTGGTCGCGCCGTTCGGCGAAGGCCGTCAGCACATAGCCCAGCCGGTGGAGTTCGAAGGGCAGCTCCTCGGCGCCATCGCCGTCGATGTCGTCGCGCGCCAGGACCGTGAACTGCAGACGCTCTCCCGCGAACTCGCCTGGGGCGCCGGCTGGCTGGAGGCGCTGCTTCGCCGCACGCTCGGCAGCCGGGAGGCGGAGGCTGCCGTCCGGCTCCGCAAAGTCTTCGATCTCTTCAGCGCGGCGCTCGAACACCACGGGTTCGTCCCGGCAGCGACCGCCACGATCACCGAACTGGCGACGATGCTCGATTGCGACCGGGTCTCGCTGGCGATCATCGAGGGCCGCCGCCCCCGGGTGAAGGCCCTCTCCCACACGGTCAATTTCGAGAAGAAATCCGAACTGACCAGGGCGGTCGAGGAAGCCATGGAGGAGGCCGTGGACCAGAAGGCCACGGTCGTCTGGCCCGCGGTCGCGGAAGGCGATGGTTTCGTGCGGCGCGCCCACGAGCGGCTCGTGCAGACCCAGGGCGCGAAGGGGGTCCTCACCGTGCCGCTGGTGCGCCTCGGCGAAACCGTCGGGGCCCTCTGTCTGGAGCGCAATCGCCCCTTCGAGACGGCCGACACCGAACTGGTCGAGGGGCTCGCCGCCTTGCTCGGGCCGATCACCGAGATCCAGCGGGATGCCGAGCGCGGTCCGATCGCCCGCGCCTGGCAGTCGATGAAGGGGCTCTGGTTCCGGTTCTTCGGGCCCGGTCACGCGGCCTGGAAGTTGGCGGGGGCGATCATCGTATTGGTCGTGCTCTTCTTCTCGTTCGCGACCGGCGACTACCGGATCGCCGCCAACACGCGGATCGAGGGCGCGGTGCAGCGGTCCATCGCCGCGCCGTTCGAGGGTTACATTCGCGAGGCCGCGGTTCGTCCGGGCGACATCGTGAAGAACGGTGACCTGATCGCCCGTCTCGACGATCGCGATCTCCAGCTGGAACGCCTGAAGGCCGCGAGTCGCCGGGAGCAGCTCGTGAAGCAGCATCGCGAGGCGCTCGCCAACCACGACCGCACCCAGATCCGCGTGATCGGCTCCCAGATCGACCAGGCCGAGGCCGAACTCGCCATCGCCAGCGAGAAGCTCTCCCGCACCGAACTCCGCGCGCCGTTCGACGGCGTGATCGTGAGCGGCGATCTCTCCCAGCAGCTCGGCGCCCCGGTCCAGCGCGGTCAGGTCCTCTTCGAGGTCGCACCGCTCGAGGACTATCGCGTCGTGCTGAAGGCCGACGAACGCGACATCCGGGATCTGCTCGTGGGTCAGGCCGGCGAACTGGTGCTCACCTCCATGCCGTCCACCAGGCTGCCGGTGAAGGTGGCGCGCATCACGCCCGTTTCCACACCGGAGGATGGCCGCAACTACTTCCGAGTCGAGGCGAAGCTCCAGCAGGGCGCGGAGCGGATGCGCCCGGGGATGGAAGGCGTCGCCAAGGTGACGGTCGGTGACCGCAAGCTGATCTGGATCTGGACGCGCTACCTGATGGACTGGGCGCGTCTCGAACTCTGGTGGCTGCTGCCTTGAGTTCCGCTGCGAAGTCGGCAATGGCCTTGGTTCGCCCGTGAGCGGTGATCTCCACAGCCCGTCGTGGTACCGGGTGGCGGCGCTGCGGCCCCGGCTGAAGAGCCATGCCGAGGTGCACCGGCACCACTACCGCGGACAGCTCTGGTACGTCCTCCAGGACCGCGCCTCCCGGCGCATGTACCGCTTCAATCCGTCCGCCTGGCAGGTGATCGGCCTGATGGACGGTTCGCGCACGGTGCAGGAGGCCTGGGACCTCGCGTGCCATCGGCTCGGCGACGACGCGCCGACGCAGGACGAAACCATCCGGCTGCTCGGCCAGTTGCACGGCGCCGACCTGCTGCAGAGCGAGGTCGCGCCGGACGCCGACGAACTGCTCCGACGCTACGCCAAGCAGGAGAAGGGTAAGTTCTGGCGCAACCTGCGCAACCCCATGTCGGTGAAGCTCCCGCTCATCGATCCCGACCCCGTGCTCCGCCGGAACGTCCCCGCGTACGCATGGATCTTCCGGCCCGCCGGCTTCCTCGCCTGGCTGGCCCTCGTGGTTGCCGGCCTCGTGGTGGTGGGGTCGCACTGGCTCGAGCTGACCGAGAACATGGCCGACCGCATCCTCGCGCCGGGCAACCTCGTCGGGATGCTGCTCATCTTCCCGCTCGTGAAGATCGTCCACGAGTTCGGCCACGCCTGTGCCGTTCGGGCCCACGGGGGCGAGGTCCACGAGATGGGCGTGATGTTCCTCGTGTTCCTGCCGGTGCCGTACGTCGATGCGTCGGCCTCGTCGGCGTTTCCGAGCAAGTGGTTGCGGTTCGTGGTCGGCGGCGCCGGCATGATGGCGGAGCTGGCGCTGGCAGCGCTCGCGGCGTTTCTCTGGGTGAGCGTCGAGCCCGGCCTCGTCCGCGCGGCCTGCTTCAACGTGATGCTGATCGCGGGCGTGTCGACGGTGCTGTTCAACGGCAATCCGCTCCTCCGCTACGACGGTTACTACATGCTGGCCGACCTCATCGAGATCCCCAATCTCGGCGCGCGCGCGAATCGCTATCTCGGCTATCTCGTCCAGCGCTACGCCTTCGGCGCCCGCGAGATGACGGCACCGGAGGCGCTGCCCGGCGAGAAGCGGTGGTTCGTCTTTTACTCGATCGCGTCGTACCTCTACCGCCAGTTCGTCACGTTCGCCATCATCCTGTTCGTTGCGACGCAGTACTTCGTGTTCGGCGTGCTGCTCGCCGTCTGGGCCGGCATCTCGTCGATCGTGGTGCCCATCGGCAAGGGCCTCGCGCAGGTCATCAACGGCCGCAATCTGCGTCGGCATCGCCAGCGGGCGTGGTGGGTGACGGGCGGGGCCGTCGCCGCCCTGCTGGCCGGACTCTTCCTGATCCCCTTCCCCATGTGGACGCGCACCGAAGGCGTGCTCTGGGTGCCCGAACAGTCCGTGGTGCGCGCGCAGACCGACGGCTTCGTCTCCAGTCTCGATGCCGAGCCCGGTGCCGCCGTGGCGTCCGGCGTCACGTTGCTGCGTCTGGAGGATCCGCTGCTCGTGCCGCAGGAGCGCCTGCTCGCCGCCCGTCTCGATGAACTCGATGCGAGGTTGCGCGCGATGCAGGTCGAGGATCGCGTGCAGACGCAGATCGTCCGCGAGGAGATCGAATACACCCGCAAGGAACTCGTGCGCGTGCAGGAGCGCATCGCCGGCCTCACGGTGAAGAGTCCCGCCGCCGGGCGCTTCGTCATCGCGAATCCGGACGACATGCCCCAGCGGTTCGTGCACAAGGGTGAGCATCTCGGCTACATCACCCCGCGCGAGGACCGGCTCGTGCGCGTTGTCGTCGATCAGGATTCCGTCGATCTCGTCCGGCAGCGCACCGAGGGCATCGAAGTGCGTCTGGCGGAACGGGTGAAGGACCGCCTCCCGGCGAAGATCCTGCGCGAGGTCCCCGCGGCGTCCGGCGAATTGCCGAGCCTCGCACTCTCCGAACGCGGCGGCGGGACGATCGCACTCGATCCGCGGCAGACCGAGCGCCCGGTCGCGCTGAACCCGGTGTTCCACTTCGAGCTGCGGCTGCCCGCCGCGGAGGGCGCCATGCACCTCGGCGAACGCGTCCACGTGCGCTTCGATCACGGTGCCGAACCGGTCGCCTTCCAGGTCTGGCGCGCAGGCCGGCGGCTGTTCCTGCGGAGGTTCAGTGTCTGATGTCGGCGGGTGGCGCACACCGGTCGGCAGCCGCTGGATCCGCCGCTAGCGACTGAGCGATGTCCACCGACATCCTCGGCTACGGCTTCTACCCCGAGCGGGTCGAGAAGCGCGAGAACTGGCTCGAACGCACCATGCGCGCGCCGGTGCGATGGGTCGGACGCGACATCGATCAGGGCAGCCGACGGTTCGCCACGTTGATCGCCGCCGTGAATGCCGCCGCGCCGCGCATCGATGGTCTCGACCTCGCCGGGCTCCGCGCGTACGCAGACGATCTCCGCCCGCGGCTGAAGCGCGAGGGCTACACCGATGCGCTGGTGGGTGAGGCCTTCGCGCTCGTGCGTGCAACGGCGCAGGCCACCGTCGGCATGCGGCACTACGACGTCCAACTTGCGGGTGGCTACGTGCTGCTGACGGGGCGCGTGGCCGAGATGGAAACCGGGGAGGGCAAGACGCTCACCGCCACGCTCGCCGCCGCCACCGCCGCGCTGGCTGGCACGCCGGTACACGTGGTGACGGTGAACGACTATCTCGCCGAGCGCGACGCGGAGGAGATGGGCAAGGTCTACCAGGCCCTCGGACTCACCGTCGGATGCGTCACCCAGAAGATCCCGCCCAACGAGCGCGCCCCGCACTACGCGTGCGACATCACCTACTGCACGAACAAGGACGTCACGTTCGACTATCTCCGCGATCGGATGCAGTTGAAGGGCCGACCGCGCGCCCTGCGCTATGCCGTGGGGAAGGTCGGGGGCACCGGTGGCGACACCGGCCTCACGTTGCGCGGGCTGCACTTCGCGATCCTCGACGAGATCGACAGCGTCCTGGTCGACGAGGCGCGCACGCCGCTCATCCTGTCGGCGGAGACCGACGACGCAGGCCTCGAACGCATCTATCGCGAAGGTCTCTCGCTCGCGGGGCAGCTGGTCGAGGGAAAGGATTTCGTGATCGAACACCAGCGCACGTCGATCCGCTTCCTGAAGGAAGGCAAGGACCGCCTCGCGCAGCTTGCCGCCGGATTGCGCGGCGTCTGGACGGGGCCGAACCGCCGCGAGGAACTCGTGCGTCAGGCGCTCACGGCGCTGCATCTCTTCAAGCGGGACCAGCAGTACCTCGTCACCGACGACAAGGTGCAGATCGTCGACGAGTTCACCGGACGCGTGATGCCCGACCGCTCGTGGGAGCGCGGCCTGCACCAGATGATCGAGGTGAAGGAGGGTTGCCCGATCACCGGCCAGCGCGAGACGCTCGCGCGGATCTCGTACCAGCGGTTCTTCCGCCGCTATCTGCGCCTCGCCGGCATGACCGGCACGGCGAAGGAGATTTCCGGCGAACTCTGGTCGGTGTACGGACTGAAGGTGATGCGGGTGCCCACCCGCAAGCCGGTGATCCGGCAGATCGCCCCGCTGCGCATCCTCGCGACCGAGGACGAGAAGTGGCAGGCCGTGGTGGAGGCCATCAGGCGCGAACACGCGCGCGGCCGGCCGATCCTCGTGGGCACGCGTTCCGTGGTCGCTTCCGAGAAGCTTTCCGCGCTTCTCGTCGAGGCCGGTCTCGAGCACAGCCTGCTGAACGCGCGCCAGGACAAGGAGGAGGCCGAGATCGTGTCGCAGGCGGGCCAGCCTGGCCGCATCACCGTCGCCACCAACATGGCCGGGCGCGGCACCGACATCAAGCTGCCGCCTGCGTCCCTCGCGGCCGGGGGTCTCCACGTGATCGCCACCGAACTGCACGAGTCCGGACGGGTGGACCGTCAGCTCTTCGGCCGCTGCGCGCGACAGGGCGATCCGGGCAGCTGTGACGTCTTCGCGAGCTACGAGGACGATCTCATCGTCCGCTACGCGCGCCTCGCAAGCGGCGTCGCGGGCAAGGCACCTGCGAAGGACCTCACCGGTCCGGCGCTCTTCCGCTTCGCGCAGAACCGCGCGGAGCGCATCCACGGGATGATGCGCAAGGAAGTGCTGGAGATGGACGACTACCTGGGCGACATGCTCGCGTTCGCGGGGCGGGCCGAGTAGGCGTCCGCGGGCGCGTCGTCTGGCGCGCCGCCCGCCGGCGACATGCCTGCTACGGCGTCGCCGTGCACTCCACCGCGGCGCCACTGCTCACGACGCCACGCGCGATCTTCTCGGCCTGCACGTAGAGCGTCGCTGCCTTTCCGGGGTTGGCCGGGAGCGCGGCCTCGGCGCGGGCGGCCAGCGCGTTGGCGGAATCGAGGACCTCACGATAGCGGTCGACCCGCCGTGCGGCGAGCGAGTGACACTCACCACCGGCGGCGCGCGCGATGACGGTCTGGCCGTCGCGCACCGTGGACTCGAAGGCGCGCCGCCGCATCTCCACCGCGCGCAGCTGCAAGGTCGGCGCCGCCCCGGTGCGGGCCGGTGCGGCCACGGAGTCCGCCGCACCGTCGTCCGACAGCGTGTCCGCACCCCATGCTTCGGCGATGCAGACCATCGCGGCGGCAGTCAGCGCGCCCAGCCACTTCTTCTGCGACATCGATCGATTCACTGCGTCTCCCAGGGGGTCGTGTTGCATCTGCCCGATTCTCCCACGGTACCTTCGGTCCCGGTGGCAAGGATCACGGGCAGCGGCGGCGACGTTCCGCGTCCCGGCCCGTCGATGGTCGATCGGTATCATGGCGAAGCATCGAGGGAAACACGCAAGTGGCGCCTCGAATCAGCGTGCCGCCACCCTGCGGATCCCCAAAGACGAATCCGTTGCAACCCCCGAACACCGGAACGCCATGACCGAACGCATCCATGCGAGCTACTGGCTCGAAACCCCGATCGACCCGCAGCGTGCGGCCGACATCATCGCCGGCGAGCAGTCGAGCGGCACCTTCCTCGCACTCGCGAACGAGACGCCCGAACTCAAGGAGCGCTCTGGCGCCCGCGTCGAGCGCCTCGACGTCCTGGAGACCGTCGACACGCCCAGCCTGCCAGGCCGCTACAAGACCGGCGCCCGATTCACGCGATGCCTGCTCGACCTGTCGTGGCCGATCGCGAACCTCGGGCCGTCCCTGCCCAACCTCCTGGCGACCGTCGCCGGCAACCTGTTCGAGCTGCAGTGCGTCTCGGGACTGCGCATCCTCGATCTGCACCTGCCGCCGTCCTTCGCGGCCGCGTATCCCGGGCCGGCGTTCGGCATCGCCGGGACGCGGCGTATGGCGGGTGTGCCGACCGGCCCGCTCATCGGGACGATCGTGAAGCCGAGCGTCGGGATGAATCCCGCCGAGACCGCGGCCGAAGTGCGGAAGCTCGTGGCGGGCGGCATCGATTTCGTGAAGGACGACGAACTGCAGGCGGACGGCCCGCACTGTCCGTTCGACGAGCGCGTGCGCGCGGTGATGCGCGAGGTGCACGCCGGCGCCGACCGCCTCGGACGCAAGGTGATGGTGGCCTTCAACCTGACCGGTGAGCTGGACGACATGAAGCGGCGCCACGATCTCGTCCTGGCCGAAGGTGGCACGTGCGTGATGGTCAGCCTCAATTCCGTCGGACTCGTGGGGCTGCGCGAGTTGCGGCGCCACTCGGTGCTGCCGATCCACGCGCATCGCAATGGCTGGGGGTATCTCAACCGCAGCCCGGCGCTCGGCTGGGAGTACGCCCCCTGGCAGAAGATCTGGCGTCTGGCCGGCGCCGACCACATGCACGTGAACGGCATCGCGAACAAGTTCAGCGAACCCGACGAGACCGTCATCGCCGCCGCGCGCGCGGTGCTGAGCCCGCTCTGGCCGGACGCACCGATGACCGCCATGCCCGTCTTCAGCTCGGGCCAGACCGGGCTCGTCGCGGCCGACACCTACCAGGCCGTCGGCAGCACCGACCTCATCTTCGCTGCGGGGGGCGGCATCTTCGGTCATCCCGACGGCGTGGCCGCTGGCGTGACGGCGCTGCGCGAGGCGTGGGATGCCGCGGTGGCCGGTGTGCCCATCGAAGAGGCTGCGCGCAACCGCCCCGCGTTGAAGGCTGCGCTGGGGTTCTGGTGATGACGATGGCCGATCGCGACGAAGCGCTTCCGGTGGGACCGCTGCTCGCCTATTGCGGCGACGATTTCACCGGCTCCACCGACGTCATGGAGGCGTTCACGGCTGCGGGCGTACCGACCGTGCTGTTCCTCGCCCCGCCCGGGCCCGAATGGGTCGAGCGGTTCGCAGGGATGCGCTGCATCGGCCTCGCGACGACAGCCCGTGGGCAGTCCCCCGACTGGATGGATGCTGCCCTGCCCGATGCCTACGCGCGACTGAAGGCATTCGGCGCGCCGATCCTCCAGTACAAGGTTTGCTCCACGTTCGACTCGTCCCCGCAGATCGGCTCCATCGGCCGCGCGATCGACCTCGGCGTCGCGGCCATGGGCGGGCGCTGGTCTCCCATGGTGGTCGGTGCGCCGAGACTGCGGCGCTGGCAGGCGTTCGGGAACCTCTTCGCCGCCGCGGCCGACGGCGTCCCGCATCGCCTCGATCGCCATCCCACCATGAGCCGGCATCCGGTCACGCCCATGCACGAGGCCGATCTCCGGCGGCATCTCGCGGAACAGACGCCGCGTCGCACGGGACTCGTGGACCTCGTCGCGATGAAGGCGGGCGACGGGACGGCGCGGCGCGATGCGCTCTGTGCCGATGACGCGCCGATCGTCCTTCTGGACGTCGTCGACGAGGAGACCCTCGCGGAGGCCGGTCGACTCGTCTGGGAAGGGCGCGGCGAGGGCATCTTCTCGGCGTCGTCCTCGGGATTGCAGTACGCGCTCGCGGCCCACTGGCGCAGCCGCGGCTGGGTGCCTGCGCAACCGTCGCTGCCGCGCGCCTCCGCGGTCGACGCCATCGGCGTGGTGAGCGGCAGCTGCTCGCCCGCCACTGCCTCGCAGATCGCCTGGGCGGCCGGCAACGGCTTCCACGCGGAGCGTCTCGATCTGACGCGAGTGCTGCCCGTGTCGACCCGCGAGCCCGAGATCGAGCGGACGGTGGCCGCGGCTCTGGCGGCACTGGGGCGCGGTCAGAGCCCGCTGGTGTACTCGGCAGCGGGTCCCGAGGATCCCGCGGTGACAGGTTTCGAAGCCGTCGCGCGCGCAGCAGGGCTCACCCGTGGCGACGCCGCACGCGCGGTCGGCGACGCGCTTGCCGAAGTCATGCGGCGTCTTCTCGATCGTTCCGGTCTGCGACGCATCGTCGTCGCGGGCGGCGACAGTTCCGGTGCTGTGGCGGGCGCGCTCGACATCGCGGCATTGAGCATCGCCGCCGGCATCGCGCCCGGGGCACCGCTCTGCCGCGCGTGGTCCAAGGCGCCTTCGCGGGATGGCCTGGAGGTCGTGTTGAAGGGCGGGCAGATGGGGGCGGAGGATTTCTTCGGGCGGGTCCGGTCCGGCGGAGCGTGATCCGGTACCCGACGGCCGCTACATCTCGTGCATCGGGACCGGTGCCGGGCGCAGGCGCGGGCGGTCGGCCTCGGGAGGCTGTGGCGCGGCCGGATCTGGGGCATCCGCCGGTGGCAGCGGCGCGGCGTCGCCCCGGGCCGCCCGCACCAGCAGGTTCACCTTGCTCGGCGCCCCGCCCCGCGAGTTGTCGAGCATGAGCACATAGTCGCCGGCCGCAGGGATCACCACCGAGAACGAGAGCACGCTCTCGACGGGGGCAGTGAACAGTGGCTCTCCGGGCGTCGGATACTTTGCGGCGTCGGCGGCGTTCAGCAGGGACACCGCGATGCGCCCCGTGGCCTTCGCCGCGATCGCAATGCGGGCACCTCGCGGGACATTGCGCAGACGCAGGCCGCGGAACTGGCCGGAGGGGACCTCCGTGGAGAGGCTGGCCTGTCTGGGCTGCGCTTGCGCCTGCGCCCAGGTCGCCTGGGGAGCGACGCTGACCAGGAGGATCGCGAAGGCGATCCCGGCGCCGAGCAGGGGTGCGGCGATCAGCCGCCGAACGTGATCTTGCACTTCGCCCCGGCGGGGATGCGCAGCCCGGGGTTGGGCAGCTCGAGGCGGACACCGAAGGTGCCACTCGCGGCGTCGATCATGGAGTCGACCGTGGTCACCGTTGCAACGAACTTGCCATTGGGGGCCTCGGGCCGGACCGTGGCCTTGGCGCCCCGACGGATCTTGCCGTAGTAGGACGCCGAAAGGACCACCTCCACGTGGAGCGGATTCACCTCCGCGATCTTCATCACGGGGTCCTTCACGTTGGAGGTGGCGAACTCGCCGGGGGACAGATAGCGCTCGACCACCACGCCGTCGAACGGACTGCGGAGGCTGCGCAGCTTCAGCAGTTCCTCGGCGCGGCGCAGTTCGAGTTCGTTCAGCTTGCGGTTCTCGCGCGCCTCGCGGAGTTCCGATTCCGCCAGCTCGCGCTGCGTCCGCGCCTCGTCCAGGGCGCCGGCGGCGATGAAGTTCTGCTTGAACAGCTCGATGGACCGCTGCTCCTTCTTGGCGGCGAAGTCGAGGCGGGATTCCGCTGCCTTCAGCGCGCCCTCCATCGTGGCCCGCGACCGGGCCAGCTCGACGGCTACCCGTTCCGAACCGGACTCGAGCATGACGAGCACCTGCCCCTTCCGGACCTGGTCGCCGCGACGCACCAGCACCTGCTCGATGATGCCCTCGACCGAACTGCGGATCTCGACGGTGTCCCGGGCCTCGATGAGGCAATCGTGCTCCTCGGCGACGGCCGGGGACGCCGCAAACACCGATGCGGTCAGGACCAGCACGGTCGATCGCGCGAAGGTCGATCGCACGAAATCCGGCCACAGCACCGCCGGGCCAATACGCATACTTTTCATCGAGTCAGGTTTCGGTGAGTTCGACCGCTCGATTCTCCCCACTGCGCAAGGCAATGTAAAGCCTCGAATCTTCGGCACTTTTTTTCCTGATGGTCTATTCGGACGGCATGGACAAACCTCACGCTGGGGAGTATTTTTCAATCTGCCTGGGGAGGCCATCTTCGAGACGCGACCAAAGCGTCCGCCCTCAGCCGAACTGAAGCACGCAAGAGGCTTTGTCGGGGGTGAAATCATTGGGGCGATCCATCGCCCCGCGCGCTTCCTGTTCGCGCGCACATCACATCGCCGCGACGCTCTGCGCCCGTTGCGGTGGACCTGTCGTTCCGGTCGGGGGGAGGGCCTCGAATGCCGGGAACGCCGCGCCTCCAGGCGCGCATTCCATGTGCACGTTCCGTGTGCAACTCCACGATGACCGGGTGAACGCAGCACTGTCGAGCCGTTGCTGAGCGGCTCCGGGAGTTCGTCATGCTTGGTCGAAATGTCCTCCATCGCCTGCTTGGCGGTCGCAGAGCCACGGCAGTCGTTCCTGGCCGCATCCCCTTCCGTCGCAAGGCGCTCTTCGAGGCGCTGGAGCCGCGATTGCTGCTGTCGGCCGATCTGCCCGGCGCGCCGCTGCCGCAGATCCTCGCGCAGACGGCGCAGTCCACGGGGGCGGTGCAGGTCCACGTGAATCCCGGGCCGCAGTCGGTGAGCAGCGGCATCGACACCCCGGCGGCATTCGCGGGGTTGCCGGAGAACGTCTGGACGATCAGCGGTCCGGTCACCGGAGACCTCGTCGGAGGCACCGACGATCGCGACACCTTCGTGCTCGGACCGGACGCCTCGGTCAGCGGCATCATCGATGGCGGCGCGGGCGGCTTCGACAGCGTCGTGATCGGTACCCAGCAGGTGAACGTCGTCATCCACGAGGCCACCGCGCCCGACGCCGGCAGCATCACCGTCGACGGCCGCACCTTCCGCTATCGCGGGATGGAGCCCGTGGTCGACGCCACCGTGGCCATCGAGAAGACCTTCAATTCGGCGACCGGCGGGGACGACATCGTCCGCATCTTCGATGCGCCGGCGCAATCGATCCTCATCGACAGCGTGAACGCGACCTTCGAGGACCACACGATCCGCGAGGCGACGCAGACCTTCACGATCAATCTCGGCGCTGGCGCCGACACCCTGCGGTTCGACGCGCTGTTCTACAACAACGCCTTCGTGTTCGATGGCGGCGAGGGCAACGACACCTTCGATCTCGGCACGCGGGCCGTCGGCATGTCCGCGATCCGCTACTCCGACGGCACCTACCTGCTGACCGATGGCATCAGCACGCCCGTCCGCCTGCGCAACTTCGAGACGGTCACGGGCGCGGACCTCAACCTCCAGGCCCATGGCCTGCCCGACTGGCTGGAGCAGGGGCCCGGCGGCATCGACAACGCGACCGGCCAGCCCCGCTTCCGCGGCCAGCCCTGGTCGGGGGCGGTCCAGGCGATCGCGCCGCACCCGGACAACGCGAACATCATCTTTGCAGGGTCGGTGAACGGCGGGGTGTGGCGCACCACCGATGGCGGGGCCACATGGACGAGTCTCACCGACCAGTTCCCGTCGCTCGCCGTGGGCGCACTGGCCATCAGCACCCACGACAACAGCGGGAACCTCGTCACCAACGCGACGCCCCTGTCGAATCTCGTCGTCTATGCGGGTACCGGTCAGTTCAGCAACTTCTTCGCCGGTGGCCAGTCGGTCGGCCTGATGCGCTCCACCAACGGCGGTGACACCTGGGAACTCGTCGGTTCGCCCGAGATGGCCGGTCTGCCGATCTCCTCGCTGGTGGCCACGCGCGTGGGCACCGAGGACATCGTGCTGGTGGGCGCCATCGCCAACACCGTGACGACCCGCGACGACAACGGCGCGATCCAGCAGCAGGTGCTCCGGGGTGGCGGCGTCTTCCGCAGCGTGAACGGTGGCGACACCTTCACGAAGAACGAGATCGTCGCGCCGCCGGCCACCGCGAGCACGCTCCAGTTCCAGGTCGGGTCGGTGTCCGACCTCGCAATGGACCCCGGCAATCTGTCGCGGATGTACGCAGCCGTGATCGGCGGCGGCGTGTACCAGTCGAACGACGCCGGTGCCAACTGGGCCCCCATCAACACCGGCCTCGGCCTCGAGACCGATGGTGCCGACAACGACGGCGTCGGCGGTGCCGACAACGCCACCGAGGCACTCACGGGCGCCGCTCGGATCGTGCTCGCCGTCCAGCAGGACCGCACATCCGCCAACAACGCGGTGTACGCGGGGCTGATCGGCGTGACCGACTGGCTGACCGGCGTGTTCCGCAAGGCACCCGCCGCGGCCGCGTGGTCGCTGGTCGGGACCAATCCGCCGCCCCGCACGAATGCCGACCTCGTCGACGCGACGATGAAGGGGACGCCGAACATCACCTTCAACGCCGGTGGCAGCCCCACGATCGTGCGGGACGCGGGCAGCTTCCTGGACGACGGTTTCCAGCCCGGCCGCATCGTCGCCGTCCGGTCCGCCGGCGCGAACGGCTGGAACTTTCGCATCGCCGCGGGGGCCGGATCCGTCACCGCGACAACACTCACGCTGGAGGCGGGCTCGGGCATCACGGCCGCAGCGGCCGCCCCTGGTGGCGCGGGCGGGATCCGCATCCTGCAGGTGCGGGAGGCAGATATCTTCATGGTCGGCAATCCGACCCTCACGCTGGCCGCCGGGCCGGCCGCCGGCACCATCACGGTCGCGCGTAACAACGGCGCGTGGGGCGCCGACGGTTTCATGGTGGGCGGGATCGCCACCATCGCCGGTACCGCGAGCAACAACGGCGATTTCGTCGTCACCGCGGTCGCGGGTGGCGTCATCACGCTGCAGCGCGCCAACGGCTCGACGGCGGCCTTCGTCGCCGAGCCGGCGCCCTCGGCCAACATCCTCGTCACGGGCAGTGCGCGGATCGCATCCACGCCATCGGGCATCCAGCCCCAGATCCATTTCGGGCGCCAGGGCATCCGCAATACCGCACTCAACGTCGATGCCGCCGGCAACGTGTTCATCGGTGGCGACACCGCGAGCCGCGGCACCAATCTGTACTGGTGGGACAACAGCGCCGGCGGACAGGTCTGGCGGAATTTCGTGCCCGTCGGCACCCACCCCGACGCACGCACCATCGAGTTCGATGCGAACGGTCGCCTGCTGCAGGGCGACGACGGCGGTCTCTACCGCTTCCCGAATCCCGCGACGACGCCGCCCATCGTGTCGTCGGGCACGTTCACGTTCGTCAACGGGGCCACGGACACCATCACGCGTGCCGCGGGCAGCTTCATCACCGACGGCTTCCAGGTGGGGCAGACGCTGGTCGTCACCGCCAACGCCGGCGTGGGCAATCTGCAGACCTTCGATCAGTACACGATCCGCGGCGTCGCGGCACAGACCCTCACCCTCGACCCGTCGGATGTGCTCAACGCCAACCTGCTGGCGGGCACCGGCACCTTCCTCGCGACCTTGTCCGCGAGCCGCTGGGAAGTCCTGAACAACGACCTCCGCGCGATCGAGATGCTCGCCATCGCGTACGACCCGCTGAACAACGCCGTCTTCGGCGGCACCCAGGACAACGGTATCGCCGAGCAGCCGTCACCGGCGAACGGCATCGACGACGACGGCGATGGCGTGATCGACGAAGCCGACGAGCGCTTCGCCTGGCGCGAGATCCGCGTGGCGGCACGGCCTGGTGACGGCAACACGGCGGCCGTGGTGCCGGTGAACACCGATGCCGATGCGGCCTTCGAGCAGGTGCGTCGCTACAGCATGTCGAACAGCTGGTCGCTGCTCGGCGTACGGACCTTCGATGCGAATGGTCAGCTCGTGCCCGGCACTGACCGGCTCGTCAACCTGAGCGGGGCGGTGGCGGACAGCCGCGTCGTGACGGCCAACGCGGCCACCGACGCCCTCACGAGCGCCGCGCACGGTTTCGTGAACGGGCAGCAGGTGTGGATGCGGAGCACCGGCAACCTGCCGGGCGGCCTCTTCCCGTTCGGCCGGATGTTCGTCGTGAATGCGACCGCCAACACGTTCCAGGTGTCGTTCGCCAACGGCGGTGCCGTCGTCAATCTCACCAGCGCCGGGACCGGCGAGATTCGCGCCACCGACCGCTTCTCCGGCTTCTCCGCCGCCGACCGCACCCGCGTCGACACGTTCCTGAAGTGGCCGTACGTCGTCAACGCGGTGAACTCGAGCCGGATGATGGCCGGGGTCGGCGGCTTGTATCAGAGTCTCAACATCGGCACGGCCGCGGTACCCGTGTACGACGGTCTCGACACCATCGCCGCCGTGCCGCTGCCGAATGCGCTCACCGGCAACGACGCCTTCTTCTCCGCCATCGCCTACGGCGGCACCAAGGCCGGCGTCGCGAACGAGGACGTCGTCTACGCGGTGCGCGGCAACGAAGTGCTGATCCGCTTCGCGGACACCGGCGCCGCCGGCGACTTCACCACCGAGCGCATCTCGGCGGCGACGTTCATCCAGGACATCGTGCTCGATCCCGACAACCACGACGTCGCCTTCGCCGCCACGGACGCCGGCGTGTTCCGGCGCACGGCGCCGAACACCTGGGTGTGGGTCTCGGCGCGGATGGTCAACCCCGATCTCCGCAGCATCGAGGCGGTCCGTACGGGAGGCCAGCTGGTCGTCCTGGCGGGCGGCGCCGCCGGTGTGTACCGCGCAGTGGATCCCGTGGCCGGGAGCACCTGGACCGAGTTCGGCAACGGGCTGCCCAACGCCCTCGTGTTCGACCTCGACTTCACCGCGCGCGACGCCGCGCAGTTCGACAACCCCCGCAACCTGTCGCGCGACGACGTCCTGGTGGCGGGCACGCTCGGACGCGGTGCCTGGACGGTCGGCGAGGCCGACACCTTCCTGGCGGCCACGCCCCAGTTGCGCATCGACGGCGGCACCGGCGACGACCAGTTCCTGATCCGTCGCAACGCGAACAACGCATCCCTCATCGACATCCGCACGGGGCTCCTCGAAACGCTGGTCATGCAGGTCCCCATCGACGCGTTGCAGAAGATCGAGATCTTCGGCGGCGGCGGCAACGACACGCTGACGATCGACAGCACCGATGGCCCCATCAGCCTGCGCGACGGCATCTTCTTCGACGGCGGTGCCGGCGCGGACGACCGCGTCATCCTCGAAGGTGTGGCGGCCGGTCTCACGACCACGACCACGGTCGGGCCACGCACGACCATCGCGGTGCTCGACACGCGCTTCGGCAGGACCCAGCGCGTCACCTACGAGAACGTCGACGCGGCGGACGTCCAGAACAACATCGTCGCTGCCACCGAGCAGGAAAAGTTCGGCGTCGGCATCAACCTGCTGTTCAACGTGCTGGAGGCGTCGGCCAACGGAACGTGGGACGAGATCGCCCTGCTGGGCAACTCGTTGCCGCGGGCCCTCACCGGCCGGAGCACCGCCACCACCGCGCCGGCCTCTGATGAGCCGCTCGTCCCGGGCACGCCCGAGGCGGCCGACGCCACCGCCGCGGCCCTGGCGGGCTTCAAGCGCCTGATCGAGGAGGGGCCGAACGGCTTCAGCCTCGCCAGCATCTCCGAGTTGTCCGCGACGCAGTTGCGCGACAGGCTCGAGGCGCTCGACACCGTCGCCGGCAACGTCACACTGACGCAGGCCGCCGGCGACACGCGGTTCGATGCGACCATCGTGAGACGTCTGGAAGGACAGGCCGACCTCGACATCCTCACCGAGCAGCTGGGTGGTGTGGTCGACCTCGGCGGCGCCCTGCACGTCGGCGCGGAAGTGACGCTGCGCCTCGTCTTCGGCGTGGATGCCGACGGCTTCTACATCGACACCGCGGGGGGCGCTTCGCGCCTCACTGTGCGCGACATCGATCTCGACGGCGACCTCACCGCCGGCGGGCGGCTCGGCTTCCTCGACGTGACGCTCGCGGAGGCGAGCCTCGCCGTCGATCCGTCGTTGCGCCTCGACCTCGTGCTGCAGGACGCAGGTCCGGGCGGCAAGCTGCGGCTGGACGAACTCGAGGACGCCGGCGGCAGCCCGACCGCCCTCGTCGATGCCCTCGACTTCACCGTCTCGGGCTCCGCGGCGGACGACTTCGCCCTGACCGTCGATGCGCGGGTCGCGGCGATCCTGCCCGGCGACGGTGCCCCGTTCGATCTCGGCGCGGCCAACATCACCTTCACCTGGGCCGATGTCACCGACCCCACGACCGTGGCCCTGTCGGCGAGTGCCGGCGTCGCGGAGGACCTCCTCAACTTCCTTCGTGTCGACGCGCAGCAGGTGCTCGACCAGGTCCGCGGTCTCGCCGACATCTCGGTCAGCTTCAATGGGCAGACCGTGCCGCTGCTCCAGGACAGCCTCGATGCCATCGTCCAGGTGGCGGACTTCCTGCAGCAGAACATCATCGATCCGCTGTCCACGGCCTCCGGCGGCGTGCGCTTCGCATCCATCCAGGAACTGATCGCCAATCTGGCGAACGAGCTGGGGATCGATCCGTCCGCGCTCGGCCTGGGCTACGACGCGGCCTCCAAGGAACTGACCTGGGATCTGCAGTTCGTCGAGGAGATCTTCTCCGCCGAGGCGATGGATCTCGGTCTCGACGCGCAGACCGGCATCGCGGGCTTCGAGGTGTCGACCGACGCGGCGGTGTCCGGGCAGTTCGCATTCGCGGTGCAGCTCGGCATCGATTTCGACGATCTCCTGGCGACGCCGGGCGATCCCACGAAGTGGATCTTCGTGCGCGATCCGTCGGCCTCGGCCACGCTGAACCTCGAAGCCACCGATCTCGACGCCAGCGCGCGCTTCGGCTTCCTGTCCATCGGCATCGTCGACGGCACGCTCACCGCCGATCCGACGTTCACGCTGAGCCTCTCCGAGCCCGGATCGGGCAACGCCAACGGCCGCATCGAGATCGGCGAACTGCTCGATGCCCTCGGCACGACCACACTGCAGTTCTCCGGTTCCGCCGACATCAGCCTGCCGGTGAGCGCGCCCTTCATCGGTCTCGCGCCCGGGCCTGACACCGCCATCGCGCTCGAGTGGTCGAACCTGTCCGACCCCGACACGATCAGCGTCACCATTCCGCCCGCCCTGACGGACCTCTCGCGCTTCACCAACATGGACGCGGGCACGCTGGTCAGCCTTCTGGCCAGCATCACGGGCTGGCTGTCCGATCTGAAGAACACCGACGCCTTCAGCGTCGACATCCCCTTCATCGGCGACGTGGTGCGCGGCGTGATCGAGCTGGGCGATCTCGTGCAGGACAACCTGCTGTACGACGACAACGACACCGAGGACATCACCACCGACGACGTCGCGAAGCTCGTCGACGCGAGCGGGGTGGCGCGCTTCGAGACCGCGCAGCAGCTGGCCGAACTGCTGGTGGAGGTGCTGGGGCCGGGAAGCCCGGTCACCTGGGACGCCGCGCGCGAGTCGTTGATGATCGACTTCACGCTCGACGAGACCTTCGGCGAGGTCGACGTCCCGCTGGATCTCGACCTCACGCTCGGACCCCTGGGCGGGCTCACCAGTGACGGCGCCCTGCATCTCTCCGCCGACGGGCGTCTCAGCCTCCGGCTCGGGATCTACCTGGGCAACGAGGGCTTCGTCGAACTGGACGAGAGCACGACCCTCTCGTCGCTGAAGGATGGCGCGATCGTCTTCAACAAGGACATCGTCGTCGCGGCCCCCGCGGACGTCGCGACGCTGTACGGCCAGCTCGCCGCCGACGCGAAGTTCACGCTGAAGGTGAACGGCGGCGCAGCGACGGAAGTCATCGTGCTCGCGGCGAACACCACGACCAACGCGACCGTCGACGACATCGTGGCGGACGTCAACACCGCGCTGGACGTCGCCGGCCTCGCTGCCCAGGTGCAGGCCGCGCGCGACGGCAACCGGATCGTGCTGAACCCGCTCGGGGGGGTGACCGCGCTCGTCCTGAACGCCACCACCGGCACGCCGGCCATCACGCGGCTGGGCTTCCGCGACGGCCAGGGGCTCGCCGACGTCGGCGGTCAGCAGAAGCTGCGCGCGGTGGCCGAGGTGTCGGGTGCCGTGGGTCGGCTCTCGTCCGACGCCGTCTTCCAGGTGGTGCTGGACGGCGGGGCGCCCGTGACGGTGACCGTGCCGTCGGCCGACACGACCCAGAACAGCAACATCCTCGACATCGTCTACGACGTCCAGAAGTCGATCGACGACACGCAGGTCGGTGGCGTGAACGTGCTGCGCGACAAGCTCGTGGTGTCGTCGCAGGGCCGCCGGCTGCTCATCACCGCGAAGGACGCCGCGGCGGACAGCTTCTCGATCACGGCTGCCGCGGGCAATCCGGCAGTCACGCAGCTCGGGCTCGCCGCGGCGAACACCGGCAGCACGGCGGACATCTTCATCACGACGCGCGACGGCGTGCGGCGCGCGGTCTCGTTCGACGCGCTCTCGGCATCCGCGACGCTCGGCGACGTCATCTCGGCCATCGAGACGCAGACGGCCGGTCGCGTGCAGGTGGACTTCTCCGACGACAACACGCGGCTCGTGCTGCGCGACACGTCGCCCTCCGGCACGGCGCTCTTCCAGGTCGAGAACGCCATCGGCTCCTTCGCGGCGAACCTGCTCGGCATCCTGGGCGCGGACGTCGCCGATCCCGATGATCCCGACCTCGTGCGCGACTTCCGCATCGAGGGCGGTGCGCTCGGCGGGGTCGATGTCCTCGACCGGCTCTTCATCGAGGATGCGAGCGCCAGCGTCGGGTTCGAGATCGACACCCCCGGAACGGGCGTTTCGCTCGGCGCGACGTTCGGTTTCGTGGGCGTCACGCTGAACGGCGACGGGCATCTGGAGGGCGAGGTCTCGATCGCGCTCAAGGACCCCGGCACGAGTGCCGCCGACGGCCGCATCACGCTGAAGGAACTGCTGAACGGCATCGGCGACATCACGACACTCATCGATGCGCCTTCCATCGAAGGCGGCGGTGATCTCACGTTCGACGTCAACCTCTCGCCGTCCTTCGGGCTCATCCAGACGGGCTCCGAGCCGCGCGTGCAGGTGCAGGTGCTCAACCTCGGCGATATCTTCGACGAGCTGCCGGACACGCTGAACCTCACGGCCGACAGCGCGAACCCGACACGCACGGGTGCCAAGACCTTCACGTTGACGGGCAACTTCCTCGACCGCATCGCGCGCGGCACCGACATCGTCTTCACGACCGGCAGCGGCACCGCGACGACCAAGGTGGACGCGATCGCGTTCGCGGGTGGCACCACCACGGTGACGGTGTTCGACGATCTCCCCATCGGCGCCGTCACCGCGGCCACGGCCAGCACCACGGCGGCGCCCTCGGTGCGTGTCACCACCGAGAACTTCGAGGATCTCGGCAACTTCGAGAGCATCGGTTTCGCGGACATCCTGCAGGCCCTGCGCGGGCTGGTGACGTTCCTGCAGCAGTTCGAGGAATTCGGATTCCTGAACGAGAAGATCCCGGTCATCGACGTCAGCGTGAACGACATGCTGGCCTACGCCGACCAGTTCGCCGCCGCCCTCGACGAGGTGCAGGCGAACCCGGCGGCGACCGTGCAGTTCCTCGAACAGAAGCTGAAGGAGGCCTTCGGCATTCCGCAGTCGTCCGACCTGCTCGATCTGCAGCTGATCCGCGATGCCAGCACGCGCATCCTGCGGTTCGACCTCACGTTCAAGCCGGGCTTCTCGGACTCCCTGCCCATCGGATTCGCACTCCCCACCGAGGGCTTCGCGCTGTCCGGCAATGCGGATCTGCGCACCCAGGGCAATCTCGATCTGCGGCTCTCGTTCGGTATCGACCTCGGCGATCCGACCCAGCTCTGGATCTTCCGGGACACCGGCATCACCGGGCATCTCGAGGCGGCGGCCGAGGACATCGCCTTCACCATCGGCCTGGGCAACCCCGACAGCGGCACCTTCGTGGGTGGCCGGATCATCGACGGCGATCTCTCGCTGGAGGGCAACTTCGGGCTGACGCTGAAGGATTCCGCGATGATCGGCGGCGCGCCCGAGGCGCGGCGGATCCTCCTCGTCGATCTGCTGGGCGATCTCGGCGATGCGGTCGATGTGGCCCTCGACATCGATGTCGCCGGCTCACTGCCCGTCTACTTCCCGACCGAGTCCCTGTTCCGCGGCAACGTGCTGATCGGCGGAACGCTGTCCGCCTCGCTCGACGAGGGCATCGAGGTGGCCGGCACGGCCGGCCCCACGGGAGACCAGTTCCTGTACGTGCCTCCCGAGGTTCTGTCGTTCGACTTCAGCCAGTTCAGCGCACTCGACAACCTTCTGCTCATCATCGACGGTGTCGACGGCTTCCTCGGCTTCCTGCAGGACCTCCTGGACGGCGAGGTCGGCGGCATCAGCCTGCCGCTCATCGGCGACGAGCTGTCGTCGGCCACCGACTTCATCGCGGACTTCCGCGAGGACATCGTCGACGGTCTGCGCGAGATCGTCGAGACCTCCAACGATCCGACGGCGAACTTCCTGTCGGTGAAGCTCTACGACCTGCTGCACACCCAGCTACAGATCCTCCAGGACGTGAACAGCGACGGTGCAGTCACGGTGGAGGACATCCAGCTCGACACCAACGTCGACGATCCCGGTGTCTCGCCTGCCAACCTCTACATGCAATGGAACCTGAAGCTGGGCGGCACGCTGCTCGACGTGGGCACGGGGATCGACTTCGACCTCGGCATCCCCGGCCTCGGGCTCGAAACCCGCGGCGGCGTTAAGGTCGACATCGGCTGGGACCTCGATCTCGGCTTCGGTATCGGCGGCGGCAAGGGCTTCTACCTCGACCTGTCGGACGCGGACGAACTGCGGCTCGACGTGGACGTGACCCTGCCCGGCGCCGGTCTCACCGGCCGGCTCGCGTTCCTGCAACTGGACGCGGACGACAACGGCGGCACCGGCCTCGGCGCCACGATCGCGGTGAACCTGCGTGAACGCAACGGTGACGACGAGCGCGTCGGCCTCGCGGACTTCGGCAACATCCGCTTCGACGCCGGCATCGCCGCCGAGGCGAACGTGGACCTCGGTCTCGAACTGCAGCTGAACAGCGATCTCGTTCCCGGTGCCGACTCGGTGTTCCCGAAGGTCGCCGCCGACTTCGTGCTCGAGTGGGCCATCGGCGACCGCAGCGCCGGCGATTACGTGTCGTTCTCCGACATCGGCGATTCCATCCAGGACGGCCTGAAGCGCGTCGCGTTCGAGAACGTCGGCCTCGACATGGGCAGCTTCATCTCGCAGTACGTGAAGCCCATCGTCGAGCAGGTGCAGAAGATCACCGAGCCCATCCAGCCGCTCATAGACGTGGTGACCACGCCGATCCCGGTGATCTCCGATCTGGCCGGGTCGCCCATCACGCTGCTCGACATCGCCCAGGCGATCACCCCGCCCGAGAAGTTCGACGTGGGCCTGATCCGCGACATCGCGGGTTTCATCACGCTCATCAACAGCATCCCGACCGATGTCGCGACGCTGTTCATCCCCTTCGGTGGTTTCACGATCTTCGACCATTCGTCGACCGATCCGAACCTGCGCCGCAGCCTCACCACAGGCAGCCTGTCGAGCAGCTTCACGATCCCAGACACGTCCGACTTCGACCTCGAAGGCGCCATCGATGCCATCGGATCGAGCGCGCCGGGTGCCAGCTCGACCTCGTCGTTCACGAAGGATCTCGGCAACCAGAGCTTCGGGGACATGATCTCGTTCCCGCTGCTGAACGATCCCGGCCAGATCTTCGGTCTGCTCATGGGCAAGACCGACATCGACCTCGTGGTGATCGATCCGGCGCCGCTCAAGTTCGAGTTCCAGTACTCCCAGTTCTTCCCCATCTGGGGCCCGCTCGGTGCGGCGATCGGCGGGCGCCTCGGTGCGGTCATCGACTTCTCGTTCGGCTACGACACTCAGGGCCTGGTGGAATTCTTCGACTCCGGGTTCCGCAATCCCGAGCTGCTCTTCAACGGCTTCTACATCGGCGACAACGATGCGAGCGGCGTCGACATCCCCGAGGTGAAGCTCTACGGCGGCATCACCGCGGCGGCGGAGCTGAACCTCGGCATTGCCAAGGGCGGTGTCGGCGGCGGCATCTTCGCGGAGATCGACTTCAACCTCCACGATCCGAACGAGGACGGCAAGCTGCGGCTGCACGAGCTGGCCACGAACTTCCTGAACGAGCTGCTGTACGGCGAACCGGTGCTGGCGCCGCTCGCCGTGTTCGACGTGACCGGCCGGCTGTACGCGAAGCTGTTCGCTTACATCGAGTTCCTGTTCGTCAGCAAGGAGTTCGACATCACGCCCGAGATCACGCTGGTGGACTTCGACATCCCGTTCACGCGGAAGCCCACGCTGGCCGCGGAACTGTCGAACGACAGCGTGCTGCAGATCAACATCGGCAAGTTCGCCGACAAGCGGCTCGAAGGCAACGACCAGGACATCTCCGAGCACATCGTCGTGGTGCAGGACGGTGCCGGCCGCGTGAAGGTCTACGCGCCGAACCTCGATGTCGCCGAGAGCGAGGCCCAGCGCTACGACCTCCGCGCGGACGGTGCCAATCCGCCGCGTATCATCGTGCTGGGCGGCGATGGCGACGACATCATCGATCTCTCGGGCATCACCGACGTCAACGTGATCTACGAGATCGACGGCGGTGGCGGGAACGACACGATCATCCTCGGCGCGGGGCGCGGCATCGTGCGCGGCGGCGAGGGCGACGACACCATCACCGGTTCCGAAGGCGACGACATCATCTACGGCGATGGTGGCGCCGATCGCATCCTCGGCCTGGGCGGCAACGACGTCATCTTCGGCGACAAGGCACGGCTCTCGGAAGACGGTCTGGTGCTCACCGCGAGCACCGGGCTCACCGACGGCGGCGACCACATCGAGGGTGGTGACGGCAACGATCTCATCGTGGGCGGCGGCGGCAGCGACCGCATCGGCGGCGATCTCGATCCCGATGATCCCGACACCGACACGGGTTTCGTCGGCAACGACGTGATCTTCGGCGACGGCGTCACGCTGACGCTGGGCACCGCGGGCGTGTTCACCTCGTTCACCCGCGTCGAGGACACCAACAAGGGGACCGGCAGCGGCCACGACGTCATCTTCGGCCATCGCGGCAACGACCGGATCTGGGCTGGCAAGGGCGACGACCAGGTGTCGGGCGGCACGGGCAACGACACGATCTTCGGCGAGGACGGCTTCGACGTCATCACGGCGGGCGACGGCGACGACACGGTGGACGGCGGCGCGAACGACGACATCATCACCGGCGGGCTCGGCAACGACAATCTGAGCGGCGGCACCGGCAAGGACAGCATCCACGGCAACGAGGGCAACGACGTCATCGCCGGCGGCGCCGGTGTCGACGAACTGTGGGGCGACCAGGGCGACGACACCATCGACGGTGGCAGCGACCCCGACAAGATCTACGGCGGGGGCGGGGCGGACATCATCACCGGCGGCGCCGGAAACAACACGATCTACGGCGACGACAAGCCCGGCGACAGCACCGGGCCAGAGGGCGCGGACATCATCACCGCGCTGAACGACAGCGACACCATCTACGGCCAGGGCGGCGCGGACATCATCTCCGCGGGCGACGGCAACAACATCATCCACGGCAACGACGGCGACGACGTCATCACCGTGGGCAACGGCAACAGTCGGATCTTCGGCCATGCCGGGATCGACACCATCACGGCCGGCGACGGCAGCCACTTCATCCTCGGCGCGGCGGGCGACGACATTATCGTCGCAGGCGTCGGGAACAGCGTGATCCGCGGCAACGCGGGCGCCGACCGGATCACGGTGGGTGGCGGCAACAACGTCGTGATCGGCGACGGCGACGAGAGCGACGGCACGCTCGCGGCCGAGCGTCTTGCTCTCGGTGACAGCAACGCCGCCGACGACGGTGCCGACATCATCGTCATCGGCAATGGCAACAGTACGGTCCACGGCTTCGGCGGCAACGACGTCATCACCGTGGGCAACGGCAACAACACGGTCCGCGGTCACGACGGCGACGACACGATCACCGTCGGCACGGGCACGAACTTCATATACGGGGCTGCGGGTGACGACACCATCGTCTCCGGCGACGGCAACGACACCATCGAAGGCGGCGACGGCGACGACCACATCACGGCCGGTGGCGGCAACGATTTCGTCATGGGCGAGGCGGGGCAGGACATCATCTTCGCGGGGGCGGGCAACGACCGCGTGATCGGCGGTCTCGGCAATGACGAGATCCACGGCGGTAGCGGGTCCGACATCCTGTGGGGCGACGGCGAGGTCTTCGCGCCGCAGTTCTTCGATCTCGCGAACCCCGACAATTTCGAACTCCCCGACGGATTCGAACTGAACGAGACCCTGTATCCCACGGGCTTCGTGGCGCCCCGCATCGCCCCCAAGGTAGTGCTCGGCCAGAGCATCGGCGAGACCCTCTTCGGGGTCGACGGACTGGCCCTGCCCGGGACCGCGCCCACGGCCGATGGCCGCGACACCATCTTCGGCGGCGACGGTGTCGACTTCCTGTTCGGCGGCAGCAACCCCAACACGCTCGGCGCCGAGCTGCTCGACGGGGGCGGCGACGCCGACTACGTCGACGGCGGTGGCGGGCTCGACGTCGTCCTGGGCGGTGCCGGCGACGACATCGTGCGCGGCGGTGCCGGCGAGGACTCCGTGTCCGGCAACGACGGTATCGACCAGGTGTACGGCGACGATGGTGACGACGTGCTCTACGGCGACGCCGGACGCAAGGGCGCCGCGGGCGAGATGGGCGATGCGAGCGCGCCCGAAGGCAGCCAGGCCGGCCAGCGGCTGTACGGCGGTGGCGGCAGTGACCAGCTCTACGCGTACGCCGACATCACGGGCGTCGATTCCCCGAACTACGCCGCCGAGATCGTGAAGATCGGCGACGAGATGCACGGCGGTGCCGGCAACGACTACCTCTTCGGCAACCTCCGGCGCGACACGCTGCTGGGCGACAGCGGCAACGACTATCTGCATGGCGAAGCCGTGGCAGGCAACAGCTATGCAACCAACTTCCTCGCGGATGTGACCGGTGGCTCCGCGTTCGACGCCGGCTTGGGTTACGTCGTGGGGGACCGGCTCTTCGGCGGGTCGGGCCAGGACGACCTCTACGGCGGCGGTGGCGACGACGAACTCTGGGGCGGCGCGGACGGCGACCGGCTCGAAGGTCAGCAGGGCAACGACCGCCTGTACGGCGGCGGATGGATCGACTTCCTGATCCTCGACGTGGACGCCATCTACTTCGGCCCCGGCGAGACGCCCGTGGACATCATCGACGGGCACTTCGGCGACGCGTCCTTCGACGACGTGGAGGACGACAACGCCACCGACATCCTGCTGGTGAAGGGGATCGATCTCAACGACGACACCATCGTCGTGGGCGAGGTCGACGTGGCCGGCGGACCGCGGCAGCTGCACTTCGACTACAACGGTCGCGAGATCCTCGCGCCGTGGCGCAACGCCGCGGGCATTCCGCTCGTGGAGCAGATCCGCATCACGGGTCTCGGTGGCGACGATCACATCGAGTTCCTGCGCCGCGACGACACCGCACGCAACATCTACACGGTCGACACCTCGTACCTGACAGCGCGCGGCAACGATTTCGTCGGGCACATCGAGGGTGGCGCGGGCGACGACACGCTGATCGGCGGCGATGCCCGGGACCGCATCGACGGCGGCCGCGGCAGCGACACGATCTTCGGCTACGGCGGGAACGACCGCCTCTACGGCGAGAAGCCCACCGACAGCCCGGTCCCGGTCGACACCACGACCGTCGACACCATCTTCGGCGGGCAGGGCAACGACGACCTCATCGGCGGGCCCGGCCGCAACTTCCTCTACGCGTGGTCGCAGGATCCCAAGCTGGGCGGCCAGTTCGGCATCTTCACCGACGCCTCCGGCCTGCTGTACGACAACGACGGCGACACCGACGACGACGGCGTCCTCGACGCGGGTGTCACGGCTGTCCGTGCGCTGGAGGACACCGGTATCGATCGGATGCTGGGCTCCGCGCAGGACGACGAGCTCTACGGCGGCACCGGCCCCGGCTTCCTGTTCGGGAACGGCGGCAACGACAAGCTGTTCCGCGCCGACGGCTCGCTGTTCGAGTCCCTCGACGGCGGGCTCGGTGGCGACGACTGGAAGAACTACGCGAAGGAGTATTCGAGCGTCTGGTACGTGGCCGGCTCCGGTGCGGACGATCGCATCACCGTCGACTACGTGACCGAGCCCGGCCTGCTGCGCGACTACCACCTCGTCACGCGCCTCACGAAGAACGGCGACGTCTACAGCTTTGCGGCCCAGGTGCGCCTGGACCCCACTGGTCTCGCGGCTGGCGGTGCCTTCGACGCGGTCGATTCCGACATCGAGACCGACGACGTGGAAGGTCGCAGCAGCGGCGTGGTGGCCGATGGTGCCAATCCCGATGCAGCCTTGCCGACGCTCGCGGACATCGCTGCGCGCGATCTCGCCATCGCCGAGGGCATTCTGCCGGGCGAGGGCGCCTTCGACGTGATCCTCATCGATGCCCTGGGAGGCAACGACATCATCGAGGTCGGCCCCACGGTGCAGAAGACCGTGTGGATCGACGGCGGAGACGGTGACGACATCATCACGGTCGCCTCGGGTTACGCCATCCTGGTGGATGGCGCGGAGGAAGGTTCCCGCAACGACACCGTGAACCTCGCGAAGCGCCTGGCCTCACCGGGCAGCGGGGACACCATCACGGGTGCGACGAAGTTCAGCAAGCTCACCATCGACAGCCCGGACGACGTCGACTGGTTCACCTTCAAACTCTCCGAGGCCGCGCCGAGCGGCTTCCTCGAGCTCTCGGGCACGACAGAGCTGGACCGCCTCGGCCTCGCGATCTTCGCGGATCCCGCCGGCGCGCCCGTGGTCAGCGCACCGCTCGGCTTCGCACCCGATGCCGCGGAAGGCCCCACAGGCAATGGCAGCGTGGCGAGCGCGCACAGCCTGCCCGATCCCACCACCTTCGCCCGCATCCGCGGGCTCACGATCGACAGCGCGCTCGACGTGGACCACTACGCGATCAATCTGGCCGCTGGCGGCATCGAGGGCGACTACTTCGGGCTCATCAAGGAACTGGCCGACGCCAGCCTGACGCTCGCGCTCCTGCGCACGACGGGCGAGGTGCTCCGGACAGCCGAGTCGAACTCCGTCCTGGGCCAGGTGCTCGACCTCGCGGGCATCGAGGCCGGTGACTACGTGCTGCGGGTCGTCTCGGGCGGCGGCGCTGCGCGCTACGACCTGGTCGCCCACGTCGGCGTGCCGAACCTCGCCACCGACGAGGACGACCGCAACTACATCGGCAACACCGTCCTCGATTTCGGCGGTGCGCGCACGACCGGTCTGTCCCTCGCGGGTCTGCTGGCCGACACCGTCTACTACGTTCGCGTCGACACGCCGAACCGCATTCCCACCGTCTACGACCTCACGTTCCAGGTGGGCGAACCGGCCGATCCGGTGGCGGTGGTCTTGATGACACCCCAGACCGTGCTCGAGCGGCAGGATGTCCTGAAGGGTGGCAACGGCAACGACGTGCTGCAAGGTGGCGCGGGCGAGGACTGGCTGTTCGGCGACGATGGCAACGACGTGCTCTCCGGCGGCTACGATCGCTCGGCCGAGGACCTCTTGTTCGGCGGTGCCGGCGACGACACCTTCCAGATCCTGCCCGACCGCCTGCCTTCCTTCGCGGGTTCCGACGATGCGACCATCGTTCCGGAACTCACCGACGAGATGTTCGGCGGCGATGGCAACGACCGCGTGCTGTTCCTGGGTGGCGATTTCGACGGCCTGTCCCGTCCGGTGAACGACAACGTGTCGATCCGCTGGGACCGCAACCTCCAGCGCTACGAGTTCACCGCGCTCCAGTGGGACACCGCCAACCAGGAGTTCGTGGTGGGCGAGTCCGTCGTGTCCTCGAACCTCACACTGCCCACGAGCGTCGACACAGCGTGGCAGGCGATCGACTTCCAGCTCCGCGTTCCCGGCACCGACGGGACGTTCCAGGACATCCACGTCGACGCCTTTTTCGGCAAGATGCCGGCGTGGCGGGCGCTCATCCAGGCCGCGCTGGACGCGCGCTTCGGCGCCGGAACGGTCGAGGTCGAGGACATCGAGGGCGTGCTGCGGCTCCGCGCCAGCGGCGATGGTCTCGAACTCCGGGCGGACCCCGCGAACGCCGTGGTGACCCAGCTGGGCTTCACGCCGCTGTCCGCGGCCCGACCGCTGTTCGCGCAGGATTACGCGTTCTTCCGCACGCAGGGTGTCGAGAGCATCGTCCTCGACCTGCGGGCCGGCGACGACACCGTCCACGCCAATCCGGAATACAAGTTCCCGAACACCAACTCCGAATGGGGCATCAAGCGCGGCAATCTCCAGGAGGGTGCGCGCCTGGGCGGACTCACGATCCTCGGTGGCGCCGGCGACGACCGCCTGTTCGGCGGCGAGCAGGACGACGTGATCGACGGCGGCGAAGGTGACGACATCATCTTCGGCTACGGCGGCAGCGATTCGCTGAACGGTGGCGGCGGCAACGATCTCATCTCCGGCTACGCAACGCTGGAACCCGACCAGTACGAGTTCGGGACGAGCCAGGGCGTCCGCGGTCGCAACGACGTATCGACCTACGCGTCGGTCCTGCCTGCCATCCGGGCCGGTTCGGTGATCGACGGCCTGAACTTCCATCTGGGCGACACCGGCGACTGGTACGCGATCCGCACGCCGGAGTCCCTGAACGCGCTCGGCGAGAGCGCGAAGGCGTTGCTCACGAAGGACATGTTCGATGTGGTGAAGACGCGCCGTGACGTGAACGGCGTGTGGCAGGAGGAACCTTTCCAGGCGAAGTTCTTCCTCTTCGCCGCCGAGAACACCGGGACAGTCGATGCGCCCAGGCTCCAGCCGCGCGGCAGCTTCTCGGGTGTGCCCGACTACTATCTGCTGCACGTGGTGAACGAGTTCACCCCGGCGGTCACCACGGACGAAGTGGAGTACCGCATCCGCGTGAAGGCGCCCCTCGGTGCCACCACGGCGGTGGACGCCTCGCTCGCCGATGTCACGCTGTCGGCGACCGCGCTCGGCGGTCAGCCCGTGTACATCCCGCTGGGCGACATCGACGGCGACCGCTTCGAGGATGCCGTCGTCTCGATCCTCGACAACGTGTTCGACAGCACCACCGGCACGACGCGGTCGTACGCGACGATCGCGTTCGGTCGGGCAGGCGGCATCGACGCCACGAGTCGCACCGTCACGGTGGCGGCACCCACGCAGTTCCTCGGCGCGAGCGCGTTCAACCGCACGCAGGTCGAGAAGGTCGGTGACCTCGACGGCGACGGCATCGCCGACATCGCCTTCGCCGTCTCCGCCAACGGTGCGACCACCGCGGCACTGCAGGGGGCATACATCCTCTTCGGTCGCAGCGACTGGGAGCCGGTGGTCGATCTCGCCAGCGCGACCTTCGCCGATTCGCGCAACGTCTTCCTGCGCGTGGCAGCCGGCCCGGTGTCGGTGAGCGGCATCGGCAACATGGCCGACTTCTACGGCCTCGGCATGCGTTCGGAGTTCTTCGACCTCTCCGAGACCGCCAACACCGTAGCGATACCCGAGGTGGCGGACGGGAAGTTCCTGCGCAACGATTCCGACAGCGGTCACACCGTGCTCACGCTGACGGATCTCCCGGAGCACGATCTCCTCGATCTCGAGTTCCTGCTCGCCGCCATCGGCGCCTGGGGGGCGAACGGCCCGGACCAGTTCAACGTGACGGTCGACGGCATGTCGGTGTTCTCGCGGCGCCTCGACAACAGCGTCGCCGGCGATCCGCTCGCGTACGTGCCCCCGGCCGGCGGGCTGCTCATCGATCGCGAGGATCGCGGCTTCGGTCTCGCCGTCGACTCGCTCTTCGACATGGGCGCCGAGAGTGCGCTGAAGTCCATCGCGCACACTGGGTCCACGGTCACCATCGAGTTCTTCGCCGATGGTGACGGCTGGACGGGCGGCAGCATCGAGTCGTTCGCGCTCGACCACGTCCGCGTGGCAGTGGGCACCAGCGGCTCGGACGCGCGAGCGGTGGTCTTCTCCAGCGACCTCGACGGCGGCCGGCCGGTGCAGTTCACCGGTGCCGGTACGGTGCAGGACGTCGGCGGCTTCGGGCCGACGACGGTCCGCACGGAGTCCGACGCGGTCGCCATCGGCGACCTCACGAACATCGACGGGGTCACCGGTCTCGGCGCCCAGTACCTGCTCCGTTGGAGCGGCCAGATCCTCTCGCCCGGTGCGACGTCCATCGATCTGTACATCGCCGGGGACGAGCGCGTCCGCTTCGCGCTGAACGGCGTCGAGGTCGTGGGCGATACGGCGGATCGGGCAGGCGTGGAGTTGCTGGGCCTCGACGCGCTCACGCGGGTCACGGTCGACTTGGTGGCCGGATTCAACAGCTTCCGGTTCGAGATGCTGAACCGCACGGGCAACAGCGTCGCGTTGCTCGCCTACGATGCCGATCCCGGCGCCGCGCTCGATCTCCGCCTGCTGTCCGACATCAACGGCGATGGCGACGCCACGACCGCCGACACGCTGCTGTGGCGCACCTCCGCCGGTCTCTCGGATCTCATGATCTCGTCCGGCGAGAAGCTGCGCTACTGGGGTGGCCGCGACCGCGCCGAGTGGATCGCCGATGCGCGCACCAACAACACCGGCGGTGCCGACGATCCGGATCTCGTGCCCTTGGCGACGCTTCCGTACTTCGCGCTCGACGGCAATGGCGCGGTGGGCATCGGCGACATCACCGGCGACGGGCGGCCGGATGTCGCCGCACTCGTCGACGCCGACAACAACGGCGTCGCCGAGACCGTCCGCATCCTCCGCGGCGACACGCTCTTCTTCGATTCGAGCATCGACATCGAACTGGGTGCCCTCGCGGCGGGCGGCATGCGCCTCGAGTCGGCAGGCGACGTCGATGGCGACGGCGCGCCGGATCTCCTCCTGCTTGGGTCGCTGGGCAACAACACGCAGAACTATCTGCTCCACGGCGGCGGCCTCGGCGCCGGGACGACGCTCTCCGCGATGCTGGCTTCCGGCAACGCGATGCGGCTCCCGCGCCTCGACTTCGTCGCAGTCGGCGACGTGAACGGCGACGGGCGTGGCGATCTCGCCGCGGCCGCGAAGGTGGCGAGCCAGAACATCGACGAGTCGATCGCGGTGCTCCAGCAGCGCGAGGTCACGATGCTCTGGCTGGGCGACAACCGCCCGGCCCTGGTCGCGAAGCTGGCGCAGACGACGCCGGGGGCGCTCATCGCGCCGCCGCCCGCCGACATCCTGTTCGAGCCGGAGCGTGCCGCCTTCGGCACATCCGTCGCGGTGCCGCGCTCGCTCTTCATCGGCACGGCCGAAGTGCGCGCCGGGGACGATTCCGTCTCCACCCGCCTCGCCCTCTCGGCGCCGTTCGGCGACTCGCTGCGCTTCTACGACATCACCCAGTTCGGGGACGCCCCGGCCACCGGCACCACCGCCCCTGTTGCGAAGGAGACACCGCGCCCGTTCCGCTTCGAGATGGCGACGCCGGTGGCGCCGGCCTTCGGCGCGACGCCCGTCCCGGGCATCGACATCTCCGAGGACGTCAATCCGTCGCTCGGCAACGCGTTCGCCATCACCGGCGACGCCACCAACGAACAACTTTCGCGCGTGATCGACCTGGAGGACTTCAACGGGGATCGTCGCGGAGACGTCATCGTCGCCGGTGCCGCGGGCGGTTACCTGATCCTCGGCCCGCTGAAGCTGGACGCCATCGGCAACGCCCGGGACGAAGCCAACATCATCTTCGGCAGCGATCTCGGTCGCGTGGCCGACCGCCTCGGCGACGTGAGCGGCCAGAGCCCCAACGACACGGGCCTCACCGACGTCGTGTTCGTCCGCCGCAACGACAGCACGGGCTTCTCGACGATCACGGTCATCTCCGGCGCCGTGGTGGGCGAGGAACTGCCGCGGGTGATCGACGAGGCCTGGGTGGTCGCGAGGCTCGCGCAGCCCGGGCAGAACCTCGTCCGCCGGATGACGGTGCGGACGGCCGCTGCGCCCGTGGTCTCGGTGGCGAACTGGAACGACGACGGCTTCGCGGACATCGTCGTGTCGTCGGCGACGGCCTTCAATCGGACCGGCGCCGGCAACGCGGACACCATCGCCCGCGTGTGGTCCGGCGCTGCGCTGTGGAACTCGAACACGGCCACGACGCTGGCGGACATCTTCATCGACCCCACCAACCGCCTCACCTACGCGACCCAGCTCTTCGGCGGCGCCTCGTGGTTGAATTCGGGACTCGTGGCCATCCCGTCGAACTACCGGGTGACGGTGGCCGGTGACGTCGATGGGAACGGTCGCGACGATCTCGTCGTGGGCGACGCCGGCTTCCTCGGCGTGTTCCTGCCCAACGGCCAGGCGATCACCCACGGCCGTGGCTACGTGATGACCGCCCGCGGCAGCCAGGAGTTGAGCTCGGCGAAGGCGATCATCGAGGACTTCTCGTTCGCGGCCTCGGTGTCCGAGCTGGGTGACCTGAACCGCGACGGCTATGACGATTTCGCCATCGGCCGAAGCATCGAATCGCGCCTGCCCGGCGATGGCGAACTCGTCGGCGAGAGTGCTCTCCTGCGTGAAGGCGGCCTGTTCGTCTTCCAGGGTGGCGTCGAGTACCGGGCGGGTGGCGCGCAGCTCCGGCTGCGGCCCGCCGACGCCGACATCACGATCTCGCGTCAGCCGCGCGCCGAGGCCCCCGAGGCCATCAGCACGATCGGGACGTTGACGGCGACGGCCGGCGACTTCGACGGCGACGGTCGCCAGGATCTGCTGGTCGGCGAGACGTCCAGCCAGCTGCGGGCCGCCGGTGGCACCACGAACCTCGATGCGAACAATCGCGGTGGTGCGTGGGTGTTCTTCGACGTGACCAATCGCTCGAGCCAGCTCGCACTCACGAGCGCAGATCCGGGGGCGAATCCGGACGACGCCGACGTGCGGATCGCGGGCCAGTTCGAGACCGACCGCTTCGGCACGCTGTCCGCGACGCCGCGTCTCGACATCGACGGCGACGGCATCGACGACATCGTGGTGGGTGCCGGCTTCTCCGATCTCGTCGCGGCCCGGCCGGTGGCCAAGGCGGGCAGGGTCTTCGTGGCGTACGGCGCGAGCCGCGCGCCGGATCTCCCGGCGGCCTCGGAGATCGTCGTGCTGGCGAACAGCGACACGGGCGCGTTCGTCGTGCGTCCAGGGTCGAACCGTCCGCTCGAGTACAACCGCACGCTCGGCGCCGGCGAGATCGAGACGTGGTACAGCTTTTCCACGCTGGGCGATGGCGATGCGGAGACCTACATCCGCGTGAACCCGGGGCTCTCCGACAACTTCATCGAGGCGGTGGCTCCGGTGGGCAGCAGCGCGACCGCGGCGCAGACGACGCGCACCGGCGTCGACAGCATCGCGCGGAGCCTGGTCGACACGGCCGTGGGCAGCCTCTTCTCCGGTTACGGGTTCTCCACGGAGGGCAGGGTCGCGAAGTGGTCGCTCTTCACCGGGGACTTCTCGGGCACGCGGAGCATCACCCCGGTCATCTTCAAGCTGCGCTCCGACGGCAGCTACGAGATCACCGGCACCGGGACCACGCGCGCGGTCACCGGCAACCAGCCCTACGAGTTCGACTTCGGCGTGACGAGCGGCAGCGATGCCGTCGGCGCGGGGTACACGCTCGGCTGGAAGGACGGCAGCGTCGGCGCCGATGGCGCGGGCGTCATCGCCTTCGACCCGTTCTACGCCTTCGGGTCGCCCGGCACGCCGATCCAGTGGTTCGGCGGTGATCGCGGCTTCGAGAACCAGGTGCGCGACGGTGCGACCTTCCGCCCGACAGCGGGCTTCGCACGCACCTATTCCGTGAACGCCACGGTCACCCGCGGTGCCGTTCTCGAATTCGATCTCGGACAACTCCTCGGCCTGGTGGGCGACACGCAGGCGCTCGGCTCGGCAGTCCTCACGCTGGATGCCCCCGCCGCCAACCAGCCCGCCGACGCACCGACGGGCATCGGCAATCTGGTGGCCTCGGGCGGTCGCATGTACTTCACCGGTCAGACCGCGGCCCGTGGCATGGAGCTGTGGGTGACCGACGGCACCGAGTCCGGCACGCGGCTCGTGAAGGATCTGAATCCCGGAGCCACCGGGTCGAGCCCGCAGGATCTCGTGGACGTCGCGGGCACGCTCTACTTCACGGCGAACCCGACGTTCACCGGCGTGGAACTCTGGAAGACCGATGGCACCGAGGCCGGGACGCTCCGGGTCGCGGTCCTCCCCGGCGCGGCCTACGACCTGACGGCGATCACGGGCCTCGCCCAGCTCGACGCGGCAGCGGCCGGTCCCGCGGACGGTCAGCCCGCGGTCGATTTCCGCTTCACGCTGGAACTCGTCACGCTGGATGGGCAGCAGACGAACGTGGCCGTGGTCGTCCCGTTCTCCGAGACGCGCGGCAACACCTCGGCCGAGCAGCTCGAGGACGAAGTCCGCACCCAGCTCGAAGCGGCCCTCGTGGCGAGCGGCTTCGACGCGACCGACATCACGGTGACCAGGACGCCCGTCGGGGGCCGCCTCGTGTTCTCGGTCGCGGACGACGCCATCGTCCGCATGCGGGTCGTCGATGCGGATCCCGCGGGCTTCGGCACCAGCGTGAACGCCGTGCACCAGGTCGCGGTCGCGGCCGACGATCCCGGACCCGTGAACGGGCAGACGGCGGGCCTCACTTTCGGGGTCGCGCTCACCCGGCTGGGCGGCACGACCACCGATCTTTCGGTCACGCTGCTCGGCGCGGCCACGACGACCAACACCACGCTGAACGATCTCGCCGCAGACCTCAACCAGGCCCTCAGCACGCGCCTGTCGGCGTCGGGATTCCAGGCGGGGGCCGTGTCGTTCGTGGTCCGCGCCGGCAACCTGGAACTGGTCGCGGCGAACACCGTTGCGGGTCTCGACATCGTCCGCATCCGCCTCACAGGCGCCTCGTCGCTGGGTTTCGCGGCCGACGTGACCTCGCCCAACACCGTCACGGTGTCGGCCGCGCAGGGGCTCCCCGCCAACGGTCGCCCCGTCATCCCGCTCGCGTTCACGCTCACCGTGACGCGCACGGATGGCAGTGTCGCCACCGTGCCGGTGACGGTGCCGTTCGCGGGCACTGGCGTGCGCACCTCCGACAACTCGACGTTCGCCGACCTCGTCGCCGACATCGGCGCGCGCCTGCAGGTGGCTCTTGCAGCGGCAGGCTTCGGCGCGCAGGCGGTGACCGTGGCCGACAACGCGGGCAGCCTGCGCTTCGCGTCAGCCGACGACGGCATCATCGGGTTCACGGTGAGCGGCGGTGCGAGCCTCGGCCTCGACGGCTCCCAGGCCTCGATTCGGACCGGTGATCGCCTGTACTTCGGCGTCTCGTCCACCGACAACGATCTCTGGGTGACGGACGGCACCGAGGCCGGCACGCAGATCGTGGCCGGGGGGGCGGGCATCAATCCGTTCGAACTGACGGTTGTGGGCGACGACCTCTACCTCGCCGGGAACGGCGTGCTGTATCGGGCCTCGGCCGGTGCGGTCTCCGCACTGGCGCTGCCTGTCGGCGCGACGAATGCGTTCGGACTCGCCGCGGTCGACGGTGCGCTCGTCTTCTCTGCGCAGGTGTCGGGTGGCACCTTCGACAACCGCGAGTTGTACCGCGTCGCCGCAGGCTCGAGCGTGGTGACGCCCTTCGCGACGATCCCCGGGACGACGTCGTATCCGACCGAGCCCACCGCGCTCGCCGGGGGCAAGTTCATCTTCGCCGCCCGCGATCGGAACGATGGCCCGTACACGTCCGGCACCGGGACGGGCCGCGAGCTCTGGATCGGCGATGCCGTCACCGGGACCGTCTCGCTGCTGCGGAACATCGCGACCGACACCGCGCCACGCAGCGGCTTCTTCTTCGACGACATCATCCTTTCGCCGCTTTCACCTGCCGCGCCCGGCGCTCAGCCTGCGGCGCCGGTCTTCGGCGGTGGTTTCACCGAACTCATCCTCTTCCCGACCCAGCCCGGCCAGATCAACAGTTCGTATCCGTTCGGCTTCATCACCTCGGGCGACTTCACCTACTTCACTGCCAACGACGGCGTGAGCGGCTACGAGCTGTATCGCACCAACGGCACGGCAGGCGGGACGGTGCGGATCGCCGATCTGTCGCCCGGCGCGGCGAGCAGCTTCGCGGGCGACATGGAAGCGGTGCGGACGACTGCCGGCGATCGCCTCTTCTTCACCCAGGGCGGCCGCCTGCGGGTGACCTCGGGCGCCGTCGGCGACATCCAGACGATCAACGGTCCCATCGGCACGCCGTTCGGCCTGGCGTCGGTCGGCGGGCGGCTCTACTTCAATGCGGACGACAAGCTCTGGGTGTCCGACGGCACGACGGCCGGCACGTACAGCATCGATCGCATCTCGCCGCCGCCCATCGATCTCCGCGTGAGCGTGCTCGCGGCCGAGGGCGACGACCGGGTGACCGCGGCCGACTACACGGCGGAGGCGGCATTCACCACGGCCTATGCGATGGTGGGCGGCCAGGCACAGGTGGATCTCACCGCGGCCATCAACGCGGCGCTCGCGCGTGGCGACAGCCGCGTCACCATCCGCGTCGATGCACTCGACACCGAGGGGCCGGTCGCCTTCGCGGTGGCCGGGGGCGCGTCGACGGGCCGCACCGGTCTTGCGGTGCAGGCGGCGCGACCGTCGATGCTCGTGGACCTCTATACGGCGGACGGCAAGCTGGTCGACAAGGGCAAGTCGATCATCGACCTGCGCAACTCGGACGCCGGCACCTACTTCGCACGCGTCTACAGCGCGGGCGGTGCGGTCGCGGCCGATGCCGAGTACACGCTGACGCTCGCCGCGCCGATCCGCGGCTGGTCGCACGACTACGACGACCGCGACACGATCCACGGCGATGACGGCGACGATCTCATCGTCGGCGGCAAGGGTCTCGACCGCATCTACGGCGACAGCGGTCGCGATGCCTTCATCGCCGAGAAGATCGAGGTGCGCGACCTCCAGCCGGAGGACACCATCGATCCGGTCGTCACCAACGAGGAACTCTCCAACAAGCCGCTCGCGGCGACCGATGCGCTCGTCACCATTTCCGACCAGGGGCTGCAGCTGGCGCTCGCCGAGGCGCTCGGCCTGCCCATCACGACCGACTGGAACGGTCGCACGCTGATCCATCCCGACAGCGGCAGCGGCAATACGTCGATCTCGCTGTCGTCCGGCAGCAACTTCCGCGAACGTCTGTGGGCGAGCGATCTCGCGGAGATCGCGATGCTCGACGCCAGCTCGCGCAATGTGAGCGATCTGAAGGGCCTGGAATTCGCGGTCAATCTGCAGACGCTGAACCTCGCGAACAACAGCGTCACCTCGTCGGATCTGCAGTCCCTCATCCCGGGCCAGTTCGGCAAGCGCAAGGCGGGCCCCGAGGCGACCCCGATCGAGTTCGACCGGGAGGGCAGTGGTCCGAACCCGACGTACGTGGTGGATGTGGCCGAGGACGGTAGAGACACCCAGGTCGGCCTGAAGTCGCTCGAGAACCTCGCGCTCGACTTCAACACCGGCGCGAGCGACCTGCAGGATCTCGCCCGTCTGCGCGAACTGGCGCGCCTGTCGATCGACCGATCGATGCCGACCAGCCAGGCGACGCTCGACGGCCTGAAGGACGACGTAGCGAATCTGCGCTTCCTGCAGCCCGACGGCACGCAGCGTTCGCTCGATCTGCTGTCGATGGACAACGTGGTCACGAACGGCCTCAACGGCTTCTACTATCGGGGCGTCGATGTGCCCGGGTTTGGCCCGGCGCTGGACGGGGTCATCAACGATCTCGCGGATCTCGCGAATCCGGAGGTGCAGTTCTTCAACAGCCGGGTGGACGCGAACATCGACTTCGCGTCGACGTCCGGCAGCTTCCTCCCGGGTCTGCAGCCCGACAACTTCTACGTGATCTGGCAGGGCTCCATCTACCTCTCGGAGGATGGCCCGGTCACGTTCTACCTGACCAGCGACGACGGCAGCCGTCTCACGATCGACGGCAACGTCGTGATCGACCACAACGGGCTGCACGCGATGTCCGAGAAGGCCTCGGCGCCGATCACGCTCACCAAGGGTTACCACACGATCCGCGTCGACTACTTCGAGCGCACCGGCGCAGCTGGCGTGGTGCTGGAGTACGACCCGGTGAACGGCGGTCGCCAGGTCATTCCCGAGAGCGTGCTCTTCACCAGCACGCCCAGGCCGGTGGCCGACACGGCATGGCTCGCGCCGCTCGAGGATCTCCGCGTGCTCAGCCTGAAGTCGCAGGCCATCGAGACGGTGCGTCCGCTCGCCGATCTCCCGGCGCTCGAGGTGCTCCGGCTCGACGGCAATCGCATCCGCGATCTGGAGCGGATGGCCGACACCCGCATCATCGACAACGGCGATGCGATCACCGACGACAACGGCGACGGGGTCATCGACGCCAAGGACTCCGGCTTCCGCGTCGGCGGCGACATCGGGACGTGGCTCGCGAACCAGCGGCCCACCGATCAGGCCTTCGAGGGCGACTATCTCTTCCGCCCGGATCTCGTTGGCAGCACGCCCACGTGGACGTTCGCCGACCTCGATCCCGGCACGTACGAGGTCTACGTCACGTGGCCCGAAGCCGACTCGCGCAGCGAGGACGTGCTCTACGTCGTCCGCGGTTCGGACACCTCGGCGACCGTCAGCGGACTGACGATCTTCGCGCCGACGACGCCCGACGCCGTTGCCTTCGACGTGGGCGGCCGCTCGGTCACGATCGACACCGACACCGGCGCGATCACCGGCGACGATGCCTTCGCCGACCGGTTCTACGGGACGCTCTTCACGGCCGACATCGACGACGCCGACGGCATCACGCGTCTCTACGTGCGCGGCGATCTCACCATTCCCGCGGACACGCTCCGCATCGTCGGCGGCCGTCCGCTCTCGATCGTCGTCGCCGACGACGTGTGGATCTCGCCGGACGCGATCCTCGATGCCTCGGCGGCAGGACGCAATGCTTCGGCGGGCGGTGGTGTGGGCGGCGCGGCGGGCAGCGGCGGGACGGGCGGCAACGGCGCCACGCTTCCCGGGGCTGGTGGTTTCGGCGGCGCCGGTGGGGCCGGTGCTTCCCCGTTCCTGGGTGCACCCGAAGGCGCGCCGGGACAGCAGGGCGGGTTCGGATCGTTCGGACAGTTCGGCGCCAGCGGTGCCAACGGCACCCCGGGTGGCGCAGGCGGCGCAGGCTTCGGCAATGTCGATGCCGTGGCCACCGGGGGCGGCGGGGGGCAGGGCGGCTTCGGCGGTTTCTACGGGTTCGGCGCGTTCGGCGGGTTCGGCGGCAGCGGCAGCACGCCGTCCAACAACAACGGCAGTGCCGGTGGCAACGGCTTCGGCAGTGGCGGCGGTGCGGGTTCCCCCGCGCTCGTGGGCGGCGCCGGCCTCGGCGGCGGACATCTGGGCGGCTATGGCAGCCTGGTCGGCGGCAGTGGTGGCAGTGGCGGCGGCGGTGGCGGTGGCGGTGGTGGCGGTGGCTCCGGCGGGGGGGGCTCCGGTGGCGGTGGCGGCGGCGGCGGGGATGCCGGCGTGCTGTCGTTCTCCGGCATCTTCACCTCGTCGTTCTTCCCGTCGGCCGGCGGCAATGGCGGCACCGGCGGCAATGGCGGCATTGGTGGCGTCGGCGGCAACGGCGCACTGGGTGGCGACGGTGCGGTGGGCGGCGGCGGCGGCGGTGCCTTCGAGATCCTCGCGAACGGGCGGATCCTGGCGGCGGGTTCCACGCTGCGTGCGGACGGTGCCGACGGCGGGACCGGTCTTCCCGGCACCTTCGGGACGGCGGGCTCCCCGGGCACGCCGGGCAGTCTCGGCGGTGCCGGCGGCTTCGGTCCGGGCAGCGCCGGCAATGGCGGTGCGGGCGGCAACGGCGGGACCGGCGGTGCAGGCGGCAGCGGCGGGCCGGGCGCGCGCGGCGGCGATGGCGGTGGCGGCGGTGGCGGCACGGTCAAGCTCGTGGGCACTCAGGTGGATGCCACCGGCGCGACGTTCTCGGCGGCCGGGGGATCCGGGCTGGGCGCGGCGACCGACGGCGATGACGGCCGCGGCGTGATCGGCCGCAACAGCGGCATCTACGAACTCATCCCGGGCCTCACCGTGACCGGGCAGGAACAACGTGTCTTCGGAACGTACGAGCTGAATCCGTTCCTCCGCTCGACCTCGGGCACCTTCGCGTACAGCACACCGCTCATCCCGGGGCTGGAAGGCGGCGCGGCGGCGTACGGGTTCCTCGACATCGATGCCCGCGATCTTCTGGACGAGAGCGTCTTCACGTCCGGACCGAGCGATCGGCAGTTCGCGATCATCCGCGTCGACGGTGCACTGCCCGGCATGTTCGGCGCGCTGGACGGCGCCGACCTGCTTCTGGTCGTGAACCTCACGAGCCACACCTTCGCGGATCCGAAGCTCGGCATCGGCCAGGCCGGATTCCGCACCGATCTGCTCCAGGGCGGGATCGCCCACGATCCGCAGTTCGGCGGCAGCGGCACGGTCACCGTCGGCACGGACATCGTGGAGGCGTCCGAGGTGCACGAGTTCGGCGCGTACCGCGTGTATGCGACGGTGATCTACGACGACGACTACCTGCCCGGCGACGATGCGTTCGGCGATCAGCCGAAGAACTTCTTCTTCAGCGCCGAGCGGGACGGCATCGAGTACTTCGCGCGGCCGGAGATCATCGACGACGGTCAGGTCGTCTATGTCCGCGAACCCGGTCTGCGTGGCAACGTGGACCAGACGCAGGATCCCGTGGGTCTCACGCTCGACGGCACGACGTGGCAGAGCCTGGGTGGCACGATCAAGGTGGGTCCCGGTGGCGTCGACGACCGCACGATCGAGGTCTCGATCAGCGCAGCCACGGCGGGGATCATCGCGGCCGACGGCGTGATGCTGCGCCGGGTCGATGCGCCGACCTTCCCGAACCTCCGCGTGCTCGACGTCACCGGCAATCCGCTCAACAACCGCACGCACGACATCCATCTGCCCGCACTGGCGATCGATATCGACGTCGCTGCCGATCCCGACCGGCAACCCGTCGTCGGGGTGATGGCCCCGCGCGGCGACACGCCGAACGCGATCGATCTCGACAGCGCGACCGAGCAGGTGTCGATCGCGGACATCGCGGCGCTCGATCTGGCGCGGAACCTCACGCTCGAGGCGTGGATCAAGCCCGAGGCGTTCCCCAACCAGTGGATGCCGATCGTCTACAAGGGCGCGGGCACCGATGCGCTGGCCCGCAACTACACGTTGTGGCTGAACAACGCGGGCTTCCTGCACTTCACGACATCGGATGGCACCGCGCAGTACGCGGTGAACTCGCCGGTCGGCTCGATCGAACTGGGGGAGTGGTACCACGTCGCCGGCGTGATCGATCGCGAGACCGGCAGCATGCGGCTGTACCTGAACGGTCAGATCGTGGGCACCGGCTCGGTCAGTGCGGCCGACGGGGTGACGAGCAACCAGGCACTGCGGATCGGCGGCACGCAGGAGTCGTCCGGAGGCTACTCGAACTTCAATGGCCAGATCGACGAGGTGCGCCTCTGGAACGTGGCGCGGACCGGCGCCGAGATCCGGTCGCACATGGCGGCGGAGATCCCGCAGATGCCCGGTCTCGTGGGCCACTGGAAGTTCGACGAGCTGTCGGGTGCGCTCGCCGTGGACAGTTCCGCGACCGGCCGCAACGGATCGCTGATCGGTGCCGTGTCACGCGTGCAGGCGCCCATCCACGTCGCTGCGTTCGATCCCGACGGCGACCCCCTCAACGTCACGGTCGTCTCCGACACGCCCGGCATCACGGCCTCGGTCGTCGGACGCGACATCACCATCGGTGGCACGGGTTCCGGCACCGCACGCATCTCCGTCATCGTGTCGGACGAGAACGGTGCGCTCGGCGACGGCCGGGGGCGGGCGACCGATGCGTGGTTCGACTACACGCAAGGCGTCAATGCCATCTACGGGACGAAGTTCGACGACGTCAACGGCAACGGTGTGCGGGATGCCGGCGAGCGGGCGCAGGACGGCGTGCAGGTCTTCCTCGACCTGAACGGCAATGGCGGCCTCGATGCCGGCGAGCCCGTCGTCTACACCGACATCCACGGGGACTACGCCTTCCGCGACGTGGCGTCGCAGCCGGTCGGGGAACCGGCGATGGTCAACGCGACGGCGCTCGTGGCGCCGAACGGCGGGGCGTTCGTCACCGTCGTCAACGACGTCATCGATCTCGGCTTGGGGAACCCCATCATCATCGGCACGACGACGACCACGCGTACCGTGCGTCTGGATGTCCGGATCAATGGCTTTTCGTACGGGGGTATCACGCTCCGTCCCGCAGATGTCGCGGGCAACGTCACCCGCGCCGATCTCGCGGCCGACCTCAACCGGCTGCTCGATGCCCAGTCCATCCCGGTCGGCGTGTCGGTCAACGCCGATGGCACGCTGCGCTTCTCCGACGAGGTGGGCGGCGGTCGGGCGACGACGCTGTCGCTGACGGCGATCACTGAGACGGCGGTCGTCAGCGAATCGATCTTCGGTGGCAGCTCGGCGTCGTCTTCGGTCAGCCAGGGCGGTCTCGGCCTGCCCGGGGGCGCGCAGGTGGATGCGGGTGCCGATGCCGCGTTCACCGTGGTCGAAGTGCCCTTCGCGGGCTGGCGGCCGACGATCGGCGGCGACGCATTGCCGACGGGTCTGCTGGGCACGCGCACGGTCCGGTTCACGACGGACGGCGAGATCTCGACGGACAACGATTTCGGTAACCAGCATCTCGTCGAGATCGCGGTGACCGGTCCGTCGACGGTCGTCGAGGGTGTGCCCGCCGAGTTCACGGCGACGCTCACCGACCCGGAAACCGGCGAGGCCTTCGACGGCCCGTTCGACATCGTCTGGCTGGTGCTGGATGCCGACGACAGCGTCGTGGAAAGCGGTGGCGGCAGCACGTTCCGCTTCGCTCCGCTCGATCAGGGCAGCTTCCGCGTGCTGGTCGGTCCGAGCTTCCGCCTCGAGATCGATCCCGAGGATCCCCGCGAGGGACTCGCGCGCTCGGCGTTCCTGACGGACTCGGCGCTACCGAACCAGTTCGACTTCGGCGTCGCGTTCGCTGCGATGCCCTATGCCTTCGATCTGACGGTGATCAACGGTGTCCCGTCGGTGGAGGCCGGCGAGGATCGCGCCGTGGACGAGGGCGACGTCATCTCGCTGGCTTCGGCGCTCGTGATCGACGAGGGCGGTGTCGATGCGCTCACGATCGACGTCCAGTGGGGCGATGGTTCATCGGTGAGCGTGGCGGTCGAGCCCGGGGCCGACATGGCTGAGGTGCTCGCGGATCTGACACACGCGTACGCCGACAACGGGAAGTACGTCGTCCAGGTCACGGTGACCGATGACGACGACGCGCAGTCGACGGACAGCTTCACCGTCGAGGTGGCCAACGTGGCGCCAGTGGTGGAGGCTGGCGACGACATCACGCTCGCCGAGGGGGAGCGGCTCTTCCTCGGCCGGCGCTCGGAGGCCCTCGCCCTCGCGGCGGCGGCGAACGTCGCGAGAGGCACGGTCTTCGATCCGGGCAGCGACGACAAGCTGACGGCCATGGTCGACTGGGGCGACGGCACCGTCGAGCAGGTGCGCCTGATCGTGCAGCGCCCCGATGGCACGGGTGTGACGGCATTGCTGGATGGCAGCCACGTATACGAGAAGCAGGGGCGCTACGAAGTCCGCGTCACGGTGGAGGACGACGACGGCGGCGTCGGCGAGGATCGCTTCGTGGTGGATGTGGTGAATGTTCCGGTGGAGCTCGGGCCGCTGCCCGAACAAGTGTTCCTCGACGAGGGTGGTGTCGTGTCGCTCGGCGCCCTCGACATCCATTTCTTCGACCGCTCACCGGACGCCGAGTACGTCGTCACCGTCGACTGGGGCGATGGCACGGTCACCACGGAGGCCTGGGAGGCCGAGTTCGTCGGCGACGCGTTCGTCGGCGGGCAGATCGTGGGCGACCACCGGTACCGCCAGGATGGAGAGTTCCGATTGACCGTCACCGTGAACGACGGGGAGTTCGAAGCCTCCGGCAGCCTGCTCGCGGTGGTGGCCAATGTGGCGCCGCTGTTCCGCGAGTTCCGCCCGCCCGAGGCGGTTCAAGGCGAGCGCATCGAGCTGGCCTTCGCCTTCGATGATCCCGGCGTCTTCGACACCTTCACAGCAAGCGGCACCTGGGGTGACGGTACCGACATCGCCGACGCGGAGATCCTCGTCGACGCAGGCCAGCGCATCGTCCGGGTGGCCCACACCTATGCCGCCCGCGGCACGTTCGGCTTCAAGCTCGTCCTTTCGGATGGCGATGGCGGCGAGGATGCCGTGCTGTTCGACCTCCCCGTGCTGAACGCCGCGCCGGTGATCGCGCTGCCGCCCGAGGGCAACGGCCATGAAGGGGATCTCGTCGAGTTGAAGGTGCAGGTCAGCGACTCGGGAGTCGGCGATCTCGACAAGGCGGAGGTTTCCATCGACTGGGGCGATGCCGCGCAATTCCAAGAAGGTGCCGCGAATCCGGCGCCTGCGATGCTCATCGAGGAAGACGGCGTCTACTACGTGGTCGCGAGTCATCGGTATGCCGACGACGGCGTGTTCCGCATCAGCGTCTCGGTGACGGATGCCGAGGGCGCCCGGTCGGTCGCCACGCAACAGATGACGGTGGCCAACGTGGCGCCGTCCATCGCGCTGTCCGGACCGACGCGGGTCCTCGACGGGCAGCCGTTCCGGCTCACCGCGATCGTGACCGATCCGGGCGCGGATTCCGTGAAGTCCTGGAAGATCGACTGGGACGACGGCAGCCAGCCAGAGGTCTCCGACGACGGCGAGGAAGCGGTCTTCCGCCATGTCTACAGGGGCATCACCGAACCGCGCATCGCGAAGATCGTGGCGACCGTGATGGACGAGGACGGGGAGTGGACGTCCAGCGCGTTCGAGCTGCAGCTCGTGCCGGATCTCCTGTCCGTCTCGACCATCGCGGGCGAGGCTTCCGGATTCTACGTGCGCTTCGACCGCGAGATCGATGTGGAGGCGCTGAACCTCTACGCGAGTGCGGACAGCGGCACCGGTCAGGGGGATGTCGTGTTCCGCCGTGCCTCGGGCGCCGTCGTGGCCGGTTCGCTCTTCGCCGATGCCGACAACCAGGGGTTCCGGTTCGTGGCCACCGGCGGTGCGCTGGAAGGCGGCAAGTACACCGTGAATCTCCGGGGCGGTGCGGGCGGACTGGCCGATCGTCGGGGTGGTGCGCTCGACGGCAACGAGGACGGCATCGCCGGCGACGATTTCGTGGGTGGGGTCACCATCGACACCCGAGAGGCGATCGTCTTCTCCCTGCCGGACTTCGTGCGCGGGGCCAACCAGCGCGTGCTGGTGCCCAACGCCGCGGGGCAGGGCCAGGGGCTGCCACTGCGGGTGCTGCGACCCGAGGGGGTGCAGGCCTTCGCGCTCGCGCTCGATTTCGACACCCGGCTGCTCGACATCCGCGGCGCCCGCCTCGCGGATGGCCTGAAGGGCGAAGTGATCCTCGAGTCGACCAAGGACGGGCTCGAACTGCGCGTGTTCCTGTCGGAGCCGCTCCGCGCGACCGACACGATGCCGGTGTGGCTCGATGCCGTGGTGCCGGAGAACGTGCCGACCGGCCCCGGGCAGATCCTCGATCTGCGCGTGCTGTCGGTGCTGTCCGGCGAGCAGAAGGAGCTTCTCGCCACGGCCGACGACGCCGTGCAGATCGCCGGCTTCTTCGGCGATACCTCCGGCAATGGCGCTTACACGATGCTCGACGTGCAGCGCCTGCAGCGCGTGCTCACCGGGCTCGACACGGGCTTCGGCACCTTCCCGAACTTCGATCCGACGATCGTCGGCGACATCAACGGGAGCGGCAGCCTCACCTCGCTCGACGTCACGCGGCTGTACCAGCACGTGCTCGGGGCGCTGCGGCCCGAGATTCCGGCGTTGCCACGGGGCAGCGAGCCCGAACGCTTCTTCGGCAACGACGAACGTTCGGTAGCCCTGGACACGGAGGTCGCGGCGGAGCCCGGCGGCACCGTGATCGTCCCGCTGTCGATCGACAAGGCCACCGGGGTGGAGAGCGTCCGTGCCCGGGTCACCTTCGATGCGAGCCGACTGCAGTTCGTGCAGGCGAAGCCCGCTCTCACGGCCGACTTCGCGTGGCGCAGCGTCCGGACGGTGACGAACGGCGACGGCACCCAGACGCTCGAGATCGACCTCGCGCGCCTGGAACCGATGACGGACGGCGCGGGTTCGCTGGTCGACCTCGAGTTCCGCGTGCAGGACCGGGCCCCGGCGGGCGGCACCCTGATCGATCTGCAGTACCTCGCTCTGAACGACACGCGCATCGGCCAGTCCGTGGTGTCGACACCGGGTGAAGATCCCACGGACGGCTTCGTGAGGGTGCTGGGCGACATCCCGGTTCCGAAGGATCAGGTGCAGGTGCGTGATGCACCGGCGGCGCCGTCCCCGGCTTTGCTGGAGGGGATCTCGCAGAGCGCTGCGAGGACGGTGAACTGGGGGGCAACGTTCGCGGAGACGCCTGCCGAGGTGCCGGTGGCAGCACCGCCGGCGGCACCGTCCGCCGTGGCGAGCGCCTGGCGCGCCGATGCCTGGGCCCGCGATCTCGGCAGCCGGCTCGCCTCCCTGGGCGACAGCGCGCCGGAGGCCGAGTCGTCCCGGGGCGGTCTCCTGAAGCAACTGGTGCGCGGCATCGGCAAGACACTGCGCGGCTGATCTGGCGCGACGGGGGAGCAGCGCGGCCCCCCCCGTCGCCCGTTCTTCGACGGGCAGATTTCCTGGCGCGCGCCTGACCCCGCTTTCCACGGGCGTGCGTTGAAGCGAGTACCGATCTGCAAACGCCAACGTTCTCCACCGACCTCGACGTGGTTCCCGACCCGCAGCGCCCCGACCGTCCCTGCACGGTCCTGACGAGATGCCCATCGACGACACCGACGAGGCGCTGATGCTCCGCTATGCGGCGGGCGATGCCGCGGCCTTTCCCGAGCTGTATTCGCGGCATCGGGCCGGCCTGTATCGCTTCTGCCTGCGCATGTGCCGCGATCGCGGGCGCGCGGAGGAGGTGTTCCAGGACGCGTGGCTGCAGCTGATGCAGGCCCGTGAACGGTATCGCGTGGAGGCCCGCTTCGTGACATTTCTGTATCAGATCGCCCGGAATCGCATGATCGATGTGCTGCGTCGCGACCGCCGGACGACGATGTCCCTCGACGACGAACCCGGTGCTGCGTTCGCGGCGACGCTGGCGGCGGACCCCGGCGATGAACCGGAGCGCCTGCTTTCGCGGAAGCAGGGCGCGGGGCGCCTGGTGGCTGCGCTGGATGCCCTGCCCGATGCGCAAAGGGAAGCCTTCCTGCTCCACGAGGAGGGCGAACTCACGCTCGAGGAGATCGGGACCCTGACCGGGGTCGGACGGGAGACCGTCAAGAGCCGCGTCCGCTATGCGCTCGGTCGGCTGCGCGAGGCCCTGGCGGGAGAGCGCGATGGCTGAATCCGAAGATCGCGAATTCGACGCCCTGCTGGCCGGCCATGCGGATGTGCGTGCCGCGTATCGGGCAGCATCGGTCGGTGACGAACCCGCGGCAGCGCTCGACGCCGCGATCCTCGCCGCGTCGCGCAAGGTGGTGAAAGCGGGTCCGGAGCGCGTCGATCGTCCTGCACGGTTCATGCGCCGCCTGGCGATGCCCCTGTCGGCGGCGGCCGTGATGGTCCTCGCGACGTCGCTCTCCTTCCTGGTGTACGAAGAGCGCGGCACGCCTTCGGCGCCCGATTCGTCCCCCGCAATACAGGCCCCGAAGCCCATAGCAGCGCCAGCAGACAACGCCGACAGGACCATCGCCCGGGAAGTGCACGGCACGCCGGCCGAGGTGACCGTCGACCTGCCCCGGGCGAAGTCGACGTCCGAGGTCCGGGCGACCACGCGGCCCTCGCCTGCTCCGATGTCGGCCACGCCCGAACGTGTCGGGCCCGCACCTGAAGCCCCGATCCCGGCCGCGCCATCGCCGCCAGCAGAGACGTCCACCGCCATGCCCGGGGCGCCGGCGGCGGCGCGTCGATCCGATGCCCTGGTCGACGCACCGGGGGCGCGCGCGCCCATTCCAACCACGAGCGACGAACGGGAAGCTGCGTCAGCGACCCGCGCGGCCGAGGCGGCTTCCGAGCGCGCCGCCGCACGGGACGATCGGCGGGAGGCCTTGCGGCAGGCCGAGGCTGCGCGTGCGATGGCACCATCCGCCCCCGTCGCGGACCGGGCCACCCCGACGCGGCGCGCGGCTGGGGAGTTGGCAGAGTCGACCGCGGGCGCAGCCGGCGTGGATGGTGCGCCGGCGTCTGGTGCGCCGATGGCAGTGGAGGCGCCGGCGGGCCTCGTGGCGAAGCGGCTCGCGTCGCCCGCGCGGGAACGCGCGACCGACACCGCTTCGCGCGACGCCGGGGCCGCGAATGCCGTGCCTTCCACTGCGGAGACGCCTGCGGAATGGATCGTCCGCGTGCGCGCCCTGCTGGACGCCGGACGCATCGCGGCCGCACGCGCCGAGATCGCGCGCCTCCGATGCCGGTATCCCGACGTCACGCTGCCGCCCGACCTGCCCACACCCGAGGCCGGCGCGGCGTGTCCGTCCACCGCACCTAAAGAAGGGTCCCCCGATCTCCGTTAAGCCCGATGTCAGTGCGACCACCGCCGACACCCGCCGGCGTGCCTGCTCCCTGACTTGCGACAAGACGGATCCCATGGACAAACAAGGTTTCGACGAACTCAAGACCACCGGAAAGCTGCCATCCCCGTCCGGGGTTGCCTTGCGGATCATGGAACTCTGTCGCAAGGATGACGTGGGCGTGCCCGAGCTGGCGAAAGTCGTCCAGGCGGATCCAGCGCTGACCGGTCGTCTCGTGAAGTTCGCCAATTCGGCGATGGCCGGGCCGCGCCGCCCGGTCGTCGCCATCGCCGATGCGATCCGCGTGCTCGGTATGAATACGGTCCGCCAGCTCGCGCTGGGGTTCTCCGTGCTCGGTCAGCATCGCGCCGGGGCTTGCCCTGGCTTCGACTACAACGTCTTCTGGTCCCGGTCGCTGGCGAGTGCGATCGGCGCCAACGCCCTGTGCCTGCGAACGCGCGCTGCCGCCGCCGACGAGGCCTTCACGTGCGGCCTGCTGCTGCGCATCGGAAGCCTCGCGCTCGCATCGCTCTATCCGGAGGGCTACGGTGACGTCCTCGCGAACAACGCCAGCACGCCCGACCGTCTGCTCGAGTACGAGCGCAAGCAGCTGAGCACCGATCATCTGGAGATCACCGCAGCGTTGCTCGAGGAATGGATGCTGCCGCGCGTGTTCGTGAATGCCGTGTATCACCACGAGGCGCCGCAGGAGGCCCAGTATCCCGACGGCTCCCGCGAGTCGATCCTCTGCAACGTGATGCAGCTGTCGGCGGCCATCGGACTCTTCTGCACGGCTTCGGATCCCGAGCGTCGGCAGATGCTGCCGGACATGGTGTTCGGAGCCGCCCGGATCGGCATCGATGCCGAGGCGTTGTCGATGCTCATGGACCAGGTGGTCATCGAGTGGCAGGAGTGGGGCAAGATCCTCGAGGTGCGGACCACCGAGATCGCGCCGTTCCACACCATCGCCGAGTCGGCTCGCGACGGCGAATCCGCTGACCGCGCGCCGACGCTGACGCTCGTGAACAGCGGCGCGGAGCGGTCTGCCGGATCGGTTGGCGCAGGGGCAACACCTGGCACGAACGTCCCCGGTGTGGTGTCGGCAACCATCGCATCGAACGCGCCCGACAGCCTGCGCGTCCTGGTCGTCGACGACGACGCCACGATCCTCCATATCGTCTCCCGCCTGCTCCAGGATCAGGGCCACCAGATCACGACGGCCCGCGACGGACAGGAGGCGCTCCGCGTGGCGATGCGCGAGCATCCGCAGCTCATCGTGTGCGACTGGATGATGCCGGAGATGGACGGCGTCACCCTTTGCCGGGCGTTGCGGGAGACCCAGGAGGGGCGACACATCTACTTCCTCCTGCTCACCGGACTCGAGAAGGAGGAGCACCTGGTCGAGGCGTTCGATGCGGGCGTGGATGACTTCGTTTCCAAGCCCGTCTCCGCGAAGGTGCTCCTGGCGCGCCTGCGCGCCGGCCAGCGCGTGATCCGGCTGCAGCAGGAGGCAGCGCGCGACAGCCAGAGCCTCCGCCGCTTCGCCACCGAACTGGCCGTGGCAAACCGACGCCTCCGCCAGGCAGCCCTCACGGACCCGCTCACCGGCCTGCCGAACCGCCGTTACGCGATGGAGCGTCTGGAACAGGAATGGTCCGCAGCGACGCGGAATCAACGTACGTTCACGGTCATGATGGTCGACATCGACAGGTTCCGATCGGTCAACGACGCCTTCGGGCACGATGCCGGGGACCAGGTGTTGCGCCAGGTGGCGATGGCACTCAGGAAGGCGGCGCGGTCGGAAGACGTGATCTGTCGCCTCGGTGGCGAGGAGTTCCTCGTCATCTCGCCCGACACCCCTCTGCCGGCGGCGATCCGGCTCGCGGAACGCCTGCGTCAGGCGGTCTGCTCCGCACCGTCGCATCCCGGCGCGTCCGCGACGCCCATGTCGGTATCGATCGGCGTGGCCGAACGCAGTCCGACGATGCTGAAGCCGGACGACCTCATGAAGTCGGCGGACGAAGTGCTGTTCCACGCCCAACGTCTGGGTGGCAACCGCATCCAGGCGGCCGGGCAGGGCGTGGTCCGGACGGCCCCCATCAGCAGTGGTACCGGGACGGGCGCACCGGGTCGGATCTGAGTCCGCCTCCGCCGTCGCGACACCAGAAACGACAAGGCCCCGGGGTCACCCCCGGGGCCTTGTGCATTCACAGCCTGGCGAAGCTGCCTGGTCAGGCGGCCTTGCGCTTGCTCGGTGCCGGAGTGGCCGGCTCGAACTGGGCCGTCAGACCCTTCCACGACTGCATGGCCGTTTCGTAGGCTTGGTTGGCCGTGGTGGCGGCGGACTTGAACGAGGATACGAAGGCCTCGGAACCGGCCGGCGCATTCTTCAGCAGGCTGTCCATCGCGACGACCATCTGCTTCTGGAACTCGGTGACCTGCGTCTCGATCAGCGCCGTGACTTCGGCCTGGACGCCTGCCACGCTTTCGTAGACTTCCTTGGCGTAGGCCTGACCCTTGTCGAGGCCGGGCTTCAGCACCTTGCCGGCGATCGCCTGGACGTCGGCGGGGTCCTTCGCGCTGGCAATCGCGCGGACCTGCGCGCTCGCCTCGTCGAACGAGCTGCGGACGGTCTTCATGTTGAGATCGAACAGACGCTGGGCGCTTTCGGTCGTCATGGTGGCGAAGCGCAGGGCGGTATCGAGCTGGGCTTTGGCGACCGCGGCGAATTCGGGGGTGGTTGTCATTGCAGGAACTCCTTCGACAGGTGAGAGGGGATGCCTCGGTGCACCTGGGCATGTCGGAATCGCTTTGCTGCAGTGCACAACAAGGAGTATAGGGTCGTGAAAACTCAAGTCAAGGGTTTGGACCCCTGATCACGAAAATAAATGATGCGGCGCAGCAAGAAAACGTCAGGCGCTGTGTCGTCCCGCGGTTTCGGATGGGTCTGGTGCCGGAGGCAGACGGTCGGGAGACCAGTGGTCCGCGGCCCACGACCAGAGTTCCGGCACCGGGGCGTCAGCCAGTTCAGCCGGGACGGGATGCCCGAGGAAGGCGAGTGCATTGCGCAGTACCGTCGCCGGCCGGGTCGTGTCGACTTCGGCCGCGAGGGTCTGTTTCGAAAGCTTTTCCCCGGATGGATGGCGCACCAGCGGCAGGTGCATCCACGTAGGTTCCGGAGCCCCCAGCCATCGCCGGACGAGGATCTGGCGCGGCGTCGAGGCGGCCAGGTCGGCCCCGCGAACGATGTCGGTGAAGCCGTCCAGCACGTCATCGACGGCGCAGGCCAGGTGATACGAGGGGATGTCGTCGGCGCGCCAGAGCACGAAATCCCCGGTCGCGGATTCCACGTCCTGGACATAGCGTCCAAGTCGTCGATCGAAAAATTCGATGGGCGCGCCGCGCACGTCCAGACGCCAGGCGCCAGGGCCGTCGGAGGCCGTCTGGCTGTTGCGGCAGGTGCCCGGGTAGCGAGGGCCCTCGATGCCGGGGAGTCCGGCGCGGGCGATGCGAGATCGCGGGCACGTGCATCGATACACCGGGGCAGCAAGGCGCAGCTGGTCGAAGGCGCGGCGATGGGCTTCGCGGCGCTGGCTCTGGTACACGACCGGACCGTCCCAGGCGAACCCCAGCGATTCCAGGCATCGCAGGATGGCGTCGATCGCGCCGGGCGCGACGCGAGGCGGATCGAGGTCGTCGATGCGCAGATGCCACTGGCCGCCGGCCGCAAGGGCGTCGACGCGGCTGCCGGTGGCTGCGACGATCGAACCGAAGTGAAGGGGACCGGAGGGGGTCGGTGCGAAGCGGCCCCGGTAACCGGTGGCCACGGTCACGGGGTGCGCAGGCCGGCGGCCAGCCGCGTCCGGATGTAGAGCAGGCACGCACCGAAATACACGACGGACAGTGACGCCTCGCCGACGGCGAGTGCTCTCGACATCCCGGTGTCGGACCACGCGCGGACCGCCCCCTCGGTGAAGTACGCGAGCACGAGCAGGCTCGTCCATCGATAGCTGTACAGGCGTTCGCGCAGGAGGCCGAAGAGCGGCACTAGCAGAGGAAGTGCCTTCAACGTCATCAGCGATCCGCCGGGGCGCAGCGGCGCGAGGAAGCCCTCCCACGCGACGCACAGCAGGGTGAGCGCTATCCAGGAGGTGCAGGCCAGCAGGTAGGTGGCGCGGATCATCCGGTTCGGCACTCCCGCGCCATACGGATGAACTGCTGCCGGGCGCCGTCGGCATCGGTCACCGGTTCGGGAAACTCGAAGCGGAGCAGGGCGTCGTCCGCGCGCAGATCGAAGCCGTCGGCGTCGACGCAGAGCATCTTCACGGCTGCCGGGGCGGTGCCGAGGCGGCGCGAGCAATACGCCCGCATCGTGTCGACGTGGTCCTCGTTCATGTGTCCGACGATGTCGTCCTCGCGATCGTCCAGCGGGGCGGCGGGCAGGATGTAGTCGGTGCCATCGAACCACCGGATGTCGCCGAAGCCGCCCACGTAGTGACCGGCCACGGGTTCCAGCCGCAGGAAGCCGAAGTCCCCGAACCCCGCGTAGACCTCGGCCTCTGGAAGAAGGGCGAGATAGCGACGGGCTGCGGGCGACTCGCGCGCCACCTCGGTCACCCGTCCCATCAGGGTGAGGCGTGCGCCGGTGACGACGTCGTCACCGTGGGCGGTCAGGCTCGCGGACGGGTTCCGGAGCATGTCCTGCGTATGGGCGGCAAGACGGCTCACGAGGAGGATGGGGTACCCGTGCGCATCGAGCACGAACGGGACAGCGGATCCGTAGGGGAAACCCTCGAAGCGCGTGGACAACGTGGAGAGCACGCCGCGGTGCGTGCAGCGCAGGAGCAGGCGCCCCGGGCGGGCACGGTCATCGGTCATGACAGGGGCGGCGGGTGGCAACGGTGTGGCGCAGGGGGAGCGTGCAGCGGTCGACGGGATTCATCGGGCGAGCTTCAGGGAGATCTCCGCGAGGCGGCGGCCGAGGGCGATGCACAGCCGGTGCTCTTCCTCGCTGACGGTGCGGTCGCTGCGCGGTCCGGCCCAATGGGTGGCGCCATACGGGCTGCCGCCGGTGGACGTGTTCGTGATGTCGGGTTCCGTGTACGGCAGGCCGGTGATGAGCATCCCGTGGTGGAGCAGGGGCGTCATCATCGAGAACAGCGTGGATTCCTGACCGCCGTGCAGACTCGACGTCGACGTGAACACCGCGGCAGGTCTGCCGGCGAGTGCCCCGCGCGACCAGAGACCTCCGGTGCCGTCCCAGAAGTACTTCATCGACGCGGCCATGTTGCCGAAGCGGGTCGGGCTGCCGACCGCGAGCCCGACGCATTCCTCGAGATCGCGCAACTCCGCATACGGGGCGCCGTGATCGGGGACTTCGGGCTCGGTGGCTTCGCAAACGGCGGAGACTCGTGGGACGGTACGCAGTCGGGCCTGGGCGCCCGACACCTGCGAGACGCCGCGGGCGATCAGGCGGGCCATCTCGCGCACGGCACCGCCGTGGCTGTAGTAGAGAACGAGGATGTCGTGCATGGGGTGCCGCGGAAGTGGAGAGCTATTATAGGAGCCGTGCCGCGTTCCAGCGGTTCCCGGTTTCCTCGGTGAACAAGCCTTCCATGCCCGATCTTCCGGCGCGCGTCCGCGCGATCGTCCGCTATGTCGTCCAGCGCTTCCGCGAGGACGATCTCCTCGAGGTGGCGGGCAGCCTCACCTTCACCACCCTGCTCTCGCTGATCCCGCTCGTCACGGTGGTGTTCACGGTGATCTCCGCGCTGCCGGTGTCCGCGCGCTTCACGGCCACCCTGCACAGCTTCATCGTCAGCAACTTCGTGCCCGGCGCCGCGAGCAAGCTCATCACGGTCTACACGCAGCAGTTCGTGCAGAAGGCGTCGCACCTCACAGCCATCGGCATCGGCATGCTGGGGGTCACCGCGATCATGCTCATGTTCACCATCGAGCAGGCGTTCAACCGCATCTGGCGGGTACGCCATCCGCGACCGTTCCTGAAGCGTGTGCTCGTGTACTGGGTGGCCCTCACCCTGGGGCCGCTCCTGATCGGCGCGAGTGTGTACATCACGTCCTCGCTCGTCACGCTGTCGCTCGGCATGGTCCAGAGGTCGAACGCCCACGAACCTCTCTGGAAGATCACCTCCGTCGCGCTCACGTGCATCGCGCTGGCCCTCCTGTACCGGACCGTGCCCAGCCGGCGGGTGAGTTCCGTCGAAGCTGCGATCGGCGGTGCTACCGCAGGTCTGGCGTTCGAGGCGATGAAGGCGGCGTTCGCATGGTTCGTCACGCACATCGGCAACTACCAGCTCGTGTACGGCGCATTCGCCGGGTTTCCGGTCTTCCTGCTCTGGATCTACGTGTCGTGGCTGATCGTGCTGGCGGGCGCCGTGATCACGGCAGCATTGCCCGGTCTGCGCGCAGGGCTGTGGCTGCGGCCGGTCGTGCCCGGCGCCACGCTCGTGGAGGCCCTCGCGCTGCTGCGGTACCTGCGGGACCGGCATCTCACGGGCCTCGCGACCGATGCCTGGGAGGCTGCGCGCACCATCCGCATGTCGCACGACGACGCCGAGATCCTGCTCGATCGCATGGTGGGCCGGGGCTGGGTCACGCGCACGGAGGACGATCTGTGGATGCTCTCCCGCGATCCCCGCACCATTCCCCTCGCCGAGTGCTACGACGAATTTCTCTTCAGAGGAGACGCGCTGGCCGGCGAGGCGGCCGATCTGGGCGTCGCTGCCGGACTGCCTGCGATCACGGGCTCGCTGACGGTGGATGATCTGCCGCTGCCCGGTGCGCGCCCTCAGTAGGAGGGTCCGAGGTAGGTCATCGGCCGCGTTGGGGGGGCGAGCTTGGGTGCGCCGACACGCGTCGCGGACGGTGCGGGTGCGGCATCCAGTGACCACTGCGTGCGCCAGCGGTCGAGCACCTTGATCGCGTAGTCGCCCGGCTTGCCGAGACTGCCGTTGTAGCGCAGCAGCGCGCGCGTCATGTCGCCGCGTTCTATGTCTAGATAGTGCCGCAGGATCGTGCAGCCGTATCGCAGGCTCGTGCGGAGATGGAAGAGATTGTGGTCGGGGCTGCCGATCACGTTCGTCCAGAACGGCATCACCTGCATGAAGCCGCGGGCGCCCGCCGACGACAGCGCGTACTTGCGAAAATTGCTCTCCACCTGGATCAGCCCCAGCACGAGATGCGGATCCAGCCCCGCGCGCGTGGCCTCGTAGTGCACGGTGGTGAGGAACTCGGTGCGCGTGGCTTCATCGGGCATCCGCTTCGCGAGCCGCGCGGACATCGTTGCCAACCAGACCTCACCCTCGTACGGGTCGGCGAACGACAGGCGCGGTGCGCCCGTATCGGAGATCGATCTCTGCAGGCGCGCCTGGACGGCGGCCGACAGCGGCTCGTACTGCTGAGCTCCGCCCAAGGCAGTGCCCGCGGTGAGCAGGCCTGCGAGCGCGCCGAGCGTGCGGCGCATCAGCCGAGTTGCGCGCGGACCCAAGCGACTGCCTCGTCCTTCGGCAGCGGTTGCGACTTCGGATCGCGCCGATGCTGCACCTCCACCTCGCCGTTCTTCAGCCCGCGATCTCCGACCGTGATCCGGTAGGGGATGCCGGTCAGCTCCATGTCCGCGAACATGACGCCGGGCCGCTCGTCGCGATCGTCGAGCAGGACCTCGACGCCGGCGGACGTCAGCGCCGCGTAGAGTTCCTCGGCGGCTGCGCGAACGGCATCGCTCTTCTTCAGCCCGATCGCCACGATCGCCACCTGGAACGGCGCGATGCTCGCGGGGAAGACGATGCCGCGCTCGTCGTGGTTCTGCTCGATGGCGGCCGCCACGATGCGCGTCACGCCGATGCCGTAGCAGCCCATCTCCATCACCTGCGCCTGGCCGGCCTCGTCGAGGAAGGTGGCCTGCATCGCCTTCGCGTACTTCGACCGGAGCTGGAAGACGTGACCCACCTCGATGCCGCGGCACAGTTCCAGCGTGCCGGCGCCGTCGGGGCTCGGGTCGCCCGCCACCACGTTCCGGATGTCTGCCACCTGGGACGGTTCCGGGAGATCGCGCCCGAAGTTCACGCCGGTCAGGTGGAAGCCCGCCTCGTTGGCGCCGCAGACGAAATCGGCCATCACGGCGACAGTGCGATCGGCGACGACCGTCACGTCCGCCGGGATGCCCACCGGGCCGATGTAGCCGGGCTTGCAGCCGAGGCGTTCGACGATCTCGGCGTCGGTCGCGAAGCGGAAGCCGTCCAGACCCTCGATCTTCGCGGCCTTCACTTCATTCAGCTGGTGATCGCCGCGGAGGAGCAGCAGGAACATGCGACCTTCGTTGACGAGCGCCAGCGCCTTGACCGACTGCGTCAGCGGCAGACCGAGCAGCGCCGCGACGTCCTCGCACGTGGTCTTGCCGGGCGTGGCGACCTTGGTCATCGGCTGCGAGGGTGCCGCGCGCGGCGATGCGGGGGCGACGCCTTCCGCCAGCTCGACGTTCGCGGCGTAGTCGGACGCCGGGCAGAACGCGATGGCGTCCTCCCCGCTGTCGGCCAGCACATGGAACTCGTGGGAGCCCGTGCCGCCGATCGCGCCCGTGTCGGCGGCGACGGCCCGGAAGCGCAGGCCGAGGCGTTCGAAGATGCGGGTGTAGGCGTCGTACATGTTGCGGTACTCGCGCTGAAGATCCTCGAAGCTCGTGTGGAAGGAGTAGGCGTCCTTCATCACGAACTCGCGGGCGCGCATCACGCCGAACCGTGGCCGGATCTCGTCGCGGAACTTGGTCTGGATCTGATAGAAGTTCACGGGCAGCTGGCGATAGCTCCGGATCTCGCGGCGCGCGATGTCGGTGATGACCTCCTCGTGGGTCGGGCCGAAGCAGAACTCGCGATCGTGCCGGTCGCGGATCTTCAGCATCTGCGGGCCGAACACGGCCCAGCGACCGGTCTCCTGCCAAAGCTCGGCCGGTTGCACGGCCGGGAGGAACACCTCCAGGGCGCCGGCGCGGTTCATCTCTTCCCGCACGATCGCTTCCACTTTGCGCAGCACCCGCAGCCCCAGCGGCATCCAGGAGTAGAGCCCGCTGCCCAGCTTGCGGATGAGGCCGGCGCGCAACATGAGGCGGTGGCTGACCAACTCGGCCTCGGCGGGGGCTTCCTTCAGCGTGGAGAGAAAGAACTGGGAGACGCGCATCGGATTGGCTTCCTGGAAAAGCCGCGATTCTACCGGGAGAGGCCCGTCGCACTATGCGTCGCCAGCCCCGTTCTTTAAGATGCCGCGCACCGTGGTCGAACGAATCGCGTGTCCGAACAGGAGACCTCCCCCATGCACCATAAACTCCAGACCTTCTGCCGCGGACTGCTGTGTGCCGCCCTGCTCGGCCCCGTCCTGTCGACGCAGGCCGCCGCCTACAGCAATCTGTACATCCTCGGCGACAGCCTTTCCGACTCCGGGAACGTCAGCACGATCTACGGCATCGGCGTCGCCACCGGGCTCATCAGCGTCCCGGAGAATCCTCCGGCTGTGCCCTCGGCCAACTACTTCCCGGGCACGTTCAGCAACGGCCCCAACTACTCCGTCACGATGGCTGCTGCGCTCGGACTGCAGGCAATGCCGTCGGTGCTCGGCGGTACGAACTACGCGTACGGTGCCGCGCGCACCGACTACCACGCACTCCAGGACAAGAGTCCGTTGTTCCTCGGACTCAACCAGCAGCGCGACCAGTTGCTCGCCAGGCACCCCGGGGGCCTCGACGGCGACGCGCTCTACGTGGTCTTCGGTGGCAGCAACAATGTGCAGGATCTTCTGTCCGGTTCGCGTTCGGCGGGCAACGACGCACTGGGGGCGCCGAGCACCGTCGCCGAGACCGTGCTCGATCTGAAGGGCATCGTGGGGGATCTCTTCGCCAATGGCGCTGAGACCGTGATGGTCGTCAATCTGCCGGATCTCGGCCTCGTGCCGCGCATCACCTCGCTCGGCCCGCTGGCAGTGGGGGCTGCCAGTTTCTTCAGCGGCCAGATCAACGCGGGCATCGCGGGCGTGGTGGCGGAGCAGCGTGCGATGGGTCGCCACGTGATCGACTTCGATCTCCGGAGCCTGTTCGACGACCTCGTCCAGAATGCCGCCGCCAATGGCTTCACCAATACCACCGGCGCGTGCTTCACCGGCGACGACGTCAACTTCTTCCCCGGCGGCACCGTCTGCGGCAATCCTGACGAGCACATCTTCTGGGACAGCCTCCATCCGACGGCGAGGGTGCATGCCATTCTCGGGGCCCAGATGGCGGTGGCTGCCGTCCCTGAACCCGGCACCTGGGCGCTGATGGGTGTCGGTGTGCTCGTGATCGCCGTGGCGCGCCGACGCGCTGCCGCTTGATGCGGAACGGCGGGCCTCGCGTTCCCGTGCGGGGCCGCGCTTGAACTGGTTCTCCCGAAAGCCGGCGGGCCGCGACGCGCGCGCGGAGGCGGTGGAGGTGAGCGAACAGGGCGGCATCCGCTCGCTGCACATCGGCAGCGACACGATCCAGAGCTCGATGAAGGTGTCGGACCCCATCGCGCTGGTGCTGTCGTACACCCGCGCGATGATGGGCTTCCTGCTCTTCCATCGCGCGCCCCGGCACTTCGTAATGATCGGTCTGGGCGGTGGGTCGCTCGCGAAGCACGCCTATCACCAGTTCCCCGAGGCGCGTGTGACGGTCATCGAGACCAACGCCCAGGTGATCGCCGTCGCGCGGAGCATGTTCCACGTTCCGACCGACGATGACCGCCTCCAGGTGATCGTCGGCGACGGTGGGGACTACGTTCGCGACCACCCGTCCGGATGCGATGTGCTCATGGTCGACGCTTACGACAGCCGGGCGCAGGTGGAGGCCCTGGCAACGGAGGACTTCTACCGGAAGGCCCGCGAGGCGCTGGAGGCCGATGGCGTGCTCGTCGTGAACCTCTGGAGCACCGATCCGCGTTTCGACGTCTTCCTGCAGCGCATCGAGCGTGCCTTCGACAACCAGGTCATCTGCCTGCCCGCGGAGCGCAAGGGCAATGTCGCGGTGTTCGCGTTCCAGCGGCGCCCGACGCTGCTGCGCTGGGACCAACTGAAGGCCCAGGCCCGCCTGCTCGAGATCGATACCGGCATCGAGTTCCAGAAGTTCGTCGGTCGACTCGCCGACCTGAACCCCCACACCGAGCATCGCCTGCTGCTCTGAACGTCGCCCGCTGCAGTCGTCTGTTCCTCGATGCCGGGATTTATGAAAAAATTTCGTCCATGAGAATTCCTTCCACAAGGCTGCCGTGATCGACCGCGAAGGCTATCGCCCCAATGTGGGCATCGTCATCGCCAATGGCCGGAACGAAGTGTTCTGGGGCAAGCGCGTCGGCGAGCATGCCTGGCAGTTCCCGCAGGGTGGCATCCAGGCCGGCGAATCGCCGGAAGACGCCATGTACCGCGAACTCATGGAAGAGGTCGGGCTCGAGGCCGACCACGTGAAGATCCTCGGGCGCACGCGGGACTGGCTGCGTTACGACGTCCCCCGGCATTGGGTGCGCCGTGACACCCGGAGCCTTTACAGGGGGCAGAAGCAGATCTGGTTCCTGTTGCGTCTCACCGGCCGCGACTGCGATGTCTGCCTGCGGCGTTCCGAGAAGCCCGAGTTCGACGCATGGCGCTGGACCCGTTACTGGGTGCCCCTCGAGAACGTCGTCGACTTCAAGCGCGAGGTCTACCACTCCGCGCTGTCGGAACTGGCCCGCTTCATTTCGCTGCGTCCGGATCCCGACTGGTCCGGAGGCGTGCCCACCGCCGTCGGGGCCTGATTCTTCGGCGGGACGCCGGCGAAGTCGTTCTCAGTCCGGTGCGAGGATAGGCAGGTCTCTCACACCCGGCGCCTCACCCTGCACCAACACCACGAACACGCCGCCGCGCGTCTGCCAGGCGGCTGCGACGTCCTCCAGCAACGCCAGCAACGTGCGCCAGGCGTCCGGATCGTGGCGCGCCAGCAGCGCCGGTTCTGCCAACGTCACGACCACGCCGCCGCGATTCGGGGTCGGCAGGTCGAGCAGGCATTCTTCCAGGGAGTCCCAGTTCCGGCCGAACCAGTCGGGCAGGGCGGCGGCCGTCGCGAATGCCTCCATCAGGGATGTCTTGTTGCGGACGGCGGGGATCGGGATGCTGGCCGTGGGTGCGACAGTCTTCGGACTGGTCGCCCCTGCCAGGCGGTAGACGCCGCTCCGGCGCCCGTCGAGGATCTCGCGGAGAGTCGTCATCGTGCCCCCTGGATCCGGACGAAGGTCCGGTAGTGGTCCGTCGTCCAGTAGTACTCGGACGGTTGGCCGGCCACGATGCGCCGTGGACCGCGGTCGCGGCGACCGGGCGTCGGCACCGTGTACTCGCGGTAGTAACCCCGCGGGCGCCACGGCAGCAACCGTTCCCGGTTCGAGAAGACGATGCCGTCGCGATCGTAGGGGAACGGCCCTCCGGCCTGGATCAGCGCCAGCGTCGCCCGTGCCTCCGGCGGCAGTTGATCCTGCGGGATGGTGCCGAGCGGGGCCGGACCCCGCGCCCAGAGGGTGCCCGCCAGCAGCGCGAGCAGCAGCCCTACCCACGCGCGGCGGAATCCGTTCACCAGCCCACTTCCACCGCGGCGACCACGGCATAGATCAGGTCGTTGCTGTCGCCCTTGTCGGCGAGCACCGAGTGACTGTGGGCTGCGAGGCCGCCCGGCACGGTCGTCACGCTCACCTCACCGTACGGAAAGACGGCCCGCACGGCAGCTTCGTCGAGGGTGTCCCGACCGGCCGGAATTCCGAGCGTAACGTGCACGCGCATGTGCCGGAGATCGCCGTCCGGCAGCAGTCGCTTCAGACCCGGCAGCGCGTTGCCGCGGATCGCGTTCTGGCAGGCCCGGACGGCTGCCTTCGTGGCGTTCTGGCCGTGCTGGTCGATGCCCATCCCCACTTCCACCAGCAGGACGTTGTTCGGTGTCGGCATGGCGTTCCCCTCAGGCCACTTCGAGCACGATCTTGCCGACGTGCGTGCTCGATTCCATGAGTTCGTGGGCCTTCGCGGCCTCGGCGAGCGGGAAGGTGGCGTGGATCACCGGCTTGATCGTGCCGTCCGTCACCTTCGGCCACACCCGGCTCTCCAGCGCCTGCGCGACTTCGGTCTTGTACTCCACCGACCGTGGGCGCAGCGTCGACCCCGTGATCGTGAGACGCCGATACAGGATGTCGCCCATGTCGAGTTCGGCGCGGGTGCCGCCCAGGAACGCGATCAGCGAGAGGCGACCGTCGACGGCGAGACATTTCAGTTCGCGCGGCACGTAGGCGCCGCCGACCATGTCGAGAATCACGTCGACGCCGCGCCCGTCCGTGAGCGACTTCACCACGGCCACGAAGTCTTCCTGCTTGTAGTCGATGCCGCGCTCCGCGCCGAGCGCTTCGCACGCCCGGCATTTCTCGGGGCTGCCTGCCGTCACGAACACGCGATGGCCGAAGGCGCGCGCCATCTGGATCGCGGTGACGCCGATGCCGCTCGAGCCGCCTTGCACCAGCAGCGTCTCGCCGGGCGAGAGGTGCGCCCGGTCGAACACGTTGATCCAGACCGTGAAGAAGGTCTCCGGCAGCGAGGCCGCCTCGACCATCGACAGCCCCGCCGGCACCGGCAGGCATTGCCCCGCGGGCGTCTTGCAGTACCCCGCATACCCGCCGCCCGGCGTGAGGGCGCAGACGGCGTCGCCAACCTGCCAGCGCTGCACGCCGTCGCCGACCTTCACGATGGTCCCCGCCACTTCGAGACCGGGCAGATCCGAGACGCCGGGAGGCAGCGGGTAGAGCCCCAATCGCTGGAGCACGTCGGGCCGGTTGACGCCCGCGGCCGCCACGCGGATCAGGACCTCGCCAGGGCCGGGATCCGGCAATGAACGCGTGGTGGGGACGAGCACCTCGGGACCACCCGGACGGACGATCTCGACGGCGGACATGGACGCGGGCAGGGCAGCGGACGGAGACGACATCTTCACCTCTCTGGATTGGAGGGGAGACGATACGCCTGTGCGGGCTCAGCCCCTAGTGCCTGGCCGCTGGTCCCTGGCCCTTGGTCCCTGACAGCGGGTTTGTCGCCAACTTACGCCGCATCCACCTTCGCCATCCCGACCGTGGTCCGCATGTGCTCGGGTACAGCGAAGGGCACCGGCTTGCCGACCGCGAAGCCCTGGGCGTAGTCGACGCCGACCTCGCGCAACAACTGCAGCGTGCGGTCGGTCTCGACGAACTCGGCGATCGTGAGCTTGCCCATCACGTGGCCGATCTTGTTGATGGCCTCGACCATCGCCCGATCGATGGGGTCGTCGGCCATGTCCTTCACGAAGCTGCCATCGATCTTCAGGTAGTCCACGGGCAGATGCTTGAGGTATGCGAACGACGACATGCCGGCGCCGAAGTCGTCGAGCGAGAACCGGCAGCCGCGCGCCCGGAGTTCCTGGATGAAGTGCGTGGCCTTGGCGAGATTCGCAATGGCGGCCGTTTCCGTGATCTCGAAGCACAGCGTCTGGTGCGGGATCCGGGCACTCTCCAGCTGCTCCACCACGAACGCGAGAAAGCGCTCGTCGGAGATCGACGCACCGGAGACGTTGATGGAGCAGGTGTCGTCGGAGGTGAGCTGCCCGGCGTCCTGCAGCTCGCCCAGCTTGTCGAGCGCGGTGCGCACCACCCAGTGGTCCAGCGCAGGCATCAGGTTGAAGCGCTCGGCCGCCGGGATGAACGCCATCGGGGGCACCAGCCGCCCCTGCTCGTCCATCATCCGCAGCAGCAGCTCGAAATGCCGGCCGTGGGTGGCGTGGGCGCGCACCGGCGTGATGTCCTGGGAGTACAGCAGCAGCCGGTTCTCCTCGAGCGCGCGATGAATGAGGCCGATCCATTCCATCTCGCCCTGGCGCGTCGAGAGTTCGTGGTCGTCGGGCCGATACACCTGCACGCGATTGCGGCCCTTCTCCTTCGCCATGTAGCAGGCGGCGTCGGCGGCGCGCATCACCTCGGACAACGTGAGCATGCCGTCGCCCAGATTGATGAGGCCGATGCTCGCGCCGATGGTGAACGAGCGGTTGTGCCACACGAAGTGAAACTCCGCGATGGTCTGGCGAAGCTGGTCGGCGATGCGCAGGGCGTGCTCCTCGGCGCAGTTCTCCAGCAGCACCCCGAACTCGTCGCCGCCCAGGCGTGCAAGGGTGTCCCCCTCGCGCAGCAGTTGCTGCAGCAGGACGCTCACCTGACGCATCAGCTCGTCGCCCGCAGCGTGACCGCAGGTGTCGTTCACGACCTTGAACTGATCGAGGTCGAGATACATCACCGCATGGCAGCGGGCGAGGTCGTTCGCGCTCTTGATCGCGGCTTCCAGGCGGCGCTCGAACTCGCGGCGGTTGATGAGGCCGGTGAGGGAGTCATGGCTCGCGTGGTACGAGAGCTTCGCCGCGTACTGGCGTTCCTGGCTGACATCGTGGAAGACGGTCACGACACCGGTGATGGCGCCGGTGCGATCACGGATCGGCGAGGCGGACTCGTTGACGGCGATCTCGCCACCGTCCTGGCGGATGAGGAGCAGTTTCGCCGACTCCTTGACCGCGCGTCCCTCGCGCAGCACCCGCGCGATGAGGTCGGGCGGGATCTCCTGGGTCGTCTCGTCGCGCAGACAGGCGACGGTCTGGAGCGCGAGGCCGCGGGCTTCGTGCGTGCGCCAGCCGGTGAGCGTCTCGGCGACCGGGTTCAGGTACTCGACGCGCCCGCGGACGTCGGTGGTGATGACGGCGTCGGCGATCGAGGCCAGGGTCACCAGGGCGCGTTCCTTCTCGGCGAACAGCTGGGCCTCGGCGAGCTTGCGATCCGTGATGTCCGTCATCGACCCCGCCATCCGGACCGCCTTGCCGACGGTGTCGCGGACCGACTGGCCCCGCATCCGGAACCAGCGGTAGTCCCCGGCACGCGTTCTCAACCGGAACTCGGCGTCGTAGCTCTCGCCGCTCTCGAGGTGCTCCTCCAGGGCGCGCAGGCCCTCGTCCCGGTCGGCCGGATGCATCAGCGAGACCACGGCGGAGAGCGTGTTCTCCATCTCGTCGTCGGCATAGCCCAGCAACTGCTTGTACCGCGGCGAGAAGTAAACGGTGTGGGTCGGGATGTCCCAGTCCCAGAGGCCGTCGTTGCTACCCGTCACGGCGAGCTTGAAGCGCTCCTCGCTCGCTCGAAGGGCATCCTCGAAGGCGACCGCGTTGTTGAGCATCCGCCTGGACAGCAGCACGCCGATCGGCACGAGGATCGCCGCCACGGAGAAGGTGAACACGAGCAGCACCTTCTTCGTGTAGCGCGTGGCTTCGCCCAAGGTGTAGGAGAAGTCGTCCTCGAGCGGGGTCAGCGTGTCGTTGATCTCGTGGATCCGGCGCAGGAACGGCTGCAGCGCCTCGGCGCTGCGGTCGCCCGCGGAGATGCTCGCGTGCAGCGACTCCGCGACCTTCACCAGTTCCGCCACCAGGGCGTCCCCCTGCGTCCAGATGTCCACGACCCGCTCGATGTAGTCGACGTTGCGGAATGTCCTGAACAGACGGATCGCACTGCCGACGTCGTCCGGATGCCCGCGAGCCCGCAGGAATCCGGCCTCGACGACCTTTGCATCCATGTCGGGCTTGCCCATCTCGATCCGGGCGATCTGCACGCCGAGCGGGATGGCGACGGCTGCGGCATAGCGTTCGTAGTGCTGGGTATTGCCTGTCTCGGCGTAGCGAAGCAGATGGAAGACCGCGTCCTTCTGGGCCTTCGACCACACGCTCTCGCCCTCGACGTAGGCCCGGCAACCGGACAGGATGTCGAGGCTGGCCGTGGCGATGACGAGCATCAGCGCGACGATGGCGAAGAAGGGCCAGACGATGAGGAGGAGGCGCCGGGCACTCGACATGTCGAAATGCCGTGCGGATGCGCGATCCCGGGCCGTCGGACCGATTGCTGCCGTGGGCGCCGTGTTCCGCGTGGCCTGGTTGTCCTGAATCGGGCGCATCGTCAGTGCCCTTGGGCGAAGGCGGCGGGAGCGCGCCGAGTGTCGCGGTGCGAGAGCAAGCCACGATGGCGCCGGCACCGCGCGGACTCCGCGGGGGGGCGCGATCCCAAGATGACATCGGGGTGACACGTGTCGCGGGAATCACCTCGGCCACTGGCACCAGGCCGCTGCTGCGCGAGGCGGCACAGTTTGCCGTTGGCGGGCGCCGCGGATGCGCTCGATGCCTGCCTTTGGATGACCAGTTTCATGCGCTTTGCTGACTCGTGGATCCTGCGGAATGACGTGCGGCCGTCCTTGCGCGCAAAACTGCGCGCGCGGGACCGAGGCTGCGCCCGGGAATTGCTCTGCATGCACTCAACTCTGTAAGAGGTCGGCAGTGTATCGCGTCGGAACCATCGTGCCCCTCCAGGGCGCGCAGTGGCCACGCAGTGGGTACGCAGTCTTCCTCTTCCGGGGAGTGCCTCGCGCCGGGGCGCGATGATGACACGGACATGGCGGTTCGGTATTCTCGACCATATCGAGTTCGACGGATCAGCACCAGGCCCACCGTGCAGCCAGTCAATGTCATCCGCCTCCGACCGAAGCGAGCCGCCGAACCCAGGAAACGGCTGGAAGCCGATGCCGTGGTGCTTGGCTTTCCCGATGTTGTGCACAGGAGACTTTCCGAAATGCAAGCAGTGATGCCGCTGACCAGAGGGGAGCCCGACTGGGTGCAGTCCCTGCACAATTTCATCGAACCCTATTGGGACGATCTCCTCAATGGCGAGTGGGCGCGTAGCGTGAACGACGCCTCCCAGACCATCGAAGAGATGCGGGGCTGGATCCTCCAGCTCTACCCGTTCATCCATGCCTTCCCCAAGTTCCTCGCCGAGGCCCTCATCAAGGTCGAGGACGACGAGGCGCGATCCTTCCTGATCGACAACATCCGAGTCGAGAAGGCGCACGCGGAACACTGGATCTGGATGGGCGTCGGTTTCGGCCTCACCCGCGAGGAGATGCTCGAGACCGCCGATGGCGTCCGGCCCGTCCTGCGGGACGTGCAGTCCCTGACCGATTGGCTCTGGTACATCAATGCCAAGGGTTCCCTTCCCGAGGCTGTGGCCGCCACGAGCTTCGCGATCGAGGGCGTCACGGGCGAACTGGCCCGTCGTCTCCTCACCGGATTCGAGTCGTACCGCGACCATCCCGGGGTCGACATGAACGTGAAGACCACCCGCTGGGCACGGGCGCACGCGCACTACGACGACATGCATCCCCGCATCGCCCTCGACATCGTCAAGCGCCATGCGACCGACGAGCGCCTGCAGACGAAAGTGATGATGGCGGCGCGGCGCAGCCTCCAGCTCCTGAACCTTGCCCTGATGACTTCCTACCGCGCCTATGCGCCGGCCGCCAATGTGATCCCGCTCGTGGAGAGCGAACAGCGTGAAAACGATCGTCGCAAGCGTCAGCTCGATACCTCCTTCCCGGAGCGTCGCTTCCGCGATCGTCGGGGGCTTGGGCACACCGCGAAGATGATCGGCTGACGAAACGTTCGGGCCCCGCACGGGGCGCGAGCGAAGGCGAAGGTGCAGGCCCGTTCCATCTCGAGGGGCCGCGACCGCAGAGAGCGGGGCGCGGCCCCTGCCGTTTTCGACGGTGAGATTCGAGAGGAGGGGCTAGCGTTCCTGCAGCGCGGTGGGTGTCAGGCGCTACCCGACCGGGCCTGCCAGAGGATCCCGGCGACGACACCGGCGATGAGCGTTCCACCCGATAGCAGCAGGGCCGACTGCACTTCGTCGACCCTACCCACCACCAGCCCCGCGATCACGAACGACACGAGCATGGCGACGTAGAGCCGCCACCAGTCCAGGATCTCGGCGAGCACGCCGAGCAGGCGGCGCATGGCGCGTTCTGGAGGTCGGGCGCTACTGCATCGCCGGGTCGAGCACGAAGCCGATCTTCTTCAGCCCCCCCGACTGCACGGCAGCCATCACCTGTGCGACCTTCTCGTACTGGACCGTCCGGGCGCCACGCAGGTGGATTTCCGGCTGGGGATCCTTCGAGGCCGCCTCGGCGATGCGCGCCTTCAGTTCCTCGACGTCGATCTCCTCGGCGTTCCAGTAGATCTTAGCGTCGGTGTCGACCGAGAGATTGATGCTCTCGGGCTTCACGTCGTTCGGCTTGTTCGTCGCGTGCGGCAGGTCGATCTTCACTGCGTGGTTCATGACCGGGATGGTGATCATGAAGATGATGAGCAGCACCAGCATCACGTCCACCAGCGGCGTGGTGTTCATCTCGGGGTTGAGTTCGTCGTCCCCGTCGCTCAGCGAGCCCATGGCCATGGCGGGCGCTCCCTCAGACCTTCGCGACCGGCACGGCTTTCAGCCTTTCCGGAGCGGGGGTTCCGCCGGTCTCGCCGACGCGGGTGCCGGTGAGGAAGTAGGCGTGCAGGTCATATCCGAACCGGTTCAACTTCGAGACGAGCGTCTTGTTACCGCGCACCAGGGCGTTGTATCCGAGCGCTGCCGGGATGGCGACCGCGAGGCCCAGCGCCGTCATGATCAGCGCCTCGCCGACCGGGCCTGCCACCTTGTCGAGCGAGGCCTGGCCTGCCAGTCCGATCGCAACGAGGGCGTGGTAGATGCCCCACACCGTTCCGAAGAGGCCGACGAACGGTGCGGTGGACGAGACGGACGCGAGGATCGACATCCCGGACTGCAGCTTCGAGGCGCTCTCGTCGATCGATGCGCGGAGCCCGCTCAGGAGCCATTCGCTGCGCCCCATCGCGCCGCCGAGGGTTCCCTCGTGGTGACGATGGTGATGCGAGCAATCCAGCCCCGCCTGGGCGAGCTGCCGGAACGGGTTGTCGTCCCCGCCGAGCGTCTCCATGCCCTCGGCCACCGAGCGCGTCTGCCAGAAATCGGCCCGGGCCGCGGCAGCGGCTTTCTGCAGCCGGGCGAGTGTCCATGACTTGAGTGCGATGACATACCACGACATCGCCGACATGATGACGAGAAGAACGGCGACCGCCTGCTGCACGAGGTCGGCGTTGGCCCACAGATGATCCAGTCCGAACTGCCCCACGGGTCTATCCTCCGAGCTACGTATCCAGTTTGAACGAGAAGGGTACGACCACCCATACCGGCACGGCGCGTCCATCCTCGAGGTAGGGCTTGAACTGCGCCCGCATCGCCGCGTCGCGCGCGGCATTGTCGAGCCGCGGGAACCCGCTGCTCTTCTGCACTTCGACCTTGTCGACCCGACCCTGCTCGTTCACGAGCACCCGCACGAGCAGATCGCCGGTCTCCTTGAGGCGCAGGGAGATCGAAGGGTAGCTGAGGCTGGGCGCCTTGATGTACTCGATGCCCTGATCGCCCAGCGCTCGCACCCGCGGCTCGGCGGGCGGAGCCGGCGGTGCCGGGGCGACAACCGGCGCTGGAGGTGCCGGAGGCGCAGGTGGTCCGGGAGCCACGACGACCGGTGCCGGTTCGGCAGGCTTGGTCGGCGGCTCCGGCGGTGCAGGCGGCAGTGTGATCGCGGTGGGCGGCGGCGGGGTGTCGACCGGTTTGATCGTCGCCGTCGGGGGCGGCGGGGGAGGCGGGGGTGGGACGACCACCTTGGGGGGCGGCGGAGGAGGCGGCGGCTCCGGCGGCGGCGCCTCGGGCGAGATCAGTCGCGCGACGACTTCCTGCTCGATCACCCGACCGGCTTCCCGCAACAGCCCCGCCTGCATCGCGTAGAAGAAGCCGATGTGCATGAGGATGATGAGCGAGAAGATGGTGGCGTGACGGCCGGCGGGCATTTCGTTCGGGTTTCCTTGGATCTCGGCGGCGGCAGGGCCGGGTGCAGCCAGGTTGCGCTCACGCTGTTCGGCTCGCGATACGACGTTGCGAACCCACGCGGCCAACATGGCTGCAGCAGACCCAAGACTCTATCGGATGGTCAGCGCAGATGCAAAGCGTTCTCATTTGGACGCCTTGCGTCGGGAAAAACTCCCGATCTCGGCATTCAACTTTCCGGCACGACGAGGGGGGCGAGCGCTTTTCGCAACACGTTGGGCAGCGTCGCGGGGCGACGCGCGGCGCGGTCCACGTACACGTGGACGAAATGGCCCTGCGCTGCGGCCTCCTGGTCATCATTGCGGAAGAGGCCGATCTCGTATCGCACGCTCGTCGACCCGAGCCGTGCCACGCGCAGACCGGCGTGCACGACGTCCGGGAAGGTGATCGACGCGAAGTAGTTGCAGTGGGTCTCGACCACGAGGCCGATGACCTCGCTTCTCTCGATGTCGAGCGCGCCCTGCTCGATCAGGTACTGGTTCACCACGGTGTCGAAGTACTGGTAGTACACGACGTTGTTCACGTGGCCGTACACGTCGTTGTCGATCCACCGCGTGGGAATCGTCTGGAAATGCCGGTAGTCGCTGCGGCGATCGGACTTGGGGCGGGTCATCGGGGCACTCACTCCTGGGAGGGGGGATGATCTTTGGCGCGAGCCGGCGACGCGGCCCCCGCCCGAAGCTGCTTCCAGTTCACGGCGAGGAGACCCGCCGAGACGATCACTGCCATGCCGGTCAGCGTGCCATGGTCGGGGAAGTCGCCGAACACGAGCCAGGCGAGCCCGGTCGACCAGATGAGCTGCACGTACACGAAGGGCGAAAGCGCCATCGGCGACGCATGCTCCACCGCTCGGATCAGCAGGAAGTGGCCGAAACCGCCCAGACAACCGATGCCCAGCATCAGTGCGCCCTGGGTCAGTGTCGGTGCCTGCCACGTGAACGGCAGCATGATGGTCGTCACGACGGCACCGGCGAGCGCGCCGAAGAAGAGCGTCGTGAGCGGGTGCTCCAGGCCGGCCACCTTGCGGGTTGCGATCTGGTAGAGACTGAACAGGACAGCCGTCGCGACCGGCATTGCCACGGCCAGCGTGAACACCGCGCCTCCCGGCCGGATGATGATCAGCACGCCGACGAACCCGAGGCCGACGGCCGCCCACTGCCGGCGGGACACGCGCTCGCGGAGGAAGTGGCCGGAGAACGCCGTCACCAGCACCGGCGCAATGAAGCTGATCGCCGCCGCCTCGGCGAGCGGCAGGAATTTGAGCGACAGATAGAAGCACGCCGTCGAGCCCACGAGCAGGATGCCGCGCAGCATCTGCAGCCCGAGGAAGCGGGTCCGCGCGAGGCCGAGGCCCATCCGCGGTGCGAAGAGCGCGATCATGATCACGAGCTGCAGCGTGTACCGCGCCCAGATGAGCGGCGCGATGGGATACGACTTCAGCGCGAGCTTCGCCATGGTGTCCATGGCCGAGAACATGAACACCGAGATCATGATGAGACCGACACCGCGCGCCAGATGGTGGCGGTCCTTGTGGTGGGACTCCACGCGGTGCGTCAGGCGAGCGGCTGACCGGCGCCCGGCGGCAGCACGGTCCGGCCCGCGAAGCCGGCGGCGTCGCCGAGGGCTTCCTCGAGGCGCAGCGCCTCGTTCCACTTGGCCATGCGCTCGGAGCGCGTGAACGAACCCACCTTCAACTGGCCTGCGTTCCACCCCGTCGACAGGTGGACGATCGTGACGTCCTCGGTCTCCCCGGAGCGGGCGGAGACGATGGTCCCGAAGCGTGCGTCCTGGCCGGCGACGCACGCGGCGCGGGTCTCGGTGATGGTCCCGGCCTGGTTCGGCTTGATCAGCACGGCATTGCATGCGCCATCGACGTCGGCGGCGCGGACGCGATCGGCATTCGTCACCAGGTAGTCGTCGCCGATCACCTGGATGCGGTGGCCGACGGCCTTCGTGAAGGCACGCATGCCATTGCGGTCGTCCTCGGCCAGCGGGTCCTCGATGGAGGCGATCGGATAGCGCCGGCACCAGTCGAGCAGCATCTCGATCATCCCGTCGCTGTCCAGCTCCCGTGCCTCCAGACCGAACCGGTAGCGGCCGTCGCGGCCGAACTCCGACGCTGCGATGTCGAGCGAGATCGCGACCTCGTCGCCGGGCACGTAGCCCGCACGCTCGATGGCGCGCACCAGCATCCCGAGGGCCTCCTCGTTCGAGTCGAAGAGTGGCCAGAAGCCCCCTTCGTCGGCCACGCCGGCGAGTTTTCCGGCTTCCTGCATCAGGGCTCCTGCGGCGCGGTAGACCTCGGCCGTCATCACGAGCGCCTCGGCGAAGCTGCGTGCCGACAACGCCATCACCATGAAGTCCTGGATGTCGACGCGCCGTCCGGCGTGGGCGCCGCCGCCGAAGATCTGGATCTCCGGCAAGGGCAGCCGCACCGGACCACCTGCCGCCAGATGCTGGTACAGCGGCACCCGCGCCGATGCGGCCGCCGCGTGCAGGACCGCCATCGACACGGCGATGGTCGCGTTGCCGCCCAGCCTCGCCTTGTTCGGTGTGCCGTCGAGCGCGATGAGCGCCGCGTCCACGCCGGCCTGGTCGCGCGCATCGAGGCCTGCGAGGCAGTGCGCGATCTCGCCGTTGACGTTCGAGACGGCGTGCATCACATCGAGCCCGCCGAGCGCCGGGCCGCCGTCGCGCAGGTCGATCGCCTCGTTCGTGCCGCGCGAGGCGCCTGCCGGGGCGATGGCGCGCCCGATGGTGCCGTCGGACAGATGCACGTCGGCTTCGACGGTCGGGCGCCCGCGGGAATCCCACACGCGGCGTCCGACGACGCGGTGGATGATGGAATCGTTCATGGTGCTCCAGTGGTTCGTTCGGGGCGCACGGCGGAGGCTGTCATCGGACGCTTCCGGCCGTGCGCAGCAGTTCCTGGCTCCATGTCTGGCTGACGTGCGTCAGCGTATCGACGGGAGCGAGCAGCAGTTCGCGCGCGACGCGGCGGACCTGGTCGCGCTGCGCGTCGTCGGTGATGTACTCCACGGGCGACTTCCCGTCCACGCGCGCGAGGAAGAGACCGGCCAGCAGGCGCGCGACGCGCGCCTCCAGCACCTCGCGCGGCTCCCAGGTGACCCGCGTGAGGTAGGTGCCGCAGAGCGCCGAGAAGCTGTCGAGATAGCGGGCCCACCACTGCGGCCGCCACAGGCACTTCAGCATCAGATGGTTGAGGCAGAACGCGAGATCGAAGGCCGGATCACCGTACCACGCACATTCCGCATCCAAGAACACGGGACCGTTCGGTCCCACGAGGATGTTCTTCGGGCTCACGTCGCCGTGCACGAGCGCGCGCTTCGTGCTCCCCGTGACCTCCACCAGCGCGAGGAGTTGCCCCGCGAGATCGGGATGCGCCTGCGCCGTGGCGCTCAGGTAGGGTTCCAGCCGGATCGGGAAGAAGATGTGATCGGTCGCGAAGCGCTCCGCCACCGAATCGTCACCGGCGGTCGCGGCATGGATGCGCGCGAGCCGGCGTCCCACTTCGCGGGCGACGGCGGGGTCGATGAGGCCGTCCCGCAGCTGCGTCTTCCACACCGGATGGTCCGCAGGATCGAGATACGCCATCGCGAAGAACCCACCCTCGCGGTCCTCGCCCAGCACCTTGGGCACGCCATCCGGCACGACGGCGCCGGCGACCCGCATCCACTCGACCTCCCAGCGGTTGCGCTCCACGGGTGCCTGCCAGTCCGCCTTGACTTTGAGCTTCGGCAGCGCGCGCTTCACGCAGGCCTCACCACCGGTCCACCGCGCGTGGAAGATGTCCGACGACACGCCGCCGGTCAGCGGTTCCAGCGCCAGCGCATCGCCGGGGCGAACGAGCCCCATGCGTTCCAGGGCGGGGCGGAAGGCTTCGGTGTGGGTGTCCAAGATGCGGAGGTGGCGGCGTCGTGTGGGAAGACGAGCAGGGCGCCTCTCGGCGACCGGCGACGAGATATATCACAAGACCGGGGCTCCGCGGTGCCCGGCGGTCCCGCCTTCGAGCGGCGCTGCAAGCGCTTCACGGACCGCGAGGCCAATGTGATCCTGCCGCGGATGGGCGACTGCGATTCCTGCCGTGGGTCGACGTTCCCTGCCACCGGGGCGCTCCGCTTTGCCCCTCCGGCGATTACGGCTGCTCAAGCCGTCGCGCGCACCGCCGTAACCCGTTCAGTTCCCGAGAACCGGAGATGGAGATCCTGTTGGACACGCTCCGGCCAGTGCGCATCCCGTCGCAAGTCGACATGGGGTGAGTGGCAGGCCGATCCGTCCCGGAAAGCGGAACTTCGAGGAGAGACACCCATGCACGTCAGCGTCTTCAGTCATCTCGCCACGACCGGATGGTCGATGTCACTGGATTCATCGCTCGACTCCGACAACACGCTCGTCGTTGCCTTCGGGGCGTCCGGGCTGCTCGACGCGCCCGGCCCCGTGGAAGACGTGCTCGCTGCCTACCCGCGGGCGCGCGTGCTCGGATGCTCGACCTCGGGCGAGGTTCATGGCACCCGGATCCACGATGACAGTCTCGTCGTTGCCGTCGCACGCTTCGATCGCGTCGCGCTCCGGGAGGCCAGCGCCCCGGTTGCCTCCGCCGCCGATTCGTTCTCGGCAGGCGAGTCCATCGCGCGGCAGTTGCAGGCCGACGATCTCCGCGCCGTGCTCGTCTTCTCCGACGGGCTGCTCGTGAATGGCAGCGAACTCGTACGCGGTCTCAATACCATTCTTCCGCCGGAGGTCGTCGTCTCGGGCGGGCTGGCCGGTGACGGCGACCGTTTCCAGCGCACGTGGGTGCTTGACCAGCGGCGGCTCCGTGCAGGCTGCGTCTCGGCGGTCGGACTGTACGGCGACGCTCTCCGGGTCGGCCATGGTTCCAAGGGCGGCTGGGACGCCTTCGGTGTCGAGCGGCGGGTCACGCGCTCCGAAGGCAACGTGCTCTACGAACTGGACGGCCGTCCCGCCCTCGCGCTCTACAAGGAATACCTGGGAGACCGCGCGAGCGGACTCCCGGCCGCGGCACTGCTCTTCCCCCTCACGTTGCGCGCCGACACCGCCGACGACCGGCGACTCGTGCGCACGATCCTGGCGGTGGACGAAGCGAAGCAGTCTATGACCTTCGCCGGCGACATCCCCGAGGGCTGGTACGCACAGCTCATGTACGCCAACTTCGACCGCCTCGTGGATGGCGCGGGCAACGCCGCGCTCGCAGCGGTTGCCGGTGGTGACGACAACGTGCTCGCGATCGCCGTGAGCTGCGTTGGCCGGCGGCTCGTGCTCGGTGATCGCGCCGAGGAGGAGGTGGAGGCGACGGCCGACGTCCTGCCGAACACCGCCACGCAGATCGGCTTCTACTCGTACGGCGAGCTGTCGCCGCTCGCCGGCGGCAAGTGCGAACTGCACAACCAGACGATGACCTTGATGACGCTGGCGGAAGCCTGAGATGCATCCCCTCCTCGCGCGCCAGCTCGATCGACTCGGGCTCACACCGGACGCACCCCCCGACGCCGAGGCTTGGGCGCGCCTCATCGGTCGTATCGATGGCGCTTATGCACAGGCCGACCAGGCGCGGGAAATGGTCGAACGCTCGATGGCGATCTCGTCGCGCGAGATGCAGGGCTTGCACGATAGCCTGCAGCGCGTGAACGACGCGCTGGAGGAGAAGGTGCGCATGCGCACCTCGGAGCTGCAACGGCTGAACGCCAGCCTCAAGGCGGAAATCGAGGAACGCATCCGCACCGAGGCCGCGCTCGCGGAGAGCGAAGGATGGATCCGCCTCGTCAACGATTCGCTGCCCGTGCTCATCGCCTATGTCGATTCGGGCGAGACGTACCGGTACCACAATCGCGCGTACCGGGAGTGCTTCGCAGGTTCGGACGGTCGCATTTCCGGCCGCACGGTTCGCGACATTCTCGGGCCCGATACCTACGGACAGATCCGGCCGCACATCGCCCTGGTGCTGGCGGGACGGCGCACACGGTTCGAACGCACCCATCACGGCGCATCCGGATCGGTGTCGCACTTCAGCTGCGAGTTCCTGCCCGACATCAGTGAGACCGGTCGCGTGCTCGGCTACTACGCGATGCTCGCGGACGTGACAGCGCAGAAGCAGGCCGAGGTCATCGCCCGCCGCAACGAGACCCGCTTCCGCCGCTTTGCCGAACTGTCGTCCGACTGGTACTGGGAGCTGGATGCCGATCATCGCTTCACGTCGACTCCGAACATGACGGACCAGCGGGGTGGTGTCCTGCCCGGGGACTATCTCGGTCGGTGCCCATGGGAGATCCGCGGGAGCAGCCTTCTCTACGACACATGGGAAGTCCAGCGGGCCCGGATGATCGCGCACGAACCTTTCCAGGATGTCATCGTCAGGCGCGAACAGCCTGATGGCCAGGTCCACTACGTCTCGGTCTCGGGGGCACCCATCTTCGACGAAACCGGGGCCTTCACCGGCTACCGCGGCGTGACCCGCGACATCACCCGACTGAAGCACGCCGAGGAACAAGCCCTGAATGCCCGTGAGGTGCTCGCGAAGCTCGTCGATGCCGTTCCGGATCCGATCTTCGTGAAGGACGGTGAGCATCGCTTCATGTTGCTCAATGATGCCGCCTGCGCCTTCTTCGACCGGCCTCGAGAGGATCTGCTCGGCAAGTCGGATTACGATTTCTTCCCGAAGGAGGAGGCCGATGTCTTCTGGGCGAAGGACGACGAGGCCTTCGCAGCCAACGCCGATGTCGTGAACGAGGAGTCCTTCTCAGCGAGCGGCGAGACCCGCACGATCTCCACGAAGAAGCGTGTGATCCGCCTGCCCGACGGCCGCCAGGTCCTCGTGGGCGTCATCCGCGACATCACGGACCTGAAGGCGCAGCAGCGCGAACTCTCCCTGGCCAAGGAGGCTGCAGAAGCCGGCAGTCGCGCGAAGTCGGAGTTCCTCGCGCGGATGAGCCACGAGATCCGCACGCCGATGAACGGTGTTCTCGGCATGACGGAGTTGCTGCGGGGAACCCCGCTCACGCACGAGCAGCGCGGCTTCCTCGACACGGTGCACGGGTCGGGCGTGGCACTGCTGCGGATCATCAATGACATCCTCGACTTCTCGAAGGTGGAGGCAGGCCGCCTGGAACTGGAGGAGGTCGATTTCGTCCTCGCGGACTGCATCGAAAGCACGGTGGAACTGCTCCGCGGTCGTGCTGCGGCGAAGGGGCTGCCCATCTCTGTACGCATTGCCGAAGGCGTGCCCCGCGAGCTCCACGGAGATCCCGCGCGTCTCAGGCAGATCCTCACCAATCTCGTGGGCAACGCGGTGAAGTTCACCGAGCAAGGCATCGTCGAGGTCAGAGTGGATCGTCCCGCAGACGCGGGCGACCACGGGTTGATCCGCTTCGAGGTTTCGGACGACGGGATCGGCGTCGCGCCGGACGCACAGGCCCACATCTTCGACGCGTTCGCGCAGGCCGATGGCGGGACCAGCCGCCGCTACGGCGGCACCGGACTGGGCCTCGCGATCTGTCGCCAGCTCGTGCACCTCATGGGGGGCGCGATCGGTGTTCACAGCCAGGCCGGTCAAGGAGCCACCTTCTGGTTCACGGTGCGACTCGCGGCGAGTGGTGGCGAGGTTCCGGTCGCCGGGACCGACGCGCCGTCGGTCGTCGATGCGCGTCGCGGCCCGCCAGCGTCCGAGATATCCGGTTTCCGCGTTCTACTGGCCGAGGACAACCCGGTCAATCGCCAGGTGGCGCTCGCCATGCTCCGCAGCTTCGGCCTCGCCGCCGATACCGCCGCGAACGGGCGCGAGGCGGTCGATGCCACGGCCCGGAAGTGCTACGACCTCGTGCTGATGGATTGCCAGATGCCGGAGATGGACGGCTTCGCGGCCACCGCAGCAATCCGCGCGCGCGACGCAGCCTCGGGTGCTGCCCGCGTGCCGATCGTCGCGCTCACCGCGAACGCGATGACTGGCGATCGCGAGGCGTGCCTTGCCGGCGGAATGGACGACTACCTGTCGAAACCGTTCACGCGTGCGCAGTTGCAGGAGATCCTCTCGAAGTGGGCTTCGGGCCCTCCAGTGCCCCAGGACGCGACACCGCCGACGCATTGAACGGCGGCCATCGGAGGCCTCCCGGGGCGGCGCGTGCGGCCGGTAGAATGCGCCGCACGATCCCTTTGAAGTTCGCGAATCCGGACACCCGGGACGGTGCCGTCGATGCGATCGATCCATGCCCATCCTCCACATCCGGATCCAGCCCGATCGCTCTCCCGAACTGGACCTCGCCGCAGTCCTGGCGCTGTTCTCGAGCGCGGCAGAGGTCGTCGATGCCGAACTGGAGATCCTCGGCGTGGACACCCATGACGACCGTGTCGAAGACGACGACCTCGCCGAAGACGGGTTCCTCCACTTCGATTTCCGGACCCTCGACGTCGCGCGCCTGTGGGCCGTCCTCCAGGGCCAGGTGTTCTGGGACGACACGGTCGGTCCTGCCCTCGCAGCGGCCTCGATCGTCACCTGCGACGGACGCCATAGCGGCGACGACGCGATCCTCCTGCTGCATCACCACGACCGGGCGATCGTCCCGGACACGCTCGATGACGTCTGACACGTCCGCTCTGCGGCAACCCATCCGGGAGGCGTCCGCTTTGGCCATCGGTCACTGGACCCACCCATGAGCTACGTCCTCACCGCCTGGCGGCAACCCGAGGGCGTGCCGCTGCCTGTCAGCCTCGCCGAGGCTGGGGTCCAGCTCGATGCGGTCCAGGCCGGGCTACCCGGGCGCCGTGCCCCGGCCTTCCTCGCCATGGCCCGTACCCTCGAGGCGCGCTTCCCCGACAACGACGACGACGCGCAGACCTACGACAGCGGCCAGGCCCTGCTCGAGCAGGCGTCGGACAGCGACGATCCTTACTACAACATCGGCCTGTCCACGGGCATCGACCGCTGGAGTGCCGCGTACGCGCATGTGGTGGTCCAGGCGAACGATCTGGGGCTGCACCTCTTCGACATGCAGGAAGGTTCGGTCTACCTCGCGAACGGCGACGTCTTCGCGCTCGGGGAACCCGATGTCTGCGTCCGTGCCGTCGATGCGTGGCTCCGACGTGACTTCGCTGCGGCCTGGGCCGAGTACCGGCGCTTGCGTTGGAGTGCGCGACCCGAGCGGCCGCGAAGGGCGCAGGGAACGGCTGGTATCTGTTGGCGCTGTTCCTCACCGAGGGCATCGGTGGTCCGTCCGACCCCGTGGCGCCGAAGGCGGCGTTCCGGATTTCGCAGTCGCTGCACAGTCCGTTGCGCGACCAGAATCGAGATCCGATCCCCGATTTCGCACCAACGCCGGCGGACGCTGCGGCCGTCGATGCCCTGCATCGCGAGAGGGCGGCCGACCGCCGGCGGCTTCCGGCACGGCTCGACAGCCGTGCTGCTGCCGGGCGGGCTCCGCCGGCGCTTCGGGCACACGCCCGGTCAGGCGCAACCTCGCGCGACGAAGAAGACGAGCAGTACAACGACCCGCAGATCGCCCGAAACCTGCACCTCGGCCACGCGGCGCTCGTTGCAGGCGCGCTCGGGACCGCTTTGCTCCTGGCGCTGGCGCCGTCGATCGGCAAGGACGGGTTACGTGCGCTCGTCGCGCTGGTGGGTCTGATCGGTGCCTTCGGGGTCTGGCGGTCCTCGGTGGATCTCGAATGGTCGACGATCAAGCGTGTCATCCTCGCCGCGCTTGCTCTCCTGCCGGGTGTCGGGTTCGTTGCGTGCATCGCCGTGCTGGTGCAGGCGCGATGCGATCGCTGACGCCGCCGACCCTGGTGCCGCTACGCTTCTCCACGCCTCGACGGATCCGACATCTCATGAACGATCTCCCAGATCTTCCCCGCACGCCCCTTGGCCGGTACCGTCATTACAAGGGCCTCGACTATGAGGTCGTCGGTGTTGTCCGGCACAGCGAGACACTCGAGCCGCTGGTGCTGTACCGCCCCCTCTACGACGATTCGGGGATGTGGGTGCGGCCGCACGCCATGTTCTTCGAGGATGTCGTGATCGACGGGCGGCGACAGCCGAGGTTTGCGAGGATCGAAGAACCCGATGGCGCATGAGATGCGGTGCGATCGCAGCGGGCAACGTTCGCACCGGGACCGCTGAGTCGGGTTGGTTCTCCGAGTGGTGGCGCATCCACCGCCCCTGTAGGAGGGGGCCATGGCCCCGAAATCGATGGATGCTGCGGAAGCGCTTCACCCGGAACGATCGCTCTCGCGGGCATGGCCCGCTCCTACAAGGGCCTCGTCCACATCCCTGGTGAGTGGCGCATCCACCGCCCCTGTAGGAGGGGGCCATGGCCTCGAAAGCGACGGATGCTGCGGAATCGTTTCACCCGGAACGATCGTTCTCGCGGGCATGGCCCGCTCCTACAAGAGCGTCGTCCATCTCCATGGTGAGTGGCGCATCCACTGCCCCTGTAGGAGGGGCCCATGGCCCCGAAAGCGATGGATGCTGCGGAAGCGTTTCACCCGGAACGGTCGCTTTCGCGGGCATGGCCCGCTCCTACAACAGCCTCGCCCAGATCCACGGTGAGTGGCGCATCCCCGGCCCCTGTAGGAGGGGCCCATGGCCCCGAAAGCGACGGATGCTGCGGAACCGGTTCACCCGGAACGATCGCTCTCGCGGGCATGGCCCGCTCCTACAAGAGCCTCGCCCAGATCCACGGTGAGTGGCGCATCCACCGCCCCTGTAGGAGGGGCCTATGGCCCCGAAAGCGATGGATTCTGCGGAATCGTTTCACCCGGAACGGTCGCTCTCGCGGGCATGGCCCGCTCCTACAAGAGCCTCGTCCAGATCCACGGTGAGTGGCGCATCCACCGCCCCTGTAGGAGGGGCCCATGGCCCCGAAAGCGATGGATGCTGCGGAAGCGCTTCACCCGGAACGATCGCTCTCGCGGGCATGGCCCGCTCCTACAAGAGCCTCGTCCATCTCCATGGTGAGTGGCGCATCCACCGCCCCTGTAGGAGGGGCCCATGGCCCCGAAAGCGATGGATGCTGCGGAAGCGTTTCACCCGGAACGGTCGCTCTCGCGGGCATGGCCCGCTCCTACAACAGCCTCGTCCACATCCACGGTGAGTGGCGCATCCACCGCCCCTGTAGGAGGGGCCCATGGCCCCGAAAGCGACGGATGCTGCGGAACCGTTTCACCCGGAACGATCGCTCTCGCGGGCATGGCCCGCTCCTACAACAGCCTCGTCCACATCCACGGTGAGTGGCGCATCCACCGCCCCTGTAGGAGGGGGCCACGCCCCCGAAAGCGGTGGATGTTGCAGAAGCCCGTCGCCGATCAGCTCTCGAAGATGTCCAGCGGTAGCACGGCCGATACGATGAGATTGGGCACGTCCACCACCTGGCTCACCTTGAGATCGACCGCGACGCTCGTGAGGCAGTACGCCTGTTCCCGCGTGAGGCCGCGCGTGTCGACGAGATACTCAACCATGTTGAGCAGTGCGTTCTTCGCGGCCATCGAGAGATCTTCGGACTCGTTGCGCAGGCCATCGCGGCTCACCGGGATCCCGGTCGTCGCGTAGAAGCGCTTCGGCGCGGCCATCTCGGGCGTCGTGAAGTAGCCGCCGTGCTCGAACGACGGGTCGGTCTGGCGGCGCCGATGGGCCTCGCCTTTCAGCACATCGAAGGTCGCGACGAACGTGGCGCTGGTCTCCACCGCGGTGCCGCACGATTCCCCGTCGCCTTGCGCGAAGTGCGCGTCCCCCACCGAGAAGAGCGCGCCCTTCACATAGACCGGGAGATAGAGCGTCGCCCCCGCGGTGAGCTGCTTGATGTCGATGTTCCCGCCGGTCTCGTGCGGCGCGATCGTCCGGAAGGCGTCGCTGGCGATCGCCGCATCGGATGGAACTGCCCCATCCATGCTCGGCAGGACCACCGCGCCCCCGCGGCCCGAAAGTTCGGTCTCGCGGGCGTTGATGCGGGCGAGGAGTTCGTGCGATGGCGCCACGCCCATCACCCCCATGAAGGGCGCTCCCGGAATGCGCACGCCGGGCAGGTCGCGCGAGAACGCGAACCCGCCCGACATCTCCCAGTGCACGAGGTGCGGATCGGGAAAGTGCTCACGGAGGAAACCGAAGCCCGGGGCGATGAAGGTGTAGCCGCGCGATGCCGTCTGGATCGCCTCCACCTTCACGGCGAGCAGATCGCCGGGTTCCGCGCCTTCCACGTACACGGGGCCTGTCAGCGGATGCACGCGCCCCATCTCCACGGATAGCAGGTCCTTTCCCGTCATGCCCGGTTTGATCTGCCGGTCCATCGCATCGATGGTCTCGATCTCGACCGTCGAACCGCGAGACACGCGCACCGTGGGGGCGATATCCGGATGCCATCGGTTGTGGCCCTTGCCGCCTTGCTGTGCAAGCGGTTCGTCGGGATGGAGATGGATGTGCGCGTCGGCCATGGCATGGGTCTCGTCTTGGGTTGGGAAAAGGGCGCGTCTTGCAATCGCTGCGCCAGACGCAGCGGGTGCCATCCAAGGCGGTGGTGCCGACTTCGGAAGGCAGGCCGGATTATCCCGAGACCTTGGAGAGAGTACGCAAAGGCACTCGAACGCGAACGCCGTTCTGCGGGGTTTCGGGCGCGGGCAGTCCGACGGCGACATGGCGGCGGCATGCCTCCAAAGAAGGCGCCGGCGCGCCATCGGCGTGCAATGGTTGACAGATCCGGCTGGATGTCGCCAAATTCACCTAAGTGGAAAAAGTTGCATGTGATGCACAATTTTCGATCGCATCCATGCCTCTTCCCCCCACTGATTTGCAGTCCCGAGGTCGGCAAAGCCCGACCCGCTCCGGCCCGGTTCCCACTCTCGCCGGCGGCACCCAGATTCAGTGCAGTCACGGATGCAGTTTCGAAGGCGCGGCCCATCGTCCGCGGAATGCCCGCCCGGCACCCAGTGCCGGCGGCATCCGCGATGACGGGCCGATTCGCAGACGGAAACGTCCAAGGAGATTGCACGCATGTCTGGAAAAATCACCCGTCGCCAGTTGCTGGGCAGCGCCGCTGCCGGCCTCGCGACGTCCGCGGTGCCCTTCAGCCTTCCCCGATCCGCGCAGGCAGCAGGCGCGCCCATCGTTCTCGGTGTGCCCACTTCGCAGACCGCCGCCGCCGGCGTGGCCGACGACCTCGACCACCTGAACGGTACGACGCTCGCCATGGAGGAGATCAACGCGGCCGGCGGCATCCTCGGCCGGCCGTTGAAGCTCTTCGTGACCGATGTCGACAAGCTCTCCCCCGAGAGCTGCCAGCAGGCCATCGCCGCCTGCGTCGACGCGAAGGTCCACGCGATCTCGAACGCGTTTCTGTTCGTGCCGATCCCCGCCATGGATGCGTCGGCCAAGTACAAGGCGCCGTATCTCCAGGGCAACACGCAGCGCGCCGCCACCGAGGCGTTCAAGGCGAACCCGGTGAAGTACAGCCACATCTTCCAGACCGACCCGTCCGAGGTGCATTACGGGTACACGTATCCGATCTGGCTGGCCGCGATGGAAGCCTCGGGCAAGTGGAAGCCGAAGAACCGGAAGGTGCACATCGTCCAGGAGCAGGTCGCGTACTGCCAGACGATCTCGAAGGCGGCCCAGGCGGCGCTGAAGAAGAGCAACTTCCAGGTGGCTGCCGTCACCGACATCCAGTTCCCGGTGCAGGACTGGGCCCCGGTCATCCAGAAGCTGAAGGAAGTGGATGCCGGCGCCATCATGATCGACCACTGGGTCGCCGCCGAGTACGCCGCGTTCTGCAAGCAGTTCCGCGCGAACCCCGTGAAGGACTCCCTCGTGTACCTGCAGTACGGCCCCTCGCAACCCGAGTTCCTCACGCTCGCCGGTGAGGCCGCCAACGGCTTCTGCTGGAGCACGGTGCTCGGCGTCTACGCCGACGAGAAGGGCAACGCCTTCCGCGCGAAGTACAAGAAGCGCTTCCCGGGGATCATGGGCCTCGTCTACACCGGCAACGGCTACGACATCGCCTACTACCTGAAGGCCGCATGGGAGGCCACCAAGGACCCCAACAACTTCAAGGCGGTGTGCGACTGGATCCGCGCCAATCCGTACCGCGGTGTGTGCGGTCTGATGGACATGCGCAATCCGTGGCAGGAAGCCGCGCACTTCCCGGACAACGGGTTCGAGGTGACGGCGAAGGAACTCGAGAAGGGGATGAGCCAGCTCTACGTCCAGGTGCAGAACAAGGAGCACAAGATCATCTATCCGTACGAGATCAAGGAATCGGGGCTGATGAAAGCGCCCTGGTGGACCTGACCCGGGAAGTCCCGGTGCAGGCAGCGCTGTCGCGCCGCGGACCTTCGGGGGTCCGCGGTGCGGCGCGCGATCCGCGTGAAGACGTCGTATCACCTTCCTGGATCCATTCACGGGCCCTGTCTTGACTCAACCCATCGAACGCCCCGCAGCGGCGCTCTTCGCGTGCGACGGCATCCATCTCGATCTCGGCGGTCGCGAGATCCTGCACGGCATCGGCCTGCACGTGGACCGCGGCGAGGTGCTCGGGATCATCGGCCCCAACGGCGCGGGCAAGACGAGCCTCTTCGAGGTGCTCTCGGGCCGCATCCAGCCGAAGAGCGGTCGCGTGACGTACGAGGGCGCCGACATCACGAAGCTGCCGCTGTATGCCCGGGCGCGCCTCGGCATCGGCCGCACGTATCAGACGCCCGTCGTGCCCGACGAGCTGACCGTGGGCGAGACCTTCAAGGCGGCCCGGCAGGCTTTCGCGCCGTATCTCACGCGCTTCGATGCCGAGTACGGCGCCGAACTGGTGGGCTTCAAGGTGGCGCCGGACGAACCCACGGTGAAGCTCGAAACGTTGAACCGCCGCAAGCTGCTGCTCGCATGCCTGCTCATGCGGCGGCCGAAGCTGCTGCTGATGGACGAGCCCGCGGCGGGCCTCATCAACTCGGAGGTCGACGAGATCGACCATCTGATCCGCCTGCTGTCGAAGGAGATGAACATCAGCGTCATCATCGTCGAGCACCGTATCGAACTGCTCGAGACGATCGCCGACCGCGTCATGGTGATGGACGCGGGCGAGACCATCGCGCAGGGCTCGCTCGCGGACGTGCTCACGGATCCGAAGGTGCACGCCGCGTACTTCGAGAACGTCGTGGAGGGAAGCCTCGATGAGTGAGCGCGCCGCCGTTCTCCGCGTGAAGGGCTTGTCCGCCGGCTACGGACCGATGCGTGTGCTGCACGACCTCGATCTCGTCGTGCATGCCGGCGAGCGCCTCGGCATCGTCGGTCTGAACGGCCATGGCAAGTCGACGCTCTTCTACGCGATCGCCGGCCTCACGGGCTGGCAGCGCGGCTCGATCCTGCTGAACGGTGTCGAGGTCGGTCGCACCCGCAGCCAGGGCCCCGGGCGTTACACGCACGAAGTGGTACGTCAGGGTCTCGCGTTGATTCCCCAAGGGGACGAGATCTTCCACGGCCTCACGGTCGAGGAGCATCTCGACTCCGGCGCGTTCACGCCGCGGGCATGGAAAGAGCGCGCCCAACGGAAGGCGCGCGTGCTCGAGATCTTCCCGCCGTTGCACAAGCTGATGCGCACGCCCGTCGGGCGCCTCTCCGGTGGCGAGCGTCGCATGGTGTCCATCGGCCGCGGTCTGATGGCGGAGGCGGCGCTCTTCCTCGTCGACGAACCGTCGCTGGGTCTCGCGCCGAAGATCGGCAAGGGCGTGATGGATGCCCTCATGGGCGTCGATCTCGGTCAGTCGGCCATGGTGATCGCGGAGCAGAACGTGTCGCTCCTCGAAGGCCGCGTGGACCGGATCATCGGGATGCACGTAGGCAAGCTGAAGGGCGAAGCCGGCGCGTCGATGTCCCTGCATACCATTCGGGAGCTGTGACGATGGATCTCGGGTTCATCATCACCAACGCGATCGTGCTCTCGTGCATCTACGGCACGCTCGCGATCGGCATCTCGATCACGTGGTCCAGCGTCGGGCTCATCAACCTCTCGTACGGCTTCATCTTCGCGTTCGCCGGCTACGGGGCCTGGTACACGGCGCAGTTCTTGTCCGAGAACGGTGCCATCGTGCTGGCGGCCGGCATCCTCTCGGGCGCGTTCGCGGGCATAGTGGTCTGCGCGCTCGCGTTCATCCCCATCCACGACAAGCCGAACTTCAACGTGCGCGGCCTCATCGCCACGCTCGCGATCAGCCTCATCGGCACGCAGGGGCTCATGTGGTGGTTCGGCCCGCGCTCCAAGAATCTGCCGGACATCTTCGGCAGCTGGAGCGTGATGCTTGGCGACATGGCGCTCACGGCCGACAAGATCGGCAACGTCGTGACGTCGATCGCGTTCGTCGCGGCGGTCGTGCTGTGGATGCGCAGCAGCCGCCGCGGCCTGGAGATCCGCGCGATGATGATGAATCCGCACGCGGCCTCCATCGTGGGCATCGGCGTACGCAGCACCGGCTTCTACGTGATGGCCATCACCGGCGGGATGGCAGGGCTTGCCGCGGTGCTGCTCTCGCAGACGTACTACATCTCGCCGTTCGGCGGGCTCACGCCGATGATCAAGGGCGTGAGCATCGCGCTCTGCGGCGGCCTGGGCAGCGTACAGGGTGCGGTGATCGCCGCCATGATCCTCGGCCTCAACGAGGCGATCACGAGCGTCACGCTGGGCGGCCAGTACGTCCTCATCACGCAGTTCATCCTGATCATCGGCATCCTGCTCGTGCGGCCCCGCGGCATCGCCGGCATCCTCGACCGGGCGAGGGAGGCCTGACATGGCAAATTTCTGGCGCAATCCGCTGTTCGGCTGGGGCGTGGACCGGGCCGAGGAATCTCAGCCGACGCTGCCCCATCGTCCTCCGCAGGAGCCGTGGGACGAGAACCGCAAGTCGAAGGTCGAGATGTTCCCGGTGGGCCGCCCGCGCCTCTACTACAAGTGGCCGGGCCACGGCGGCTGGACCTGGAACCGCAAGCGCTACTGGCCCACGCGCCGACGCCTGCTGAACATCCGCGGCGAGTACAACCCGAAGACGATGCGGCGCGAGAAGACCATCGTCGACAAGCGTCCGCTCTGGTGGGTGATGGCGCTGTCGTTCATGGTCATCGCGCCGTGGGTGATGCCCGAGGATTTCCAGACCACGCTGCTCACCGCGGGCGCCACCTTCGCGATCTACGCGGCGATCAATCTCGTCTGGATGCTGGTCATCGGCACCGCGGGCATCTACTCGCTCGCGACGTACGCGGTGGTCGGCGCGGCCGGCTTCGGTACGGCGTGGCTGTCGATCAACCTCGGCGTGCCGTGGTACGTGCTGCCGTTCATCGGTTCGGCCATCGGGCTCGTCTTCGGACTCATCATCGCGATTCCCGCGACACGGCTGGACGGCTTCTACTACGCGCTGCTCACGCTCGGCCTCAACGAGCTTTGTCGTGTATACGCGCTGCAGTCGAAGATCTTCGGGTCTTCGACGGGTGGCCTCTACGGAGCCGACACCTACATCTCGGAGCACTGGGACGACACCACGCAGTCGCTCGTCGCGTATTTCGCGTGTCTGACCCTCATGGTGCTGGCACTCGTGCTCTTCCGGTTCGTGAACGGCAAGCGCATAGGCCGCGTGCTGCGCATGGCGCCCGAGAAGCGCGAGGCCTTCGCCGAGGCCACCGGCGTCAACTTCCGGCAGGCGCGGATCATGGTGTTCGTCGTGTCGTCGATCGCGCTCGGGTTCATCGGCGGCTTCTACACGGCGCACTACCGCGGCGTGTCGTTCTCGATCTTCAGCTTCGACACCGTGCTGCTCGGTGTCGCGATGCTGGTGATCGGCGGCATCGGCCGTGCGGAAGGAGCGGTGGCCGGTGCGGCCATCGTGATCTTCCTCGACAAGGCGCTGCTGTCCCTCGGACCCATCCGGCTGATCATCATCGGCACGATCATGCTGGGCGTCGTCCTGTTCCTGCGCGGCGGTCTTTTCGGCATCAAGCCGCAGTTTCGCGCGTGGCGCGACAAGAAGAAGAGCGAGCGCCGATCCACCCGTGCCGAGAAAGGAGGCGAGATGCTGCCGGAAGAAGCCACCGAGACCCGTGACAAGGACCTCATCTACTGGCGTCGCTACGACAAGATGCAGCGCGACTTCCTGAAGAAGCTGGTGTCGCCCGAGGTCATCGAGGAACACCGGAAGTCGCCGCTGGGCCAGCACAGCGAGGCGCTGGAGCGCCTGCTGCTCTACTTCCGCCGCGCGCCGCTGTCGGACAAGTACGCGATCATCGCCGTCGAGCCCTTCAAGGCCTACCGCATCGTCGCGCTGTCGGGCCAGCGCGGTGTGGCGCCACGCATCGTCGAGGACAGGATCTACGCATCGCAGGAGGAGGCCTACCACGGCATCTTCATGCGCCGCGTGCAGGACCTCCTCGAGTCATAGCCCGGAGCATCGATTCCCATGGCACAGGTAAAGCTGTTCGGCTACACGAACAAGATCTCCGTCAAACCCGGGGACACCATCGACTTCCACGTCAATGCCGACGGCACCACGCAGGCGCAGGCACAGCTGGTCCGGTTGATCCACGGCGACGAGCATCCCGCCGGCCCCGGCATGATCGAGGAGGAGATCGCCTGCGACGCGAACGGCGAGTGGGCCGTGCGCAAGCAGTACACGCAGCTCGGCTCGTTCCTGGAGGTGGCGGACCCGGACCGCAAGCTTGCACTCGAAGGCAGCCTCACGATCTGCGCCTTCGTGTACTCGAGTCTGCCGCTCGCCGGGCTCCGTCAGGCGCTCGTGGGCCGCTGGCACAACCAGCGCAACTTCGGCTACTGCCTGGGGATCACGCAGCGCGGCCACATCGAGTTCTGGGTGGGGCAGGGCGACGAGGTCGACTACGTCCAGACCGAGGTCGCCCTCCTGCCGGAGATGTGGTACTTCGTCGCCGCGTCGTTCGATGCGAAGACCGGCCGGGCCACGGTGCACCAGGAGAGCGTGGCCAACCGCTACAACAGCCTGCTCGGGCGCGTGAGCCCCATCGACTACCGCTCGCACGTGAGCGAGGTGTTCCGCTTCCGGCAGAAGCATCTCCCCGAAACGCCGTTCCTGATGGCGGGCTCGCGCGACTTCCACGAGACGCGCGGCGAGTTCGTGTCGCAGACCTTCTGCGGCAAGCTCGACCGCCCGATGCTCTACGACCGGCCGCTCGCGTGGGAGGAACTGCTGAAGATCGCGCAGGGCGGCGAGCCATCGCGCGAGGGGCTCGTCGCTTTCTGGGATACGAGTGCCGGCTACACCGAGCGCGGCATCGGCGACACCGTCGTGGATGTCGGGCCTCACAGGCTGCACGCCGAGGGCTACAACCGCCCGGTGCGCGGGCAGACCGGCTGGAACTGGAGCGGCCGCAACGACTGCTTCCGCCTCGCACCGCACGAGTACGGCGGGATCGAGTTCCACTACGAGGTGATGATCTCGTCCAACTGGGACGTCACCCGCAGCGTGAAGCTGCCGACGACGCTGAAGAGCGGCGCCTACGCGATGCGCCTGCGCGCCGGCACGGGAAGGGGGCTCGGCGAGGAGTACGTCGTCTTCTTCGTCCGCGCCGCGGTGCCGAAGGCGCCGATCGCATTCCTGTTCCCGACGGCGAGCTATCTCGCCTACGCGAACGAGCACCTCAGCTTCGACGCGCAGATCATCCAGCCGATGACCGGCCAGCCGCCGATCATCACGGACATCGACATCGAGATGTACAAGAACAAGGAGTTCGGACTCTCCACGTACGACGCGTGGGAGGACGGCAACGGTGTGTGCTATAGCTCGTATCACCGGCCCATCGTGAACATGCGGCCGAAGCATCGCATCTCGAGCATGGGCATCACGTGGCAGTTTCCGGCGGACCTCTCGATCGTCGCGTGGCTGGAGCACAAGGGCTACGACTACGAGGTGCTCACCGACGAGGACCTCCACCGCGAGGGCATCGAAGCGCTGAAGCCGTACCGCTGCGTGATCAGCGGCACGCACCCCGAGTACTACTCCGAGGAGATGCTCGACGCCACCGAGGACTACATCGCGAGCGGCGGGCGCTACATCTACATGGGCGGCAACGGGTACTACTGGAACGTCGCGTTCCGGCCCGACGAGCCGTGGATCATGGAAGTGCGCAAGCTCGATTCCGGGATGCGCGCCTGGAACGCGAGGCCCGGCGAGCACTATCTCGCGACCACCGGCATGAAGAGCGGCCTGTGGAAGAACCTGGGCCGCCCCCCGCAGAAGATGGTGGGCATCGGCTTCATCGCCGAGGGTTTCGAGACGAGCCGCCCATACCGGCGCATGCCTGACAGCTATCACCGCACCGTCGACTGGATCATGGAAGGCGTCGAGGGCGAGATGATCGGCGAGAGCGGACTCGCGTACGGCGGCGCCGCCGGTATCGAACTGGACCGGTACGACCTGACCCTCGGCACGCCGCCGCACACGCGGATCCTCGCGTCGTCGGGTGGCCATAGTGACAACTACCTGCTGTCGGTCGAGGAGATCCTGTATCCGTACCCGGGTCTCAGTGGATCGCAGGACTACCGCATCCGCGGCGACATGGTGTTCTTCAACTCGCCGAACGACGGCGGTGTGTTCTGCGGCGGCTCGATCGCGTTCGGTCAGGCGCTGCCCGCTGATGGTTTCAACAACAACGTTTCCAAGGTGCTCTCGAACGTGGTGGATGCTTTCATCAAGCCGGGGAGCCTCCCGGGCGGGCTGTGGGCACACCAGGAGAAGCAGTGGCGGTAGCGAGCCTCTGCACGCCTGCACTCCCAGGTGCAGGTATCAGGAGGTTGCGCGGGTCCGACCCCGGAGTCGTTGCCTTCTGGACCGGTCTCGCAAGCGGTCGAGCCGAACGGCAGCAGACACTCGCGGCGCACCTCGGTGTCGGTCTTCAGCGGTCGCAGTAGCGTTCTGGCCGGCGACCCTGAGCTGTGCCGCAGGAGGATCAGCGCTCGGCTGCGTCGGGCAGGTGCACCAGCAGTTCAGCCAGCGAGAGAGTGCGCCACCGGGTCTCGCCAGCGAGGGCCAGCAGGTCGGCGTCGCCGGTGACCAACGCGTGGGCGCGGCCTGTGGCTGCCAGATGCAGGAAGGGCAGGTCGTTCAGGTCACGGCATCGAGGAACCGCGGGCGGGGGTTCCGGCACGGATACGACTTTGGTGGCAGGCAGGTAGTCGGCCAGAAGTTCGGTCTGCTCGTCGGCGGAGAGCCTGAACTTGGGATAGGCGAGCACCCGTACCAGCTCGGCAACCGTGGCGCGGCTGGCGAGCGGCGGCACTCGACCGGTGTGCCAGGCTTCTCGTACCCGTGCTGCAGGACCGCGCGTGAACAGCAAGGCCGAGACCACGATGTTCGTGTCCAACACGACGCGCCAAGGCCGGACCCGCCGGGGGCCGGGATGCGGTGCAGTCATGCGCCAGTACGTCGCTTCGGAGTGGTCTTGGTTGCCTTGATGCCGGACGTCACCGGCGCCGCACTGCGCGCCCAGGCGATGGCGTCCGCCACATCGGCTTCGGTCAGGGTTAGTTCGGCGAGCTTGGCGCGCACGGCGTCCGCACGCTGGATGCGCACCGGCGTCAGGACGATCTGCCCGTCGCGCGCCTCCACTTCGAAGTATTCGGCCGGACCCACGGCCTGGGTCACTGCCTTGGGGAGCGTGAGCTGGTTCTTGCTGGTGATCTTGGCGAGCATGGCGACTTCACCTTGATGGTAAGGATTCCTTACTTCAGCGTAGTGGCGCAATCGGTGCCATTGACAGTCGGCGCCGCCAAACTCTTGACCGAACGCGCTGCCTGCAAGTTGAACCAAGCCTGATGGCAGGTCACGCCATTGGGTAGCGTCGCCTGGGTGCGGCGGCTGGCGTCGTCGTCGGGGAAGCCCACCACGTTCGTGCCCTGCGTGATGCCGGTGATGCGGTGGGCGTCGTCGTAGCCTTACGTGACCGCGGTCTGCGCGGCGACCTGCATCTGGGTGCGCGCAGATTTCCGGGTCGGACCTGTGCAACACCCCGCTGCGTTCGGATCCGGCGCTGCGAGCGAATCGGCAGCTGGTGCGGTACCGACCGATGGTCACGAAATCAGTCGACGGCAGGAAACGTCTCGACCGCGATGATCGCTTTCGCGGGCATGGCCCGCTCCTACAACAGCTCGATCCACTTCCACGGCCGGCCGCGTATCCACCGCCCTTGCAGGAGGGGCCCATGGCCCCGAAAGCGGTCGATGAACGGAAACGTCTCGACCGGAGCGATGGCTGTCGCGGGCGTGGCCCGATAACGATACCTGCCTGGTCTAGTAGCAGAAGCAACGATATTTCGTGCCAATTGGTTTGGCTGGCATGGGGCCATCGGGAACAGGATTGGAAAACATGCCTTTGGCAGAACAATGACGAGTGCATTCCGCCACGGTTGTCAGTTCTTCGCGGTCCGGGCGAAAGTCCCAGCTGGTCAACACACCAGCGAGAACTGCGATCGAAAGCACCGCGATGAGGAGCGCTCGTTTCAGGAATTCTTCTCCTTTCAAGAGGACTTCCTGTGATGCGGGCTTTTCATCCTCATTCATTGCATGAAGACCCAGTGACAATCGCATGCCGGTGTGCTCCGAGGATCCGACACTGACTCTTCCCACCAATGCGGGAAGCGCGGTGCTTGGCACTGATCGGGAGACTTGGGTTGCGTAGGTCCGACCCCGAAACGCCGAAACGGGCCTCGCGGCGGCGACGCGGTCCCTGAGATCAAGGGGCCACGACCTCCAGCGTCGGGAAGTAGGTTCTGAAGCGGCTGGCGTCTCGGGTGAGCAAGGGCCAGCCCTCGACGGCAGCGTGCGCGCCGACGAAGAAGTCGGGCAGCACCTGCGCCTTTCCGCCGCGCCGGCGGTACTGGGCGAACGCCTTCGCGGCCAGGAAAAGGGCCGGCCGCGGGATCTCGCGCAGATCCAGAGCCATCGTCACCACCACGTCGTCCAGGGCTTCGATCGTCGAGAACGACAGCGAAATCTCGGCGTAGATGACCGGGTTGATCGCCAAGGCATGCAGCTTGGACTGTGTGCGGAATTGGGCGATCGACCTTCCGGCCCATTGCGGATCGTTCTGCAGCACGTCCACCAGGACGTTCGTGTCGACAAGGACCAGCAATCGTCGGCGCGCAACAGCTTCATCAGCTCGTCGGTCCGCCAGCGCACGTCGGCGCGGCCGCGCACAGCGTCGAATCGATCGCGGGCCGGCGCGCGTTTGCCCTTGCCAGCCTTTGGCGGATGAAGAACCACCTCGCCGGCAGCATTCACCGAGAACTCCACCGCCGCGCCGGGCACCAGCTTCATGGCGTCACGAATGCGCTTGGGGATCGTGACCTGGCCTTTGCTGGTAAGGGTTGTCGCCATGCGGATCTCCGGATGTGTTACCGAGGTCGGTGATGGAAATACATCGGCGTCAGCAACTGCAGAGGCTCCCTGGGCCTCCGCGGCCAGCCTCACACCCGCCGCACGATCTCCACCGCCATCGCCGAGCCTGTCCCGACGATCGCGGCCCACGCCCGCAGGAGCGGTCCGCCGGGTGACGTGACGGACTCGGCAGCTTCGTCGCGATGTTCGCATTCGTCGAGGCGGCATGTCTCCATGAGATCGCGCAGGTCGGCGAAGGCCGGCATCCCGGCGAGGCGCTCGACCTGCTCTGCGTAGTGCCGGTCGACGAAGGTCTCGACCGCCTCGATGGTGTGGAAAACCCATTCGCGGCCCATGAGCGCGGGGATGGCGCCGGTCATGAAGCCCGCGATGCGCCAGACCGGCAGCAGCCGGGATCGTTGGTGGGCGGGCACCCAGACTTCCATCTCTGCGAGATGCCGCTGTTCGGTCTCGAGGTGTCGCGTCGCGAAGGCGCGGACTTCGGCATCGCGCGAAATGGTGAGGATGGCCTTGTAGATCCACACGGCGCCGGTCTCCCCGGCGTGGTCGGACCGCAGGTCGCGGACGAGCCAGGTCGGGCGGGGCGGCGCAATGCCGGCATTGGTTGTCAGGGTGATGTCAAGGCTCAAGGGATGGGGCTCCGTCGAAGACGCCGGAGAGACCCGCCCGAACCCTGGCGGGTTCCCTGCCGCATCCGCCCGCAGGCTTCGTGCGGCTTCAGGTGAACAGCCAGAGGCCCACGGCGAACAGCAGAAACACCACGCCCGCCATGACCAGCGTGACACCTGCGTGCCACGTGCCGTTGCGAACCGCACTGCCCACGCCGTACGCGAAGAAGGCGGGCGTGATCGCCGTGAAGCACGCGGCGACCGCGTGTCCGACGTGGTCGGAGAGGAGCCAGGCCGCCACGAACGCCCCCACCATGAGCACATGCCCGATACCCATGCTCCAGGTCATCGCGCGCTGCTGCCGTCGGGTCAGCCCTTGCGCGGCCTCGTTGGTCGTCGTTGTGGCCGGCGGTCGCCCGCGCGACGCCGCCTTGCTGGCGCGCACCGCCTTCTTGCCCCGGGGACGAACCGCCACCGCCTGGGGGGCGTCCGTCGTACCGCGCCACGGGGTCGCAGCGATGCCGACCAGCAGGGGGACGATGCCGAACATGCCGAGCCCCCAGACGCCGGCCCAGAGGTTCTGGGCGTCGGCGACGATGGCCTGCGACGGGTCTTCCGGCCGGTAGCGCACAGTGACGGGATCCCCGGGCGAGGCGCTGCCCTGGCTGCCGCCGAGGCCCCGCACGCGATGCTCCGTGCCGTCATGCGCGACGAAGCGCACCAGCGGGACCCTGACTACGAGCCGCCGGCCGTCCGCGTTGGTCACGGTCTCGTCAGAGAAGTCCAGCAGGACGCCAGTCGTCGCGACGGTCCCGTCGATCGCCTGCCACCGATGCCAGCCCAGGTGCCCCGCGCCGGCGAGCCCACCGACGCCGATCAGCAGGCAGCCGACGCCGAGCCCCCACATGAAGCCCGCGCGCCAGCCGAGGAGCCCCCCGATGGCGAGGCCGGCGGCGATGCCGCCCCCAAGCAGGAGGACGGCCTGCGTGACGATCTCGTCACCCATCGAGCTATTTCGGACAGCTTCCCGTGCAGCGCACGAGCCGCTGCGCGCAGGTCACGCGGTCGAAGACCCGCACCATGTCCGTGTCGATATCGGTCCCCACATGGTGAATGAGTGCGCTGTTGCATTGCCGATGCCGGGTCAGCCAGTGAGTCGGCGCGAGCCACTCCACATCGGCGCAGCCGTTCTCTCCCTCGCCGAAGCGGATCCCGGTCTCGTACGTGGCGCACAGCAGGCCGCGATGCTGCACCCAGGAATCGAGCTGCAGCTCGCCGGCGGGCGCGAGCCAGGCCCTTCCGACGGATCGGCCGAAATTGAACTCCTTCCGGGCGGCCGTGTTGCCGAGCTTGGGGCCGAGGACCGCCGGCGCGAGCTGTCGGCGGAAGCCGGCGTCGTCTTCGTCTTCGTTCGCCTGGGCGGCGGGAATCGACAGCACGAAGGAGAACATCAGGGCGGAGAGCAGCAGTGCGGCAGGTTTCGGCATGGCAGGTGTCCGTGGTTGGATGGAATCCCCATCGTAGGCGCGAGCATCGCCGCGGGCCATTCGTTACGTCAACGACAGCGCGGATTGCGCGAAGTATTCTCGGAAGATCCCATCGAAACCGGTCCTGTCCGATGCAATGCCGATCCGGCTGCGGCGCCTGCTGCATCGCCCCGTCCATCTCGAGCCCCATCCCCGGTATGCCCCATGGCAAGCCGGCCGGCGTGCGCTGCGTGCAGCTCACCGAGGATCACCGCTGCGCCATCTTCGGTCGACCGGAACGCCCCGCATGCTGCTCGGGTCTGAGGCCGTCGGAGGAGATGTGTGGTGATTCCCGCGAGGCGGCGCTCGAGTGGCTCACCCGGCTGGAAGCCGCCACCGGTGCGTGATTCATCGGTACCTGCAGGCACCGCCGTGCACGCCTGCAGCGCATGTCGAGGTATCCTCCATTGCGGCCGCGCGGGTGCCGCCCGCGCCAGTGTCTGGATGTTTTCCCGGCGGGACGAAGCGAGTCCGCCCGCCAGTTCGATTCCCCTTCGGAGAAACCGACGATGTCCTTCTATGCCCGGCAAGCGAACAACGCCTTCGGCGTCTTCCTCGTGTGTGCCCTCTTCCTCGTGCTGACTTTCGCGATCGATCACGCGAACCCCAGCGAGCACACCGGGTCGGTGCAGGTCCTGCTCACCGTGGTCGGATTGCTTGCACTCGCCGCGAACATGTTCTGCCGCATCAAGGCCGTGAACTGGTCGAAGTATTGAGGCGGGCGCCAGCGCCTCCCGGGTCCCATGACGCCGCGGTGGGGTTGCCCCTGAAGCCATGACCACCATCCTCGACCGCGACACCTTTGGCGCCTTCACGCGCCACACCCACGCTGCGCTGCCGCCGAGCGGCACCGGGTCGTTGACGGGGCTCACGTTCGGCGCGAAGGATCTCTACGACATCGCCGGTGCGCACACCGGCTTCGGGAGTCCCGACTGGCTCGGATCGCATGGCCCGGCGGACGTCACCGCGGTGGCCGTGCAGCGACTGATGGACGCCGGCGCCGAGATGGTCGGCCGAACGCACACCGACGAGATGGCGTGGAGCCTCCTCGGCGAGAACGCCCACTACGGGACACCGGTGAACGTGAACGCCCCGGGGCGTGTGCCCGGCGGGTCCTCCAGCGGGTCGGCTGCAGCCGTCGCGGGCGGACTCGTCGACTTCGCGCTCGGCTCGGACACCGGCGGCTCGGTCCGCCTCCCCGCGAGTTTCTGCGGTGTGCTCGGCATGCGGCCATCGCACGGCCGTGTCTCGCTAGCAGGTGCCTGCGCGCTCGCGCCGTCGTTCGACACTGCCGGATGGTTCGCGCGCGAAGCCGATGTTCTCGAACGCGTGGGCCGGGTGCTGCTGGCGGACGATTCGCCATCGCGGCCGGTCGGGCGCGTGCTGCTTGCCGAGGATGCGTTTGCCTGGGCCGGAGACGCCGTCACGGCCGCGCTGGCCGAAGCGGTCGCGCGCGTCGAATCGTTGTTCGGCGCCGCGGAGCGTGTCGCGCTGGCGCCGCAGGGTCTCGCCGGATGGATCGACGACTTCCGGGTGCTTCAGTCCGCAGAAGCGTGGGAAGCCCACGGGGATTGGGTCACTCGGGTGAAGCCGCAGTTCGGTCCCGGGGTGAAAGAGCGCTTCGCGTTCGCCGCGACCCTGGAGCCGGCGCTCGTGACCAAGGCGCGCGCCCATCGCATGACATCGGCTGCGCATGTCCACTCCCTCCTGGGTGGGGATGCCGTGATCGTGTTGCCCACGACGCCCGGCATTGCGCCGATGCGTGGCCTGCCTCAGGACACCCTGAATGCCTTCCGCGGCCAATGCATTGCGATGCTGGCCGCCGCCGGGATGGCGGGCTGCCCACAGATCACGCTGCCGATGGGCCGGATCGACGGGTGTCCGTTGGGCCTGTCCGTGATCGGCGCGCCGGGAAACGACACGCAGTTGCTGGCGTTGGCGGGGGCGCTCGCCTGAACTGAGGGTGACTCACGGCCGCACGCTGAACGCGACGCGGCCGAGGTTCTGCACCTCGGCCTCCACGTACATACCGGCGCGCAGGGGTTCGGCGGCCGTCGCGGCGCCGGCCATCACGATGCTGCCGGCCTCCAGCCGCTCGCCGGCGGCGGCCGCCATGCGGGCGGCGGCCACCAGGGACCGCAGCGGATGCCCCAGCAGCGCTGCCGACGAGCCGATCTGCACGGGTCGCCCGTCGAAGCTCATCACGATGCCGAGGTTGGAGAGGTCGGTATCTGCCGGACGCCACGGGCCGACGACGAAACCCGACGACGAGGCGTTGTCAGCGACGACATCTTCCAGGGAGAAGCGGAAGTTCTCGTAGCGGGAATCGATGATCTCCAGCGCGCACGCCACGGCATCGACCGCCGCGAGCGCCTGCATCGCCGTCACGCGACCTTCCAGCGGGGACTTCAACAGGAACGCGATCTCGGGTTCGACCCGCGGATGCACGTACCGCGCAAGATCGATGCTGCCGCCTTCCTCGATGAGCATGCCGTCCGTAAGGCGGCCCCAGATCACATCGTGGACGCCCATCTGCACGGCCTTGGCGCGGCTAGTGAACCCCATCTTCAATCCCACGCGCCGCTCGCCTCGGGCGAGCCGCCGATCGATGCTGACACGCTGGATGGCGTAGGCCTCGTCCAGCTTGAAGGTGGCGGTGGCGGAGAGTTGCGCGATGGCGCGGGCGTCGTGCGCGGCGGCGTCGACGATACCGGCGAGCTTCTGGAGGTCGGTCATGGGCGGGATTCCGTTCGGGTCAGGCGAAGGCGGCGCGGACGCTGCCGAGACCGGCGATGCGCACGTCGACGACGTCACCGGGTGCCACCGGCGCCATCGGGCCGAGCGCACCCGTCATCACGATGTCGCCCGCCTTCAGCGGAGCACCCACCGCGACCATCGTCCGCGCGAGCCATAGCGCCGCATTCAACGGGTTGCCGAGGCAGGCGGCGCCCGCGCCCAGGGAGATCTGGTCGCCTCGGCGTTCCATGACCATGCCCGCGAGACGCAAGTCGAGGCCGTCGAGCTTCACCGGCGTCGTACCCAGCACGAAGAGCCCGGCCGACGCATTGTCGGCAACGGTGTCGACGAGCCGGATATCCCACTTGTCGATGCGGCTGCCAACGATCTCTATCGCAGGGAGCGCGTAGGCCGTCGCGGCGATGACGTCGGCAAGGGTGGGTTCCGCATGCGGGAGATCGCGCCCGAGCACCAGCGCGACCTCGGCCTCGACCTTGGGCTGCAGGACGCCGCCCGCCGGGACTTCGTCGCCATCGGCCATCGCCATGTCGGCGAACAGCATGCCGAAATCGGGCGAGTCGACGCCCAGCTGCTTCTGGACAACCTTCGACGTGAGCCCGATCTTGCGGCCGACGAGGCGCCGGCCCGCTGCAAGGGCATGGTCGGTGTTCACCTTCTGGATCGCGTAGGCGGCGGCGATGTCCCCCGGGGGAAGGTCGTCGCGCACGGGGCCGGTCGGGATGCCGGTTTCCGCGGCGCGCCGGAGTCGCGCGGCTGCTGCATGGATCACGGCTTCGGATGCTGCCATCGGATGTTTCTCCTCAGTCGATGCCGCGACGGGTGGACCTGTGTGGATGCGGGCGGATGCGGGCGGAGCCTCTGCAGCGATGCCTCCCCCGCCGATGATGCCTCCGGAGACGCGGTGCCCGTCAAGTCCCGCGGGGCCTGCGGACGTCACGACTGCGGAAGTGCTGGCTGTCGTACAGTCGACGCATGACCCCCGCCGCCCATCTCGCCGCGCTCGCTGTTGCCGATCGCGCACTCGCTGCCGCCGATCCGCTCATGCGCCGCCTGGTCGCGCGCCACGGGCCCTGCACCCTTAAGCCCCACTGGCGGCGCGGGCCGTACGAGTCCCTCGTGCGCGCCGTGATGCATCAGCAGCTCCACGGCAACGCCGCGGCGGCGATCCTTGCGCGATTCGTGGCGTTGCATCCGGGCAGTGGCTTTCCCGCGCCGGCCGAGGTGCTTGGAACTTCCGACGAGGCGCTCCGCGGCGCGGGACTCTCCCGGCAGAAGATCTCGTACGTGCGCGCCATCGCCGAGGCGGCAGTGTCGGGTGTCGTGCCGGTGTCGCGATCGGGCATCGCCCGCCTCGACGATGAGGCGATCATCGAGCGGTTCACGCAGGTGCGTGGAGTCGGGCGGTGGACGGTCGAGATGTTCCTGATCTTCGGCCTCGGCCGCCTCGATGTCCTGCCGATCGACGACTACGGGGTGCGCGCCGGCTTCCTGCGCCATGCGCGCGGGCGCGACGACATCAAGCCTCGCGAACTGGGCGCGCACGGGGAGCGGTGGGCCCCGTACCGCAGCGTGGCAGCGTGGTATCTGTGGCGGGCGGTGGAGGCGTAGGGGCGCGTCAGACAGCCCGCGCCCGTGGGGATCGGGCAGATCTCGGGAACGCGCAGGCAGAGAACAAGGAATCGTTCCCGGGTGCCCTCGCGGTGGAGATACGTACGCTCCGCGCTCGTTCCACTGTCGATCCAGGATGCTTCCGATGTCTCATCGCTCCCGCATGCGTTGCCTGCTGCCGCTCGCCTTGTCGGCCGCTCTTCCTGCCACGGTCTTTGCTCAGGGGACCCTCGAAGCGCCGGCCGTGAAGGTGCGCGGCATTCTCCCTGAGCGGCTCGAGTCGGTGCCCGGTTCGTTCGAGATCGTGAACCGCAAGGCGCTCGACGCTCGGGCCCCGTTCTCCATCAAGGAGGCGCTCGATGGCGTGAGCGGCGTGCACGTGGTGGACGAGGATTCCATGGGTCTCGGGCTCAACATCGGCGTGCGCGGTCTCGACCCGCGGCGGACCTCCCGCACGCTGCTGCTCGAGGACGGCATGCCGATCTTCCTCGGCCCCTACGGCGATCCGTCCGCCCACTACTCGACCCCACTGGAGCGCGTGGAGCGCATCGAGGTCGTGAAGGGTGCCGGACAGATCCTGTACGGCCCGCAGACGGTGGGCGGCATGATCAACTTCGTCACGCGCCCGATCCCGCGCGATGGCGTGGCGGGCAGTGTTTCCGGCGCTGTCGGCAACCAGGGTTTCCGCAGCCTCCACGCGAACGTGGGCTACGGCAACGAGCGCGCCGGATTCATGATCGACGCACTCCAGAGAAAGGGCGACGGCGTACGCGAGAACCACGACTTCGACGTTCGCGACTTCGCGCTGAAGGGCCGGTTCGCACTGACCGACACCCAGGAGTTGCGCGCCAAGATATCGGTCTACGAAGAGGATTCCCACATCTCTGAGACGGGCCTCGGCGTGGCGGAGTATGCGCAGAACAAGTTTCAGGCGCCGACGGGAAATCAGGACCGCTTCCAGCACGAGCGCACCGCGATCCAGCTGCAGCACCTGTGGCGCCCCACCGATCGGATGACCCTCTCCACGCAGATCTACCATGTCGATTCCACCCGGGCGTCGTTCCGGCAGATCAACGATCCAGGTGGCAACAACGGGTTCTCGCAGATCGAGCGCTGCCCGGGTGGCGTCGACCGCAACAACCTCGCGAACGGTGCCCAGTGCGGTGGCCGCTGGCGACCGCGGGATTTCGCGTACACGGGCATCGAACCCAGGCTCGATTTCGAACACGATCTCTTCGGCGTGCGGAGCAATGCGGTGGTGGGTTTCCGCTATCACGTGGAGGACCAGAATCGTGAGCAGTACCGGGGCGATACGGCAAGCTTCCAGGATCTGTCGTTCGCCCGGGCGAACTCTCTGCCGCGCGAGCGTATCGGGATCGAGGTGCGCGCCCTCTCGTACTACGCGCAGAACACCCTCAACATCGGTGACTGGGCCATCACCCCGGGCGTGCGCATCGAAGACGTGAAAACGGAGACCGTCGTCACACGGGCTGGCGGAGCAGCGGGCTTTTCCAGCCTCACGAACAACCAGACGGTGGTGCTGCCCGGTTTCGGCGTGGCGTGGAACGGGCTCGCGGACACGACGATCTTCGGCGGTGTGCACCGGGGCTTCGCGCCGCCGCGTCCGAGCCGGGATCTCGATGACTTCACCATCGATGCCACGCAGCCCGAGAAAAGCACGAACTGGGAACTGGGGGTGCGCAGCCGCTACGTCCCGGGTGTCGACCTCACCGCCACCGCGTTCCTGACGCAGTTCGACCAGATCGTGATCCAGAGCTCGGCCGGCCGGTTCGTGAATGGCGGCGAGTCCCGGCATGCCGGTCTCGAGATCGCGGGCCGGATCGATTTCGCACCGCTGATGAACATCTCCCACGACATCTATCTTCTGGGCGCCTACACCAACCTTGCGGTTGCGGAGTTCCGCAAGGACGGGCAGAACCCCGGCGACGGCATCTTCGCAGGTGGCCGCCTGCCCTATGCGCCGCGCCATCTCGGTTCGCTGAGCGTCGGCTATCGGCACACCGCAGGTCTGGATGCCCGGATCGGCGTGGTCTACCGGAGCATGCAGGAGCCGGATGCGCCGACGCGCGACTGCGATGGGGATCCTCTCAGCGGCGTGTGCGGGTCCATCCCTGGTTTCGGACTGGTGAACGCGTCCATCAACTACCGGCCCGAGGGTTCGAAACTCACCTTGTTCCTCAGCGGCCAGAATCTGACCAATCGCGAGTACCTCGTGAGCCGGGTCGACGGCATGGTGGCCGGCCGGAAGCGTCTCGTGTTCGCCGGCGCCCGCTACGACTTCTGATCCGCGCGCGTATTGCCGCGGTCTTCTCGAACGGGGTCACCGGTGCACGGTGGCCCCGTGTCGTTCGTGCCGCGGTCTCCGGATGCTGCGGGCGGCTCTGCCGGGGTGTCCCCCAGCCCGGCCGTTCAGCCGACAGCCGGCGCCATGCAGGCGCCGTGCACCTTGACCCGGTTGCGGCCGGCAGCCTTCGCCACGTAGAGCGCCTCGTCGGCGCGTTCGATAAGGGCGTCGAGACCGGTGACATCGCGACCCATCGTGCTGATGCCGATGCTGACGGTGCAGCGGACCAGCGTGCCATTCGATTCGACGGCGATCGCGGCGATCGCGGCGCGGATCCGTTCGGCCACCGCCGCTGCGCCGGCGACGTCGGTCGAGGGCAGCAGCACCACGAACTCCTCCCCACCGAGGCGCGCGACGACATCGATCTCGCGTGCCGTGCCCGACAGCGTGGTCGCGATGGCGCGCAGGACGGCGTCGCCGGTCGGATGGCCGTGCCGGTCGTTCACGTTCTTGAAGTGGTCCGCGTCGATGAGCAGGAGGGACAGCGGGCGCGGCGCGCGGCGCCAGCGTTCGAGTTCGCGGGCGGCGGCGTCGAAGAAGGCGCGCCGGTTGGCGATGCCCGTCAGATGGTCGGTCACGGCCGCCCGGCGGAGATCCTCGGCGGCGTCGCGCTTGTCGGTGATGTCCCGGACGATGAGGGCATACCGCCGCTCGGAGCCGCCTGGCGGCGCGCTCTCGCCGGGTGCGACGGGATCGTGGAGCGGGGCGATCATCGTGCTGCCCCAGAAACGGGTCTCGTCGGCGCGGCGATACCAACCGTCCTCTAGGCTCCAACCGTTGGCGTCGGCCTCCCGCAGCCGGTCGTCGATGCGCTCCGCCGGGGTCTCGTCGGGTCGAGACAGGATGGAGAAGGGCTGGCGCTCCACCTCCTGCCGCCGCAGCCCGGTGACGCGCCCGATGCTCGCGTTCCAGCGCTCGATGCGCCCAACCTCGTCGAGCGTCACCAGGGCATAGTCGGACACGCCCGTCAGGATCGCGTTGAACCACGCCTCGCTCTGCTTGAGCTGCTGTTCGCGCCGCATGACGAGCGTGATGTCGGACAGCACGGCCATGAAGCGCTCGGCGTCGAGCTTCACGAGGCTCACCGAAAGGAAGCGAGGGTCCTCGCGGCCGGGGATGCCGGCGGTGAGCTGCACCCGGTGTCCGTCGCACACGGCGCCGCTCGCGGCCGTGAAGCCGGCCACCATGGCACGGAGTTCCGGCGCCACGGGATCGAGCGCGTCGAAGAGGTTGACGAGATTGCCGTCGGTCGCGAGCGGCATCAGCAACTGCGCGGACAGCGGGTTGATCATGCCGATCGTGCCGTCGGGCGTCGTCTGCACGATCCCCACGGGCGCGAGATAGAGGAACTGCAGCAGCGCCTCGTGTTCGGCGGCGATGTCGTCCAGTGCATGCATGGCGGAGGCCACGGTGCTGCTAGATGCGTCGCTGGACGAGAACGTACCGGAAGCCCTCGCCCGGGCGGGCCAGCAGGCGGAGCTTCACCTTCACCGGCCGCATGCGCAGCGTCAGGACGTAGTCGATGGTGTCGTCCAGCGGCGTGCCGTCGCGCAGCGCGTCCTCGAAGCGCTGGCACACCATGAAGTTGTTCATGCAGGGCGCGACACTCGTGAAGAACATCTGCCCGAGCACGCGCGCAGTCGCCAGGCCCGCCAGGCGGGATTCGGTCGCGTTGTAGCGCTGCACGCGACCGTCCAGATCGAAGCCGATCACGCCGAAGTCGAGATCGTCGAGTTCCTGTTCTCGGCACGTGGCCATCCAGTCCGGCAGATCGGCGCTTTCGAAAGTGGGGCGGGTCAGTGTTTCCATTCGTATGCTCACCGGTCGGATCCGCATGGCGGAGGTCCCGTGCTGAACGGTCAGGTCGGTGCGATCTTGAGCACTTCCATGGATTCGCGGACCGCATGACCGTGCCGGCGCGCGCGTCGGGGTGCCCAGCGGCGACGACCCGGGGTATCTTCGGGATTCTCCGGCTCCGAGTATCCCCATGAATGCACCCACGGCCCCGGCGGGAATCGCCGCCAACCCCTTCTTCGATCACGACCACGAACTGCTGCGCGACACCGTCCGCCGATTCGTCGCCGAGCGCGTGATCCCGCACGCCGACGCCTGGGAGTCAGCGGGCTTCGTCCCCCGCGAGATCCTCCGCGAGATGGGCGAGCTCGGCCTCTTCGGCATCCGCTTCGATCCGGAGCACGGCGGCAGCGGCCTCGACACGCTCGCCACCGTCGTTCTGGCCGAGGAACTGGGGCGGTCCACATACGGTGGCTTCGCGATCACCGTACTGGTCCACACCGACATGGCCACGCCGCACCTTCAGCACGCGGGCAATGCCGAGCAGAAGGCGCGCTTCATGCCGGACCTCGTGGCCGGCCGGAAGATCGCTGCCGTCGCGATGACCGAGCCCGATGCCGGCTCAGACCTCGCTTCGATGCGCACGACGGCGCGGCGCGACGGCGACCACTGGGTGCTGAACGGCACGAAGATGTTCATCACGAACGGCGTGTACGCCGACGTGTACTTCGTCGCTGCCAAGACCGGCGAGCCGGGGCGCAATCACCAGATGTCGATGTTCATCGTCGAGAAGGGCACGCCGGGTTTCCGCGTGGCGCGGCCGCTCGACAAGCAGGGCTGGTTGTCGAGCGACACCGCGGAACTCGTGTTCGAGGACTGCCGTGTCCCGGCCGCGAATCTGCTGGGCGAGGAGAACGGCGGCTTCCGGTCCCTCGTGAAGAACCTGCAGAACGAACGCATCGTGCTTGGCGCGCAGGCGATGGGCGAGGCCGCGAAGGCCATCGAGATCACGATCGACTGGGTGAAGCAGCGGAAGGCCTTCGGTGCCGCGCTGTGGGACAAGCAGGTGATCCGCCAGCGGCTTGCGCAGCGCCTGTCCCAGGTGGAGGCAGCCCGGGCGCTCATTCACCAGACCGCGTGGCGCGACGCGCAGGGTCAGCAGGTGGTGAAGGAGGTGTCGATGATCAAGGCGCTGGCGGGAACGCTGGTGAACGAGGTGATGTACGACTGCCTGCAGTTCCACGGCGGGATGGGTTACATGCGCGAGAGCGCCATCGAACGGATGTCGCGCGACGCGCGGGTGCAGGCCATCGGCGGCGGGGCGACGGAGGTGTTGCTGGAGGAAGTGGCGAAGCGGATGTAGGGCGGACGAGTGGATGCGGCACGCTGTTGTAGGAGCGGGCCATGCCCGCGAGAGCGCCCGTTCCGGTCGAAGCGCCTCCTTGCATCGACCGCTTTCGGGGCCATGGGCCCCTCTCGGGCCTGACGGCCCGCTGCGGGGGCCCGCGTAGAGCTACCAACAAGGGGAGGGCCCCTTGTATATCCCCCGTTGATGCGCGGCCGATGTCGGCGTGGGCCGTGCTCTTGTAGGAGCGGGCCATGCCCGCGAAAGCGATCGCTTCGGTCCAAGCGCCTCGCCCTGGCGCGTCTCGCCTACGTCTCGAACAACGGCAACGTCGCGGCGTACGGAACCTCTGCTTCACCGGCGTGGCGGCCGGCTTGGGCTGCGGCCTCGTCGGCTTTCATCACTGCACCTACGCGCACGCCCAGCAGGCGCAACCGCCGCTCCAGCGGCACGCGCTTCAGGCATTCGCCTGCCGTGCGCCGTATCACTGCGGCGTCTGCGGTGAAGTGGTCGATGCTGCGGTCGCGGGTCACCGTCTCGAAGTTGTCGTACCGCAGCTTGATCCCGATGGTCCGGCCCACGAACCCCTTCCGTGCGAGGTCCGCCGCCACCTGTTCGCACAGTCGCGTGAAGATTGCAGAGAGCGCCTCGCGGTCGTGCTTCACGTGCAGATCGTGTTCGAACGTGGTCTCGCGGCTGAACGACTTCGGTTCGCGGTAGGTCACCACCGGACGATCGTCCCGCCCGTGGGCGGCCTCGTGCATCCATGCGCCGTAGGCGCTGCCGAAGCGCGCCACGAGCAACGCGGGGTCGGCGGCGGCGAGATCGCCGATGGTACGTATGCCCATGGCGTCGAGCTTCGCATTCGCCTTCGGACCGATGCCGTTGATGCGCTTCGCGGGGAGCGGCCAGATGCGAGCGGGGATGTCTTCGGCGGTCACCACGGTGATCCCGTCGGGCTTGTCGAGGTCGGAGCAGATCTTCGCGAGCAGCTTGTTGGGCGCGAGACCGATGGAGCACGACAACCCCGTGACTTCGCGTACCCGAGCCTTGATGCGACGTGCGACCTCGCGGCCGCCGTCGAGGTCGATGCCCGGGACGTCGGCCATGTCGATGTATATCTCGTCGATGCCGCGGTCCTCGATGACCGGCGAGATTTCCGCCACTGCGGCCTTGAAAAGGCGCGAGTAGTGCCGGTACTGATCGAAATCCACCGGCAGGAGCACCGCTTGCGGACACAGGGCGGCGGCCTTCATCAGCCCCATCCCGGAGTGCACGCCGAAGGCCCGCGCGGCATACGTGGCCGTCGTGATCACGCCGCGGCCGACGTAGTTGCGCAGGGTGGCGTAGGTTCGCGTGCCATCGTCCGCCGGGACCGGCTGGTGCCGCCGCCCGCCCCCGATCACCACTGGCTGTCCGACCAGATCCGGATAACGCAGCAGTTCCACGGACGCGTAGAAGGCATCCATGTCGAGGTGGGCGACGAGTCGGGACAATTCGGGTTCCGGGCGGGGTGGGGCAGGCGCTATTCTCGCGCGATCCGCGGCGCGCTCGCGATTTCGAAGGGACGAGGACCCTGTCGGACTTGGGATGATTCGGCTGCAACGGCGGGAGAGCGGTCCATATTCCGCCGCTTTCTCCTCACGTATTCCCGATACGTTCGTCGAATTCGTCAGAATCTGTCCTCGCTCTTCCACCGTTTCGCTATCGACCACCCAAGACCGACAGGATCCTATGATGAGAAGAACGCTGCTGATGGGCATGGGGGCTGGTCTGCTGGGCATCGTCGCGGGTGGTCCTGCCGCCGCGGCGGACGAGGAGGGCGATGCCATGTCGGTCATCGATGCCTGGATCGCGGCCTTCGATGCGAGAGACGCAGCGCGGGTTGCGGCGCTGTACGCGCCCGACGCGGTGTTCTGGGGGACGGTGTCGACGACCCTCCGCACGACGCCGGAGGAGGTGCTCGCCTACTTCATGGAATCGACCACGAAGCGCCCCCGGTTGCGTATGCAGCTGGGCGAGCGCCATGTACGCATGCTGGGCGACGCGGCGTGCGTATCGGGCCGCTACACGGCGGTCGATCCGCAAGAGGGCGGCGACGTGCTCACACCCCTGCGATTCACGTTCGTGCTCGCGAAGCGGGACGGTGGGTGGACCATCGTGAGTCACCATTCTTCGCGGATGCCGTAGGGGCCGGCGGCGGTGTTGTAGGAGGGGGCCATGCCCCCGAAAGCGGTTGATGCAAGGAAACGCTTCACCCGGAACCATCGCTTTCGCGGCCATGGGCCGCTCCTACAGTTCGTGGCGCATCGACTATCCGTGATTGAGGCGGCGGTGTTGTAGGAGGGGGCCATGCCCCCGAAAGCGGTTGATGCAAGGAAACGCTTCACCCGGAACCATCGCTTTCGCGGTCGTGGGCCCCTACGGTTCGTGGCGCATCGACTATCCGTGATTGAGGCGGCGGTGTTGTAGGAGGGGGCCATGCCCCCGAAAGCGGTTGATGCAAGGAAGCGCTTCACCCGGAACCATCGCTTTCGCGGCCATGGGCCGCTCCTACGGTTCGTGTCGCATCGACTATCCGTGATTGAGGCGGCGGTGTTGTAGGAGGGGGCCATGCCCCCGAAAGCGGTTGATGCGAGGAAACGCTTCGACCGGAACCATCGCTTTCGCGGTCGTGGGCCCCTACGGTTCGTGGCGCATCCGCTGACCGTGATCGTCCCGGGTCCCTACGATTCGGCGTACCCCAGCCGCACCGACAGGTCCCGGGCACACGCCGTCAGCGCCTCCGCGATCGGGCCGTCCAGCTGCGCATCGAACGTCCCTGCGGGGCCCATGGCGGTGATGGCGAGTTCCAGCCCGCCGCCGTGATCGAACACAGGCGCCGAAAGGGCGTTGATGCCGGGGATGGGTTGGCCGACGGCCTGGGCGAGCCGGTGCTGCCGGACGGCCGCAAGCTCGTCCTCCACCTCGCGCCGCGTCGTCCGCCTGCCTGCCACTGCGGGCAGGGCGCGCCATTCGGCGTCGATCATGGGCGCCGTCAGCTTGGAGGGCAGGAACGCCGCGAAGACGCGTCCCGTCGCCGTCTGCAGTAACGACATCACCGTGCCGGTACGCATGTTCACGTGGAGGGGGTGGCCCGACTGCTCGATCCGGACGATGGTGGGGCCCTGGTTGCCCCAGACCGCGAGGGCAACCGTCTGATCGATGGCGCCGGCCAGTGCTGCGATCGCGGGGAGCGCTTCCCGGACCGGGTCGAGCTGCGCGAGGCTTGCGAGGCCCATCTGCAGGGCCAGGGGGCCCAGGCGATAGCGGTTGGTCGCGGTGTCCTGCGCGACCAGCCCCAGCTTCCCGAAGCTGACGAGGTAGGGATGGGCCTTGGCTGCAGGCATCCCGGCGGCGAGGGCGAGGTCCCGCAGCATCATCGGGCTTCCCTGGGCAGACAGGGCTCGCAGCAGCTGGCCCCCCACCTCGATGGACTGGATGCCGCGGCGGCCCCGTGCGTCACCGGCCTCGGGGGGCGGGGCGGACGGTCGCAGGGGCGAAGGTGTCGGGACAGGCTTCTTCATCGCGCAGGTCGTCGGGGACTTTCCAAGGGAATTCAGTGTAGACGAAGCGATTGCGCAATGGCGAATCTGGTCGGTAGACTGTGCGGTCAGGGGCAAGGGGCAGACCGCAGCCCGTGCGGAACGTCAGCCGGTCCGTCGAGATCACGGAGATCACCATGAGCAAGAAATTCGCATCGCAGGCGGACCTCGAGGAGAAGAAGGTCACGTTCGAGCAGTTGTCCGAGAACGCGTACGCCTACACGGCCGAGGGCGATCCGAACACGGGCATCGTGATCGGCGACGATGCGGTGCTGGTGGCCGACACGCAGGCCACCCCCGTGATGGCGCAGGATGTCATCCGCCGCATCCGCGAGGTGACGGACAAGCCCATCAAGTACGTCGTGATGACGCATTACCACGCCGTGCGCGTGCTGGGCGCCACGGCGTACCAGCCGCAGCAGATCCTCGCGAGTCAGGACACCTACGACCTCATCGTCGAGCGCGGCGCGCAGGACATGAAGAGCGAGATCGAACGGTTCCCGCGCCTCTTCCGATCCGTCGAGTCCGTGCCCGGCCTCACGTGGCCCACGATGACGTTCAAGGGCGAGATGACGCTCTGGCTCGGCAAGCTGGAAGTGAAGCTGATGCAGCTGGGTCGCGGTCACACGAAGGGCGACACGGTGGTCTGGTTGCCGCAGCAGAAGGTGCTCTTCTCGGGCGATCTGGTGGAGTACGACGCGACGCCCTACTGCGGCGACGCGTACTACGAGGACTGGCCGCACACGCTCGACGCACTCGCGGCGCTGAAGCCCGAGAAGCTGGTGCCCGGTCGGGGGGCGGCGCTCAAGACGCCCGACGAAGTCGCCGCGGGTCTTGCCGGCACCCGGGCCTTCGTCACCGAGTTGTACGCGAGCGTGAAGGCGGCTGCGGCGAAGGGCGCCGAGCTGGGGGCCGTCTACCGCGAGACGTACGCGCAGCTGAAGGAGAAGTACGGGCATTGGGTGATCTTCGACCACTGCATGCCCTTCGACGTGTCGCGCGCCTACGACCTCGCGAAGGGCCACGCCGACCCGCGCATCTGGACGGCCGAGCGCGACCGCGAGATGTGGGAGACCCTCGAAGGCCAGACCGGTCACCGCTGAGATCCGGGATTCCAACGCGCGGCGCGCCGACGGCTGCAGGAGGCAGTGCAAGTGGCAAACGTGGATCGGGAATACCAGGGGCTGGCGTTCGACTACGTGCGCTCGCCCGATCAGGACGCCAGGGTGGCGGTGCGGCATCCGGTGGTCGTGGTGGGTGCGGGTCCGGTGGGCCTCACCGCGGCGATCGATCTCGCGCGGCGCGGCGTGCCGGTGGTCGTGCTGGATGACGACCACAAGCTGTCGGTCGGCTCGCGGGCGATCTGCTTCGCCAAGCGCACGCTGGAGATATGGGACCGCCTGGATTGCGGCGACCAGATGGTGGAGAAGGGCGTGTCGTGGAACGTCGGCCGCGTCTTCTTCCAGGACGAACGCGTGTACAGCTTCGACCTGCTGCCCGACAGCGGCCATCGGCGGCCGGCGTTCATCAATCTCCAGCAGTACTACTGCGAGGGCTATCTCCACGAGCGCACGGCGGTGCTGCCGGCCGTCGATCTGCGATGGCGCAATCGCGTGACCGGTGTCACCCCGGATGCCGAAGGCGTGACTCTCGCGATCGACACGCCCGACGGCCCGTACGCGCTGCGCGCGGACCACGTGATCGCGTGCGATGGTTCGCGGTCGGCGGTGCGCTCCTTGATGGGCCTGGAGAGCAAGGGACGCGTGTTTCGCGACCGCTTCCTCATCGCGGACGTGAGGATGAAGGCGGATTTTCCGGCCGAGCGCTGGTTCTGGTTCGATCCGCCGTTCCATCCGAACCAGTCGGTGCTGCTGCACCGGCAGCCCGACAACGTCTGGCGCATCGACTTCCAGCTGGGCTGGGATGCCGACCCCGATCTCGAACGTCAGCCGGAGCGCGTGCGGCCCCGCATCCGTGCGCTCCTCGGTGAGGACGCCGAGTTCGAGTTCGAATGGATCAGCGTCTACACGTTCGCCTGCCTGCGCATGGAGCGCTTCCGCCATGGCCGCGTGATCTTCGCGGGCGATTCCGCCCACGGCGTGTCGCCGTTCGGCGCGCGTGGTGCGAACTCGGGCGTGCAGGACGCCGACAACCTCGCGTGGAAGCTCGCGCTCGTCCTCGCAGGGAAGGCCCCGGACCGCCTGCTCGACACGTACGGCACCGAGCGCGAGTACGCCGCCGACGAGAACATCCTGAACTCCACGCGTGCCACCGACTTCATCACGCCGAAGAGCGATGAGAGCCGCGTGTTCCGCGACGCGGTGCTGCGCCTCGCGAAGGATCACCCGTTCGCCCGTCGCCTGGTGAACAGCGGCCGGCTGTCGACACCGGCCACGCTCCACGGGTCCGCGCTGAACACGCCGGACGCGGAGGCGTTTGGCGGCGCCATGGTCCCGGGCTCGCCGATGACGGATGCACCGGGGACCATGCGCGGGCACCCGGCGTGGCTGCTCTCGTGCACGGGGGACGTCTTCACGGCCATCCTGTTCGCGGGCGATCGCGGGTTCGACGAAGCGACGATTGCCGCGATCCGTGCGCTCGGCACCGATGGGATTCCGGTGAAGGTTCTGATCGTGACGGCGGCCGGCGCAACGGTGCCCAGCGTCGACGGCATCGACTACTTCGCAGACGACGATGGCGCCGTCGCCGCGCGCCTCGATGCTCGGCCCGGTACCTGCTATCTCCTCCGCCCCGATCAGCACGTGTGCGCACGCTGGCGCACCTTCGACGCCGACCGCGTGCGTGCCGCCGTGGCGCGCGCCACCTGCAACGACTGAGCGAGTCCTCCCATGGCCATCCTCAACATCGAACCGAACATCGCGCAGCCGGACGACTTCTACGAGGCGCTGATCGACATGCATCGCGATCTCGATGCGGAGCAGAGTCGCATGGCGAACGCGCACCTGATCCTGCTGCTCGCGAACCACGTGGGCGACGAGGCCGTGCTGCGGGAGGCGATGCAGCGGGCGCGCGCTCTGGTGCCCACGTCTTCCGACGTATCGACGAGGCCCGCATGATGACCACATCGCCCCCCGCGCCCACGATCGACGACGCGAACCTCCACTACCAGTCCGGGTTCGGCAACGAGTTCGCGACCGAGGCGCTGCCCGGCGCACTGCCCGTCGGTCAGAACTCGCCGCAGCGCTGTCCCTACGGGCTCTACGCGGAGCAGCTCTCCGGCACGGCATTCACGGCACCCCGCGGAGCGAACCGCCGCACGTGGCTGTACCGCATCCGGCCCGCTGCCATGCACCGACCATTCCGCCGGATCGACGATGGCCATCTCGTGAGCGACTTCACCGAGGTGCCGGCCACCCCGAACCAGTTGCGCTGGGATCCGCTGCCGATGCCGGCCGGCGCGACCGACTTCGTCGAAGGGCTCGTGACGTATGCGGGCAACGGCGATCCGCACGCACAGACGGGGTGTGGCATCCATCTCTACGCGGCGAACCGGTCGATGACCGATCGCGTGTTCTACGACGCCGACGGCGAACTGCTGATCGTCCCGCAGCAGGGTCGTCTGCGGCTCGTGACGGAACTGGGTGTCCTTCTCGTGGCGCCGCGCGAGATCGCCGTGATTCCGCGCGGCGTGCGCTTCCGGGTGGAACTGCCCGACGGTCCCGTGCGCGGCTACGTATGCGAGAACTTCGGCGCGCCGTTCCGGCTGCCGGATCTCGGACCCATCGGCTCCAACGGCCTCGCGAACCCGCGCGATTTCCTGTCGCCGGTCGCATGGTACGAGGATCGCGACGGCGCGTTCGAGCTGGTGGCGAAGTTCATGGGGCACCTGTGGGCGGCGGAGATGGATCACTCCCCGCTCGACGTCGTGGCGTGGCACGGCAACCACGCGCCCTACAAGTACGACCTCGCGCGCTTCAACACCATCGGCTCCATCAGCCACGATCATCCGGACCCGTCGATCTTCCTCGTGCTCCAGTCGCTGTCGGACACGCCGGGCGTCGACACGATCGACTTCGTGATCTTCCCGCCGCGCATCCTCGCGATGGAGCACACGTTCCGCCCGCCCTGGTACCACCGCAACATCGCGGCGGAGTTCATGGGTCTCATCCATGGCGTGTACGACGCGAAGGCCGAGGGCTTCCAGCCGGGGGGCGCGTCGCTCCACAACTGCATGAGCGGGCACGGTCCCGATGCCGGCACCTTCGAGAAGGCCACGGCCGCCGACGTCTCGAAGCCCGACTATATCCGCGACACGATGGCCTTCATGTTCGAGACGCGCTGCGCGATCCGTCCCACGGCCCACGCCCTCGAATCCCCGCAGCTCCAGCCGCGCTATCACGAGTGCTGGCAGGGTCTGAAGAAGCACTTCGACCCGACGCGACCCTGACCGGAATCTCCCGATGACGATGCTCGACGAAACCCACGATCCCGCCCTCCGCTGCTGGGTCGAGTCCGCGAATGCCGCGGATACCGATTTCCCGATCCAGAACCTGCCCTTCGGCGTGTTCCGTCGACGGGGGGGTGGCGGTCCGTTCCGCGGGGGTGTCGCGATTGGCGAAGCGATCGTCGACCTCGACGCCGCAGTGCGCGCGGGCGTGTTCGACGGCGAGGCGATGACCGCAGCGGTGGCCTGCACTGGCGCCACGCTCAACGCGTTCATGGCGCAGGGCGCGTCGGCGTGGTCCGCGTTGCGGCTTGCGCTGTCGCGCGCGCTTCGCACGGATGCGCCTTCGCAGGCGGCGCTGCGCGCATGTCTCGTCCCGCAGTCGGAAGCCGAGTATGCGCTGCCGGCGACCATCGGTGACTACACAGACTTCTACACATCGATCCATCACGCGACTGCCATCGGACGCCTCTTCCGCCCCGACAATCCACTGCTGCCCAACTATCGCTGGGTGCCCATCGGCTACCACGGTCGTGCGTCGTCCATCGGCGTGTCCGGGCAGATGTTCCCGCGGCCGATCGGACAGACGATGCCGCCGGGCGCGACCGTACCCGTGGTGGGGCCGAGCCGGCGCGTGGATTACGAGATGGAGCTGGGCGTCTTCATCGGCCCGGGGAACGCGGCCGGTGACCGGATCGCCCTCGACGATGCCGAGTCGCACGCCTTCGGGATCGTGCTGCTGAACGACTGGTCGGCGCGCGATCTGCAAGGCTGGGAGTACCAGCCGCTCGGTCCGTTCCTCGCGAAGAATTTCGCTACGACCATCTCGCCGTGGATCGTGACGATGGCGGCACTCGCACCGTTCCGCACGGCATGGACCCGTGCCGAGGACGAACCGCAGCCCGTCCCCTATCTCGAGTCGGCAGCGAATCGCGCGCAAGGTGGCATCGACATCCGCGTCGAAGTGGCGCTGGAGACCGCCGCCATGCGCACCCGCCACGAGACCCCGGCCCGGCTGTCGCTGTCGAGCTACCGTCATGCCTACTGGACCGCGGCGCAGATGATTGCGCACCACACGGTGAACGGCTGCAACCTTCAGCCGGGTGATCTGCTCGGGACGGGCACGCAGTCGGGGCCGATGGCGGAGGAGGCGGGGTCCCTCGTTGAGCTGACCGGCGGCGGCAAGCAGGCGATCACGCTGCCCGATGGCGAGACGCGGACGTTTCTCGAGGATGGTGATGCCGTCGTGATGCGCGGCTGGTGCGAGAAGCCGGGCGCGGTGCGTATCGGGTTCGGGGAAGTGCGGGGAACGGTGTTGCCGGCGAGGTGAGGGGGCGTCGATGGCGCTGCAAACAACCACCCGTGGGTCGGACTTCGTGCGACGCCGATGGTCACTTGACCACCTTGGTGACTCTGGTCGCCGCCGCGTCGAGCTATAGCTCGACCCACGAAGACCAGCGTGCTGGAGGCAGTGTCGGTGAAGTAGGCCACCCGTGGGTCGGACTCTGTCCGACGCCCATGGTCACTTGACCACCTTGGTGACCCTGGTCGCCGCCGCGTCGAGCTATAGCTCGACCCACGAAGACCAACGTGCTGAAGCCGGCGCCCGTGAAGAAGGCCGCCCGTGGGTCGGACTCCGTCCGACGCCCATGGTCGCTTGACCACCTTGGTGACTCTGGTCGCCGCCGCGTCGAGCTATAGCTCGACCCACGAAGACCAGCGTGCTGGAGCCGGCGCCGGTGAAGAAGGCCGCCCGTGGGTCGGGCTTCGCCCGACGCCCATGATGGCGTGACCACTTTGGTGACTCTGGTCGCCGCCGCGTCGAGCTATAGCTCGACCCACGAAGACCAGCGTGCTGGAGGCAGTGTCGGTGAGGTAGGCCACCCGTGGGTCGGACTCCGTCCGACGCCCATGGTCCCTTGACCCACCTCGTTGACCCTGGTCGAAGCCACGTCGGGCTGCAGCCCGACCCACGCCTCGACCCCGCACCACGGCCCTCAGTCCAGCTTCAGCATCTTCTGCAACTCGTACAACAAGTCCAGCGCCCCGCGAGGACTCAGCGCGTCCGGGTCCACCGCCGCCAGGCGTTCCTCGACAGCAGACATCGGCGGTGTGATCGGCTCCGCAGGCAGCGCGGGTGCGCCGCTGAAGAGATCCGCCTGCGGCGTCGCGGCCGTTTCGAGATCTCCGAGTTTCCGCCGCGCCGCGCGGATCACGCTTCCGGGAACCCCCGCCAGCTGCGCCACCTGAAGGCCATAGCTTCGCGACGCCGGCCCTTCCTCCACCGCGTGGAGGAACACGATGCGGTCCTTGTGCTCGATGGCATCCAGATGCACGTTCGCCACCTCGCGGAACTCCTCGCCCAGGCGAGTGAGTTCGAAGTAGTGCGTGGCGAACAGCGTCGCGCAGCGGTTGCGTTCGACGAGATGCCGCGCGATGGCCCATGCGAGCGAGAGCCCGTCGAACGTCGACGTGCCGCGGCCGATCTCGTCCATGAGGACGAGCGAGCGCGAGGTCGCGTTGTGCAGGATGTTCGCGGCTTCGGTCATCTCGACCATGAACGTCGAGCGTCCGCCCGCGAGGTCGTCGGCCGCACCGATGCGCGTGAAGATGCGGTCGAGCGGACCCACGCGGGCGTGCTTCGCGGGGACGAACGCACCACAGCTTGCGAGCAAGGCAATGAGCGCCACCTGCCGCATGTAGGTCGACTTGCCGCCCATGTTCGGACCGGTGATCAGCAGCATCCGCCGGGTCGGGGACAGCACCGCGTCGTTCGCGACGAAGCGGTCCACCTGACCTTCGACGACGGGGTGCCGGCCGGCCTCGATGTGCAGCACCTCGTCGTCGACGAGTTCCGGCGCGACGAGGTCCAGGGCTTCGGCGCGTTCGGCGAGTGCGGCGAGGACATCCAGTTCCGCGAGGGCGACTGCCGTTGCCTGCAGCGTGCCGATGTGCGGCAGCAGCGCGTCGAGCAGGCCTTCGTAGAGCAGCTTCTCGCGGGCGAGCGCGCGGTCCTGCGCGGACAGCGCCTTGTCCTCGAACGTCTTCAGTTCCGGCGTGATGTAGCGCTCGGCGTTCTTCAGCGTCTGCCGGCGGCGATAGTCGTCGGGGATGCGGTCGACGTGCGCGTGCGTGACCTCGATGTAGAACCCGTGCACGCGGTTGTACTCGACCTTGAGGCTGGCGATGCCGGTGCGCGCGCGCTCGCGCTGTTCGAGGTCGAGCAGGTAGCCTGCGGCGTTGTTCTGGAGGCCGCGGAGTTCGTCGAGGTCCGCGTCGTAGCCGTCGGCGATCACGCCGCCTTCGCGGATCACGGCCGCGGGCGTCTCGTGGAGCGCGCGGACGAGGAGTGCGGTGATCGCCGGATCCGCCTGCAGTGTTGCGCGTAGTGCGTCGATGCGGGGACTGTCGATGGTCGACACCGCGGCCTGTACCGCTGGAAGCGATCGCAGGGTGTCGCGAAGGCCGGAGAGATCGCGCGGACGCGCGGAGCGCAGCGCGATACGCGAGACGATACGTTCGATGTCCGAGATCTCGCCAAGCAGTGCCCGCAGGTCGTCGGCGCGGCCCTGTCGCAGTCGATCGATGGCGTCGAGCCGCGCGCGGAGCGGCGCGCGGTCCCGCAGCGGATGGTGCAGCCAGTGGCGCAGCAGGCGGCTGCCCATGGAGGACGCACAAGTGTCGAGCGTCGAGAGCAGCGTCGGGGAGGTTTCGCCGCGGAGTGTCTCGCTGATCTCGAGATTGCGGCGCGTGACGGCATCGAGCACGACGAAGGTCTCTGGATGCTCGACGACGAGCGCCGTCACGTGGCGGATGGCCGTGCCCTGCGTCGTCTGCGCGTATTGCAGCAATGCGCCTGCAGCGCCGATCGCGAGTTCCACGGTGTCGGCGCCGAAGCCGGTGAGGTCTCGCGTGCCGAAGTGCTCCGACAGCATCCGCGTCGCCGATTCGACGTCGAAGTGCCAGTCGGGCAGGCGGTGCGTCGCGATCCCGGTCTCCTCGAGTGTGGCGATCGATGCGGTGTCCGGGACGAGGATCTCCGCGGGACCGAGACGGGCCAGCTCGGAGGGCAGGGCGGCCAGCGTGGTGTCCATCGCCTTCAGGCTGCCCGAGGCGAGCGACAGCCAGGCCAGCCCGGCGCGTCCTTTCACCGGGACGACGGCGAGCAGGACGTTGTCGCGCCGATCGTCGAGCAGGGCGGCGTCGGTGAGCGTCCCCGGCGTCACGACCCGCGCGACCTTGCGCTCGACCGGACCCTTCGAGGTCGCGGGGTCCCCGATCTGCTCGCAGATGGCGACCGACTCGCCCATCTTCACCAGGCGCGCCAGGTACTGCTCGACGGAGTGGAACGGGACCCCCGCCATCTTGATGGGCTCGCCCGCGGTGCTCCCGCGTTTCGTGAGCGTGATGTCGAGCAGACGCGCGGCGCGCTCTGCGTCCTCGAAGAAGAGTTCGTAGAAATCGCCCATGCGATAGAAGAGCAGCTTGTCCGGATGCTGGGACTTGATTCGCAGGTACTGCTGCATCACGGGCGTGTGCTGGGCGGGGCTGGCGGTGCTCATCGGATCGAGGGGAGTGCAGGGGCGCCGCGGAGAGCGGCGGGAGGGCGCGTATCGTAGTCGACGCCGGCCGGGGCCGCGAGCGCGAGGCGCCGTGACGCGCGGGGTCCTGCGCCGAAGCCAGCCCCGCCGTGCGACCCCTGGTGGCTTGGCGGGTCGGTGTCGGGGCGGTTGCTCAAGTTGGCAGGCCCTCCGTCGTTACCCCATGACCACGGGGCCACTGTTCGAGGCCCCCGATGAAGCCTCGGGGCAATGCCGCGCCGGGACGGACGACGAGACAGCCATGACCACTGCCGCACGCCGCACGCACGCCACTTCGCATTTCTTCGGGCCCCTGGATTCGGTTGCGCAGTCGGTACGTCGGGAGGCGCCATGACTGCCATCTCGACCGAGGCGGACCGTGATCTCCTCGGACGACTGCTGGGTCGAGCTGCGAACCGCGCTGCCGAGGTGCTGAGCGACACGTTGGGCAGCCCCTTCGTCACCGCGATTCCCGAGCTTCGCTGGCTCACTCTGGATGGATGCCGCGATGAGTGGACCGACGGTACCGCCGGCCCGGTCGTCGGGATCTCCGAAACCTTTGCCGGCCCGATCTCCGGCGCCGCGACACTCCTGTTTTCCGAGGCGAGCGGACTCGCGCTCGCGCACGCCATCCTCCCCGACGGCGCAACCCACGACAGCGTGTCAGAGGCCGTCGAGGAGGTTCTCACCGAGGTCGGCAACGTCTGGCTGAATGCCTGCATCACGGTGATGGCGGAATCCGTCGGCGGCGACTTCGCGGGCGAGCTGCCCGTGTTCTCCCGCGGGGATCCGCTCGAGCTGTTGCGCAATGATGTCCGGCGGCGCCGGGGCGACGATGTCGTCCTGCTGGCCGGGACTCGCGTCTGCCTGCGGGGACGTGCGTTCTCCGGCAGCATGGCTCTGGTGATCGATGACCACGGGCTCGCGGATCTGCTGCGGGCGCTTCCGACACAGCGTCTCTCGGCAGCCTGAGCCGTGAGCATCCCGATCACGCCAGGGACCCTGGATCCCGCGGCCCTCCTCGATGCATGCGAGTCGGGGATGATTGTTCTCGACGCCAGCGGTCGGGTGCTCCACTGGAACGCCTGGCTGGCCCGGCGGGCCGGTGTCGATGCCGACCAAGCCAGCGGGCGCACCCTGCGCGAGATCTTCGGGCGTGCGCTCGACAGGAGCCTGGACCACGCGATCGAACAGGCGCTGCAGCAGGGCATGAGCAGTGTGCTCTCACCGCGCCTGCACGTGCCCCCGATGCCTCTCTATCGCGACGCGCGGGACCGTGCGGAAGGGCAACGCATGCATCAACTGACGTCGGTGAAGGCGATGGGGCTCGAGCGAGCCGCCCGGCAATGCGTGATCCAGGTGATGGACATGACGGCCTCCGTGGTCCGCGAGCGGGAACTGGTGGAACAGGCGCAGGCCCTGCGCAAGACGACCGAGGAGCTGCGGTCGGCCGAGGCGCGCGTGCGGCATCTTGCCTTCCACGATGCGCTCACCGGACTGCCGAACCGTGCACTGTTTCACGATCGCCTGGAGCGCCAGTGCGAGCAGGCGCGGCGCCAGAAGGGGCGCTTCGCGGTGATGATCGTTGATCTCGACCGATTCAAGAGCGTGAACGACAGCCTCGGGCACACGGCGGGCGACGAGCTGATCCGCGCCATGGCCGGCCGCCTGCAGGCCTGCCTGCGGGGCAGCGACACGGCGGCCCGACTGGGTGGCGACGAGTTCGCCGTGCTGCAGACCGATCTGGCCGACGCGGCCGGCGCCGAGGTCCTGGCGGGCAAGATCGCGACGACGCTGTGCGCGCCTGTCGTGTTGGCGGGTGCGACGATCCAGCCGAGCGCGAGCATCGGTGTCAGCATCTTCGGCGTCGACACCGAGGACCCGAAAGTGCTGGTGAACCATGCCGACCGCGCCATGTACCACGCGAAGCGGGAGGCGCGCGGAGGTTGGCGGTTGTACTCACCGGCCCTGGAGGCGGCGCCGGCCCAGCGTGAGGCGCTGGAGCGCGGTCTGCGGCGCGCTCTGCGAGATCGGCACCTCTCGGTCCACTATCAGCCTCAGGTGAGCTTGCGCTCCCATCGGCTCCTCGCTCTCGAGGCGCTCGTGCGCTGGATGCCGCCCGACGGCCCGGTGATCTACCCCGGCGACTTCGTCCCGATGGCAGAGGAGACCGGCCTCATCACCGAACTGGGCGACTTCGTGCTGGACGAGGTCTGCCGCGCCTGTCACGACTGGGACTCCGGTGTGCAGCGCATGCCCGGGGTCGCGGTGAACCTGTCGCCGAAGCAGTTCCGCGATCCGCATCTCGTCGACAAGCTCGTCCGCGCGCAGAAGTCGCTCGGTGGGCGGGACGGATGCCGGCTGGAGCTGGAGCTGACGGAGGGCGTGCTGGTGGAAGATGTCGACCGGGCGGCGGCCATCCTCGACGTGCTGTCGGGACACGGGATCTCCCTGGTGATCGACGATTTCGGGGCGGGCTACTCGTCGCTCGGGTATCTGCGCCGCTTCCCGGTTCGCAAGCTGAAGATCGACAAGTCGTTCATCCAGGAGCTGCGGCAGGACTGCAACGATGCGGTGATCGCCAACGCGGTGATCGGACTCGGCCACAGTCTTGGCCACATCGTCATCGCAGAAGGGGTCGAGACCGCGAATCAGGCGGACCTCCTCAAGGCGCTAGGCTGCGACGGCGTCCAGGGGTACTTCTTCGGGCGCCCGATGCCGATCAGCGACGTGCGCCGCATGGCGGCTGGCGTCTCGCCACTCTTCCGCGATCCGGCAGACCGTCGCTCGGCCTGAGGGATCGCGCTTCCCGGGCATCACCGTGTCGGCACTTCTCCGCGCAGTGCCGGGGTCAGGTGGCCCTCCAGCAGTTGCAACAGTTGGGAGAACATCCGCGGGTTGCCCGCAATGATGTGTCCGCTCTCGAGGAAGTCCTGATTTCCTTGCAGGTCACCGACCAGCCCGCCGGCTTCGGTCACGAGCAGTGCGCCCGCGGCCATGTCCCAGGGCGCTAGGCCGATCTCCCAGAATCCGTCGAGCCGGCCGGCGGCCACGTTGGCCAGGTCCAGCGCGGCCGATCCGGGGCGGCGGATCCCTGCGGTCTTCTGCATCACCTCCCGCATCATCGCCATGTAGGCGTCCGCGTGGTCGAACATGCGGAAGGGGAAGCCGGTGCCGATCAGGCCGTCTATCAGTTTTTCCCGCTTCGAGACCCGCAGCCGGCGGTCATTCAGATAGGCCCCGGCGCCGCGGGAGGTCGTGAAGAGGTCGTTCTTGACGGGGTCGTACACCACCCCGTGGGTAAGGACGCCCTTGTGGGCCATGGCGATGGAGACGCAGTAGACCGGGAAGCCGTGCAGGAAATTGGTCGTGCCATCGAGAGGATCGATGATCCAGACGTGCTCGGAATCTCCCGAAGCGCCACTTTCCTCGGCTAGAATCGCGTGCTCCGGGTACGCGGTCTTGAGGACCTCGATGATGGCGTCCTCGGCAGCGCGGTCCACCTCGGAGACGAGATCGTTCAGCGTCTTGTGCCGGACCGTGAGCGCGTCGAGGTTGTCGGACGCGCGCATGATGATGGCGCCGGCGCGGCGTGCCGCCTTCACTGCCGTGTTGAGCATGGGGTGCATGGCTTTTTGCTCGAGTGTGTCGCTCGATCTCGTTCGCGAAAACCGTCGATTCTAGCCCACCAGGCCGTCCCACCCATCGCCTCCCGCACTTTGCAGCCCGAACAACTTCTCGCCCGCATCCGGGTGGTGCTCTGCCAGACCACCCACCCCGGGAACATCGGATCCACCGCCCGGGCGATGAAGACCATGGGCCTGCGTGATCTCGTGCTCGTCCGGCCGAAGCGCTTTCCCGATCCGGAAGCGGATGCGCTTTCCTCGAACGCCCTCGATGTGCTCGGCGGGGCGCGGGTGGTCGAGACGCTGGCCGAGGCACTGCAGGGGACGGTCCTGGCGGTGGCCACCGTCAGCCACGCCTACGATCTCTCCCACGCGCTCGTCACGTGTCGGGAAGCTGCGGCAGACGCTGTGGCGACTGCCCGGTCCGGCGATGTCGCGCTGGTCTTCGGGACCGAGGCGAGTGGGCTCACTGCGGAAGAGGTCAGGTTATGCAGCGTCTGCGCATGGATCCCTGGCAACCCCGACTACAACTCGCTCAACCTCGCGGCGGCCGTGCAGATCTTCGCCTACGAGACCCGACTCGCGGCGTTTGCTGAGTCTCCGGTGGCTGCGGAGGTGCCGGACCTGGCGTCCCACGAAGAAATTGAGCGCCTGCACGGGCATCTGGCGGCGGTGCTGGAGGAGATCGGTTTCCTCGACCCCGCCAATCCCAAGCGGCTGATTCCGAGGCTGCGTCGGATGGTGGCGCGGGCGCGACTCGAACAGGTGGAGGTACAGATCCTCCGGGGGCTCCTCACGACGATCCAGGAGCGGAAACTCCTGCCTCGTCCAGCGAGTGCAAATTTGTTGCAGAAGACCGGGAACCAAATCTCCGAATAGTTGATCGAAGCGGTCGGGAACTCTATACTTGACGAAAATACTCAAGATAAGCGGCGCCCCCTGTCCCGACGACTTTTCAGAGAGGCAACCATGCGACTTACGACCAAAGGGCGTTTTGCAGTGACCGCGATGATCGACCTTGCCATGCGCGACAGTGGGGGGCCGGTAACCCTGGCCGAGATCAGCCAGCGTCAGAAGATCTCGCTCTCTTACCTCGAGCAGCTGTTCGGCAAGCTACGCCGGCAGTCACTGGTGAAGAGCACGCGCGGACCGGGTGGTGGATACCGTCTTGCCCGGCCGAGCAACGAGGTGTCGGTGGCCGACATCATCCTGGCCGTCGACGAGCCGATCGATGCGACCCAGTGCGGCGGCAAGGAGAACTGCGTGGACGAGCAGAAATGCCTGACCCACGATCTCTGGACAGCGCTGAACTCGCACATCTTCGATTACCTCAGGGGCGTGAAGCTGTCCCGCCTTGTGGATGAGCAGATCGAGCGTGTGGAGCGCATGCGGTCAGGTGCGCCAGCGGTGGTCGAGATGGCCGATCGCAACCGCGGTGGCAAGAGCGAGACAGCGCCAGTGTCGGCCTGAGGTCGATGTCGCACGAAGGCGCAGCGGATGAACAACCTGAACAACCGAGCAGTCAGCAGGACGAGGTGAAACAGTGGCGATTCAACTGACGGAGACGGCGGCGAAGCAGATTCGCGATTCCATCGTCGCCAAGCGTGGGGGCGTTGGATTGCGCCTGGGCATCAAGAAAGTGGGTTGTTCAGGGTTCGCATACACGTTCGACGTGGCCCGGGAGGTGGCAGAGGGTGACCACCTCTTCGAGGCGCACGATGCGAAACTGGTGGTGGATGCGGTGGCCCTGCCAATCGTCGATGGTTCGACCCTGGATTTCGTCCGGGACGGGTTCAAGCAGATCTTCCGCGTCGAGAACCCCAACGTGAAGAACCAGTGTGGCTGTGGCGAGAGCTTCAGTGTCTGAGTCTGCCGCCCGCCCAGCCAAGCTCATGAAAAAGGAACAGTCCCGATGAGTGCCGTCCTTCAAAATCTCATCGACCAGCCCTACAAGCACGGGTTCGTGACCGACATCGAGGCGGACGTCGTCCCGAAGGGGCTCGATGAAAGCGTCATCCGTCTCATATCCCACAAGAAGAACGAACCCGACTGGCTGCTCGAGTTCCGCCTGGCCGCTTATCGGCATTGGCTCACGATGCAGGAACCCACCTGGCCCAACGTCAAGTATCCCCCGGTGGATTTCCAGGACATCAGCTACTACTCGGCGCCCAAGCCGAAGAAGATGCTGGCGTCCATGGATGAGGTGGATCCCGAACTGCTCCGGACCTTCGAGAAACTCGGGGTCCCGATGCACGAACAGGCAGCGCTGGCCGGCGTGGCGGTCGACGTCATCTTCGACAGCGTGTCGGTCGCGACCACCTACAAGAAGAAGCTGGCCGACGTGGGCGTGATCTTCTGTTCGTTCTCGGAGGCCGTGCACGAGCACCCTGAACTCGTTCGGAAGTACCTCGGCACCGTCGTCCCCACTTCCGACAACTTCTACGCGGCACTCAACTCGGCGGTCTTCACCGACGGTTCGTTCTGCTTCATTCCGAAAGGGGTGAAGTGCCCGATGGAGCTGTCGACCTACTTCCGAATCAACACCCAGGAATCCGGGCAGTTCGAGCGCACGCTCATCATTGCCGAGGAAGGTGCCTCGGTGAGTTACCTCGAGGGCTGTACGGCGCCGCGGTTCGACACCAATCAGCTGCATGCAGCGGTGGTCGAACTGGTCGCGCTCGACAACGCGTCGATCAAGTACTCCACGGTGCAGAACTGGTACGCGGGCGACGAGAACGGCGTGGGTGGCATCTACAACTTCGTCACCAAGCGCGGGCTGTGCAAGGGTGTCCACTCGAAGATCTCGTGGACGCAGGTCGAGACCGGTTCGGCCATCACCTGGAAGTACCCGTCCTGTGTGCTGCTGGGGGACCACTCGGTGGGTGAGTTCTATTCCGTCGCCCTGACCAACCACATGCAGCAGGCTGACACCGGCACGAAGATGGTCCATATCGGCAAGAACACGCGGAGCACGATCATTTCGAAGGGCATCTCCGCGGGCCGCTCGAACAACAGCTATCGCGGTCTCGTGAAGATCGGTCCGAAGGCCGAAGGCGCGCGCAACTTCTCGCAATGCGACTCGATGCTGATCGGCGAGACGTGCGGTGCCAACACGTTCCCGTACATCCAGGTGCAGAACAACACCGCGAAGGTCGAGCACGAGGCGAGCACCTCCAAGATCGGCGAGGATCAACTGTTCTACTTCGCGAGCCGCGGCATCGATGCTGAGGAAGCGGTTTCGATGATCATCAACGGTTTCGTGAAGGATGTCTTCACGCAGCTGCCCATGGAATTCGCCGTGGAGGCCGGTCGCCTCCTCGGGCTCAAGCTGGAAGGGAGTGTCGGATGAGCAACGGTGCCGGAAAGATCCTCCTCGACGTTCGCGGACTCTGCGCGTCGGTGGCGGGTGTCCCCATCCTGAAGGGGATCGACTTCACGGTGCGTGCGGGTGAAGTGCACGCGATCATGGGGCCCAACGGGTCGGGCAAGAGCACCTTCTCCAAGGTCCTCGCAGGTCATCCGTCGTACGAGGTCACGGGCGGAACGGCCGTGTTCGATGGCGTAGATCTGCTGGAATTGTCCGCCGAGGAGCGTGCGCGCTCCGGCTTCTTCCTGAGCTTCCAGTATCCCGTCGAAGTGCCTGGCGTCGCGAACGCCCAGTTCCTGCGACTCGCCTACAACACGGTGCTCGGTGGCCGCGGTCGCGATGAACTCGATCCGCTCGAATTCGACGACTTCGTGCGCGAGAAGATGAAGCTTCTCGAGATGGATCCCGCGTTCCTCGACCGCAGCGTCAACACCGGCTTCTCCGGTGGCGAGAAGAAGCGGAACGAGATCCTGCAGATGGCCCTGCTCGAGCCGAAGCTCGCCTTCCTCGACGAGACCGACTCGGGCCTCGACATCGATGCCCTTCGCATCGTGGCGCAGGGGGTGAACCACCTACGCTCCGCCGACAACGCCGTGGTGCTCGTCACTCACTATCAGCGCCTGCTCAACTACATCGTTCCCGATTTCGTCCACGTGATGGATGGTGGGCGTCTCGTGAAAACCGGTGGCCGTGAACTGGCACTGGAACTCGAGGCGCGCGGGTACGACTGGATCGGCAAGCAGGCTGCCTGAGCGAAACACAATGGATGTCACGAAGATTTCCCGGGAATTCCTCGACGCACTGCTGTCCGGTGCGGCACCCGTGCCCACTGAGGGACTGGTGGCACTTCGCAGCCACGCACTGGAGCGCGCGAACGCGCTCTCCGTTCCGACCACGCGCGACGAAGAATGGCGCTTCACCGATCTCGCGCCTCTGTACCGGTTGGCGCTCAGGAAGCCTGTCGACGAAGTCCCGATGCCGTCCGCCGATGTGATCGCGGCGTGGATCGCGCCGGAGGTCCCCACGCGCCTCGTGTTCGTCGACGGCCGTTTCTCGCCATCGCTATCCGCGGTTCCGACTGCCGGCAGCACGCCGGGACTCACGGTGACGACACTGGCCGCGGCGATGGCGTCCGGGGATGCGGCGGTGCAGGCCCATGTGGGGAAGCTCGCCAGCGTGGATGACGACCTGTTCGCCGCGGTGAACACCGCGTGGTTGCGCGACGGCGTGTTCGTCCGTGCCGGTCGCGGGGCTGCCGGTCGAACCATTCACTGCTTGTTCGTCGCCACTCAGGCCGATGTCGTCCAGCACCCGCGCATTCTCGTGGTCGCAGAGGATGGCGCGGAGGTCGCACTCGTCGAGGACTACGTGTCCCTGCAGGAAGGCGCGTACTGCGTGAACGCCGTGGTCGAGGTCGCCGTGGGTGCCAATGCCCGCGTGCGCCACGTGAAGGTGCAGCGCGACAGTGCCAAGGCCTTCCACCTCGCGACGACTTCGGTGTCTGTCCAGCGCGATGGCTTCTACAGCAACCTCGCCGTGACCTTCGGTGGCCGGATCTCGCGGAACAACATCCACATCCGCCAGGATGGCACCGGAACCGAGTTCGAGCTGGACGGCCTCGCGTTCATCGACGGGCGCAGCCTCGCGGATACGCACTCCTTCGTAGACCACGCTCATGCGCATGGTCGCAGTCGCCAGCTGCACAAGTGCGTGGTCGCAGGTGGAGCGCACGCGGTCTTCAACGGCAGGATCCTCGTCCGCGAGGGCGCCCAGAAAACCGATTCGACCCAGGAGAACCGGAGCATCCTGCTGTCGGACAAGGCGCACGTGGATACCAAGCCTCAGCTCGAGATCTTCGCCGACGACGTGAAATGCGCGCACGGCGCGACGGTCGGCCAGCTCGAGGCGGAAGAGGTCTTCTACCTGATGACCCGCGGCCTGTCCGAGGGCACCGCCCGCAATCTGCTCACCTACGGATTCGCGGCGGATGTCGTGAATCGTATTCCCATCGCATCCATCGTGAAGAGCCTCGCCGCGCGGCTGCTCGAGCACACCGGTGGACAGGAGATCGCATGAGTGCCACACCACTTCGGAAGCCGTCAGCGGACACCGCGTTCGACGTGGAGCGCATCCGCGCCGACTTCCCCATCCTTCACAACGTGAGGCCGCACGGCAAGCCCTTGTCATTCCTGGACAACGCGGCGTCCAGCCAGATGCCCCAGCAGGTGATCGACCGCATCGTCCGCTACGAAACGCACGAGCACGCGAACATTCACCGGGGTGTGCACCTCCTCTCGACCTTGGCGACCGAGGCCTACGAAGGCGCGCGACGCAGCGTGCAGCGCTTCCTCAACGCGAAGGAGGATCGCGAGATCATCTTCACGACGGGTTGCACGGAAGGTGTGAACCTCGTGATGCACGGCTACGGCCGCAAGTTCATCGGGGCGGGCGACGAGATCATCGTGACCCATCTCGAGCACCACTCGAACATCGTCCCCTGGCAGATGCTGTGTGAAGAGAAGGGCGCGAAGTTGCGGGTGGCGCCGATCGACGATCGCGGCGAGGTGATCCAGGAGGCCTACGACGCGCTGTTCAACGAGCGCACGAAGTTCGTCGCCATCTCGCACGTCTCGAATGCGCTGGGCACCATCAATCCGGTACGCCGGATGATCGACGTGGCCCACGCCCGCGGGATTCCCGTGCTCGTCGATGGCGCGCAGGCAGCGCCTCACATCGCCGTCGACGTGCAGGCGCTCGATTGCGACTTCTACGCCTTCTCGGGCCACAAGGTGTGCGGCCCTACGGGCAGCGGCGCGCTGTATGGCAAGGCGGCTCTGCTCGAGAAGATGCAGCCGTTCAAGGGCGGTGGCGACATGATCCTCTCCGTGACCTTCGAGAAGACCACATTCAATACCATCCCCCACAAGTTCGAGGCGGGCACGCCGCCGATCATGCCGATGATCGGCCTGGGCGCTGCCCTCGATTACCTGTCGGCGATCGGGATGGATCGCATCGCGGCGCACGAGCATGCTTTGCTCGAGTACGCCACCGAGCAGGTCTCGGCACTCGACGGCGTGCGCATCATCGGCACCGCCCGCGAGAAGGCTGCAGTGCTGTCGTTCTACGTGGGCGAGGTTCACCCGCACGACGTCGGAACTCTGCTCGACGAGGAAGGAGTGGCAGTTCGTACCGGCCACCACTGCGCGCAACCCGTGATGCAGCGCTTCGGCGTGCCGGCGACAGTGCGTGCCTCGTTTGCGTTCTACAACACCTTCGCGGAGGTCGATGCCCTCGTGGAGGCAATTCGCAAGGTGCAGAAGCTGTTCGGCTGAGTGGCGTGACCGCCCAATGCGGCGCGGCCCGGGCAGCCGACGATGAATTCCTTGCGCTTCGGGGCCGCACGGTTGCGGTAGCCGGTGAAACACAGAGACCAAGCGTTCCATGGACAGCAAGCAGCTCTACCAGGAAGTGATACTCGATCACAACCGCAAGCCGCGGAACTACGGTCCGCTGGAGGGCGCCACCCATGTGTCCGAGGGGCTCAACCCGCTGTGCGGGGACCACATCTGGCTCAGGCTCCGTGTGGCCGACGACCGCATCGACGCGGTGGCGTTCGAAGGGCAGTCTTGCGCGATCTGCAAGGCGTCCGCGTCGATGATGACGGCGTCCATCAAGGGCCGCAGCGTTGGTGAGGCAGAGACGCTCGTGACCGCTTTCCGCGGCATGGTCACCGGTGAGGTGGACCCGTCGACCCCCGGCAATCCGATCGGTCGCCTCGCGGTCTTCTCGGGCGTGAAGGATCTTCCGTCGCGCGTGAAGTGCGCGATCCTGCCGTGGCACACGCTGCATGCGGCGCTTGGATCGCAAACGGTCGCCACGACCGAAGGCGCGCAGGACCCCATGGGAGGCGCCCCGTCGTGACGCTTTCCTTGCCGAACCCCATTCGCGCCCATTTCGCGCACCATCCATAGGCTGTCGAATCCAGCATGCCCAAGATCGCGGAAGTCGAACCGACCCCCAATCCGAACGCCCGCAAGTTCATTCTGCGGGAGCCCCTCACATGGGGTACGGCACGCTCGTACGACAACGCTGCCGAGGCTGTCGGAGACCCTCTGGGCGAGGCCCTTTTCGCCATACCGCACGTCACCAACGTGTTCTACGTCGACCACTGGATCACGGTCACGCAGGATGGCGGGGCCGAGTGGACGCCGCTGCTGAAGCTGCTTGCGGTGCCGATCCGCGAGGCCCCTGCCGCAGAGGACCGTTCGGAGGCGTTCGGTGCGGTCAGCAGCGGGCTGTTGGACGACGAGCGTCTCTCACCCGAGCAGCGCGAGAAGCTGAAGACGATCTCCGACCTGCTCGACGAGCGCGTTCGGCCGTTTCTCCAGGGTGACGGCGGCGACCTGTTCATCGTCGGCCTCGAGGGCAACCAGCTCCAGGTCCACTATCAGGGTGCGTGCGGCAGTTGCCCGAGTTCTTTGTCGGGGACGCTCGCGGGGATCGAGAGCCTGGTACACCAGATCGATCCGTTCCTCGAAGTCGTCCCGGTCTGACCGCCCGCGATCGGAGATCGACATGTCCGACTGGATCGTCGTAGCAGAAGCGGATGCGGTGAAGCCGGGAGAGGTTCGCGTGGTGGATGCCGACGGTACGGCCATCGCGGTGTTCAACGTTGCGGGTGAGTTCTTCGCGCTGGAGGACGTCTGCACGCACGATGGCGGACAACTGACCGGAGGGTGCATCGAGGGCGGTGAGGTGGTGTGTCCACGCCACGGCGCGCGATTCTCGATCCGCAGCGGCGAGGCGCTCACGCCACCTGCGTATGAGCCCATGGCGGTGTTCCCGGTGCGTATCGAAGGTGGCCAGATCCTGGTGCGAGACGACCGCTGGGACTGAGCTTTCCTCCGCCGAGGTCAGCGGGCGCGAATCCTGACCTGGGGTTCCACCGGCTGCCGAGGGGCCCGCGGGTTCGTGGGCGCTCCGACGCCACGGCCGCCATGCACGCCGTGAGGGTGTTGAAGAAGCAAGGGAACCCGGCGACCGACAACGACCGGGACGCCCGTGATGATCGGGCCGGGTGACGCAGCAGCGTCCCGGGCACGCGCCTCGTTCTGCGCTGTGATGAGTCTCGTACGAGCATCCATCTCCTGCCGCCACGCCTCGTCGCGAATCAGGCGGTCGTCACGCATCCGCTCGTACTGGCACTGGATCGTGTAGCAGGTCGCCCCGGGAAGCGGGGCCGGGTCATTGCCGGTGACCCGGATGTCGAGCTTCTTTGCAGGCGAGGCGGCCTCGCTCGCGGGGCGTTGTCCGTAGTGCGTCACGCCCTGATCGTCGACCCATTTGTACACCTGCGCCTCCACCGGCGGCCCGAGGGCGCTGGCGACAAGAAACACCGCCGTGCAGGCAGCGCGATGGAGGGTGTTCACGAGGTGCCTACTGATCCTTGAAGGCTTCCACGGGGATCATGATCCGGACGTCGTCCGCGATCCCCGGCAGGCCCTTCAGCATTCCGAACTCCGAACGCTTGATCTGCACCGTGGCGTTGCCACCGCACAGGGCGCGTTTGTTGATCGGGTGATTGCCACAGCTGAACCCTTCGAATGCCACGCGAACGGGCTTGGTGACGCCGAGCAGTGTGAGCTCACCGTCAGCCCCGGAAACCTTCCCGCCCTCGAACGAGACCTTGGCTGCGCGGAAGGTGATCGTCGGATGCTGCTCAGTATTGAAGTAGTCCTCGCCACGCATGGCTTCGTCCCATTTCGCGATCCCCATGTCGATGGACGCCGCCTGGATCGTGACCTCGATGCTGCCGGTACCGGCTTCGCGGTCGATCGCGATCTTTCCAGTGGTCTGGTTGAAGCGACCCCGCTGCAGCGAGAAGCCCAGGTGATTCACCTCGAACACAGGGAACGTATGGCGCGCATCGATGGTGAAGCTCTCGGGTGCGGCTGCGGCGGGGAGGGCGATGACGAGACCGAGTGCGGCGCTGAGTGTGATGGCACGGAAGTGCTGGGGCATGGCGGGGTGTCTCCGGGTGAACTGAGCTTCGAGACTACTTGGCGGCTGGCGCCTGGGCAACGATGCGGAAACGGATCTGGACCTCGAACGCGACTGTCTCCGGGTCGTTCCACGGGCCGTCACCGATACCGAATTCGCTGCGGTTGATCTGGATCGCGCCTTCGAAGGTCTGCACGGCGCCTTGGGTCTTCAGCGTGAATGGAGCAGATACGGTCTTGGTCTTGCCCTTTATGGTGAGGGGGCCCGTCGCCTCGAAACGGTTGCCACCCAATGCCTTGACGGCGGTCGCCGTGAAGGTGGCCTTCGGGAACTGTGCCGCATTCAGCCAGGGTTTGCGGATCACCTCGCCATCGGCATCCGGACTCCCGGCATCGATGCTGCCGATGTCGATCTCGAGGCTGGCCTTGGCGGCTTCCGGCTTCTTCGCATCGAAGTCGAGGGCCACGGTGAACTTGCGGAACTTCCCCGGCACCGGCACGCCCATCTGCGTCGACATGAAGGAGACTTCGCTCTTGGCGACATCAACGGCAAGTGGTGCCGCGTGGAGTGCCGGCGCCGCGAGGGCGGCGGCCATGGCGAAGGTACGAAGGGCGGTAAGCTTCATCGGAATGCGGGCTCCAGAGTCAGGGGTGACGGATCCACGGGGCCATGCGCGTCAGGACGTCATCGCGATCCCGTAGATGGTGCTTCAATGCGGCAGCGACATGCAGGACGACAAGAACGACCATGAAGTAGTTCAGGCCTTCGTGCCACGTCTTCAGGATGTCGGCGAGAGCGAGGTCCTTCGCGATGAGATCCGGAATGGGCAGCACGCCGAACCAGACCGTTTTGAACCCCTTCGCAGAGCTGAAAAGCCATCCGGTGATGGGCACCGCGAGCGTCAGTCCGTAGAGCGTGGCGTGGCTGATCGTCGCCCCCCATTTCTCCCAGGACGGCATGTGGCGCGGCAGCGCTGGCGGGCGGTGCGTGAGGCGCCACAGGATGCGCAGGATCACGAAGGCGAAGATGCTGAGCCCCGCCCACTTGTGATACGAATAGAGGCGCAGCTTCGTGGGCGAAATCGCGAGGTCTGCCATGTACAGGCCCAGCGCCAGGTTCGCGAAGATCGCGAGCGCGATGAGCCAGTGCAGCAGGATCGCGACCAGGGTGTAGCGCTTCATCTTGGTTCCTTCTAAGGGGATCTGCGGGCGGCCGCGATCATGCGTGTCTTGGGGCTCGTCGCCGATGTCTCTTCGGAGTCGGTGCCGGGGTCGAATCCCGCGGCGACACGCTCCAGCAGATCATCGAGTCGATCGAGGTCGCGGGCATCGAAGCCACCCATGCGGTCACCCAGTTGCCGCGCGTGGGCTGGGAACACCTTCGAGAACAACCGTTCGCCCGTCGGAGTCAGGCTCACGAAGACGCTGCGGCGATCGTGGGCCAGGGACTCGCGCGTGAGCAGGCCTCGGGATTCCATGCGATCGAGCACGCCCGTGAGGGTGCCCTTGGTGATGAGTGTCCGCTCGCCCAGTTCGCGGCAAGTCATCCCCGGCTGATTCCCGAGCGTCGCGAGGACATCGAACTGGGGTGGCGTCAGCCCGAGCGCCCGCACCTGCGCCGCGGAGTAGGCGGCGAATGCCTGGTAGGCGGTCGTGAGACGCCGGATGGTCTTGAGGGCTCGAAGGGTCATGAAGGTGAGAATAGCAGGGAGAGAAAATAGTTCGAATTAGAACTAATGGTCAAGGGAAAAGCATCCGTGCGCCCTTCGGCATGACGTCAGGATTGCATCCGAGGCATGCCGGAAGGGGCGTGCTAGACTCGCGGCCACCCTCGGGGACGTCATGGCGGAAGACAGCGATCTCGAACGTACCGAACCAGCCTCGCAGAAGCGGCTGGACGAGGCCCGCGAGCGCGGCCAGGTGCCGCGGTCGCCCGAACTTTCCACGTTCGCCGTGTTGATGGCAGGTGGCAGCGCATTGCTGTTCCTTGGGGGGGACCTCATGGACGGGATGGAGCGCCTCATGTCATCCGGCCTCACGCTGGACCGCGCGGATGCGCAGAAGCCCGAATTGATGATCGCCCGCCTGTATCAGGCGATGTCCGATGTGCTGGTCACCTTCCTTCCATTCATCGGTCTGCTGTTCGTGGTGGCGTTGGTGGCCCCCATGCTCGTGTCGGGCTGGCTCTTCACCTTCGATGCCGTTGCGCCGAAGTACTCGCGCATCAATCTGGTGTCCGGCCTCGGACGGATCTTCTCCACCCGCGGCCTCGGTGAACTGGGCAAGGCGATCGGCAAGACGCTCGTGATAGGAACCGTGGCGGTGACGGTCATGCGCGGGGAGCTCGAACCGATCCTCGGACTCGTCTCGGAGTCGACGCGCCCGGCAATCGCCCACCTCGGCCATCTGCTCGCCGTCACCTTCCTCTTCGTGGTCGCCGCCTTGGCCCTGATCGTCGCGATCGATGTGCCGCTCCAGATCTGGAATCACCGCCGTCAGCTGCGGATGACCAAGCAGGAGGTGAAGCAGGAATACAAGGAGAGCGAAGGCGATCCGCACATCAAGGGCCGGATCCGGCAGTTGCAGCGCGAGCGCGCGCGGCGCCGGATGATGGCCGAGGTCCCGAAGGCGGATGTCGTGGTCACGAACCCGACGCACTATGCAGTGGCGTTGCGCTATCGCGAGCGGTCGATGCGCGCTCCGATGGTGGTGGCGCTCGGCTCGTCGCACGTCGCGGAGCGCATCGTGGCGCTCGCCCGCGAGAACAATGTGCCGGTGCTCCGGTCACCGCCTCTGGCACGTGCGCTGCACGCCCACGGGGATCTCGGGCAGGAGATCCCGCTGGCCCTGTACACCGCGGTCGCCGAGGTCCTGGCCTACGTGTACCAGTTGTCGCGCTATCGGCTCCAGGGCGGGGAACCGCCCGAGATGCCCGGGGCGATTCCCGTGCCTCCCGAGATGGACCCGGCGCTCGACGGCGGGGAGGACTGACCGATGGCCGAAGCTGCCGTCGTACGTGGGAAGCTCTCGATCGGCACCCTGACCGGTCCGATCCTCATCATCCTGGTACTCGGGATGATGATGCTGCCGCTCCCGACCATCCTGCTCGACCTGCTGTTCACCTTCAACATCGCGATGTCGATCATCGTGTTGCTCGCCGCGCTTTTCGCGCTGCGTCCGCTGGACTTCTCGGTGTTCCCCACCGTGCTGCTCATCACGACGCTGCTACGCCTCTCGCTGAACGTGGCATCGACGCGAGTTGTGCTTCTGGAGGGGCACACCGGCCCGGGGGCGGCGGGTCAGGTGATCGAGGCTTTCGGCGACTTCCTGGTGGGCGGCAACTACGCGGTCGGGATCGTCGTCTTCATCATTCTGGTGGTGATCAACTTCGTCGTGATCACCAAGGGTGCCGGTCGCATCGCAGAGGTGTCGGCACGTTTCACCCTCGACGCCATGCCCGGCAAGCAGATGGCCATCGATGCAGACCTGAACGCCGGTCTGATCGGCGAGGACGAAGCCCGCAATCGCCGACAGACGATCTCCCAGGAGGCCGACTTCTACGGCTCCATGGACGGTGCCAGCAAGTTCGTCCGCGGCGACGCCATTGCCGGCATCATCATTACGATCATCAATATCGTCGGCGGTCTCGCGGTCGGGATGACCCAGCACAGCCTCGACTTCGCGACGGCCGCCGAGAACTACACGCTGCTCACCATCGGCGACGGCCTGGTCGCGCAGATTCCGTCCTTGATCATCTCGACGGCGGCCGGCATCGTCGTCAGCCGCGTCACCACCGACGAGGACATGTCCCAGCAGCTGGTCTCCCAGCTCTTCTCGCAGCCGGCTGTCCTCTACATCGCTGCAGCGGTCCTCGGTTTGCTCGGGATCATCCCGGGCATGCCGACCCTGGCCTTCCTGTTGATCGCCGGCGCCCTGGGCGGTGGCGGGTATCTCGCCGCGCGGCGCTCCGCGGCGCCTCTGCCTGCCCCTCCGCCACCACCTCCGACCACCGATGCCGCGGAGGTCGGCTGGGAGGATGTCGCCGCCGTGGATACGCTCGGGCTCGAGGTCGGTTACCGGCTCATCCCGCTGGTCGACAAGGCCCAGGACGGCGACCTGCTGCGTCGCATCCGCGGCATCCGCAAGAAGATCGCGCAGGATCTCGGGTTCCTGGTGCCCGCTGTCCACATCCGCGACAGCCTCGAACTCAAGCCGAACGGCTACCGAATCACCTTGAAAGGCGTGGAGGCCGGTGCCGGCGACGTTCTGGTGGGGCAGTTCCTTGCCATCAATCCCGGACGGGCAATCGGTACTCTGAATGGCACCCCGACCAAGGACCCGGCATTCGGGCTGCCGGCGGTCTGGGTCGAGCAAGCGAACCGGGAGCAGGCCATCGCCATGGGATACACGGTGGTGGATGCCGGGACTGTGATCGCCACCCATCTCTCGAGCGTGGTGCAGGCGCATTCCTCCGAATTGCTCGGCCGGGAGGAGGTGCAGAGTCTCCTCGAGCATCTCTCGAAGGAGTCGCCCAAACTGGTCGAGGAACTGGTGCCGAAGGTCGTCCCGGTCGGTACCCTTCACAAGGTCCTGCAGAGCCTTCTCACCGAAGGCGTTCACATTCGCGACATGCGGACCATCCTCGAAACGCTGGCGGAATATATTGCCCGCACGCAGGACCCCGACGAACTCACCGCCGCGGTCAGAGTTTCACTCTCGCGTGCTATCATCCAAAGCATATCGCCGGGAGGTGGAGACCTTCAGGTGATGGCATTGGATCCCGCTCTGGAACAGGTGCTCGTACAGGCCTCCCAGGCGAAAAACGCGGAAGGTGCAGGCCTCGAACCCAACCTCGCGGAGAACCTGTTGAAGCAGGCAGCGAAGCTGGCACAGGATCAGGAAAGCGCAGGCCGTCCCGCCATTCTCATGGTCCCGGCGCCCATCCGGGCGCTCCTCTCCCGTTTCCTGCGACGCGCAGCGCCGCAACTCAAAGTGATCTCCCACGTAGAAATTCCCGACAGTCGCACCATCAAGGTGGTTGCCGTTCTCGGAGGCCGGGGGGCGTGACGTGCCCCACCGTGCCGTCGATGCACATGACTGTGTCGCTGACGCGCGAAACCGGAGTGGGTCGCCTTGGTGGTTAGGCGCTTCTTCGCCGCGAACACGCGCGAATGCCTACGGCTCGTCCGCGAGGCCCTGGGTACGGATGCGTTGATCCTGGCCAATCGGCAGGTCCCCGGTGGCGTGGAGATCATGGCCGTTTCCGAGCGCGAGGTCGCGGTGGTGACGGGAAATGCGAACGTTCTCTCCGCCCAGTCACCGCGCGACGAGGCTCTCACCTACGAGGCGGCCGTCGCGCCGACCCGATTCGCGGCGCCGACTTCCCAGCCCGCTGTCGCTCCGCAAGTCGTTCCCCCGCCATCTTCCACGCCGTCCGCCCCGCCGCCTGACCGCTCTGCCGAGCCGTTGTCATCTGCAAGTGGCGGCGCAGCTGGGGCGCCCAACTCCGACGGCGCCACCCGCGAATTGGCCGACGAGATCCGCCAGCTGCGCGGCGTGGTCGAAGGGCAGCTCTCCGGATTTGCGTGGCACCAGATGGCCGCGCGGGCGCCGATCCAGGTGGAGCTCCTGCGCGAACTCCTCACCCGCGGATTCGGTGGCACCTTCTCCCGCGATCTCGCGTCCAGGCTCGCTTCCGACGAGACGCTTCCCCGCGCCATCCGCTGGGTGAAGACGCATCTGGTCGACAGTCTTCAGTGCGTTTCTGCCGGGGATGACATCGTCTCGCGAGGCGGGGTCTACGCGCTGGTGGGTCCCACGGGCGTCGGCAAGACCACCACTGTCGCGAAGATCGCGGCGAGCTGCACGCTGCAGCACGGTCCGTCGCAGGTGGCGCTGGTGACCACAGACAGCTACCGGATCGGCGCTGTCGATCAGCTCCGCATCTACGGGCGGATCCTCGGAGTCCCGGTGTTCGTCGCCAAGGACGAGGACGATCTCGGCGTGACGCTCGCCGAGCTCAAGGGGCGTCGGCTCGTGCTGATCGACACGGTCGGCATGAACCAGCGGGATCGTCGCGTTTCCGAGCAGGTGGCAATGCTGACGGGGCATGGCAAGCCGGTGAGCCGGCTCCTGCTGCTCTCCGCCGTGGCGCAGGGCGAGGCTCTGGAGGACGTCGTCCGTTGCTATCGCGGGGATGGCCTTGCCGGGTGCATTCTCACCAAGGTCGACGAATCCGTTTCGCTGGGCGGCGCGATCGACGTGATCCTGCGTGCCGCCCTGCCTCTGCATTACGTCACCAACGGGCAGCGCGTCCCTGAAGATCTCCACCTCGCGAGCCCGCTGTATTTGGTCGATCGCGCTTTCCGCGCGGAGGCGGAGCGCGGTGGCTTCCAGCCCAGCGCCGAGGACATGCCGCTGCTTTTCGCCGCACGGTCCGGTCGTCTCGCGCAGGCGCCGGGAGCCTGACATGGCGACCATCGTTCCGGATCAGGCGGCTGGATTGCGGCGACTTTTCGCGCGGGGCATGGTGCGCTCCGTCACTTTCACGGCCGCCGACGCCGGCATCGGATGTTCCGCGCTCGTCGGAAATCTTGCCGTCGCGCTGGCCCGGGCCGGCCAGCAGGTCTGCGTGCTCGATCAGGGCATGGGGCCCCGCGGTCCCGCTGATCAGCTCGGGGTGGCGTCGTCCCGTGATCTGGCCGAGGTCATCGCCCGAAATCAGAAGCTCGGGGACGTTCTGTCCTACGGACCCGAGGGTGTCCGATTCGCCGCGGCTGGACAGGGGAGCCGCATGCTGGGGGCGCTGCCGCAGGCCGAAGAAAGCCGGCTGGTCGCTGCGTTTTCCAGTCTCGATCCCGCCGTCGATGTATTGCTGGTGGATGCGCCCCATGCGCTTGCAGATTCGACGTCTTCGTGGACCCTGGCGGCCACCGAAGTCGTGATCGTGCTTTCCCCGGGCGCCGATGGAATCACCGGCGCCTATGCACTGATGAAGCGGCTCACCCGCGATGGGGCGAAGCATCGCTTCCACGTGGTCGTCAATCGCGCACGCACGGCTGACCAGGCGCGCGCGGTTTTCCATAATCTCGAATCGACAGCGAAGCGCTATCTTTCCGTGAGCGTTGCCTGGCTGGGTTGTGTTCCAGAAGACCCAGACCTGCAGCGCGCGATGCGCCTGCGACAGTCGGTGGTGGGGGCGTATCCCCAGTCGCCATCGGCTGCCGCAGTTCGTGCCATCGCCGACACCGTCATGCATTGGCCCTACGAGGGGGAAGACTGCCTCGATGGGTTCGTGCACCGGTTGGTCCAGGCGAGCCGCACGACGCTGTCCGCGAATGCCTGAGCGAATCCGATGGTCAATGCCACATCCCTAGCCAACCGCGACGTCGATGCGATCGTCAACGAGCTTGCACCGCTCGTGAAGCGCATTGCCTATCATTTCATGGCCAAGCTGCCCGCCAGCGTGGAGGTCGACGACCTCATCCAGGCCGGACTCATCGGCCTGCTCGACGCCGCCAAGAATTTCGACGACACCCAGGGTGCGCAGTTCGAGACCTACGCCATCCAGCGGATCCGCGGGTCCATTCTCGACGAACTTCGGCAAGCCGACTGGCTGCCTCGCAACGTCCGGAAGAATCTGCGTCGCATCGAGTCTGCGGTGGCGAAGCTCGAGCAGGAGTACGGTCGAGCCCCACGGGAGAGCGAACTGGCAGCGCGTCTCGAGGTGCCGATCGAGGACTACCAGCAGATGCTCCTAGATGCGCGTGGCTATCAGTTGCTCCACTACGAGGATTTCCAGGAGAGCGAGGATGGCGACTTCTTCGACTCGTTCCTGACCGACGGCCAGCGTGGCCCGTTGGACGTACTGGAGGATCAGGGTTTCCGTCGCCATCTCGTGCAGGCGATCGGCGCGTTGCCGGAGCGCGAGAAGCTCGTCATGGGTCTTTACTACGAGCAGGAGATGAACCTGAAGGAGATCGGCGAGGTGCTCGGCGTCAGCGAGTCCCGTGTGTGCCAACTCCATGCCCAGGCCGTGGCCCGCCTGCGCGCCCGGATGAAGACCTGGACGTCCAAGTAACCGGTTCCGATCCGGCGTCACCTGGCTGTTGATGAATCCGCGCGGGGGTGCAACGCCTCCGCGATCGCATCCGTTGGGCATTCTCCGTCCGACCGAAACGCGCTTCGCGTAGGTGTTCCTCTGGTTCAAGTCCGCCTATCCCGTTGCCGTAAACGGGTCTGGCGGGTGTGCGTCGGCTTCGGGCGACCCCGGTCCGCTCCCTTCCGTACGCCTCACTTCGCCAATCCATGGACATACTCAGCCTGCTTGGCCTCCTGGTCGCGGTCGGTGCCATTCTCGGCGGCCAATGGCTCGAGGGTGGGCACACCGCTTCGCTGGTCCAGGCCACGGCCTTCGTGATCGTCATCGGCGGGACGCTCGGTGCCGTCATGATCCAGAGCCGGCTACCGGTCTTCGCCAAGGGGATTCGCATGGCCCGCTGGGTGTTGCGTCCACCGGAGTGCGACTTCCGCACGCTGATCAATCACATCGTCCACTGGAGCAACGTTGCGCGGCGCGGCGGCCTGCTGGCACTGGAGCCACAACTGCGCATCGAGAAGTCGGCCTATGAGCGCAAGGGTCTGCAACTGCTGATCGATGGCGCCGAGCCTGCCGTCCTGCGCGAGATCCTGGAGCGCGACATCCAGACCTACGAGGACGAGCAGCGCGCCGCCATCAAGATCTGGGATTCCGCAGGCGGCTATGCACCCACCATCGGGATTCTGGGTGCGGTGCTCGGGCTCATCCACGTCATGGAGAACCTGACCGATCCATCGCGGCTTGGGGCCGGGATAGCCGTGGCATTCGTCGCGACCCTGTACGGCGTGGGAAGCGCGAACCTCATCTTTCTACCCGTCGCGCAGAAGCTGAAGGGCGTCGTGGCCCGGGAGGTACGGCGGCGCGAGTTGCTGATCGATGGCCTCGTGTCCGTTGCGCACGGGGAGAATCCGAGAATCATCCAGGGCAAGCTCGAAGGCTTCCTGATGGAGGGTGACTGATGATTCATCCGCGTCTCCCGTGTGCGTTGTCACCCGACGCGGTGCGTCAGTTCGCGCCCTGCAAGGCGTACTGCTAGCCGATGGCCAGGCGGCGACGCGAGGAGGAGGGCGAGCACCACGACCGCTGGCTCGTCTCGTATGCGGACTTCGTCACGCTGCTGCTGGCGTTCTTCGTCGTGATGTACGCGATATCGTCGGTCAACGAGGGCCGCTACCGCGTCGTGTCGGAATCCCTTGTGAAGGCGTTTCAGACGAATCAGCCGGAGAAGGCTGCTGCAGGAAAGGACGTTTCGCACACGGGCATGCAGGCGCTGGCGGACAACATCAACCAGGTGCTCGAACCGATGGTGCGGGATGGACGGGTGCGGGTGACGCAGAGTTCGAGGGGCCTGGCGGTCGAGATCAACGCAAGCGTGCTCTTCGAACCCGGGCAAGCCGAGCTTCAGCCGGCCTCCGCCGAGATTCTTGCGTCAGTCGCCAAGGTCCTCGCGAAGTCGCCCAACGGCTTGGAAGTGGAGGGCCACACCGACGACAGCCCGATTGCCAGTCCCCTCTATCCTTCGAACTGGGAGCTGTCGTCCGCCCGTGCGAGCCGTGTCGTGCGGTTGTTCCGTTCCGCTGGTGTCGATCCGGGCAGGATGGCAGCTGTCGGGTACGGTGAGTATCGAAGCATCGAGACGAACGACACGCCCGAGGGACGCGCGCGGAATCGCAGGGTCACGGTCGTGATTCTTCCCCTGGAGACTCCGGCTGGTGCTTCTTCCCGGTGAGTACCTGGTTCGGAGTGGCTTGGTTGACCAAAGCGTGCGCCGCGCTCTGATCGGGGGCAGAGCGCGCAGACCTATCGATCGAATGCCGTAGTCCGGTTGGGGGTGATTCCGGAACTGCGAATCAGGCGAGGCCCAGTTCCCGGTTGCGTTCGCCGAATGCTGGCGCGCCGTCGGGGCCGTAGAGGGGCACCTGCTTCATGGCGCTGCGCAGGACGTTCAGCGCGGCGTGATTGACGCGAAGGCGTGATTCGATGAGGACGCCGTTCTTCTCGTTCACGCGTCGGGCAACGGACGCATCGTGCACCAGTCCATGCCACAGACGGGACAACTGCTCGCCGTCCTTGCCGCCATTCACGAGCAGCCACTCGGCCATCCCGATGCGGTCCGAACGGAACCCTTCCGAAGCGAGGAACTCGCTGCGTTCACGCGCGTACTCCGCCAGAACTGCCACCTGGTCGGACTTCACTTGGGCGAGCTGTACCAACTCCTCGATGTCGCCCTTGATGAGCGACGCACTTTCGGCTTCCAGGAGACCGAGGAATCGGGCAAACGCTTCCCGCTCGGCGACGAGCGTGCGTGAAAAGGCGTTACGGTTGGACATGGAGCTGATCCTGGCATTGGACGACCGGACTTTCGCCGCCGCGGCGTGCGCCTCGCGCAGGCCCCCGCGATCCGACCGGTGCATCCTGACCCGACATTTCAGTTCTTTTGATTGAGCAGGTACTCCTTCACCGAGGCGATGAGGCGATCGGCGACGACTTCAGAGTTGACGTTGAAACGCCCTTCCGAAATGGCCTGCTTGATCGCATCGACCCGTGCGGAGTCCACCACATTCACATCGGACAACTTGCTCTCGAGCGCTTGCAACTGCGACGACAGCGACGTGATGTCGACGCGATCGCCCGTACGCCCACCGGTCGAGACCTGCGGCTGCGAAGGCGTCTTTCCGCCCGCGACTTCCTGCGGACCGGAAACGCCAGGCGGCCTACCCACCGAATTGTTTATCTTCACCTTGATTCCTCGCTTCTGTCTGTGAACGGCCTTCTAGACCATCCGGATCCTGTTACGGCTCGGATCCGCGATAACTTTAGCCAGCGTTCTTGTCTATGAAAGGTGGCGGGAGTATAGCGCTCGGACTCCGTGGCCTGGAGGGTACCGGAGGCTGGCAGGCGAGGGGACGGGCGGTCATCGCACCTCCACCTCGCCTGCCGCCGAGACCTTCCCTCGGATCACCCGTCCGTTGGCCGTTCTCACCGAAATCTCCTCGCCAACCGCCCCGGCCCCCATCGCCTTGCCTTCGCCGGTCACTTGCAATCCGTCGGCCCGGTAGACGAGGCGGACCGTCTGCCCAGGCTGGACGACCCGCTCCCCGTGCAACATGTCTGCCCGCACCGCGAGGCCCGCTGCGAGCGCGACTCCCGTGACCTGTCCCAGGGCCTGGCCGCCCTCCGTGAGCACACCCGCCGGAAGCTGGGTGAGGTCAACCGACCGTACGGCGATATCGGCTTCCTGAATCCGCTGACCACGCGCCACCGGTCGCGCCGTGAACACTGCCTGGCCTTGCACCTTGACCACCACGGCCAGCGTCATCGACCACGTGTCAGGCCCCGTGCAGCGCACACCGACGCTGGTGCGTCCCCAGAGCCGGATCCCGGGCGGCAAGTACGGCTGCAGGTCGGCGCAGGCAGAGAGACGGAGCCGCTTGTCCGGTGGCTGGACTTCCACGGATACCATGCCTGGCAACTGGCGGGTTTCCTCTGTGACGAACCGATGCACGGACCTGCGCACGGCATCGAGATCCTGCGGCTGTGCGCCGGAGGCCGATCCCGAGAGGGCGAACAGCATTGCGAGAATCACCGCTCGCGATGGATTGGTCGGGCGTTCGGATTCGGGAAGTGGGTTCATTGCTACGGCATGGCCTGCGTCATTCCGCGAGGATAATTCAAGGCTGTCACCACAGCGCCGTTATTCCGGGTGCTTGATTCCACGACTTCCCTACAAGACCAATGGCCGACGCCGAGAATCCGACCGTCATCGCTCGCGAGACGCTGAAGCTGCTGGCTGCGCGACGCATGGCGCCGACACCGCGGAACTATCAGAGCATCTATCTGGAGATCGCAGGCGGTTCACCGGCCGAGACATCGTCTGCCGATCGTTTTGCCGTGGTCGTACGTCAGCTCGCCTCGAAGAACCAGGACGACCAGGCATTGCGAGGTCTCCAGGCGGCCATCGAACAGAACAACGTGGAAGCCATGGGGTCCGCTCTCCTCGGGCTCACGGGCCGCTCGGAACGCCCGGGCTTCGTCGAGGCGGCCGCCGCCTTCCGCGAAGCGGTGCGGCAGTTGGACATTCCGCACAAGGGCTGGACCGTCGCGCGAAAGCGCGACAGCCTCGATCGCGTACTGGCCGCAGCAGGGGGCGCCGAATCGCTTCTCACCACGCGGCTCACCTCGCTCGTCCGCGCCTGGCAGGAGGGCGGACAAGGCCCGGTGGCCGATGTCCCAGAGCGCGCGGACACCCGTGGCGGCACCCCGATGCGGGATCCGATGCTGGAGGAAGCCCGGGAGGTTCTTGCCACCACACTCGAGACCGGGCTCGGTCCGCGGATCGAGCGCTACTCCGATGTCCACTCGGAGCTTTTCCAGCTGGCCTGGCGGGTCCGCGAGGCAGAAGTGCCCGAGGACTGGAGTCGACTCGGCCAGCAGCTGCGCCAGTTCTGGATCAAGGTCGAGATGCGCGCGGAGCCCGACGAGGAGCTGATCGCCCACCTCATGCGACTCATCGGCCTCCTCGTCGACAACATCGACGAACTGGTGGATGACGAGCAATGGGTGCAGGGTCAGATGGCGATCGTGCGCGAACTGATCAGCAAGCCCGTGGACCTGCGCTCCGTGCGGGAAGCGGAGCGGAGCATCAAGGAAGTCATCTACAAGCAGTCGCACTTGAAGGCGGGGCTTGCCGAGGCGAAAGCCACGATGAAGAGCCTGCTGTCGATCTTCGTCGAGCGACTGGCCGAGGTCACCGGCCACACGTTGGACTATGGAAAGAAGATCGAGCGCTATTCCGCACGGATCGCCAGCACGGAGAACATCGGAAGCCTGAAGACGCTCGTCGAGGAACTGATGACCGACACGCGCGGCATGCAGGTCGACATGCTGCGATCGCGCGACGATCTCGTCAGTGCCAGAGAACAGGCCGATGTTGCACAGCGTCGCGTCCGGCAACTGGAGTCGGAACTGGCGAAGGTGAGCGAGCAGATCCGGGAGGACCACCTCACCGGGACGCTCAACCGCCGCGGCATGAACGAAGCGATGCAGCGCGAGCTGTCCCGTGCCACCCGCACGGGGCGGCCCATGTGCGTTTCGATGCTTGACCTCGACAACTTCAAGAAGCTGAACGACACCCACGGGCACTCGGCGGGCGATGCCGCGCTGGTCCACCTCGCGAAGGTGATCCGTCGGACAGTGCGCCCCACCGACGTCATCGCGCGGTATGGCGGCGAGGAATTCGTGATCATCCTGCCGGACACCGATCTCGAGACTGCAGCAGCCGTCACCGTGCGCCTGCAGAGGGAACTGACGAAGCGGTTCTTCCTTCACGAGAACGAGCGCCTGCTCGTGACCTTCAGCGCCGGCGTTGCGCAACGCCAGCCCGACGAAACCGAGGAATCCCTCATCCAGCGCGCCGACCAGGCCATGTACCAGGCCAAGGTGCAGGGCAAGAACCAGGTCGTGCGGGCGGGTTGAACCCACCGGCGCCGCGGATGCGACGCCGGTCGGCGCTTCGTGGTCCCATGGTCGCTACGGCAGGGGAGGCATCCCCTGGCGTTCGTGGCGTGTGACAACCAGATCCAGGCGACGAAGCATCTCCTCGCTGGCGAATCCGAGGTCGCGAATCATGCGGAGTCGGTCGAGGCTGGCCCGGTAGTACGACGACCATGCATTGCAGATCTCCAGCTCCTCGAGCACGCCGCCTAGGATCCAGTTGCCCAGCTCGTTGCCTGGCGGAATCTGGTCGAAGCGTTCGTTGGATGCCAGGAACGGTTCGCTCGGGTCGATGCTCTGGTCCTCCAGGATCGTCTTGCTCAAACGCATCAGCGCTTCGATTGCCACCGTGCGGATCCCCAGTTCGCGGGCCGTGCGCGCAAGGCTCGAGAGGCGCATGCCCGATGGGTCGTCGTCGCACGCCTTCCTGAACATGAACATGCTGACCGAGAGCGCCACGAACCGGTCGGCCATCAGGACTTCGGGATCCCGGCTGTAGGCATGGAACGCGAGACCGTCGTCGATGTGCTCGTTGCGCCTCGTCGCCATCGTCCGTTCCCAGTCCGCCGCGAACAGGGCCCCGTACGGCAGCCGGGTGAGTGTCTGCCGCCACGAGTACGCGTCGAGAGCGCCGGGGCGCCCGGCCACATCCTTCAGCCATTCCCGCGAGTTCTCGACGGCATCCGCCTCCACGAGAAAGCCCGCTGCGGCGAGGCGGGCCGCGCGATCCTGCTTGCACGCGAACAGGTTCAGGTGGAAGGCATCGGGATTCGCGTCCCGACCGAACGGCACGAGGACACCAAGACCCGGCACCAGTCTGTAGGAGTTGTAGCCGAGGGCGGCGAAGGCATCGACCAGGTCCATCTGCACTTCGCCGTCCCGCTGCAGCTCGTACTGCACGAGCGGCGACTGCTCGGCGAAGAACCGGCGCCCACCCTCGAGAATCGGTGCCTCCTCGCCCTCGGCATCGATCTTGAGGAAAGCGATGTCCCGCCAGCCGCGCGAGGTCAGACAGTCGTCGAGGCTCGTGACCGCCACCGTCTCGGTGCTGCCGTCTTCGGCCCCGCCGTGCGACAAGGCATTCAGCTCGGGCTGACGGTTCATCGAAAGCTGCGCCGTTCCCGGCGCCGCCGAGACCGCACATCGCTCGAGAACGACGTGGTCGAACCCGTTCGCCGCGATGCCCTCCGCGAGGAGATCCGCCGTGGCCGAGGCGGGCTCGAAGGCCCACACGCGCCCGGTGGGGCCGACGACCTTGGCCATGCTGAGCGCGTAGACGCCGCAGTTGGCGCCGATGTCGATGATGTGCTGCCCGGGTTCGAGCAGACGCCTCAGGAAGCGGATCTCGTCCTCGAACCAGTCACCCTGTTCGCGCAGGACGTAGGTGGTGATCTGGTCCATCGAGTCCTGCACGGCCACCCGGACGCCGTCCACCATCGTGAGGATCGTGCCTGCTGTCATCGTCGACGTCTCTCGTGCGTGGACCATGGCGTGTGCTCGTGGTCCGGGGTTGGGTGAGCCCATCAAAGGCCGCGCGATGATAAGTCATGCGCCGCCGATGGCATGTTGTCGGCCTACTCTGAAGGCGGTATCCCGCGGGTCTGCACCAAGCTCAGGCGACGCTGCATCTCGTCGCCCGCGAACCCGAGGTCACGGATCAGCTGAAGACGTTCCAGGCTCGGCTGGAAGTACGACGACCACGCGTTCAGCCGCTCCAGTTCTTCCAGCACCGCCGCAAGTATCCAGCGCCCCGGGTCGGCGCCAGGCGCGACGACGTCGAAGCGCTCGCCGGGCGCCAGGAACGGTTCACCGAGATCGGGAGAACCCTGCGTGAGGAGACTCCTGCTCAGCTGCATGAGCGCGTGGATCGCGATCGTCCGGTGCCCGCATTCGTGTGCGACGCGCGCGAGGCTCGACAGGCGAAGGTGGGACGGCGCCGTCGCGCACAGATTGCTGAACATCTGGAAGCTGATCCTCAACGCCACGTAGCGGTCGGGGGCTGGCGTGTGGTGATCCCGACTGTAGGCATGGAAGGCGAGTGCCGCCTCGACGTCCGGATGGCGACCATGGTGCGGACCGGCTTCCCATCCGGCTGCGAGCGCTGTGCCATAGGGGAGGGCCGCGATGGTGTGGCGCCAGGACCACGCGTCCAGCGCACCGGCCTGCCGGGCGATGTCACCGAACCATTCCTGCGATTCCGCCATCGCCTGGGTGTCGACCAGCAGGCCAGCCGCGGCAAGCCGGGCGGCGCGATCCGGCTTGCAGGCGAACAGGTTCAGCTGGAAGACGTCTTTCGGGGCGTCGCGCCGGAACGGCACCAGCATGCCGGGGCCCGGGGCGAGGCGATAGGCGGCGTAGCCGAGCGTCTCGAACGTATCGACGAGTTCGATCTGGATCTCGCCGTCCCGCTGCAGTTCGTACTGCACGAGTGGCGATTGTTCGGTGAGCAGGCGCCTGCCCCCGGCGAGCACGTTGGCCTCCTCACCTTCGGCATCGATCTTGATGAAGGCGATGTCGCGCCAGCCGCGCGAGGCCAGGCAGTCGTCGAGGCTGACGAGGGAGATGGTCTCGCCGCCCGTGGCTGCGACCGGATCGTGGCAGACCGCGTTCATCTCCGGCAGCGCGCCCGGCGCCAGCCGTCCGACGCCCGACGTGGCTGACACCGCGTGGCGTTCCACCACCACCTGCTCGAAACCGTTCGCGGCCGCCCCCTCCGCCAGGAGATCCGCCGTGGCCGAAGCGGGTTCGAAGGCCCACACGCGCCCGGTGGGGCCGACGACCTTGGCCATGCTGAGCGCGTAGACGCCGCAGTTGGCGCCGATGTCGATGATGTGTTGCCCGGGTTCGAGCAGACGCCTCAGGAAGCGGATCTCGTCCTCGAACCAGTCGCCCTGTTCGCGCAGGACGTAGGTGGTGACCTGGTCCAGCGAGTCGTGCACCGCCACCCGGACGCCGTCCACCATCGTGAGAATCGCAGAGGCGGGCATCGTATTGGTTTCCTACGGCCTTGGCCCTAGTAGAGACTGGAGGGCCGGATCTCCAGCCATCGGCGTCCCGGTGTGCGCTCCACGACGACCCGGTCCTCGCGGGGGCGGCAGAAGTAGGTCAGGAAGCAGCGTTCGCGAACTGCCGAGAGCTTCGTGGACTCGAACATCGCCACGTTCGTGCCATCGCAACGCGCCGACCGGACCATGAGCCCGGCGTCGCCCCGATCGCGCACGAACGCGCCGACCCGCTGCGCGAAGGCATAGCTGCGGCGGTCCAGCAGGCCGGGGGCTTCCGATTCGCGCCCGCGCAGATCCACGAGCGTCGCATCGCAGCGCACTGCGCACACGCGGCGTTCGCCCGCGATGCATCGATCCTCGTCGGGGAAGCTGTCCATGAGGAACCGGTGCCAGTGGTAGACCGTCTCGTGCACCGTCGTTTCGATCTCGGTCGCTCCGTACCACGCGCCGAAGCGCCGTCCGTCGCTGAAACGGGTCGCGACCCAGTGCGCAGGGTCGAAACTCCACGTGATGACGGTGCCGTAGTCGAAGGGTCGCGTCACGATGGCCGAGGGAGTCCCGGCCACGGCATCGTCCGCCGCCTCGATGGCCACAGCCCAGTCGGCTGGGTCCTGCGAGAGATCGTCGAAGAGGTCCTGAGAACGTCGGATGCCCTTGAGGTTGCGCAGCAGGTCGCCGGCCACCGCCACGGTGCGGTCGCAGAGCGCGTCGAGCGTCGGCGCGGTCACGTGCCGCGTTCGAAGTCAAGATAGCGACGCAGGGCCAGCAGCCCTTCGAAACCGCGCTCGATGGCGACATCGACGGGGCGGGTGCCGAGCAGGCGATTCGGCGTCGTCATCCAGCGGTAGGCGAGGTCGAGATCGTGCGGGAACAGGATGCGAAGCGACTTGTGGATTCCCAGCAGATGGCCCACCCGGTCGAGAAGATCGCGGCTGTCCGCCAGGGGCTCCCCGCGACGGTACCGCGCGAGCGTCGCACGATGGCTGGTCGACATCCCGAGCAGGGCGGATTGCTCCGCCGTGGAAAGGTGCCAGTGCTGAAAGAGGGTCGTCACCATCCGGGCGAGGCGCACGCGGGCATCGCGTGATCCTGCTGTTACGCGTGAATCGCGTGATCCTTCATCCGCCCGCTGCGGGATCGCGACGGTTCCGGTGGCGCGCATGGCAGTGACTCCGCGAGGATGTGCGACACAACGTAGCAGATGCTACGAGGCATTGCAAGCCATCGAAAGCCATCGCTGCGAAGGCGCGCTTCCGCAGGGCGTCACTGCTCGTTCCGTCGTGGCGATCCCACCGGTACGAGGCGAATGGTCATCGCCGTCAGTACCGCGAACGCCACGTAGGCCGTCGTGAAGACCCACTCGGGGAAGTCGTGGAAGACGATCGCGCTGAGTGCACGCGCGATGAACGACATCTCCGGCGTGCGACCGCGCAGGGCCGCCTCCCATTCCGTGAGCGGGCAGGTCATGCCGATCAGACCCTCGAAGGCCACGAACGTGATGGCGGCGAGATGCAGCGATCGGAAGCGGTAGCCGCGGATCCACGCCCAGCCCCGGAAGTGCCCGATCCAGATCAGCGCGAATCCGCCCACCACGAAGGCGACGAAGAGGGTGTGCGCCACGAGCACCAGGTCGGCGGCGAGCGCACGCATGGGCATCACGGGCGGGTCCGGTCGGCCCCGCCCGCCGCGCAGGGGACGCCTACTTCTCGATGGGCCGCGAGGGGTCGGCGCACCACTCGCTCCAGGAGCCGGGGTACAGCTTCGTGCCCTCGATGCCGGCGAGTTCCATCGCGAAGATGTTGTGGGCCGCAGAGATTCCAGAACCGCACGAGTGGACGATCTGTTCCGGACGCACGCCCGCGAGGACGGGTTCGAACGCGGCGCGCAGTTCTGCGGCCGGCTTGAAGAAGCCCATCGGGTCGAGGTTGTTGCGGAAGAAGTGGTTCACGGCGCCCGGGATGTGCCCGCCCACCGGATCGATGGTCTCGTTCTCGCCACGGAACCGGTCCGCCGCCCGGGCATCGACGATCCGGAAGCGGCCCGTGCCGATCTGCGCCAGGATCGCGGCGGCATCCACCGCAGAACTGATCGTCTTCGGCTGGAACGTCGTCGGGATGGGCTTCGGCACTTCCGTCGTCACGGGATGGCCGGTCTTCACCCAGGCGTCCCAGCCGCCATCGAGCACCGCCACCTTCTGATGCCCCGTCCAGTGCTTCAGCATCCACCAGAGCCGCGCCGCGTACATGCCACCGCCGCTGTCGTACGCGACCACCTGTGTGCGGTTCGACACGCCCATCCGGCCGAGCCACGCCACGAAGGTGTCGCGGTCGGGCAGCGGATGCCGGCCATTCGTACCGGTGAGCGGTGCCGCGAGATCGCGGTCCACGTGCGCGAACCGCGCCCCGGGGATGTGGGACTTCGCGTACGCGTCGCTGCCGATCGTCTTGTTGACGAGGTCGTGGCGGCAGTCGAACACCACTACCGAAGGATCGTCCAGGCGCTTCGCCAGCGCCGCCACCGTGATGAGCGTGCCAAGACCCGCGTCGGCTCCGGTGTCCTCTGCGAGCCATTCGAGTGCGGACGCGTCGTCCTCGAAGACGCGCACGTCGGCATCCGAGAGCAGGCGGGTGAGCCAGCCCAGCCACACCGTGAGCTGATCCCTCGCGATGACCGCCACGCGGCGGAAGTCGTGGGCGTGGGCGCGGATGAACTGGATGTCCTCCCAGGCGACGTCCAGCGTGTAGCCCAGCATGTCGCGCAGATCCATCAGCAGATCCACCGGCCCCTCGAGGCGCAGTGTCTCGAGGACCTCCGCCTCGAACTTGCGGTAGTCGGACAACGTGAACTCGCCGTAGATGCCGGCGGTGATGCGGCGGCCTTCGTGCTGGATGGTGATCATGGCGTCGGCTACGAGTAAGCGTGGAGGAAGTTCTCCTCAGCGGACATTACCAGACTCCGCCCGGCCGGCACGCAGACTGAGCACCCCGCCGGCCACGATGAGTGCGATCCCGAGCCAGCCCACGAGTGCCGGTACCTCGCTCCAGAGGACGAGGCCCAGCAGCGTTGCGAACACCACCGTCGAATACGACAGGGCGCCCACCACCAGCGTGTGTCCCGAGTGATAGGCCTTCGTCATCGTGAACTGGCCGACGGTGGCTGTTGCGCCGAGACCGAGCAGGATCCAAACGTTGCCGGCGGTGACCGGACGCACGCCCGCGACGAGCATCCAGAGCCCGGCGCAGATCGTCGACAGAAGCGTGAAGTAGAAGACCACCCGCCAGCTCGGCTCGCCCGTCGCCCCGAGTTGCTTCACGTTGAGGTACGCCACCGCCGCCAGCGCGCCGGACGCGAGGCCCAGCAGACCGTCGAACATCTGGTCCTCGCGCAGTGTGGGCTCCAGCAGGAGCACGACACCGCCGAACGAGATGACGAGCGCGCCAGCCAGCGGCCCCCGAAAATGTTCGTGCAGGAGGAGCGTCGTGAGCAGCGCGAGGAACAGCGGCGAGGTGTAGTTCAGCGTCACCGCGGTGGCGAGCGGCAGGCGGCCGATGCAATGGAAGTAGAGGCCGAGCGACACCACGCCGGCGAGACCGCGCCAGAGATGCAGGCGCCAGTGGGCCGTGGCGATCGGCCAACCCCGCATCCTCGCCAGGACCCCGAGCGTCGCGAGCCCCACGATCGAGCGATAGAACACCAGCTCGGCGCTGCTGAAGTGCGACGCGCCGATCTTCGCGAAGACGCCCATCGCCGCGAAGGCGAGTCCGGCGACGAGCATCCAGAGGGCACCCATGGATCCGAGGGCTGGGGAAGAGGGTCAGGACCCGGCGGAGGCCGGCGGCCGCGCTGCTGTTCGCTTCCCTGCCGATCTACAGCCGCGCAAGGTCCAGCGGCCGCGTCAGGTCGACGCCGGGCAGCGTTGCCTCGATCAGGGCGTCGAGCTGGGCCTCGGCACCGGGCGGAAGGCCCGCACCCGGGTGCCGCACCGTGTTGCCTTCGATGGCGCCGCGGCGGCGAAGGATCTCCTTGCGCACTGCGACGCCCGGCTGCTGTTCGAACACGATGAGTGGCAGGAATCGCGTGTAGAGACTTCGCGCCCGGGTGGTGTCGCCGGCGCGCATCGCCTCGACCATGCCCATCAGCACTTCGGGGAACGCGAACCCGGTGTTGAATCCGGCACTGCCCGCTTCGAGATCGAACAGTCCGTAGAGCGCGCCGAGGCCGGTCATGATGGTCGGGCCATCGGGGCCGAGCGCCGCGATCAGCGAACGCAGCTTCGGCGGCGTGGGCACGGCCTCTTCCTTGATACCGACGATCCCCGGGACCTCCTTCGCGATCCGCACGAGCAGCGGAACGGGCATGTGCACGGCGGTCGATGCGGGATGGTCCTGCACGACGATCGGGAGCGGGCTGTCGGTGCCGACGCGGCGGTAGTACTCGAAGAGCCGGTCGTCGTTGGGGACCGGCTCGGCCGACGCCGCGATCATCACGCCGCGCGCGCCGAGGTCCGCGGCCATCCGCACGAGATCGAGGGTGGCGCGCGTGCCCGGATGGCTCGCGCCGACGATCACGGGCGTCGACCCGGCAGCGGCGACGGCCGTGCGGATCGCGAGTTCGCGATCGCGGTCGGACAGCCGGTTGGATTCGCCGAGGACACCCAGCACCGTCACACCGTCGACGCCCAGGCCAGCCATGAAGCGCACGAGGCGGTCGAGCGATGTGGTGTCGACGGACTCGTCGGCGTGGAAGGGCGTGGCCAGGATGGGCACGACGCCGGAGAAGCGGAGGTTGTCGGTCATGGTGCGCCGGATTCTGTTCGACCGGCGACCGCCTGTAAACGTCGCGCGTGGATACAATCGGCCGCTTCCGTCACGACGCAGGGGGAGATGCCATGGATATGCCGGTCAACAGGTTCAAGCAGGGGCTCGCCGCCGGGAAGCAGCAGGCCGGGTGCTGGATGAGTCTCGGGAGCCCCGTGGCCGCGGAGATCTGCGCCGGTGCCGGGTTCGACTGGGTGCTGATCGACATGGAGCACGCGCCGAACGAGATCCCCAACGTCCATGCGCAACTCCAGGCCGTGGCACCGTATCCGGTGTCGCCCGTCGTGCGCCCTCCGTGGAACGACACCGTGTTGATGAAGCGGCTGCTCGACCTCGGCGTGCAGTCGTTCATCATCCCCTACGTTGAGACCGCCGAAGAAGCCCGGGCCGCCGTGGCCGCCACCCGCTACGCACCCCACGGCGTGCGCGGCGTGTCGACGAACTCGCGCGCGAACCGCTATGGCCGCGTCACCGACTACTTCCAGCGGGTGCACGACGAGATGTGCGTCGTCGTGCAGCTCGAATCGAGCAAGGGGTTCGACAATCTCGACGAGATCGCTGCCGTCGAGGGCGTCGACGGCGTGTTCGTCGGACCGCAGGACTTCGCGGCGGGATTCGGCCATCTGAACAATCCCGCCCATCCGGACGTCCGCGCGAAGATCACCACGGCGCTGCAGCGCATCCGTGCGAAGGGCAAGGGCGCGGGGATCCTGTCGTTCAACGAAGCCGATGCGAAGGGCTGGATCGCCCAGGGCGCGAACTTCGTCGCCGTGACGTCCGACCAGTTCCTGCTCGTGAAGAACACGTCGGCGGTGGTCGAGGCCTTCCGGACGTGATCCCCCGCGCGGGTGTCGGTCAGAATCGGATGCCGATGCCTGCGCGCAGCACCCACGGGCTCGAGTACGGCGCCGGTGCCGAGTAGCCGCCGTAGCTGAAGTTGTAGAGCAGCATCAGGTGGGCGGAGGCATTGGCCCCCAGCGGCTGCGAGACCCCGCCCCCGGCGAGCAGCCCGGTGGCGTTCTTGCGGTAGGTCGACAGGTTGCTGCGATAGACCTCGTAGTTCAGGTACTCCACCTCGGCCTGCGCGAAGAACGGCCCGGGCAGGTGATACCGGCCGAACACGCTGCCGCCGGCATCCTGGGTGTTCAGGTCGCGCCCGAAGCGGGTGTCGTTGCGCAGCCGGTAGAAGAGACTCGCGCCGACCTCCACCTCTTCCGTCACACGGTACGACAGGTAGGGCGCCACCATCAGGAACGAGACGTCGCCCGCGCCGGCGCTGATGCCGCCGCCGAACGAGTAGCGTCCCGACCCGCCTCCGAGGGCGAGTTGCGCGGCGGCGGGCGTGGCGCCCATGCCGCCGATGGCTGCGAGCACGGCGTACGAAAGGAAGCGACGGAGACGGGGCTGTCGGTGGGTCACGGGAGGTATCCTCGATGGATGTCGTCGGCCATCAATGATGCCGGAATCGAGCAGGCGTCATCGCCAGACCCAATCGGAGGACAGCATGCCCCGCACACGTTTCGACAACCTCGCCGATCTCGAGCCGAAGGCCGGCACCGAGATCGCCGTCAGCGACTGGCTGGAGATCACGCAGGCCCGCGTCGACCGCTTCGCCGAGGCGACCGACGATCACCAGTGGATCCATGTCGATCCGGAGCGCGCGAAGCGCGACTCGCCCTACGGAGGCACGATCGCCCACGGCTATCTCACGCTCTCTCTCATCGCGGGGTTCATGGCGAACACCGTCGAGATCGGCGGGACGCGCATGGGCGTCAACTACGGGACGAACCGCGTTCGATTCACCGATCCCGTGCCGGTCGGCAGCCGGATCCGCGCGCGCATCGGGCTCGTGAAGTACGAGGCGATTCCGGGTGGCGCCCAGCTCACGTGGAACGTGACGATCGAACGCGAGGGATCCACCAAGCCGGCGATGGTCGCCGAGACGGTATCGCGGCGATACGTGTAGGCGTGCCGTCCGGTCAGGCCGCCAGCCGCTCCGCGCCGAACGCGTAGTCGTCCATCCCGATCACGCCGAACGTCACGCCCGCGTGGAGGCGTTCGTGGCGCTCTGCGCCCGCAGCCGCTCCCAGGGCCACGTGGAACGGCAGGATGTGGTCCTCGGTCGGGTGCGCGCGGGAGGCCGAGGGTGCCAGTTCCCGATACCGTACGAGCGACGCATCGTCGCGGGCCGCCACGCGCGCGGCGAACCAGTCCTGGAAGTCCGTCACGTACGACAGCGACGTGGCGTCCTCGAGCAGCATGCGGAACTCGCCGAGGTTGTGCGTGATGCTGCCCGACCCGACGATCAGCACGCCTTCGTCCGCGAGCGGTGCGAGCGCTTTGCCGATCCGGAGATGATGCGCCGCGCCGAGGTGCGGCTGGATCGACAACTGCGCGACCGGGATGTCCGCCTGCGGATACATGTGTCGCAACGGCACCCAGGCGCCGTGGTCCAGGCCCTGGGAGGCATCGATGTCGATATCGTGCCCCGCACCCGCCAGCAGCTCCGCCACGCGTTTCGCGAGCCCGGGTGCACCAGGCGCCGGATAGCGGATGTCGTACAGCGGCTTCGGGAATCCGAAGAAGTCGTGGATGGTCTTCGGCGAGGCGGCGCCGGAGACGGCAGGTCGCGCGGTTTCCCAGTGGGCCGACACCGCGAGGATCGCCTTCGGCCTGGGGATGCGCGCGACAGCCGCGGTGAGCGCGTCGCCGGCGCGACCGGGGTCGATGGCGAAGGTGGGCGCGCCGTGGGAGAGAAAGAGCGTGGGCAGGGACGCCATGGGGACTCCGCTGGATGCTGGGGTTCGACTGCATGAGCAGCAGTTGCGGACCGATTCCACCACACGCAAGGGGCCCGCGGCGTCGCGTGTCTGCACGGCGAATGTGCATGGCTGCGAACGGGCGTCCCATCATGCTGGCCCATCGACCATAATCGGCGCCCCGATTCAGGCAGGAGACCCAAGCGTGGCACGAGCGGATTTCCGGTTCGCGCATCCGATGCGGGTGCGCTGGGCCGAGGTGGACCGGCAGGGCATCGTCTTCAACGCCCACTACCTCATGTACTTCGACGTGGGGATCACCGAGTACTGGCGGGCATCGGGCTTCCCGTATCCCCAGGGGCTGGTGGACCACGGCAGCGATCTCTACGTCGTCAAGGCGACGGTCGAGTACCACCGGTCGGCCGAGTACGACGACGAGATGGAGGTCTGTGTGCGGGTCGCGCGCATCGGCCGCTCGAGCATGGTCTTCGCGATCGAGATCCATCGCGGTCCGGACCATCTGGTGAGCGGCGAGGTCGTCTACGTCAACGCCGACCCCGCGACGCGCAAGTCCACATCCGTGCCGGTGTCGCTCCGGGAGGCCATCGCCCGGTTCGAGGGGCGCGATCCGTCCGTCTGACGTTCGCGTCCGACCGCGCCGGCTTTGTGGAATCGCGCGGCGCGGTGGCATACTCGATGACCGTTTTTCGTCCCGCGCCGTGGCACGCCCGTGCCCGACCGGGGCGCCGGCTTCCGCAGTCCCGTCTTCAACACCGAGGTGACGCCGTTCACCGCTGGAGGAGTCTTCATGGATTTCGATTTCACGCCCAAGGTCAAGGAACTGCAGTCCCGTGTGAGTGCCTTCATGGAGGCACACGTGCTGCCGAACGAGGCCACCTTCATCGCGGAGGTCGACGAGAACCGTCGCAATGGCAACGCCTGGATCCCCACGAAGATCATCGAGACTCTGAAGGAGAAGGCGAAGGCCGAAGGCCTCTGGAACCTGTGGCGGCCGAAGGCCCATGGCGGCACGCTGACCAACCTCGAGTACGCGCCGCTCTGCGAGATCATGGGCCGCGTCACGTGGGGCCCCGAAGTGTTCAACTGCTCCGCGCCCGACACCGGCAACATGGAAGTGCTGCTGCGCTACGGCAGCCCGGAACATCAGAAGAAGTGGCTGGAGCCCCTCCTCGCCGGAGAGTTCCGGTCCGCGTTCCTGATGACCGAACCCGAGGTGGCTTCTTCCGACGCCACCAACATCCAGTGCCGCATCGAGCGCGTGGGTGACGAGTACGTCATCAACGGTCGCAAGTGGTGGTCGTCGGGCGTCGGCGATCCCCGCTGCAAGATCTTCATCCTGATGGGCAAGTCCGACCCGGACAACGCCGACCCGTACAAGCGCCAGTCGATGATCCTCGTGCCGGCCGACGCGCCCGGCGTGAAGGTCCTCCGCCATCTGTCCGTGTTCGGCTACGACGACGCGCCCCACGGCCACATGGAAGTCCTGCTCGAGAACGTCCGCGTCCCGGCCTCCAACATGCTGCTCGGCGAAGGCCGCGGTTTCGAGATCGCCCAGGGCCGCCTCGGACCCGGCCGTATCCACCACTGCATGCGGATCATCGGCCAGGCGGAGCGCGCCCTCGAACTCATGTGCAAGCGCCTCCAGTCGCGCGTCGCGTTCGGCAAGCCCGTGTCGGAGCAGTCCGTGTGGCACGAGCGCATCGCGGAGTCGCGCTGCATGATCGAACAGGCCCGCCTGCTCACGCTGAAGGCCGCCTACAAGATGGACACCGTGGGCAACAAGGAAGCGCGCGCCGAGATCGCCATGATCAAGATCGTCGCGCCGAACATGGCCCAGCAGGTGATCGACTGGGCCATCCAGGCCCACGGCGGTGGCGGCATCTCCGACGCCTTCCCGCTCGCCTGGATGTACGCGTGGAACCGCACGCTGCGCCTGGCGGACGGTCCGGACGAGGTGCATCGCAACCAGCTCGCGAAGTTCGAGCTGCGCAGCCACCAGCACCGCTGATCGCTGTCGTGTGATCGCAGTCGCGGCGGGGCGTCTTCGGGCGTCCCGTCGTTCGTTGTTCCCCCATCCCCGAGGAGTGCCTCCATGCTGCAGCTGTGCGGGTTCCCTGCGAGCAACTATCACAACAAGGTGAAGGTCGCGCTCATCGAGAAGGGCATCCCCTTCGAAGAGGTGATCGTCTACCCGTCGAAGGACGAGACGGTGCTGCGCGACTCCCCGATGGGCAAGCTCCCCTTCCTCCGCACGGCGCAGGGCGCGGTCGCGGAGTCGCAGGTGATCCTCGACTACCTCGAGGACGCCTATCCCGCGCAGCCCCTGTATCCCGCCGAGCCGTTCGCGCGCGCCCGCGTCCGCGAGCTGATCACGATCCTCGAACTCCATCTGGAACTCGTCGTCCGGCGTCTGTACGGCGAAGCCTTCTTCGGTGGCAAGGCGTCGGACAACGCGAAAACCGAAGTGGAGAAGGCCCTCGTGAAGGGGCTCACGGCGCTTGCCCGTCGCACCGATTTCTCGGCGTTCGCCGCCGGGGAGGCGTTCGGCGCGGCCGACTGCGTGGCTTCGATGCACCTGCCCGTGCTCGCGATGGCCACGAAGATCACGCTCGGCCGCGATCTTCTCGCCGAGCAGTTCCCCGCCGCCAAGGCCTATACGAAGCGGATCGCCGACCGACCCTCGGTGAAGCAAGTGAACGATGACCGCAAGGCCGGTGTCGAGGCGTTCAACGCGTACGTGGCGAGCAAGGCGAAAGCCTGAGCCACGGCTGACCTCCCGGACGCATCTCCATGCCCATCGACTTCCGCCCCTCCTGGATGAACGAGGAACTCGCGATGTTCCGCGAGACCGCTGCACGCTTCGTCGAGACCGAGATGCTTCCCGACGACGAAGCCGCGCGGAAGCGGGGTCACGTGGGCCACGAACTCTGGCGCCGGGCGGGCGAGATCGGCCTCTTGTGTTCCGACATCCCCGAAGCCTGGGGTGGCGGCGGTGGCGACTTCCGACACGAAGCCGTGTTCTGCGAGGAGATGGCGCGCCGCGGACTCACTGGAATGAGCGCGTCGGTCCACAGCATCGTCGCCCACTACTTCCTGAACCACGGCACCGAAGATCAGAAGCAGCGCTTCCTGCCGCGCATGGCCCGCGGGGAGCTCGTGGGCGCGATCGCGATGACCGAGCCCGGTGCGGGATCCGACCTGCAGGGCATCCGCACGCGGGCCGAGCGGCGCGGCGACAGCTACCTCATCAACGGATCCAAGACCTTCATCACCAACGGCTTTCTCGCGGGCGTGGTGCTCGTCGTGGCGAAGACCGATCCGGCGGCCGGTGCGCGCGGCACGTCGATCCTCGTGGTCGAGACGCAGGACTGCGCCGGATACCGCGTCGGCCGCGTGCTCGACAAGATTGGCCTGAAGGCGCAGGACACCTCTGAACTCTTCTTCGACGACGTGACGGTGCCGGCGGCGAATCTGCTCGGCGGCCGGGAAGGGCAGGGCTTCTACCAGCTGATGGCGGATCTGCCCTACGAGCGCACGTTCATCGGCGTCGGCGCGGTCGCCGCGATGGAGGGCGCCTACGAGGCGACGCTCGCGTACGTGCGAGAACGGACGGCGTTCGGCAAGCCCGTCGCGGAATTCCAGAACACGAAGTTCAAGCTGGCCGAGATCGCCACGACGACGAAGGTCGCGCGCACGTTCGTCGATCACTGCGTCGAGCGCCTCGTGGCCGGCACGCTCGACACTGCCACCGCGTCGATGGTGAAACTCTGGACCAGCGACCAGCAGGGTCAGGTCATCGACGAATGCCTGCAGCTCTTCGGCGGGTACGGCTACATGAACGAATACATGATTGCCCGCATGTATGCCGACGCGCGCATCCAGCGCATCTACGGGGGTACGAACGAGATCATGAAGGAAGTGATCTCGCGGGCGTTGTAGGTCGGTCGTCGCGAAGGTCCTTCGTGGGTCGAGCTACGCTCGACGCGGCGTGGGCTTGGGAACCGCGACGAATCCAGGAACGC
>LNFM01000133.1_pt1 | contig 180528 bp, 165 predicted proteins | sample 596031 | NCBI WGS metagenome assembly LNFM01 (sample SAMN04254537, study PRJNA301005) | activated carbon metagenome | isolation source: dual media filters at the Ann Arbor, Michigan drinking water treatment plant | place: USA: Ann Arbor | reverse complement strand
GGGTATACGTCGTTCGAAAATTACCGACTGAGACTGCTAAATGCTTGTTGTTAATGGCTTTTAGGCGCACGCCCACCATGAACTGAGAAGAACCATACTTCCGTCGTCACTCGATTTGATTGCCAGGACCTGCACTGACTTAATAAAAGATCCCAACTAATATTCAGATTTGGTACGTCAGATATCTGATATCGGATATCTTGATATCGGATATCAGAATTTTGGGGAATTGGCGGAGAGGGAGAGATTCGAACTCTCGTTACGGGATTAGCGTAAACACGATTTCGAGTCGTGCGCCTTCAGCCACTCGGCCACCTCTCCGCAGAAGAGAATGCTAAAGGAAGCGAATCGTTAGCACGCCCTCAGTCCCAGCGTAAAGCCTCAAACCCGCCCGGAATGGCTTTTTGGGCACAACGAACTGCTCAGGAGATGAGCAGTCTCTATCGAATCCTGAGATCGCTAGTTGACGCGAACAAAGTCGATGATTTGAGAGTCACCCTTCGGACAAATTCCATTTTCCAAAACCCCTGGGCTCGTGGTTACAGAAAGCGTATTACCGGCAATCACATAACCGGCGTCGAACGATTCTACTTCCAAAGAGTAAGCCCCGGATGGGCACGAAACCACCATCGTAGCATTGGGCGATTTCGAAGAAATTTTAGTTGCGGAGATTTCAACCGGTACCGGTCCAATGACGAACGTGCACCCCGAATTCGCCGGGCCCGTCATCGTCATGTCGACAGAAGTGAATGTCACTGTTCCGACAGGCTCCTGAATCGTCGGATTGGGGATTGCACCAGATAAGCAAGACCGACGGCTGTAATCCCAAGAACCAACAAGATTCGATGCGTGTCCAACAGATGAAGCTAGAAACAAACCCATAATGAATGCGAATTTCAAAATGTCCCCCTCGTGTGCCGTTATTTAATCAACGTTCCCGTACACCGCGCCTCCCAATAGGACAATCACAATCCCCGTCGCCGCATGGCGAAGACGCCCCGTTTACAAACTCGGTGAAGCCCTGTGAAATTGAAGGTAACCTATGAGTCACCCAAGGGGAGTTCACATGAAGTATCTATTATCATTACTTATTTTAGTGTTCGTATCTGTCGGGCAGACGTCGACAAAGTGCGAAGCGCCGGCCGTGAGCAAGGCGTTCGCGGACGCTCGGGCCGAGGTGGAAAAACGAATGGCTGTTTTCTCAGGGAAAAAGTCGATCGCTGAAAAAGCGGACGCCCTGCTGTCAAAGTTGATCGCGGCGAAAAGCCCCGTGATTAGATCGTGGATGACCACGCGAGGTCTGGACGACAAGCCCGAGGACGAGATCGTCAAAGAGTGGCGGCTGTACTTTGCGAAGAACTTCGCGCTGTCGAACTACCCGAACGACGATAAAGCCATCAATTCAGAGGTTGAAAGCCTTGTCGACGGAATCACTCTGCTTTACGCGACACCTGAGTTTAGAAAGCGAACTGAAGGGCTCTTTACCCGAAGTAAAGAGGCGGCCGTAGCTACAATCAAGAGCTTCAAACTTCCGGCCGAAAAATCAATTCTCGAACGCATCGGAGGGATAAAACTTTACTGGCCACAAGATTTGAAAACCGCCCGTGCTGGAACCGTTCCGCTGGAAATCATCGATTGGGGGATCGCCTATGACCCCGTGGCCAATCAAATCAACATGGGTCTCAATTCTCTTTCGTACGCCAATGACGAATCGTATTTGGCTGTCTTCGCTCACGAGATTGGACACTCCTTTGATTCTTGCCGCTGGGGTGCGTTTTTTACCGACGCTTGGCCGTTTGAAAAAATCGGACAATGTCTTCGTTCCAGTGCCAGCGTTGGAGCTAAAAAGCGCGATGATTCGCGGATGGGCGCAATGACGAAGAGTGGTCAAATCTCTAAAGAGCTTTCCGTTTCCATGTGGAAGAATCCGACGTGCAACAAGTCGCAGTACCCGCCGATTGGCGTTCAAGCCGACCAATTGCCCGAGTCCTTCGCGGATTGGTTTGCCGCCGAAGTCGTCGACCGCCTGGAGGGCATCGACCGATCCAAGGTTCGAACCGATCTTTGTGAAACCAAGACGCTCATTGCGGGAAGCTCGTATCCGACGAATGAAATGCGACTCAAGCGGATTTATAACGCTTCGATGGCCTCGAAGTGTAAGATTTGAGAGCCGATGGATTTTAGATTCTCATCCGGAACACAATCTACTAGCTTCCACTCATGACCTCGAGACGAACGAAGAGCCCCGACGACTACCCGGAAGTTATTGCGAAGTTTTTGGCCGACCACAATAAGGTGATCGACGGCCTCGCCTTCAGTAAAAAGGAACGCGGTCCTGACCTAAGAAAACCCATTCGCGATGGGCGAACGCACGCAGCGCCTGAACTTAAAAAGATCGAAGCGAAAATCGGAAAAGAACTTCCGAAACCTCTGTTCAATTTTTTGCGCGAAGTCGGAAGCTTTACTCTTTATGACTTTGAGATTTTTCCGATCGGAAACCTCGCCAAAGAAATCAAAGATTTCAAGAGCTGGATCAAAGAGGATCCACTGACCGTTCAATCAAAGACAGCCGCCGAACCAGAAACCATCGTGAGTGATGATCTCATTCCGTTCGCAGGATACGATCTTGATAAATTTTTGATTCATTTTGAAACCGGCAAAGTTTATTTCTGGGATCACGAATCGTGGGCGAGTCTGCAGCTGATTGGGACCTTTGATCAGTGGCTCTCACGATTCTTGACTGAGCGTCTTCAGGGCGTGAAGTCCTTCTATAAGAAATAGCGCCTGCGACTGGCGCCGTCGATGCGGCGCCAACGCCACAGCCGCGGCCTTAGGCTTCGATTCGCTTTGAAAGATCCTTTAGCGAAATGCCTTCAAGGTATTTTTTCGAGTTCTTCTCGACACCTTCGATGATTTCGCCCATGAGCGCGCCCATCGAGCAACTCACGGGACACGCTTTTAAAGATTTCCGCTCGGGTGAAGAAATCAGATTTTTTTCAGTCACCGCTTCATAGATACAGCGAAGAGAAATTTCCCCGGGACATTTTCCCAATTGAATTCCGCCGCTTTTACCTTTGTAGGATTTCACGAGACCGGCGTCGACAAGCCGGGAGACGACCCGCCGGATGACCGTCGCGTTGGTGCGAAGACTTTTTGCCAGAAGTTCTGATGTATAAAGATTTCCGTTCTCGCATTTTTCAAACGCAAGCACTGTCATAATATGAACTGCTGTTGAAAACCGCTGGTCAATCATTTGCCACCAATATGTACAGAGTAACTCATAAACTATCGAAACGCCACTGTCTCATGTTCGGGGCGAGACACGAAATGCCCACTAAATACGGTGACTTAGCGGTTGACGGCTTTAAATGTGGTTTTGATTGTTGCAATAAAAACGAAGGGACCTATAATGTAACAATACTGGTCACATAAAGGAGACCCCATGAGCTCACGCGCCGCCGTCCCAAATGAACAGATCGAATCCGCTCTCCAGTGGAGATATGCGACCAAAAAATACGACGCGACTCGCAAGATCTCGCCGACCGATTGGAACACGCTCAAGCAGTCCTTGGTGCATGCCCCGTCTTCTTATGGCCTTCAGCCGCTCCGATACCTCGTGATCGAAACTCCCGATTTGCGCGCCAAACTTCGCGAAGTGTCTTGGGGACAGACAATCATCACCGACGCTTCGAAGCTGGTCGTTATTCTCTCGAAAGAGAAAGTGAACGAAACTGACGTGGAACACTACATCGAGCGCATTGCGACCGTGCGCAAAATTCCCAAGGAAAGCCTGGCCGGCTACCGCGATATGATGGTTCAAAACGTCGCAAAAGGAATGACACCCGAGATATCTGCGGACTGGACACGTCGCCAGGCCTACATTGCGCTTGGATTCCTCATTGAAACCGCAGCTCTCTTAAAAATCGATGCAACGCCCATCGAAGGCTTTGACCCCGCCGCCTACAACAAGCTTCTCGGACTTGAAGGCTCGGGCTGGCGCACGGCGGTTATCGCGACTCTCGGCTACCGCCATGCCGACGACGCGACTCAAAGCTACAAGAAGGTACGGTTCGAACATTCGGAATTGATCGAAACGCGCTAGGCTCATGAAGCTCTTCGACTAGGGACATTGCCCGAGATCATTCCGATAGGACATCATTTGACGGCAGCCTACACTTACGGCGTAGGCTGTTCGAATGCCTGATATGTCGATGCTCGAAGTTTGGGAGCTTGCAAGTTATGTTGTCACGGTGATCGGTCTTCCGTTCGCTCTGGTGGCCTACCTTCTTGATCAAAAAAAAGAGCGCCAGAACGAAGACGACGAGATCTATCAAAAGCTTTCCGACGAGTACGCGGAATTTTCGAAACTTCTTTTAGAAAACGCGGATCTTCGATTGATGTCGAAGTACGTTCCTGACGAAAAGCTCGAGCCTGAACAGGTGGAACGAAAACGTGTCATGTTCGACATCCTCGTCTCTCTTTTCGAACGAGCATTCATCTTGGTCTACGAAGAAAAGATGAGTCCCCACTCGAAGCGTCACTGGTCGAGCTGGGAGGACTACATTCGGTTTTGGCTTCGAAGACCGGATTTTTGTATCGCGCTTGAAGAGCTTCTCGATGGAGAGGATCCGGATTTTCAGCGCTACATGAAAGAAATCTCGAAAACGACCCTAAGCCGCATCGAGCCCTTCCGGCCGCTTTGATCTGAACATCAAAAGAACAAGTCCGACCAAGACGAGTGCTGTTGCTGAAAGAAAAGTCGGTGTCAGCGGCTCGTTTGCCAGAAACCAGCCCAACCAAACGGCAATAATCGGATTTACCAAAGCGTACGTACTGACCAGGTGCGGTTCGACATTTCGGCTGAGCCACGAGTACGCCGTAAATCCAATCAGCGATCCGAAGACAATCAGGTAGAAAAGCGCCAACCAGGACTTTGTCGACACTTGGGACCAATCAAAACTGAGCGGCGCTTCGAACCCAAAGCTAAACACGAGCGCGATCACTGCACCACTCATCATCTGCGCGCTTAAAAATTTAAATCCACTGACGACGTTCAGCGCCTTCCTCTGCACAAGCGTTCCGGTGGCCCACAACAAACTTGAAACGCAAAGAACCAGCGGCGCATAGGCACCGAAGAGTCCCGTTGTCTTCGAGCTCGTATCACCCACCGCGATCAGGCCAATTCCGAACAAACCAACCAATGCGCCGATTATTTTTCGCAACTGCGGTCGTCCGGTTTGAAACGCCGCCCAGCCGATCAACATAATCCAAATCGGCATAGCGCCGATCACCACCGCGGCGATCCCTGACGGAACCCACTTTTCAATAACGCAGACAACGCCGTTCGCAGTGACCAGAAGAACGCCACTGAAAGCAGATATTTTGAATTGATCTTTTGTCAGTGGAGATTCTTTTTTGAAAAGCGCGATGGCACCCATAACAAGGCTCGCTGCAATAAATCTGAGAGCCGTCATCGACCAGGGCGGGATCGATTCGATGGCAAAGAGAATGACGAGATAGGTTGAGCCCCAAACAATATAAACGGATAAAAATGCGGCAAGAAGTTTGATCCGAAACGAACGATCGGTGGGCATGGATGCAAGTTAGCTTAAACGTTGAAGGCCGTCGACGGTTGAATCCAAAGACTAGCGATAAAGGTCTGGCGTCTTAATCTGGCGAAATTTTCAGCCCCGTGTCTCGGGTTGAGACTGTCCAGTGGATCAATGTGGCACGAACGCGCCTTCCGCATACAGTTTCCGCGGCTTTAGTCCGTTAAATAAAAAGTGATATGACACAACCAACGCCACTTTCCCTACAAATTCCACGCACTCTTTTCATTCTTACGTTGGCGCTTGCTGCCATCGCGCAAACATCGTGCACAAGGAAAGCCGAGAACTCGGGCTCGTCCGTGATTTCGTTAAATGTCCCCGATGTCTCGGGTGCCGGAAAAAGTTCTGGGTCAGGGCAGAAGGTCGGTGCGTTTGCGGCGCTACCGGCAAACCGTCGTGCCTGTTTTGGAGTTAATATTATGGCCGACGATATCCCAAGTCTTGCGGGCTCGTCGTGCAGCCCAAAAACTGGAATTGTTGCGGGATTCGTAGAGTCCGGTGGGACGATACAAGTCGAAGTCCCACGCGGAGAAAACCGAACGTTCGAACTTTTTCTCTACCTCATGGCCGATGGCGAAACCACGGCCTGCCCTCCGATGGGTAAAGTCTTTGCTGCGGCCGACTTATCTAAAATCTACAGTTTGGGAAAGACAGCCAACGTCGCCATTCGAAACGCTGTCGAAGACGTCACGATCACTGCCGACTTTCCAGGTGTCTCGCAGACGATTGCTACGACAAATTCGATGCCGCCGTCCTGCGGTGCCGTGGCTCTTCCAACAACACCACCTCGTCAAAGGATCTCATCAGCCTCGGGAATCGCCACCGGTGGCGGCATGAAACTTACGGGCCGTGTTGGCGATGTTAAAGGGACGACTCTCACGGGCGGCGGAGTTCGCCTGAAGTCACAATGAAAAAAAAGAGGTACGTATGCTGACAAATTCTGGGCTTTTGCTGGCCGTGATTTCTTCGGTCTATTTATTCTCTCCATCAGCTTCTGCTCTCGGGCTCGCTCAGAATTTTAGTTTCGATGGCGTTCTTGTCAATGATTCTACCGGCGTTCCGCTGACGGGACCTGTGGCACTTCGCTTTCAAATCTACGATCCAACAGGAGTGTGCTTACTCTTTGAAGAAGACCACTCAAGCGTTGCGCTTCAGGCCGATGGTTCATTCAATGTCAAAGTCGGTTCCGGAACTCGCGCATCGTCCATTGTGGACGGCGGTCTTGCGATGAAACAGATCTTTCAGAACTTACAAACGGTTCGCGCTTCAGCCTCATCGACTTGTACACCCGGATTCACTCCTGCCGCTGGCGACGCACGAAAGCTTCGCGTGACAGTGAATGCGACCGCTTTAACTCCCGACTACACGCTGGCGCCGATGCCGATGGCGACGGTGGCCGAAACACTTCAAGGAAAAGGTGTCACCGATTTCGTATCGACAACTTCAGCGACATCACTTGTCGGGCCAATGACATTATCCAACCAAGGCGAAGTTCGGTTCGAAAGCTCCTCCGCTAACTATGTTTCACTTCGCGCGCCGTCCACAGTAGGTGCACCTTTAAATTTCTACTTGCCCTCGGCCGACGGAGCCGCTGGCGAATGTTTAAAGACCAACGGCGCTGGTCAATTTGGATGGTCCATCTGCGGTGGTGGCGGCGGAGCTCCGTCAGGTCCCGCGGGAGGAGTCCTTGCTGGAACTTATCCTAACCCTACACTTGCGCCACTCGCTTTTTCCGGAGATGTCTCGGGGGATGTGACAACAATTTCTGTAAATCGTATTCGGGGTTTCAACGTAAGCGCGACGGGTCCTACGGACGGCCAAGTACTTCGCTACAATTTCCCACTAACTCGGTGGGAACCATCGACGATTCCTGACTTCTCTGCGGGCGGAACTATGACCGGCCTTCTGACTGTAACCGCGGGCGGCATTAGCGTTACTGGCGGAATCGTGTCTGTGCCCGCTGGTTCAGCCAGCTCTCCAAGTTTGAAGGCGGGCACAACGGGCTATGGTTTATTCAATCCATCGGGTGCGCTGGGATTCACGACGGCTGGTACCGAGGCGATGCGTATAACCAACACCGGTAACGTCGGTATGGGAACATTAACGCCATCGGAAAAATTGCACGTTGTCGGGAACGCTTTGGTTCAAGGTAACGTCGAGTCTGCGGGCCGCTTCGAGATTTTTTCACCAAGCTCGGCAACGGCCCCAGGCTTCACAATGAACGATTCCACCAGCGGTATTTTTCATGACGGCGCGAAGATCGGTTTTTCAACCATCGGTATCGAGCGCTTAACGATCCAAAGCAGCAATGGAAGAGTTGGTATCGGAATAGCCACACCTGCGGCCACTCTTGACGTCATGGGGACCGCGCGTCTCCAAAAATATCCGTCGGCACCGGCGACCTGTTCACCAGGAATCGACGGCGTGATCGCTATGACGTCGACCTACACGCTGTGTGTTTGCAATTCGTCCGCGTGGGTTCGCACCGGCGACGGCACCACCGCGTGCACGTGGTAGGGAGAACTAATGATGAACTCAATTTACCGTCTCAATTTGATTGGTTTTTTGTTTCTCCCACTTCTTGGCTGCGGCGCAAGTTCGTCCGGCGGCAATGCCGCCGGAAACGAAATCTTCAGCGAAATTGCTCAGCTCTCTGTGACCTGTGATGGCACCGATGGCGGACCGGCCACGTGTACGAATTCACAAAGCGGAAAATCCGTGGTGCTTGGTTGGACGTCAAATTCATGCTCGACGATTAATTGGTCAAATCTAGCAGCAATTGAAAACACCACTCTCGATTGCATTGGTGGATCTTGCAGTGCTTACGATTCCGTGTCCTGGCGATCGCAAGCCACCGGCGCGGTTGTCTATGAAATTGGCCCTGAAAATCGCACAGCGGTGGCCTGGCTTAATCTCGTCAACCATGGCGCGTCCGACCAAAACCAACCTCAATCCGGTGATGTGATCTGCTGTCAAACCGAGGCGGCTCAAAACGCCGATACACACGCAGATATTCAGTCTGACAAATGCGCTTTAGTGCCCTAATAAAAAATGGAACTCAGCTCGGAGCATGAGCGAATGTTAGGCGACAGCACCCATCACGCGGTGGATGAAGTGAACGTCTTCATTTTTCTTTAGAACTTCGAGCGCCGCCTTCGAGTCTTTTGCTGTTAGCCATTGATCCGCAGCTGATGCCACGATTGCTATTGGTGTTCGGTCGTGGCCCGCGGCCGCGACCTCCGGGCGAGGATCGCCGGTGATCAGCGCAAACGAGTAAATCTTCGGGCTCCCGTCTTTACTCCACACATCCCATAAGACCGGAATGATCAGTTCTTTTCCGCCGTCAGGCTCAAAGCAGACGACAATGTTCTCTTTTCCCGCTTCCGAATCCGGAAGTTTGTTTTTCATCTGGTACTTCAATGTAGAAACATTCTCGTAAAATTTTGAAATAACGATGAAGCCTCGACGCTTTTCGAGGCTATCGCGCCACCAAGCCACGGACTCGAGCGAATCGACGCGTGCGTTATAACAGCCATTGAACTTTTGATCGAAGCTTTCGTCCTTGTCGTGCGGTCGCATCAAGTAGCGCATCGGTCGAACGACCTTTTCCCCGCCATCGTCCAAGCAGATCACGGACGCATAGTGCAGAGGAAAAATGCGCTGGTCGGCTTCCGAGTCGATGTCAGATGCCAAATCAGATTCCCTTCCAAAGGACCGATGTTTTTCGAGATCGCGCTTTGCTTTTTTTATCTTATTAGTGGCTATACGCTGCTCGTTTTCGGCTTTCTTCGTGGTTTTCTCTTTTAAAGATCGTTCTGCATCGGCAAGTCTTTTTTTTTGAGCGAACATTTCTTTTTCAATGCGAGTGATCTCGGCCTCGTGCCACGCGGCGATAGCCGGGTGGGTAAAGTCATACTCCATCCCCTTATTGATCAAAATCTTCTCACCCCTAAAGCGGCGATCAAAAATTTCATCATATTCTTCATGATCAATACGAGCACTGAACTGGATCGCGAGTTTCTGGGCCCGTTGCTTTACCATTGCTGAGTAGCACATGTTGCACACCGTATCCGGATATCCGTGTTCGGGAAACCTTATAAGGCGATATCCGTATGATTTTAGCTGCAGGTCCTTCGGTACGTCGTCCAAAGGCACCGGGGAGGAGCGGAGCGAGAACGCTCCACTCGCCACCCCGGGCTTCTTACATTGCATGCGAGTCGTTGAATAAGATAGCGAGGATGAGTGGAATCGTCAGCCAAGCCCATCGAAGACACTTATCCATGAGTCCGCAATTTTCTGCCGGTCTCATAATTAGAGCCTCCTCTTTTTAGTTAATCTTTCTTGATGCAGAAACAGGGAATCCTGCGTCCTCAATCAAGGCCGTGATATCCTTTTCCGTTTTATCGCTTTCAACCCGAACAGTTTGGGTTTGCAAATCAACCGCGACTTTCACCTTCGGATCGATAGTTTTTAGAGCATGGGTGATTGAGTTTGCACAGCTACCACAAGTCATTCCGGAAACTTTAACTTCGTACATTTTGGACCTCCTATATATTGAAAGGGCTTGAATGTCCCTTGTTCAGATACAAGCATCCGGCTTCCCATGGTTGGAAGGTCAAGCCTCTTTCAAATTTTTATAGGCCTTACGTCTCATTTAGATACAAAGGGTCAATTCCAAATTTTTAAAAAAAGAGTCTCTTGACCTTCCAATTGTGGGAAGCCTTACGCTGGGTTCACATAAGGAGGCCTTGAAGATGCAAAACCTAATTAACACGACCGAAAGTGGACCTGCGCAGATCGAAAGACAGATTCCCATTCGAGGAATGACATGCGCCTCTTGCGTGGGCCGGATCGAGAAGGCGGTCGCAATGGTCGAAGGCGTCGTATCTGTTTCGGTCAGCCTTGCTACCGAGTCTGCCCGAGTCGTGCTTTTAGATTCTAAAAAACTTCCTGAGGCCGTGATCGCAATCGAAGCCGCAGGGTATGAGGTTCCTACCGATGAAATTGATCTCGCCATTGAGGGTATGACATGTGCCTCATGCGTCGGACGAATCGAAAGGTCTCTTAAAAAAATAGCCGGGCTTCAAAGCGCTTCAGTCAACTTGGCGACTGAACAAGCGAAGATCACGATCCTAACTGGCTCCGTCTCTACAGACGATCTTATTCGTGCCGTCAGCAGCGCGGGCTACAGCGCAAAATTGGTCAGCGGCTATAACCGCTCCGCAACAGGCTCATTAGATGAAGCCAAGGAAAAACAGCTTCGGCTTGAGCGGACTCACCTCATTATTGCCGCACTTCTTTCAAGTCCTTTAGTGTTGCCGATGACACTCACACCTTTCGGTATTCATTGGATGCCGCCTGGATGGGCTCAACTGTTACTCGCATTGCCTGTTCAATTTTGGCTTGGTGCCAGATTTTATAAAGCTGCTTGGAAGGCCGTGAAGGCTCGAACCGGAAACATGGATCTTCTTGTTTCGCTGGGAACGACCGCAGCGATGGTCCTAAGTATTTATCACCTCTGGGTCTTCGGTTCTCATGCGGGTCACGATGGAAACGGGCATCTTTATTTTGAGAGTGCGGCCGTGATCATCACCCTCATCTTGTTTGGCAAATACCTAGAGTCGAGAGCCAAACAGCAGACGTCCATGGCAATAAAGGCGCTTCAAGCACTGAGGCCCGAGCGAGCCCGTGTCAAACGCGCTGGCAAAGAGTTAGAAATTGCGATTGAAGAAGTTCGATTGGGTGATCTTGTGATCGTTAAACCCGGCGAGAAGGTTCCGGTTGATGGCGTCGTGCGCGAAGGTCTGAGCCAGATCGATGAGTCGCTCATAACAGGAGAAAGCCTTCCTGTTGCAAAAGGTCCCGGCGATAAGGTCACGGGTGGATCAGTGAACGCCGATGGTCTTCTTTTGGTTGAAACATCTGCACTTGGAGGCGAGACCACTCTTGCACGAATCATTAGACTCGTTGAAAGCGCTCAAGCTGGCAAAGCACCCATTCAAAGATTGGTCGACAAAGTCAGTGCTGTCTTTGTACCTGTCGTGCTTGGCATTGCGACGGTGACGGTACTCGCTTGGGGTCTTTCAACCGGCAATTGGGAAACAGCAATTATCTACGGAGTCGCAGTGCTCGTGATTGCCTGCCCGTGTGCACTCGGCCTCGCTACACCAACTTCAATTATGGTTGGAACGGGTCAAGGTGCGAAGGCCGGAATCCTCATTAAGGATGCCGAAGCCCTCGAGATCACGCACTCGGTGACGACAGTTGCTTTCGACAAGACGGGAACCCTTACTGAGGGCCGCCCGGAAGTTTCTCAGGTCATTGGCACCGAGCTAACTCAAGACGAGATCCTCAGCTTAGCGGCAAGTGTCCAAGCGGGATCCGATCACCCACTTGCGAAAGCTGTACTGGAGTATGCAAGAACGAGAAATTTATCAGTCAGTGATGCTATCGAAATGAGAGCTCTTCCTGGGCGCGGCCTTGAGGGAAGAATCAATGGGCAACGCATCTTTCTTGGGACAAACCGCTTGATGCAAGAGCGTGGAGTTGGAATCTCTGATCTTGCGTCGGAAGCTGCACGCCTTGCAAACGAGGGCAATACCGTCTCCTACCTCGCTCAAGAAGGCGTTGCGGAGGCACTGGGGCTGATCAGCTTTAGCGATAAAGTGAAAGCGACATCGAAGGCCACTGTCCAGGAACTTAAACGCCTCGGTGTGAAGACCGTGATGATCACTGGCGACAATCAAGGCGCCGCTCAGAAAGCTGCACGTGAACTTGGAATTGACGAAGTGAGAGCCGACGTCCTACCGCAGGACAAATCTCGTATTATTGAAGAGCTAAAGGCGAAAGGCGAAATCGTTGCGATGGTCGGCGACGGAATCAATGATGCTCCCGCGCTTGCCACAGCCCATGTCGGCCTCGCGATGTCGACCGGCACCGACGTGGCTATGCACACAGCTGGTATCACTCTGATGAGAGGTAACCCTCTTTTGATTCCCGATGCGATTGATATTTCACGAAGGACCTACAGTAAAATTAAGCAAAATCTTTTTTGGGCTTTCATCTACAACATCGTCGGGATTCCGCTAGCGGCACTCGGGCTTTTGGATCCAGTCATCGCCGGCGGAGCGATGGCCTTCAGTAGTGTGAGCGTCGTGACCAACGCGCTATTACTAAAGCGCTGGAAACCTTCAAGTCGCACTTCGGTTTAGAAGAGGCGGTTGTAAATGAAGAACTCATACAAGATTAAAGTGTTGTCGGTTTCCCAAGAGATTCAAACTCTGCCAAACGAGACTGTTCTAGATGCTGTTTTGCGAGAAGGATTCAATTATCCCTTCTCGTGCAAGGCCGGTAAGTGTTCGGCCTGCAAGTCCCGACTTTTAAGTGGCGAAGTTGATCACTTGACACACAATCGCTTCACCCTCACTGAAGAAGAGAAGGCTCAAGGCCTATTCTTGGCGTGTCGGGCGATTCCGAAAACAAACGTTGAAATTTCGCCTCTCGATGAAACAAAAGCTGCTGTTGTACCTGCGCGCTTATCGATGCAAGTGGCTCAAAAAGAACAATTGTCGCACGACACCGTTCGCCTCGTATTGAAATCGACGGACGGAACGACACTTGATTTTCAGCCAGGACAATTTGCTATGCTAAAAATTGATGGCTTTCCACAGCGAAGCTACTCAATGACCAATCAGCCCGGGACAAACGAACTTCACTTCTACATTCGGCAAATTCCAAAAGGCCTCGTCAGCGATGAGGCGGTTTCAAAAATTCGGACTGGTGATTTGGTACAAGTCGACGGACCGTATGGGAATTCTTATCTAGAAACCAGTCATACCGGTCCAATCTTATTGGTCGCCGGTGGGTCAGGCATTGGACCCGTCAGATCTATACTCGATCGCGCCCTCGCTATAGGGATGAAACAGCCGATCTATCTGTATTTCGGCGTCAGAGAAATGCGAGACGTATATCTGCGCGAACACTTCCGCGACCTTGAAGCAAAGCACCAGAACTTTCATTTTCAGATGGCTGTTGATCGCGGATCTGATGAGGCAAATTTTTATTCTGGACGCGTCGGCGATTTGGTTACGAAGGATTGGACGCATTTTGAGGGTGAATGGCGAGCCTATCTTGCGGGCCCACCACCGATGGTGGATGGAATTTCGCAGACTCTAATTGCTAAGAGTTTTGATCCGACTTGGATTAAGTCGGATCCATTTTATAGCTCTTCTGAATCAAGTAAAATTTCAAATTTTTAACGAAAGGCGATTCTCAATGAACTCAGTATTTTTGGTCTTGGCAATGACAATGACGACCTTGATCGCCCATTCTGCGCTTGCGAAAATGGTGCGCTACGAGCTCGTCGTTCGAAACGAAAAAGTGAATTTAAGCGGCAAGAAAAACGTCGATTTCGCTCTTACTGTGAACGGTGGCATTCCTGCGCCCACCTTAGAGTTTACCGAGGGTGATGACGCTGAGATTCTTGTTAGAAACGAAATTCCGAACGAAGAGGTCTCCATCCATTGGCACGGGATTTTGTTACCGCCCGAAGAGGACGGTGTCGCCTACGTCAACACGCCACCGATTCATCCAGGAAACTCGAGACTCTTTAAGTTTAAAATCCGGCAGAACGGCACCTACTGGTATCATTCCCATACTGGAGTTCAGGAACAAAAAGGTGTTTATGGTGCTCTCATCATTCATCCCAAGAAAAAGGCAATTGCTTACGATAAAGATGTGGTTCTCGTCTTGAGCGATTGGTCCGATGAAGACGCCGACCAAATCGTTCGGAACCTCCGAAAAGACGGGGACTATTACCTCTACAAGAAAAACTCAGTTCGCTCTTATTTCGGCGCAATTCAAGCCGGTGGACTCAAGTCACATCTTTCCAATGAGTGGCAAAGGATGGGGGGTATGGACCTCTCTGACGTCGGTTACGACGCTTTTCTGATAAACGGTAAAAGAGACGCGCAGCTGCTTACCGCGCATCCTGGAGAAAAGATCCGGCTTCGAATTATCAATGCGGCAGCTTCAAGCTATTTCTACGTGGGAATGGGTGTCCCCATGCAGGTCATTGCGGCTGACGGCGTTGATGTTAAGCCCGTGATGGCGAACGAAATTTTAATGGGAATGGCCGAAACTTATGACGTCCTCTTCACGGTGCCAGAACACAAAAATTACGAGATCCGTGCGACGGTTCAAGACGTTACCGGCTTTGCGTCAGCATGGATCGGCATGGGTGAAAAAGTACCTGCGCCCAATAAACCTCTACCAGATATGTACGCGGCTATGGACCATGGCTCCCACGGCGGAGGCGAACACAAGAATCACGGTGATCCTTCAGCCCATGTAGGACACGACGGAGCAAGCGACAAGAAATCCGAGACCGATAATCAAATAGATCATTCGGCCCATGCGCATCATGCTCAAGAGGCAAAGCCAAAAGCCTCGGCAACGAAGAAAATCGTTTTGAATGACAGCAACGACGGCCCAATTGATTGGAGTACACAATCCGATGCTATGCTTCGGCAAAACGCGGCTCCTCGTGATCTAAGTTCGAGATCTGCGTCAGTGGAAACTCTCACCGTTGATTCTCTGGAAGCTATTCAGCCGACCACACTCCCCAAGGAAGCCAAAGTACATGATGTAAAGCTCGTTCTTGGCGGCGATATGGAGCGCTACATCTGGCACATCAACGGTAAATCCATTCACCAAGATCGGCTTCTTACAATTAATAAAGGTGAAGTGGTTCGATTCACATTTGAGAACGAAACGATGATGCATCACCCGATGCACTTCCACGGTCATTTTTTCCGAGTTGTTAACGATAAGGGCGAGCGTTCACCGCTGAAACACACCGTCGATGTCCCGCCGCACAGTTCGAGAACGATCGAGTTTTATACAAATGAACCAGGCCAATGGATGCTTCACTGCCACAACCTTTATCATATGAAAACCGGAATGGCGCGAGTCGTCCGGTACAATGACTTCAAGCTGACGCCTGAGATGAGTAAAAATGATCAAGACGATCCGCATTTGCACGATCATCTTTATCAACACACAAGTTTAGAAGCCGCTACAAACCACGCGAAAGCACAGTTTCGATTTATGCGATCTTGGGATGAACTTGATTTAGAGGTAGAATCTGCCAATATTGATGGGCGCAACTTGTCGTTTGGCGAAAAATGGGAAACCGAAGGCGACTTGGTTTACAGAAGATGGTTTTCAAACTTCTTCAATGTTTTCGGCGGAGGATCTCTTTACCATGAAAAAGGATATGGGACTCTGGGTGTCGGACTCATAATCCCAATGCTCTTCGAAACGGCCGTTTCAGTGAACCACGAGGGACGCTTTCGCTTCGATGCTGAGAAGCGCTTCCAGTGGACTAAGGACGTCTTTTCAGACGCCGAGTTCACGTGGCGGCCAAACTGGGGCGGCGAAAGAGATACTGAATTTGAAGTTAGTTTAATGTACGGACCATCATGGAACTGGGCCGCAGGACTAATGATAACCGAGAAAAGCATCGGCTTAGGTGCTCAAGTTCAATTCTGATAATTACGAAAGGACCTACAATGTTGCGACTATTTATTCTTCTCACGATTCTGCTTTCTAGTTTTCAGACAATCGCTACAACCTCTAGCCCGAGCTCAGACTGGAGAATTGTGGCAAACAAGGAAGTCTGCATGGTCACAAACATGCACTTCGCAAGACCCCAAATTCCAGTCGAACAAGGTGGGAAAATTTATTACGGCTGTTGTGAGAACTGTAAGGCCACGATCCAAAATGACTCTACTGCGCGATTCGCAACCGACCCGCTCACCAAGAAGCAAATCGATAAGGCGAAAGCGACTATCGCATCAAACAGCTTAGGTGCCGTTTTGTACTTTGAGAGTAAAACAAACTTTGATCGCTACGTGGCTCAAAAGCCGAAGCTAGATCGCAAATGACCCGATGGCGAGTGGCGGAGAGGGTTCGATTCAAACTGGACGAAATAAAAACCTCTCTAGCCAACTTTGCAACATCAGGAAATGCTGGCTCTAACCCTCACCGAAATCTCCAGGAATACCTTTGTTCGGACATTCCAAGGCGCAGACACCCCAACGTTGAATACGTCTGGAGTGCCATAGCTGCCCCCTGAAAAGGGCACATCAGCATAGCCAATACAAAGAGCCCTATATAAAATTCTTCACGCCGTACGCCGCTCCCAACTCCTTTGGTAACGGTTGAGAGGATTGAATAAGCTTATAATCGATCCTCTAGCCGCCGAATTAACTTTTGGTCTCCTTTGCGTCTGGCGACTCTCGCACGCCAGGGGTTTGGCGCATCTCGTGCACCTATTAATCACCGCGGTGTTGCAACACATTTTCTTGGAGTAGCCTTGAGCACCATTCTTACCAAAGTGAATGACAGTCTCGGATATGGCCCACGCGTCGAAGGACAGGGCATCCTCTTCGTGGTCTGCGCCAGAGACATTCCAGAACTAAAGGCTTCTAGATGAAAATCCAACGACGAACCATTTTTCTTACATCGATCGCTAGTTTGTTGTTTTGCTCATTGGCCGGAGCTAGCAATCCTCAAGTTACTGATTCGATGCATTCGGCTACGTTTAACTATCATCACCTTGTAGAAGGTGACCTAGATAACGACGCGCAGGTTGATAAAAAAATCCTCTCGGCTTCTCCCGGATTTAAGAAGCTATTTGAAGACCTATTCAATTTCTTTTCTGAGATTAAGCACCCAGAAAACCTAAAAGTTAAAATATGCAGTGATCTGCGCGTCTGTATGCCAAGCCGATATCAACCTTCGAAAAATACATTATTTATCCAACTGGTTGATGAAAAAAATCCGACAGGAACTGCGTCCGGCATCGCCGTCGGCGTCCACGAATACACGCACCGCGTATTTCACAGCCTAATGCTGGAAAAAGACCCAAATATTTCGACCCATTGGTCGACATTTGAAGCTGAGAAATTGTCGAATGAAGACAAGGAAAGGTTTTTAAACTTCCTAAATCTTTCCTACATCCCGTTGACGGAACTGGTTGCAGATTTTGTTGGCGCCGTTTTTCTTGATGATGCCAATGCTATGACGATTTTGAGTGATGGCTTTCGTGGTTTTCGGTTCAGTTATACACAATCAGATGATTTTTTCTTCGATTCAAAAGTGATTGGCCGTAACGGATACTTAATTCCAAACGCCTACTTGATTCTCGTCCCATTCAGAAATTCGGTTTGGGACAAATGCGCGCTCGCATTGAATGGCACCACTGAAGCGACGAAGAAGAAAATAATTATGAACGTAATTAATAACGCCATAGCTTTGAATATGGCGTTATACTCAAAAGCCTTCGGAGCCGGACTGACTCGGGAAGATCTATTCCGCGGGGTCCGTACGCTCTGTCCATGAAAATGACGTGTGCCCGAATAGACCTTAAAGGTCGTGCTGCGCCTTAAAATGGTCGCAGCAAAAGTGCTCATTCCAATACGCAAGGTGCCGTTCGGATCCCGACTTTGGGCTTATCGCGGTTGGATGAATTCGCACCGATAAAACTATGTGAAAAATTCTGTTTCCACAGTCATTGCGCTGACTTTTGTCGCATCTTTTCTTCGGCCGGCTGGCGCCGGGCCGTTGGTAACGGTTGAACAGAAGCCGTCGATCGCTTTTCGGTCGTACTGTTCTCATTGGTTCAAACGACTCATTCCTGGAAACTTTGGTGGGCCGTACGCGATTTACCGTGAGCGAACTTCGACGAGGCTTCACCATGATCTGCCTTTGGATCTTCCGCCACCATCGAAGGACTCAAAAACGTTCGGGCTCTCCAAAGATGGAGAGCTGCGCGGCTCGCTTAAAACGTCTAAAAAGTACTTCCGCTCGGAGTCTGAATTTTATCAATTTATCGATCTCGCAATGAGCGCCGGTTACACAATCGATGAACTCACGTTATTTCTGCGAGTGAACGGATATCATCGCGGTGTCGAAATGATGCTTGCTGAATTCAAAAAAATCCATCGAAGCTCGAACTCAAAAAGCGTTTGGACGAGTTGTCAGAATACACAGACATCCGCGGACCGCAAGGCAGAGGCTGGATGCCGAAACTTGATTTCCGAGACTCTCCTGCTGTATCAATTTATCGAGGCACCGCCCTTCCAGAATCAGAATTAAAACGAATTTTTAAAATGGATTGGTCGAGATATTACGAATCAAACCTGGCGTCGAAATTCATAAGTGGACCGGATGAATTCGGTCACGGTTCGTATTTTTCTATCGATGCAGGTGTCGGCCAAAGGTTTGCGGTGGATTCGAGATCGCCAAAGCAGACCACCGAACCCTGGTTCAAAGTCATGGTAGAGGCCCGCGTCTCGCCCGAAAAGTTGAAGAAGAAGTCAGACATGTCTCGATGGGATGTTGATGAATTTCAATACGATTCGGATTCAATAGCTCCAGAAGAAATCGAAAACTTCATTCTCTACTTTGACCGTGATCAATCTGTCAGGATCCCAGGTGAATTACTGCGAAAGAAAGAATTTTCGAAAGTACGAGACATCCTATTGTCGGCAAAAGTTCCCGAACGGAGCATCCATCGACTTCTTCCATTTCCGTAGAACCCGAATTTGGGGAGTGGCGGAGAGGGTGTCCGCACCGAGTTCGTTTCATGCAGTTTCACCGCGTATCACCCGAACTACGAAACCCTTACCAGTATTGAATCTCCTTGAATCAGCGCTTCAGTTGATATCAGTCTGCCTCACCGAATCTCGGCACACCTTGTGATTTGATTTGTGGGTAGAAACTTGGAGGTATCGTATGGGCAAGCTCAACGCACTGATGATTCAGAAATCGGACAAGCCTGGACTACATGGCGATGGGAATGGGCTTTATTTGCAAGTCTCGGCGTCCGGGACCAAATCCTGGATATTTCGATACACGTTGACCAAGCGCGCAAGAGCTATGGGTCTCGGTCCAATCAACCTGCTCTCTTTGGCCGAAGCACGAATCAAAGCGCTCGAGTGTAGAAAGCAACTTCTCGAAGGGCTAGACCCACTGGAAGTCCGTAATTCATCTCGAGCGGAAAAAGCTCTCATCGCGGCACGCGCAATGACCTTCGAAGACTGCGCAGCTGCCTACATCGCTTCACACAGAAGCGGATGGAAAAATGCAAAACACGCTGACCAATGGGTAAATACAATCGCCACCTATGCGAATCCATTTATCGGGTTGCTTCCGATTAACTCCATCGACACAGCTCTCGTTACGAAAGTGCTCGAGCCGATTTGGTATGTGAAGACTGAGACGGCGAGCCGCCTTCGCAATCGGATTGAATTGATTCTCGCTTGGGCGACGGTCCGAGGATACCGCAGTGGAGCCAACCCCGCTCTCTGGAAAGGTCATCTCGATCAGTTACTGCCGAAGAAATCGAACGTGCAAAAGACGAAGCACTTTGCGGCCTTACCCTTTGCTGAGGTTGCAGACTTTATTTCAAATCTCAGGGTAGAGACTGGCGCTGCTGCCCTTGGGCTCGAGTTCCAGATTTTGACAGCGACCCGGACCGGCGAGGTCATCGGCGCATTGTGGAATGAAATCAGCCTGGATGAAGCAACTTGGACAATTCCAGCCCATCGCATGAAGGCAAAGCGCGAACATCGCGTTCCCCTTTCGCCACGAGCTCTTGAGATTCTTTGTGAAGCTCGAAATTTATCGGACGGAACCTACATTTTCGGAGGGCGAACAAAGAACCGTCCTCTTTCAAACAACACGTTTCTAGCGCTATTAAAAAAGCGGATGAAGGTTGATGTTACGGCGCACGGTTTCCGGAGCACATTTCGAGATTGGGCTTCAGAAAGAACCAATTATCCGCGTGAGGTTGTCGAAATGGCATTGGCGCATACAATTAAGGACGCAACTGAAGCAGCCTATCGGCGTGGTGACCTACTCTTCAAGCGGCAAGCCCTCATGCGAGAATGGGCAACTTACTGTTACACTCGCCAGAGGTCGTCGAATGTCGTTCAATCGATACATTCTCAAGTAGGTAGCGGAAGAACTTTTGAAGCCTGATTTGTTATTTCTTCTTCGCTAAGGTTCTGCGACCGCATCCCACTTTTAACGATGATTTCACGGGCCTCACCCGTGACTATCGAACTCGTGCGATTGGTTGCTTCTAGATATCCGGCACTTTCAAGCAGCTGAACAATCTCGAAGGCGTCGTCTTCTGTGAACTGAAGAAGACCGATCAAAATGTTGTAGAGCGCGTCTTTGCGACCAATTTCAAAGCCCCAGAATTTTTGTGCCTCTAGCTTCAAAGTGTCAGATTGCGAACGGTATCTCGTAACTGACCGCTCCTTCTTGCCAAAAAGTTCTGCGTATTGCTTCGCGAGTTCGAGACCGGACTTTCGATTGCTGCGAAGTTTGGCTTCGCGAAGCAGCTTTTTATCTTCGCTATTCATCTTGCGGCCAGACAGCTGCTCCCAATCTTCAACCACCTGATCGATCGCAGTCTGTCGTTCTGTTTTCGATCGCAATTCATACGCACGCGCCAGCTTTGAAATCGTATCTGCCAGGCGAAGTTTCGACTCGGCGTTTGAGCCTCCTCCGTAGAGATCTTCCATCAACTTTACGACGCCCGAATTAAACTTCTTTTGATGAGCGAGAAGCTTCGCCTGGCTTGCGCGAGAAAAAATATTGTTTATCAGCAAACCCGCAGCCGTCCACTCGAGCGCCATTCGCTCGTCTCTCGGATCGCCGTACATTCCTATGTATCTAAATATATTCATTTTTGTTGGTGCCAAGAACTTTGTTGCCGAGACCTCTTCTTCGCCCTGCAACGTGCTTAGGCTCCCTGAAACACGCTGGTCAACAGCAACAAGGAGAATGAATGAAACGGATCGTGAGACTGAGTGAAGCAATGAAAGTATGTGGATTGAGCCGAGCATCGCTCTATCGATTAGAACGAGATGGAATCTTCCCCCGAAGAATCAAAATCGCCCCGAATGCCATCGGATGGCTCGAATCAGAGCTCGAAGAATGGGTTGTTTCCCGCGCTTCGCTACGTTCGAAAGGTGACCTAAGCAAGAACGCGAGGACTCCATGAACCGACGAGAGAGGGTCAAATGGGTACAGGTCCGTAGCGAGGTGGTGGAAGAAGTTCTGAACGAGTGTATTGAGTACGCGCGCACTTCGACTGCGTCGGTGGCCATTGCCAATGAACTAAAGAGCTTAAAAGCTTTAACCATCGCCAAGCTCCGAACTCTTGCTCGCGAAGCAAGCGGTCTGAGCAGTAAAGTAGCGAACCATGGCGAGTGAAAAGAAGAATCCTCTCGCTCGGATATGTCGGCCCTTAAGCTCGATCGAACCTTCGCAAATCTCATGGCTTTGGAAGGGAAGAATTCCGGTCGGCTGTATAACGCTGCTGGAAGGCGATGGCGGCATAGGTAAATCATTTGTCGCCTCGGCTATCGGGAGCTCCCTAAGCGTCGGCAGAGCCCTGCCGGATGACGAAGCGCGGGAACCAGTGAATGTCTTGTTGTTGGCAGCGGAAGATGATCCTAGCGTCGTGCTACGCCCGCGCTTCGAAGCACAGGGTGCAGACCTGGATCGGGTCTTCATATGGGATCAAGATCTCCTGCTAAATAGCGAAAGCTTTCAGGAACTGAGAAAGCTCGTAAAAAACATTTCTCCAGGATTGATTGTGATTGATCCGATCGTCAGCTTTCTTGGGACGAAGCTTGATTCGAACAAAGCCACAGATGTCCGATCGGTCATGAAGCCACTTCACGAATTGGCCGCTGAATCAAAGTGCTCGATCGTGGTTGTGAGGCACTGGAACAAGGCGACTCAATCTTCAGCAGCACATCGTGGCGCTGGAAGTGTTGATTTCAGGAACGCTGCCAGAAGCGTACTGCAGGTCATAAAGACACCAAAAGATCGATTCGTGACAGTGGAGAAGTCGAACTACGGCGAAGAAGGTCGAACCCTCACCTTTTCGCTGGATCGAGGTCAATTCGTCTGGACCGGCGTTTCCAATATGAAAGCGGACGAAATCCTAGCTTCGATGCGCCCTCAAGGCGCACAGGAGTCACAGATTCAATCTGCTCAGAGACTTATATTGGACACGCTAGTTTCGGGCCCGACGCCAAGTTCAGTTCTATTCGAGGCAGCCCTTGAACACGGAATCTCGAAAGCGACGTTAAAACGCGCCAAAGACTTAATGCCCGTTCGTTCCGTAAAATCAGGTCTAAATTGGGCGTGGGAACTTGAAGAGATAGACATTCAAAGAATGTATGAAGGAACTCAAGAGTATCAAGAGTCTCAAACCTGAGCCGAATTGAAGGGTCTCATTGTCTGAGGCTTGAGACCCTTGAGTTCCTTGAATTGCCTTTGATTCGCAGAGGATCCTATTTACTGAGAACAGCTCTCGTTACCATTCGAGCTATCCAGCACTTGATGATTAAGTATTGGGCGCCCGATAGCGTATTTGGGGGTCTCTTCCAGCGCCGAAATCAAACTCAATTCCTTCGTCGCCATTGAATATTGCCAGCACCCCGGTTGCTTTTAATTAAATCGAAACCACCGAACGACGAGGATATAAATGAAATATCGATCTTTAATTCCGGCAATATTACTGGCCTTTATGTTCGTTCAGACCGGTTGCTCAGGTGGTGATTCTGGTGGTACGTCGTCAGGCCCACAGATAGCCGCCTTGGACGCAGGACCCGATGGGACATATTACTTGGCAACTGTCGGCTATTCACCGGACTACAGCCAATATATGAAATCGATGAAAATCGGTCCTGGAAATCTAATCAAGACGATCGACTTATTTCGACCGAACCAATTCTCTGCCACCACCCATATTCGCAAGAACACAGGAACATTCGTAAAATCTGGCGAGACCTACACTGTTGTTTGGACCTACGAGACTTGTGCCCCAGTTCAGACGGAAACTTTTAGAATCAGTGCCACTGATTCTTCAGACCGAATCTTCACGCAAAGCGGCCCGGTGACCTATCAGCTATTGAACGAATTGAGTCACCCGATACCATTCGACATCGGCAGCATTTCCACGATCATTGAAGACGTATCATGCAACCAATTTCCTCAACAATAACGCATTCACTTTGAAAAACTCTGCCGACGAAAATTTGAACCAAACTTTGATACTTAAGCTGACGTTCAAGCCGACTTTATGCCGCGTCAGCCAAGTGGTCCCAGAAATCAAACTCGTGAACAATCAATATTCGGTGCCCGGTCTTCCGAAGACTTACAGCGTCCTCAACCTTTCGGCCGTAACACGAGTATGTCCACATAGGGCTTCCGTCCGCTCCGACAATCAAGTAATCGACTTTCGTTGATACTTCGTCTTTATTGATTCCCCCGCGGTCTGAAATCATCCTGCGAATTTTTTCTCGAGGAAATTTCTTCGATTCGCCGGTTAGGCAAAAAGTCTTCCCCGGGATTGAAACGTCTGGGCACACAGCAGTAATTCCGGTTATCGCGATTCCCGGCTCGCTAAGTGGATGAGTAAGTGCCGCATTCGAATTGAAACCACAAAAATCATTTAAATAATGCAGAATTACTTCAAATTCGACTCTCGTCATTATTTCCAATTTTCGATGCTTTAGAACGAGTGATTCGATTTCGTCGTAAGGCCAAGAACCCTTGAGAATAGAGTTAGCTTTTATCCACGCTGAGAGATAATCCCATTCAACTGGACGCAACTCTCCATCCGACGAAATCCCCGAAGCAATTCCATGTAACCGCTGGATCGCAGACGTCGGTTTTACATCGTCACGCTGAAAACTTTCGAGCGTACGATTGCAGACAAATCGAATATCTTTGAGTTCACTCTCAGTAATCTTGTTGTCTGCTAGCGCCTCTTTAATGATGTTAACGAGTTCTTTGAACGGCTGTCTGACGGCAATTTGATCGTGCTCTGAAATCCAGCGTCGAAGTGCGTACACCTCTTTTTCCGCGATTTCGCCGTCTGCCGACACACCTTCAATTAAGCCGCTGAGAGTTTCAAAGGTCTGCCTGATCTTCGATTTCGAGAAGTAGAATTTATCCATATATTTACGCCCCCGAAGCTTTCTTAAATTCAGATTCTTCCGACTGAATTTCCATTAACTTGTTCAGCTGAGCCTCTATTCGCAGCACTTCGGTCTCCCAATCCTTTGACCAATCCTGCGACCATATACGGAGGATTTTCCAACCGCGTGACTCCAGAAGGTTCTGTCTTATTTTATCCCGATCTCTTGCATATGGAGTGGAATGAAACATGGCGCCGTCGCATTCAATTCCAAGTATAAAGCTCGACTGAATAATTGGATGATGAATTGCGAGATCGATGTAAAATCCACTCGTGCCGATTTCGGCCGAAACTTGAAAGCCTTTTTGCTCCAGTCGTCTTTTGACGTCTTTTGAAAACCTGCTCGCCTTTCTCGACGTGATAACCCCAGACACTGGGAACGAATTCAACACACCTGTGGCTACCTCGATATTTCCAGCTGCTACCGCTTCGGCGTATTTCAGATAGCGGCCAAAAATACAAAGGTCAGGATTACGAGCCAGAGTCTCTTCGTCGGTTGGAATTTTACTCGGGCTGAAGGAACAAAACACGTGCATCGCTAGCTTTGCGCGCGTAACCGCAACATTTAATCGTCTACCCCCGCCCTTCATGGAGAGGGGTCCGAATCCCAACCGCAAATCTTTGTCTGGAGAAGATGGCGCGTATCCGACTGACATTAAAATTGTGTCTCGCTCATCTCCCTGAACATTTTCGAGATTTTTGATGAACAGACCGGCGTCAGCCTCGCCATCTTTATGACCGAACGCCCTTTCAATTAAATTCCGGACGGCGGTGTCTTCCGTCATTCTAAGCTCAAGGGCGTCCCGGAGAGCTTCGGTTTGGGACACACCCATCGCGATGACTCCGTACGATCTTTCCGGTTCTTTCTTTAACAATTGGATCAAGTGGGAAACGACCGCATTGGCCTCGACGGCATTTCCATCCCTGCTATTGAAGTAACCACCGTCGACAGGATGAAAGTTGAATGCACCTCCTGCGGTCAGTGTCTGTGGGTTTGGCGCAGCAATCAGTCTACCGCCATAAAAAGCACGATTTGAGAATGCAATTAGTGATTCAGATCTGCTTCGATAGTGCCATTCGAGCAAGACTGAAGGATACACCAGTGAAGCCAAATCAAGCACGCTCGGTGAAATCTCGTCTTCTTCATCATCATCTTCTGCCGCAGCTCCAGAAAAGAATGCGGTTGGAGGCATCTGCTTGTCGTCGCCGACTACGATCATTGTGGAGGCGCGAAATATCGATGGAATAGCATCTTCAACTCGGACCTGTGAGGCTTCGTCGAAAATTATCACGTCAAAAAGTCCGGCCTTTAAAGGGAGCAATTGGCTTATGCTCAGCGGACTCATCAGCCAGCAAGGTTTCAACTGTAACATTGTGGTGAGAGCGCCCTTCTCCATTACTTCTCTCGGAGACAGCACCTTTCTTTGTTTCGAAGACTCCTTAGTAAGAAGCGGCAATCCACTCCGATCGCTCTCGGAACTATCCCATCGTTTCGCGAAGGCTTCTCGAACTGCCTGACGCGAGCCCATTTTGTGATTATGAATAGATTCGTTGAAGAGTTTCGCCAGCTCGTCCATTTTCGATCTGTCGAACCCACGCAGTTGCGAATGATGACTGATCACTTCGTCAGCCCAGCTGTTTATGACCGAAGCGACGAGTAACTGCCCCCAGTCGTTATTAGACTTTGCAAAGTTTTGCAGAATTGCATCCTTCATGTTTTTCATGTCGTAACGAATCGCCATTTTTTCGAATTGAATATCGGCTCGATCGAGCACTGCCAGGTGCTCAACTGTCTCAAGCATCCGTCTCAAATGGTTTCGGAGTTCAGACGTCGTCGTAACCACTGGTAGCTGAGAAATAAATTGTTCGGTCAGCTGCCAATCTTTCTTTGTGGTCGCTTTGTGCTGAGTCCATTCGATACAAACTTCTTTCAGCCGCCTTAAGTCATGCTGGCTCTCTAGAAAGAGCTCAAATGAAACCTTCGTTTTGTTGTGAATAGCTCCTGGAATGCAGCTTTTAGATTCCGATATGTAGTTTACGAACTTAGGGAGTATTTCGGACTGAAGGAGAATCCAAGATTCGATTGCCTCCAGGGTCGGCAACGCGTTTTCTGCTCCCTTTGATATAGCACCGCATAGAGATCGTAGACGCTCGATCGATTCAGCGTATTCTCGATGTCCAACAAATATTCTATTTGTGCCATCCCAGGCTACACAGATTTGCTTACGGAGCGCCCGGTACGACCAAAATGGCGCAGTAAACCAGTCAGCGAAACCACGAGGCAGTCGGTAGTAGTTTTCGAGTTCTGCGACAAGTTTCGAATCCGCCCCCGGCGCAATCAATCCGTGTACGGTCGCCAGCTTCTTGAGAATCTCTAGCTCCTCGCGAAGTCTCGCTAGAATAGTGGGTACGTAAACTTCGAAGTCGCCGTCTGCGGAGGCCCAAAGCTTCGATAGGTGCGACATGTCTTGCGCGAAAATTGGTACCCCGAGCCACTTCGGATCGTCGACCTGCAGTCGCGGATCTTCTGCCAATAAAGAAAACTTTTGAATCAGGGACTCTTCATTCGACTGATGCAAGTCGAAGTTTTTTATGAGTTGCTTAAGCGCGTGCTCGACGCCAGTCGTCCGGATTACCGTCTTGTGACGATTTATCCACGGGCTAGAGACAAAGTCAGGACAACGCGCGAGTGTTTTTTGAAGTTCCGAAATATCCAGGGACAAACTACTTATTGAGTCATGGTCTAATCCCCCGAAGTATTTGCTGATCTCCGGACTATATAGTTGCTTGTCAGTCTCTGACGCCAAGATCAGTAAATCCGCCGCCGACAGCCCACTGGTTTTGTGCAAAGCCTGCAATGATTCTGCGTACTGATTGAGCTCTGTTTTGACGCGGTCGAGGTCTGTTGAAACATTATCCCAGACTCGCGCGTCTTCTGCGTTCGGTGAAAGATTCGCTAGTTCCAAAAATGACTTATATAACTCGGGCTTGTTGAGATCGCTGCTATGAATCAGTACCGCTTGCGATTCAATGTCAGCGCCCTTCATCCGATTGAAGACTACATCTAGGGCAGGTCGCTTTTCGGAAACAAAAAGTACCTTTTTACCCTTGGCGAGGTAGTCAGCGATTAAATTAACAATCGTCTGGCTCTTTCCCGATCCGGGCGGTCCCTGAATTACAATGGCCCGGCAATTTGTAGCCTTATCTATCGCACGGTGTTGGGTAGAATCAATATCGACAACGAAATGGTTATCTCTCTCGCGATATGAATCCAGCTCCTTCAATTTGCTTCTGTCGGTCGGTGGTTCTGCAGCTAGCGAAGTTCCATTAAACAATTCGTTCAGTATAGGGTGTTCCAGCCCATTCGCTAATATCCCCTCATAATCGCTGATCAGCACCGCACGGCTTGCATTCAGTTGATCGAGGTACATTACGTCCAGGAGTAAGAACTCCTTGCCCGTAACGGACTTGTACACTTCCAACTCCTCGGCGGTTAGTGCTTCCTCCAGCTTGATCGGTTTACGTTCGAGGATGTTTCCATTCTCGTCTTTTATGATTTTGATACGAGGAGGTATTTTCGGGATCGCCGAAGCTTTTCTATCACTAATCGTCTTTCCGTTTTTCCCGAGTTCCGACCGAAGATGGTTGATTGCCTCGATTGAGGACTCAAACCGAAGCCCTTCACTCAGATCAACACCTAGGTTCAATTTAAGGCACAGACGTAAGGATGGGTTGAACTCAAGAGAATCTTCTTCGCAATGGAGTATTAATTGTCTCTTTTTGTTGCGCTTGAGATCCACAGCAACTTTGAACAATGGCGTTATCAATAGTTCTTCAATGGGCGACTGCGGCGACGTTCTCCAGCACATAAAGGGACCTAGGAGCCACGCGCCAGAAATTCCAAATTCACGCTGGTGTTTGTCGTCCGCCAGACGGATTCGGTCCAACCTATTGGACAGCCGATTCGCGAAATCTTTGTCTTTGACGTGATCAAGTAGGAAATGTTCGTGAAGGTTAATCTCAGCGCCGTTCAAAAGCTTACTAAAGTCCTCGTCGCAAAATCGACGGCCAGAGTAGTCCGCGACAACATCTTCTGACACCTGACCCGCTGCGAACGGAAACTTCGTCAGATTAATCGTTGACCCTTTTGCTTCTTTAAAAAACAACTCACGATTTTTTCTAGAAAGATTTGCGAGTAACTCTTTGTAACGTATCAGCTGCTTCTTGAGATGAGTGATTCTCGACATCGAATCTCCTTGATGAGCTCCAGCACAGTCATTCGGACGAAATCTGAGTTAAGTTTATGTTCGCGATCTCTTCTTGTTGGCCGCCGCAGAAGATTCAAAGGTCAACGACACGAAATGAGATTCAATTAAGAATTGTTCACCGTCTTGAAGAATTCATTTGATTCATAATGAGATTAGCGGTGTTCCGTGAGTGTTCGCGGCTTCAATCGTCGCGGGAGCCGAACGACAAGAAATTCGAAGGATGGTCTCTCAGTGCTTGTTGAAAACAAGCGGTTCTGAACAAATACCGTAACGCCAAGGAAGATGCGTTTACTCGACACCTCCTCCATGAGGAAACCATTGTTCTGTTTACATTTATTGAATTCAACAGATCGCTCGAGGATGTGGGTAGAGGCGTAGGCTGGAGAAACTTAAGTTGTCTCAAACGCTTGAAAAAATTAAGTTTTTTGATCGGAAGTGGCGGAGAGGGTGAGATTCGAACTCACGGAGGGATTTCTCCCTCGCCGGTTTTCAAGACCGGTGCCTTAAACCACTCGGCCACCTCTCCGAAAAGAACGAAGAGCCAAAGTAACGGTCTTCGAACGCCGAATCAAGCGTTAGGAGCGATCATCACGTAAAGACGCAATAAAAGACCGGTCAAAACGGCGATCAGATCGAAAACCAGAACCGCGGACATGCTCCAAGAGCGGGTCAGACGCCAAAAGACCGCCAAGGTGATCGAAAATGTGAAGGCGAAGGCCAGGGTTATCTGTTGGGGCTGAGCCAAGATCTCTTGGACGACCAAAGCCAAAGTGAATCCGATCACGGATCCCGATGCTAATTTTAACGCCAGAAGCACGACATCCGTGGAATTTTGGCGAAGCCCCTGCTGCATACGTCCTACAAATTCAGACATGTTTCCCCTCTCGACCGTTACGGTCCCTCGACACTGAAGTTTCCATCCTGGGCTTTTCGAATCCGCGCTTCGATATCAGCTTTGTCCGAAGCGTTGGGCACAAGTCGCAAGTATGTATCATACGCAGCAATGGCCTCGTCCGCCATCCCCCGCTGATGAAATATCGCGCCCTGTTCTTTGTAAATCTCTGGGTTCCCGCTTTCCAATGCCTGCGCCTGTCTTAGAAGCGACTGCGCCGGATCGATCGCACCGCTCAACCGAAAGCATCGAGCCATCTGAACAAGGACAAGGGCACCTTTGGCTTTTTTGGAAACTGCTTTCTGGTATTCGGTCGCACAGTTCGTGTACTGGCGCATTTGATAAAACGCCTCGCCCGCCAGAAGATACGCTTCGGCCAAGTCGGGATTGAGTCCCCTCTCGTTATTGGCTTCGGCGAGAGCGTCTTGATAGCGGTTTTGTCGCAAATAAGTGCGGCCCAGTGCCGCGTGCGCGCGTGGATACCGCGGATTCACTTTTAGCACGCGCTGAAACTGCGCCGTCGCTTCGTTGAATTTTCCAACTTCCATGTAGACTTGTCCCGAGTAGAAAATCGGGTCCGCATCGGCCGGATCAAGGACCGCCGCTTTCAAATAACTTTCCAAAGCGTCTCGCGACGAACCTTGAATCTGATAGATTTTGCCAAGAGTAACGAGCGCTTGTTTGTCGTTGGAATCAAGGCCAACGGCTTGTTTGGCAATGTCCTCGGCTTGCTTTAGTTTTTCATCTTGTAAATAAACTTCTGCCAGCGCCACGCGGTAGGCGATAGCCGCCGGTGGAACTGATCCGCCTTTTGTAACGACGATGCGGTTTAAGAGATTCAAAAAGTAAGCGGCACCGGCATCAACACCCCTCATGCCAGCTTCGATTTTTCCGGCCAGCGTGTGGGCTTCGATGTGGCCGCCATCAAGTTCGAGTGTCTTATTCGCAAACGACTGGGCCTCTTGAAACTGCCGAAGACCGTAGTGAGCTTTTGCCATCAGTAAAAATGTTTCGATGTCGGTTCCGTAAAGTTTTAAGGCTCGAGTTCCATACTGAACGGCACCGTTAAAATTATTTCGGCGAAGTTCAACCAGTGCGTAGCCACGCATGACTTCATAATTACCCGGCTGCAACTGCTGAATGCGCTGAAGAATTTTGAAAGCCGATTGGTAGTCGTAGCGAAGCGCGAAGTAATCGGCCAGCTCAACATAAGCTGCCGAAAGAGTCGGTTCGGCGGCGATAGCTTTTTTCATCCACTCGATAGCTTCGCCCGACTGATTGAGTTGCCAGAGGCACTTTCCGGCCTTCATCGCCGCCACACCATTTTTTGGCTCTGCATCGAACGCGGCTTTATATTCGGCCTGCGCTTGAAAACAATCTCCCGACTTTGCGTGCTGATCGCCCATGAAAACAAGTTCGCGCGCGGCCACTTTCGTTCCTTTGACCTGCGCCTCGCCCGCAAGCTTGGAAAGAAATTCGCGGGCTTCGACACTCCCTGAATTCAACCCGTAGGCTTTTTTCGCGTACTCGATCGCTTTGTCTTTTTGATTTCGTTTGAGTGATATTTCTCCAAGCGCCAACCATCCAAGAGATTCCACGACGCGCGGAATTTTCTCTTCACCGTTTAATGCCGACGTCAAAAGTCCCATCGCTATTTCTTGCTTGTCGAACTCTCTCGCTTCGATCACGGCCAATTCGATCTTTGCTACGGGATGCGAAGGTACCTGCTGAATCACGCCGCGGTAAAGAGTCATGGCGGCGCCGAAGTTTTGCGTTCGAGTTTTCGCGCGAGCTTCGCCAATGGCGATTTTTTGCCATGCTGGCCAAAGAAGGCGCGCGCGCTCGAAGTAAACGGCTGCGTTCGCATTATCGCGGACCGATAAGTAAGCATCGGCGCGCATTTCAAAAAGTACCGGCGCATTGCCCTCTTCTTGAAGTCGACTGGCGGCCAGCTGATCCGCTTCGCGGTAGCGACTCGAGAGTAAAAGCTGAACCGCTTCGCAGGTCGCTCCGTGAAGACCCGCCGGATCCAATCTCTTCGCTTCTTGAAGAACTTCTCGAAGCACTTTCATGTCTTGCGCGTCTTGATACGAGTACGGCCAAAGCTCGCGGTAAGTTAGACACAGGGTGGAAAATACCTCGACCGTCTGCGCGGCCTTTTCAGGGTCCTTCGGTAAGCCCTCGACGACCTCGACAAGTTCATTTTGCGAACGCTGATAGCCGCTAAACACATCGGATTGAAACGCCAAAATGGCCCGTCGGTACTTCTCTTTGATCTTGTCTATCGGAAGCTCGGCCTGGTTTTTTCGAGGCGCGATGAACCGAATTCGGCCGGCCGTCGTTCCCGAGGGACCGAAGATTTCATCTTGGAAAAAAATCACGCCGGCGCAACCAAGCGCCACAAGAATCATAATCAAAGGAAGCGGAGATCTTTTTTCCGTCGCGGCTTCGTCTTCCAGGTCTTCGAGTTTTTTGAGGTCCGTCAGTTCAATGACATCGGGAACAGAATTGCCCTGAGGAACAAGGCCTCTTGGAGTTTGGATTTCAATGGGCGCCGAGGGCTTCATTGAAACTAAACTCTGATCCGGCTTCACGGCCGTGCTTTGGTTGGCATCGGCGAAAGTCGCCGCTTCGGTGGAAGATTTTTTTTCGTCCGCCGAGGCTGGTGATTCCTGACTGGTGTTTTTATCCCGACGACCTGTTGGAGTATTTTTAGAGGCGCCCTCGTGGGCTAAAGCCTCAAGAAGCCGATCGTAAAACTCGGGCGTATTTGAAATCGGAATCCACCGACCGCCCGGATAAAGTGCGACGTCTTCGCCGCCAATAAAATATCCGCGATCGATCTGCACGAGAACTTGATCCGTCGAGAACGGGCCGAATATTTTCCCTTCGCGATCTCGCACGATCCACGTTTTGCCGGTTTTATCGCTCGCCACTTTCAACGCCCCATCCACTCGATCCGATGACGAGTGGTTCCAATTCAGGTCCTTAGCCCGGTTCCAGTTTGAGAATTGGAACCAGCGCCTTCGCAACAGTGTAGGCGACTCGCAGCCAAGAAACACTGCGACACACGTCTAGGTTTCACTTGAGTAAAATTCCGTCACATCGTCGCGAAACCGACCCGCTCAACACGTTGGCACGGTCGCTGCTAAGAAGGTTGTTGTCGGATGTCCGATTTTCGGACGAACGAGTGATCAGGAATTTCAACGCGGATTGTATGACTGAGATTTCAGCAACAGATACAGCTCCACTAAGTCGCTTGAAGCGTTGGATGACCCCTCTCCTGATTACCGCTTATGTTGTCGCGATTCTTATGATCTCAGGGCTTTCACGAGCTCGGGATGAAGGGAACGCGGCAAGTTCGATCGGTGAAACTTCGTCTGTTCTGCAGTCGTCCTTGGACGACTCAGAAGAAGCAGCAGAGTCTCACCGCTGATTTTAAGTTCGAGTCTTCGCGCACACGCAAGTGAAGCGCAACACCTGCTGACGAGGCCCCTCCTTTGTCGGCAGATGAGTCTCGGCACTGATTTCTCCCCTCAGAGATCAGTCCCTCGACCCTAACTCTGGCCCCTCCTGAGTTAGGGTTTTTTTTTGCCTTTAAGCGAGCTCGGAGTCGTCAGAACCATCGCTTTTGATGCGTTCGATATTGGCGCCCAGTGAGGCGAGCTTAAGTTCAAGCTGCTCATAGCCGCGATCCAAATGATAGATGCGGCTAACCGTCGTTGTTCCTCTTGAAGCGAGTGCCGCCAGTACAAGGCTCGCACTGGCGCGAAGATCTGTCGCCATGACAGGAGCGCCCTCAAGGCCTCCGGGCTTTCCGCGAACGACCGCGACGCGACTTTTTGGATTGATGTCGGCACCCAACCTCTGAAGTTCAGTCACATGCATGAATCGATTTTCAAAAACGGTTTCCGTGATGAGGCTCACGCCCTCACTGACACACATCAAGGCCATGAACTGCGCTTGAAGATCGGTGGGAAAACCAGGATGAGGTGCTGTCGTGACATCGACGCATTTCGCTCCGCCGGTGGAACGCACGCGCACCGACGTCGCCGCTGTTTCGATGCCGTATCCGGCCTCGCGAAGTTTCGCGAGCAAAGCTTCAAGGTGCTCGGGCACGCAGTCAGCCACGGTGACATCACCGCCAGCAATCGCAGCAGCGATTATCAAAGTTCCTGCTTCGATTCGATCCGGGATCACTGTGTGCTCTGCGGGTTTTAATTTATCGACACCCGTGATTTTAATAATGCTCGTACCGGCGCCTTCGATTTTGGCGCCCATTTTCACAAGATAATTTGCCAGGTCGACGATCTCGGGTTCTTTCGCCGCATTTTCGATGGTCGTAACACCATCCGCCAGCGTTGCGGCCATCATGATGTTTTCGGTTCCACCCACAGTCGCAAATTCAAAAAGGATATTTGTTCCCTTCAATCGCTTTGCCGACGCATGGACGTAGCCATTGCGCAGTTCGATATCAGCACCCATCGCCTTCATGCCGTCGAGGTGCAGATTGATCGGCCGACTTCCGATGGCACAGCCACCAGGAAGACTTACTTGGGCTTGTCCGTATTTTGTGAGGAGAGGACCTAAGCACAAAATGCTGGCTCGCATTTTTCGAACGAGATCATAATTCGCTTCAAAACTTCCAGGCGCTTTTACTTCGACGGTTACGGTATGACCTTTTCGAGTGACGATCGCGCCAAGGCTCTCAAGAAGCGTTGCCGATGAGTCAACATCCATCAATTTTGGTACATTGTGGAAAGTGTGTTTTCCTTCCGCCAGCAATGTCGCAAATAAAAGTTTCAGCGCGCTATTTTTAGCGCCGCTTGTACGCACGGTTCCGCGAAGCGCTTTTCCGCCGACAACTTTCATTTTATCCATGATGAATCTCCGTTGAGTTTTTCAGAGGCATTTTGGAGCTGGCCTCTACCATTCTCTCGCGATCCGAGTGGTCTCGGGCAAGTTTCACGAGGTCCCATCCAGCTTCTTTAAAAAGCTTTGTGGATTCATCGCCCTGCCGATCTCCTATTTCGAACAGAGCCGCGCCTCCCGGCGGGACCAAGCGACGGGCGACTTTTGACCAGCGTGCGATTTCAAAAATCCCGCGCTCTCCGGCAGCACCGGCAAAAAGCGCCGATGTCGGTTCGAACTCCCGAACAGCCGCTTCGACGCGGTCATCGGAGGGATCAATGTAGGGCGGATTCGCGACAACAAGATCCGCTAATCCAAAATAATTCTTAAGATCGGATTCGTCGCCGGCATCAGCCACCACGAATTCTGCGATCGCCGAAAGACCCATGCGCTCCGCATTTCGTTTCGCGACTTCAACAGCAGCCTCAGAAACATCGACAAGAACCAGGCGGACATTCGCACGACTATTTAGTTCGGACGCCAGAGAAAGTCCGATGCACCCGGTTCCGCAGCCAAGATCCACAATCGTCAACGTGGGTCGAGAGTCAGCCGCGGTCACACTGCCAGCGCTGCCGGCCGAGGACGGCGACATGCGATTCGACCCCGGCATCGGCGACTCTAGATGAATGTCGCCACTCGCGACATTCATGCCGCTCGCAGAGTTCGTACCGCTCGCGGCTTCAGCGAGCTTTGCGATTTCATCATCATCAAGACCGCGTGCTTTTGCCTCAGCCAGTTCCTCAGCCCGCCGGGCTTCGGCACGTTTCGCTTCAGCAGCCGCAATCTCAATTTGGATTTGCGACTTTGCGCGAGTCGTAAGACCCGGTGCGCGACCTGACAAAATCTCAAGACCCCGAACCACCAACATCTCTGTTTCGGGCCTTGGAATCAGCGTCGCTGAAGTGACTTCAAAAGTGTGTTTGTAAAAACCTTTTTCGCCCAGGATGTAGGCGACCGGCTCGCCCTTGGCGCGGCGGCGCACCAGCGCACGACACTTTTCCAACTGCTCTTCTGACAGCGACGAATCGTGCTTTAAGTAGACTTGAAGTCGTTCCCAACCCAAAGCACTTGCGATCAAGAGTTCTGAATCCAATCGAGCTGTTTCACTCTTGGAGCTAAAAAAATCCGTCGTCTTTTTTACGATCTCGCCAACCGTTGGCACATTACTCCCCGCGTACCTTCTTCCCATGCGAAACGCGGCGCGTTTCAAATGGGAAGAAGGTACCTATTTCTCGGTCTTCATAAGTTCAGCTTGATGGTGTGCGATCAATGGCTCAATTAAAATTTGCATCGAACCTTTCATCACGTCGTCGACCTGGTGAACCGTCAGGCCAATACGATGATCCGTCACACGCGACTGAGGAAAATTGTAAGTGCGAATTCGCTCGCTGCGATCGCCGGTTCCGATTTGGGAAAGCCGTGCTTCGCTGGCGTTTTTTACCATCTTCTCGTCTTCAACGGCTTTCATTCTCGAATAAAGAACCTTCATCGCCTTCGCTTTGTTTTTTAACTGCGAACGTTCGTCTTGGCATGTGACGACGGTTCCTGTCGGAAGGTGCGTAATACGAACGGCCGAGTCCGTGGTGTTGACGGACTGCCCACCGGCACCGCTCGAACGAAACACATCGATCTTAAGATCGTTCGGATTAATTTTGACGTCGACCTCTTCGGCCTCTGGCAAAACGGCGACCGTGACAGTCGATGTGTGAACGCGGCCTTGAGTTTCCGTTTTCGGTACACGCTGAACGCGGTGAACTCCGCTTTCGTGTTTGAGTCTTGAATAAACTTTGTCGCCATCGATCGACGCGATGACTTCTTTGGCGCCGCCAACGTTGCCTTCGGTGCGACTTAAGATGTCGACTTTCCAACCTTGAGTCGAAGCGTACAGAGCATAGGCGCGGAAAAGTTCATCGGTGAAAAGTGCGGCCTCATCCCCACCGGCGCCGGGACGAATTTCGAGGATTACGTTTTTATCGTCATTCGGATCTTTTGGAAGGATTGCGATTTTAAGTTCCGCTTCCGTCCTGGCAAGCTCTGCTTCAAGCGGCCCGAGTTCTTCCTTCGCCATCTCTCGCATCGTCGGATCATTCTCGCTCATCAACATTTCTTTGGCGCCAGCGAGATCCAATTTTAATTTTCGGTACGTTTGGAAAAGCGCAACGATCGGAGCGAGATCGGCTTGTTCTTTCATGAGGCCACGAAACCGCGTTTGATCCGCTGTGACCGAAGGATTTTCGAGATCGTGTTGAATTTGTTGGAACCGCTGTTCAACAGCGTCGAGCCGATCAAACATTTAAACTCCGTGGTCCTATCAAACAGAAAAGGCCCGCCAATGGCGAGCCTTTTGATCGAAGATAAATCGAGCGATTCTACTTCTTCGGAGCGCCCGCCGCTGGCGTCGCATACTTACGACGGAAACGGTCAACGCGACCTTCAGTATCAACTCGCTGCTGCTTACCAGTGTAGTACGGGTGGCAGTTCGAGCAGATATCAACACGAAGTTCTTTTTGAGTCGAACCCGTTGTCCAAGAAGCGCCACAAACACATGTGACAGGAGCGTTGGCGTAATAAACAGGGTGGATAGCTTCTTTCATAGGTCTTCCTTTTTTCTCTCCAAGGCCTCACGGCAGATCGTCGCCCAATTAGCTAGGTCCGTATTCTGAGAGAGCTGTAAATATAGTAACTTAAGCCAGTTTGTCACGGTGCAATTGCATGCTTTTTATAAAGCGAGGCGAGAGCCAAGCCCCAAGGGACCGAGCGAAGCACCCAGAAACGACTGCGCCCAGAAATAACGAAACGAGCCCCTAGAATAGTTGCCCGCACCCGAATGAGTACTGAGCACCGCGAACAATGTAACCAACTGAATTCACTGAGGATAAGTCGATGAACCCCGAGAGGGGTTCGAGCTCGCGGCCTGTCGGGCTGACCTCCGGACGGGGAAGCCCCCGAAAGGGGGCCGAGCGCCAGGACGGCGCGAGCCCGTCCGCGCGAGCGGTCGGATGAGAGCGCGTCAGCCAGACAGGCCGCGCGCTCGAACCCACCTAGTTACCCGACATATTCTTCAAGAATTCCTCGTTCGTCTTCGTGTGCTCAAGCTTATCCAGCAAGAAGTCCATCGAATCCAAAACGTTCATAGGCGAGAGAACTTTTCGCAAAATCCACAGGCGATTCAAATCCGCTTTGTCGATCAAGAGATCCTCTTTTCGAGTTCCCGACTTGTTGATGTCCATGCAAGGGAAGACACGCTTTTCCATAAGCTTACGATCCAAGTGGATCTCGGCGTTACCCGTACCTTTGAACTCTTCGAAGATGACTTCGTCCATACGCGAACCCGTGTCGATCAGCGCGGTCGCGATAATCGTCAAAGATCCACCCTCTTCAATGTTTCGAGCCGCTCCGAAGAAGCGTTTCGGTTTATGAAGAGCGTTGGAATCGACACCACCGGAAAGGATCTTTCCCGACGGAGGAACAACAGTGTTGTAAGCGCGCGCCAGACGCGTGATCGAATCAAGCAAGATCACGACGTCGTGCTTGTGCTCGACAAGGCGCTTCGCTTTTTCGATGACCATCTCGGCCACTTGAACGTGACGAGTTGGTGGTTCGTCGAACGTCGATGATACGACTTCGCCCTTCACCGTTCTCTGCATGTCCGTGACTTCCTCGGGTCGTTCATCGATCAGAAGAACGATGAGCTTCACTTCTGGATGGTTATGAGAAATCGCATTCGCGATCTGCTGCATGAGAACCGTTTTACCGGTTCGAGGAGGAGCGACAATCAAACCGCGCTGACCTTTTCCAAGGGGAGCCATGAGATCGAGAACACGTGTCGTGTATTCGTTCGGCGCGTGCTCGAGCTTCAGACGCTTTTGTGGATACAAAGGCGTTAAGTTATCGAACAGAAGTTTGTTGTGCGCTTTTTCAGGTGATTCGTAGTTGAGCTGTTCAACTTTCAAGAGAGCAAAGTAACGCTCGCCTTCTTTTGGCGGACGAACAGTTCCCTGAACCGTGTCGCCGGTACGAAGACCGAAGCGACGAATCTGCGACGGCGATACGTAGATATCATCTGGTCCTGGAAGATAGTTGTAGTCTGGCGACCGCAAGAATCCGTAACCGTCGGGCAAAATCTCGAGAACGCCGAATCCGAAGATGTCGTTCAGACGAGCCGCGCGCTTTAAGATCTCGTACACCATATCTTGGCGTCGAAGTCCGGCAGCGTTTTCAATTTTGAGTTTGAGTGCGAGAGCCGTGAGATCTTCGATCTTCATGGACTTCAAGTTTTTCGAAGAAAGATTCGCTCGCTCTTGTTCGCTGAGTTCGATCGACTTCAATTCTTCGTCGGAAATCGGCGGAATGTGCTCGCCCTGATCTTCGATCGGTGGTGGATCGTAGGCACCTGGTCCACGATGTCCGCCCATCGCTGGTCGATTGCTTCGACCACCGCCGGGCTGCTGATCGCCGCGTCCACCGCGACTGAACTGTTTTCGGTCTCCGCCACCGCGATCATTGCGGTCACGGCCGCCACCGCGGTCTCGGTTATTGTTCATTCGGCCGCCACCGCGGTCATTTCTTGGGCCTCCGCCGCCTTGGCTTCTTTCGGGTCGGCCTTCACCACTGCCATCGCCACCGTCGGAGCTTCCCGAATCGGCGTGGGCCGGGGGAACTGAGCCCTCGGGAGCAGGCTGAATGATCGATCGTTTTTCGGAAGGCTGGGGCGGTGCAGATTCTTTAACGTCGTTGGACTCCGACAAGCAAAACTCCTTGAGAACTATTTTAGCTTAAACTCTTGATATAATGATTGGTTTTGGAAACTTCGGGGGCGAGACCCTTGCGGCGGGTGGGCTTCTTCGTGCCGAGGTCGGCATCACTGTCCTCCAGTTTGGCCGAATTTGTCAATTCGTGGAATAGGTCATTCTGCCTCGTTGTTGGCGCCGCGCGTCTGCATCGTTTTGGGGCGTCAACTCCTTCAACAATTCCAAACGCTTTGGTCTCAATTCGAGACGGTTTCACCCCATTCGACGGGGTTTTCGACATTTTATGGGCCTTCCACGTCACCCGAGGTCTCTGGACCTTATGAGTTCAAGCTCAAACTCCGACAAGTTTAATGGTGATCCGCCATTTTGCGGACCCAAGGTAGGAATATGAAATCTGAAGAGCAAGTTCCTCAGCCGCGCATTCCGCTTAAGCTCGACGTCGACTTTCGACGTTCTTACGGTCGAAACGCTGCCGTCGGAGTTCTGAAAAACATCAGTCTTTCTGGTGCTTTCCTTGAACATGAAATGGAAGCCTTCGGCGCCGGCGACAAAGTCCAAGTGACTTTCAAGGTCGGCGGTCGCGCTCGCAAAGTGAACGCGCAAGTGATTTGGAGCAATTCAGAGGGCTCGGGAATCAAATTTCTTCCCTCCAACGGACGCGATGTTCAGATCGTCGACGACCTCATGTACTTCGTCGAATCGGGTCGCGAGGATCGCCGCTCTCTCTTGGGTGATATCTTTAAAGAGACCGCCTAAAAAGCTCACTGAAGCCTTGCCTTAAAGATACGAGCCTCGGATTTGGGAAACTCAAATAAAAAAGCCAAGGAGTAATCCTTGGCTTTTTTTGGCTTCGTTTCTTTTCGTTGTCGCGAAATGTTATCGAATCGCGGTTTCCGGCGAAGCAAATCGCCGAACGATCGATCAACCGATTTGAGTTGTTTGAGTCAGGTCGACTTTTCGCGAGCGACTTCGGCGCATCAAGAAAAAGACCGAACCCGCAGCAAGAAGAACGATTCCCGCAAGACCCATCATCATCATGTTGTCCGCTTCTTCCGTGCTCTCTCCGCCCAATCCATCCATTGCCGGAGCCGCAGCCTGAACTGGCGGTGCCGGTGGTGGTGGCGGATCCATCGGAGGCGGCGGAACTTCGGTCGAACCAACGGCCGGCGGAACCGAGGCTGGCGTACCTGTTGGCGCCGAAAGTGGGTCGTTGAAGTTCTGACTTGGATCGGTCCCGGGCTGCATTCCAGCAACAGGATCATTCGGAGCTAAAGGATCTGCCGGCGGCTGCGCCAATGGATCCATTCCACCCGTGTTGTTCTGCTGTTGTTGAGCTAGCGGATCGAAACCGCCGCCTTCAGGCGATTCCGGAGCCGCCGGTGGAACGTCCATCGGATTTTGGTCTGGTGCCTGTGCGAGAATCGGAGCCGCTGGCGCCGAACCGTCGGGCCAGTATCGAACATTCAGACCTGCTGGAATATCACCTTTTGATTCGATGTCTGGGTTTGTCGCCCAAACTTCTTTCCAACTATCTTTGTCACCGAGAAGCGACTTCGAAACTTCGCGAATATTGTCGCCGTCACGAGAGACGTAGTTCTGTGCGGGGACGCCTGCGTCCTCGAAGTACGTCATCATGTTTGAATCTGTTGGATTCGTCGGTGACGAATAATAGATCTTGTCGCCGGTCTTAGCACCGCGACTTAAAAATCCATTCCAAGAGCGAAGGTCGCGCGCCCGCGATTTGTCGCCGTAAATTTTTGTCGCAATGCCTGAGACCGTGTCGCCCGGGCGAGCCACGTAAACTCGGTTGAGATTTGTGGAACCAGCCATGAACGCTTCCGTTCGAACCTTCTTAACAGGAACCCACGTTGGCGCGTCTGACGGTGCCTCAAAACCAGTGGAACCTTCCGTCGAACTTCCCGAGTCAGCAAAAGACTCGACGGGCGCTTCCGTTGATGGTTCTGCAAAAACCGGAGCGTCGGTTGTCGGTTCGTCGATAACAGGTGGAGTATCTGTGAATTCATTCGAAGCGATATCTGTAGGAAGACCTTCTTCGTCATCTAAAGACAACTCGTCGTCGAGGTCTTCGCCAGCGTCAGCAACATCGCCCGTACCTTCTTCGGTACCTTCGGCCACATCAAGCTCTTCGTCTTCTTGAGACTCTTCGCCGGCATCGGCAACTTCGCCGGCAAGGTCATCGCCTTCAGCTGCTTCTTCGCCTTCGACGGCTTCTTCACCGCCCTCGGCAACTTCTTCGCCCGATTCTTCCGACGATTCTTCAGAGGCTTCTTCGCCTTCGGCGACTTCACCGTCTTCGAAATCGCCCGAGCTTTCCTCGGCGAAAGTTTCTTCACCAGCGGTCGCTTCTTCATCTGAAGAGCCGCCCATCGCGCAACCCGTTAAGTGGCCGGCGAGGCCCACCACAAGGAGAGCCATGAAAATTCGTTTTGATAGCAGTGTAGAAAACATGTTTCTAATTTTTTTCATCGGTGCCAATCCTTGAGCTGCCGTTGGGCTTTCTTGCCGCACTGTTGATTACAGCATACTGAGTCACTCAAATGAAAAGCTGAAAGAAAAACAGGTCCAGACTTCGGTCCAGGCTTCCTTGCTTCCCGCTCTCATCCTCACTAGTTATCGGCGTATCGAAAACGAACTCCAGGCCGGATTTTATTTCTTTCAAACCAGCCCCTGTTCATTTCGAGTGCGAACATGGCTTTAGTACGTGTTGGATACGACTTTGGCCGCGCTGTTCCCAGCGGCGCAGGCTCCATATCGATGATTTCGCGAAGAATCTTGTCTCGATCAAAGTAACCGATCGAAAGTGGAATCAGCGTGTTCTTCATCCAAAATGCTCGCTGCGATTCACCATCAAAGATAAAGAGCATTCCTGTGCGTTCTGGCATCGACTCCCTAAACATAAGTCCATAAGAACGCCGCTCATCTGTATCGGCGATCTCGACCTCGACTTTGATGCGGCCAACGATGATTGTTTTTTTTGAAAAAGAGGGCCGAGTGCTGGGAGTCGGCTCGACAGCGACGGCCAAAGGTCCCGACCAAAAAATAGCTGCGCTCAAAAGAAGAGCAACTGAACTTGCCGCGCCTCTAAGAAAGATCATTTCAACCTCTCTTGAGCCGCCGCTTGAACGATGCCAAACCGAAGGCCACGAATTGAAACGACAATTTCGCTGGATTGAATAGACCGCAGGGCTTCCGCAACGCAGATTGCTCCAGCAACAATCACGTCCGCGCGCTTTGGTTCCATGCCCGAAACCTTTTGACGTTCTTCAACAGACATTGCAGCCAGCCTCGCTGTCAGCGAATCCAATTCGCTCAACTGGATCTTATGCCCATGCACACGATCGGCATCAAATGATCGCCCAAGGACGACCGAAGCCAGAGTGGTTGGCGTCCCCGCGACCGCGACAACCTGAGAAATCGATTCTCCGCTTGGTATCTGTAACTTCAAAGAACCGATGGCACTTTTGGCGTGCGCCCTGAGTGCGCGAAGTTCTTCGTCTGCGATGGGATGAGAATTAACAAACATTTCTGTCAAACGAACGGCACCGACATCAGCGCTGGCCCTGGCGCGAACTCCTGTGCGATCGCCGACAATAATTTCTGTCGATCCACCGCCAACGTCGATAACAGCCGTAAGTCCCGCCCAAGAGGATTCAATTGCACCCGCAAAAGTGAGTTCGGCCTCGCGCTCGCCACTGATGACCTCAATAGGTATTCCGTACTTCACGCCAAGCTGAAGGAGTGCCGCCACGTTTTTCACGTCTCGAGCGGCGCTGGTCGCAACGGCAACACCCTTTTCACACTGCGCTTCGGAAATAAATTGCTGGAACTCGCGAAACGTCGCTTCGGCGCGCGCCAAGGCTTCGGGGTGAAATTCCCGGGTCGCATGTACGCCCTGTCCAAGACGAACGACTCGAACTTCGTCGCGAACGACTTGGACAACACCACTTTGACTGACGTCCGCAATCAGACAAAGAAATGTGTTCGTTCCAAGATCAATTCCCGCAACCCGCACGGAATCAACTCCCGGCCAGTTTCTTTTTCAGAAGCTGGTTCACGATATCAGGGCTTGCCTGACCTTTTGTGGCTTTCATGACTTGCCCGACAAAAAATCCAAAGAGCTTATCTTTTCCGGCGCGGTAGGCAGCCGTCTCGTTGGGGCTTGCGGCGATGACGTCGTCGATCGCTTTTTCAATCGCCGATGTATCAGTGATTTGGACAAGTCCTTTTTCTTTCACGATCGTTTCTGGCTCTTTTCCAGAAGACCACATTTCTGAGAAAACGGTCTTCGCGATTTTTCCAGAGATCGTACCTTTGTCGATGAGTGCGATCATCTTGCCTAAGTTGGTGGACGAAATGGGGCTCGTCTCGACCGTCTTTTTCGATTCGTTCAGCTCGCGCATCAAATCGGTCATGACCCAATTTGACGCCGCTTTCGCGTTTCCGCCCGCGGCTTTGACAACGTCTTCGTAGTAATCCGCCAGGGCTTTTTCCTGGGTCAGCACCAGCGAGTCGTAGGTTGGAATCTTGTAACTCTGCTCAAAACGCTCAGCTCTTTTCAGCGGAAGTTCGGGAAGGGTCGAACGAATGGCGTTGATGAACGAGTCGTCAATTTCGATCGGAAGAAGATCCGGGTCCGGGAAATAACGATAGTCGTGCGCTTCTTCTTTTGAGCGCATTGCAAACGTGCGGTTTTTATCGGGATCGTAGAGACGCGTCTCTTGAACAATTTTTTCACCCGTCTCATAGCAGTCAATTTGACGAAGAATTTCGTACTCGACCGCTTTTTCAACAAAGCGAAACGAATTGATGTTTTTAATTTCAACGCGAGTACGAAGAGTTGTTTCGCCCTTTTTTCTTACGCTCACATTGCAGTCGCAGCGAAACGAACCCTCTTCGAGGTTTCCGTCGCAGACATCGAGGTAACGAAGAATCTTGTGGACTGTGCGCGCGTACTCGGCCGCTTCGGCGGGACCCCGGATATCTGGCCCTGAAACGATCTCAAGAAGCGGTGTTCCCGCGCGATTTAAATTGATCAGCGAGTATTCACCATGGTGGGTCGACTTTCCGGCGTCTTCTTCCATGTGCGCGCGAGTGATTGAAATCTTTCGCTTTTCACCGTCCAGATAAAAGTCCACTTCGCCGTGCTCACACAAAGGGAGATCAAACTGAGAAATCTGATAGCCCTTGGGAAGATCCGGATAGAAATACTGCTTTCGAGAAAACACACTGCGTTTTCGAATTTCACATCCCAGTGCCAGTCCCATTTTCACCGAGAACTCAACCGCCCGTTTGTTGACGACAGGCAGTGCGCCCGGCATCGCCGTGTCGACTTCACAAATATTCTCGTTGTCGCCCGCGCCAAAGTCCGTCGAAGCCGTGCAGAACATTTTGGACTTCGTACTCAGCTGCGCATGAATTTCGATTCCGATGATCGGTTCGTAATCTCCGTAGTGAGCCATCGAAGTAGATCCGGTTGTATGTACAGCTTCAGATGACATGAGGCCTCCGTGCTTTAACAGCACCCAGCGCATTTTCAAGAGCGAGCGAAACGTTGAACATTCTTGTTTCGTCAAAGTGACGAGTCATCAATTGCACTCCGATCGGAAGACCTTTGGCCGAATACCCCGCCGGAACCGACATTCCAGGAAGGCCCGCAAGATTCGTCGACGTCGTGAAAATATCGTTCAAATACATTTCCAGCGGATCGTTGATGCGCTCGCCGATTTTAAAAGCCGGGCTTGTGCAAACGGGACTTAAAATCACATCGCAAGATTCGAAGGCGCTTAAGAATTCGTTTCGAATCAAGCGGCGCACTTGGCTCGCCTTCTGGTAATAGGCGTCGTAGTAACCGCTAGAAAGCGCGTACGTCCCCAGCATAATTCGGCGCTTAACTTCGGCGCCGAAGCCCTCGCCGCGAGACCGTGTGTACACTTCTTCCAAAGATCCCGTGGTGATGTTCGATGTTCGGTGGCCATAGCGCATGCCATCGTATCGTGCGAGATTCGAAGCGGCCTCACTGGTCGCAACGAGGTAATAAACAGGAACTGCGTGTTTTACCAACGGGAGCGTAATGTCGACAATGATTGCGCCGCGATCTTTCAAAGCCGCAATTGCTTCTTTGGTAACGCGCTCGACATCGCCGTCCATTTTTTCTGCGAAATATTCTTTCGGAAGACCGACGCGAAGCCCCTTCACATCATCTTTGATAATCTCTGACCACTTCGGCACTTCAATGGTCGCCGACGTTGAATCGTAGGCACAAGAACCAGAAATCGTCTCAAGTAAAAGTGCGCAATCTTTTGTCGAGTGCGCCATCGGTCCCGCCTGATCGAGGCTTGAAGCAAAAGCAATAATCCCATAGCGGCTGACACGACCGTAGGTTGGCTTAATTCCAAAAAGTCCGCAAAAGCTGGCGGGTTGGCGAATCGATCCGCCCGTGTCGGTTCCAATAGCCCCCGGAGCCATTCGGGCCGCCAGCGCTGCCGCTGAACCGCCGCTCGATCCGCCGGGAACGTACTCGGGATCCCACGGATTTTTCACTGGACCCGTGGCCGCATTTTCGTTGGACGATCCCATCGCGAATTCGTCGAGACTTGTTTTTCCAAGAGTCACAGCACCGGCGGCCTCAAGGCGATTTACAACCGTTGCCGAGTACGGCGGGATAAAATTCGCCAACATCTTTGACGACGCTGTCGTCTTGAGACCTTTGGTGCAGAGAAGATCTTTGACCGCCATCGGCACACCAGCCAAAGCACCAGGGTCCTCGCCGCGCGCGATTTTTCCGTCGACGTTTGAGGCCGCAAGTTCGGCCTTTTCGTTGAGAGTCACAAAGGCATTGATCTTTGGATCAAGCGCTTTAATTCGCGCGGAAAAATGCTTCGTTACTTCCAAGGCAGAAACTTTTTTGGCGCGAACCGCATCGCGGATTTCGGTGCACGTCGCCTGGCTGAGATCGGAAATTTGAGACATGTGTGATCTCCTTTTTTTTAGACGACCGGTGGAACTTTAAACAAGTTGCCCGAACGCGCTGGCGCATTCGAAAGAAAGGGCTCGATATCTTTTGTCTTCACAGCCTCGTCCTCTCGCAGTCGCACCGAGAGATCCGTCGGCGTCACCAACGGCTCAATGCCTTTCGTGTCGACGGCTTGGAGTTGCTCAAAGTTTTCAAGAACGGCAGCGAGCTGCCCGGCGTACGCTTTCATCTCGGTTTCGGTAAGTTCAAGACGCGAAAGTTCGGCGACTTTGCGCACGGCTGCGAGATCCAGGGACTTATTGGAATTGTCTTTTGTCATAGACCGAAAGGTGTACCTAAGGACGGCTCAGAGTTCATGGACTCACGCTGCGCGTCTCGACGACTCTGCCCCATCGGTCAGCCAGAGACTCAACCTAGGTCGCGACTCAAATCTGGACACGGACTGACCGATACGAAAGTGTGGTCCATTTCCGCGTGCTTGCCGGCACCTTTTTCGCCGTTTTTTCAATTCCCGGTGTTTTCGCCGCGAGCTTCGCTGCGGCAAGCTCCGGCTCGGCTTTTTCCTCGAAACTCGTCACTTCCTGCGTCGCTGATTTTGCGGCCTTGAGCCGTCCCGACCCCGCCACGGGTCCACGAAACTCTCAGCTCGCGATTTGGACCCTGGAAGCCCGAGGAAAAACCGCCGCCGCCGCAGAGCTCAAGAAACAAACGACCGAGGCGCTTCAGAAAGCGAAAATCTACGGAAGCCCAGTCGAAGTGCCCGGAGTGGAAGCCAAGAGCTTGGTATTTCTTGAGCTTGAAGGCGGACTTCGTGGCGTCTGGAAAACAGGCGATGATGACGAGTTCACGCCGCTCAGAGAAATTCGAAAAGAAGTCACCGCTTACAACTTTGATCAAATGATCGGAGCCGGCATTGTTCCAATCACAGTTCGCCGATCCTTTCGCGGCCGTCCTGGAGTTGTTCAGCTTTTCGTACGCGACGTCGATGCGGCGGATCTGACCTACAATCCTCATTCTTTAAAGCTCTTCGACTTCTTGATCGCCCACGCCGACCGAACTCAGCTCAATCACTTGACCCACCGAGGCCGAACAATTGCGATCGACAACGAAGGCACCTTTGCAGAAGGACCGCTGAATCCGGTGGTTCCCGAATTCGACAAATTCGTTCTCGAAATTCTTCAAAAAGTCGACGCTGCCGAAGATTCGGTGGACGCAAAAACGGCGGCTAAAAATCTCGCGATCTCAGAAATTTCGCCAACACTTTTAAGCAAGGACGCCGTTGAGAAACTTCGCACGACGACAGACGCCGAATGGAAAAAGGGACTCACCGGACTCAATTCCAATGAGCTCAAAGCCTTTCTGGATCGAAAAAACCGCGCGGTAAAAGCGATCGATCTTGCGGTTGAAAAACTGGGACCCGATGTCTTCGCCGCCGGGCGTTTTTCGGGCCTCAGTCGGAACCAATGGACACGCGAGACAAAGTTCCTTCGCACGATGGCGGGTCAGCTTCCTTCTGGCCAGATGAGAAAAGACGCAGCTCGAGCGCTCAGTATCCTCGAAGGTCAGGTCGTATCGGGTCGGCCGGTAACTAACGAGCAGATCGATTTTATTGATCGGGTTCTGACCGAGCTCGAAAAGTTTGAAGCCGGCTCACAGACCGAAAAATAGCAGCTACTGCGAGGCCGTCAGCCGCCGCAAGGAAGCTTGGCAATCGAGGCCGGCAATGCGACTATCGGCCCATGCCGAAGAAGCTGTCACCGCCGAAAGCTCAACTCGAATCGCTGAAAGCAGAAATTTCTCGACACGATTTTTTGTACTACACCAAGGACGCGCCGGAAATTACCGATGGCGAGTACGATGCCCTTTTTAACAAGCTTCTCGAAATCGAAAAATCATACCCTGAATTGGTCACTCTTGATTCGCCGTCGCAACGCGTGGGCGGAGCCGTTCTGGAAGAATTCTCGAAACTCGCACACCGGCAACCAATGTTATCCTTGCAGAATAGCTACTCGATTGAAGATATCGATGCGTTTGAAGAGCGCGCACGGAAAGAACTCAAGGATCTGGCGCCGGCGACTTTCGAGTTTTTTTGCGAACCGAAGTTCGATGGACTTGCGGTTGAGCTTGTGTACGAAGCCGGCCGCCTTACAAAAGCGATCACGCGAGGTGATGGGCTCGTCGGCGAGGACGTTACGTCCAACATTCGCACCATCCCGTCTGTCCCCCTTAAATTGCACAGTTTGTCTCGATCGAATTCCGTTTCCGAAGTTCCGGAACTTCTGGAAGTACGGGGCGAAATCGTCATGCTGAAAGACGACTTCCGAAAACTCAATGAAACCCAGGTCGAAAATGGTGAGGCTGCGTTTGCGAATCCGCGAAACGCTGCAGCGGGCTCGATTCGCCAGCTCGATCCGAAAATCGCCGCAAGTCGACCCCTTGTGCTTTTTAGCTATGCGCCAGGTGCGATCGAAGGCCTCAAAATCAAATCACAATCCGAATTTGAAACTACGATTCAAGGTTTCGGTCTCCCCATCGCGGGCGTTTCGCCGAAAGATGAAAGTTTTGAAGAATTTAAGAAACGAATTCGAGATTCATTAAAAAAGAAAAGTCGAACCCTAGGACTTGCTCGCATCGGTCTTGGCGCAGTGGAAGCGAAACTTTACTACGACTTCATTCAAGAAATTCGCTCGCTGCTTCCTTTCGACATCGATGGCGTCGTTATCAAAATCAATGACTACCGCCTTCAAGAGGATCTCGGTTTCGTCGCCCGAAGTCCGCGCTGGGCGACAGCGGCCAAATTCCCCCCCGAACAGGCCGAGACTATTCTTGAAACAATCGAAATCCAAGTGGGGCGAACCGGGGCTCTAACGCCAGTGGCCGTTCTAAAACCGGTGAAGGTTGGAGGGGTCACGATCACGAACGCAACCCTTCACAACCAAGCCGAAATTGATCGCAAAGACTTGCGCCTTGGTGACACAGTCGTCATCCAACGCGCCGGTGATGTGATCCCTGAAATCGTTCGAAGTCGTCCTGAGAAACGAAAGCCCGGCTCAATGGCCTTCACAATGTCGCCGCTGTGTCCCTCGTGCGGATCGATGGCCGTCAAGCCCGACGACGAAGCCGTACTTCGGTGTGTGAATTCGTCCTGCCCCGCCATCTTAAAAGGTTCACTCAAACACTTTGTGGCAAGACGGGCGATGAACGTCGAGGGTCTTGGCGACAAATTGATCGATGCTTTTGTCGACGCGGGACTCGTGCGTCGCCCCTCGGATCTCTACACACTGACCACTGCCAAAATTTTAGGCCTCGAGCGCCAGGGTGAAAAATCGGCGCAGAATTTAATCGACAGCCTTGAAGCCTCTAAAAAAACGACGCTCGCTCGGTTGATTTATGCTCTCGGAATTCGGCATGTGGGAGAAACGACGGCGAAGTCTTTAGCCAGCTATTTTGCCCACAGCGAAGCTTTTCTTGCGGCCAGTGAAGAAGCCCTTCTGGCCGTTCCAGATATCGGAAAAACGATGGCCGCCTCAATCTCAGCGGCAATTCAAGACGGATCCCTGAGATCTGAAATAGCACGTCTCAACGAACTCGGTGTCGTGGTTGATCAACCGAAAAAAAATGAAGCCTCAAGCAATGCTCTTGGCGGAAAAAAATATGTGATCACCGGCACACTTCCGTTGGGCCGGGACGAAGTGAAGGACCTCATTGAAGCCAACGGTGGTATCGTCCTTAGCGGTGTCAGTAAAAAAACGGACTTTCTTCTCGCGGGTGAGGAAGCCGGTTCAAAAATTCAAAAGGCCAGCGATCTTGGCGTCGAAGTGATCGATTGGGTCGCGTTTCAAAAGCAATTGGCGGCCACTGATTCTTAGACGTGGCTCATGGAGGATTAAGAAAACAAAGCCACAGGCCCTTTTGGGACCGGTGGCGTTGTCTAAATTGTTCGCTAGAGCTCTCGTTAAGAGAATTCTAGAGATGATCGATAACGATGTCGCGAGCCATAACGGTTTTACGGCCGTCAGCTTTTGCGCTCTCGATGCCCTTTTGGCAAAGACGCTCGATAGCCTTCGACAATACGTCGACAGTCTCGCTCGATGTATTGCAGTCACCTTTTTCTTTGATCAACTTCTTAACTTTGCTCGTAACTACGAGAACATCTGCCATGATGACACCTCTATCTGTTTTCTTATGGTTCGCCTCTAAAAGGGCTCCCCAAGCTCAACTCGATCCTAGTCGAGCTTAAAAGCCCGAGACAAGAGCCAAAGCCGGGTGCGGCGCATTATTCATGGTGACCTTAGACCGCAGGGCTACGAGATTGGCGCTGGCGTTCGACGAGGCGCACAACGAGAATCGCTACCTCGTATAAAAGGGACATTGGAACCAAGAGCAGCATCATGCTGAGAATGTCCGGCGGCGTGACGACGGCCGAAATGGCCGCCATTCCGACGATCGCATAACGACGCTTTTCACGAAGAGTCTGCCCGGTGACCAATCCAAGGACCCCTAAAATCACCACGATCAGCGGAAGCTCGAACGATGCGCCGAAAACCAAAATCATCGTCGCGAAAAACGACATGTATTCGGTGATTGTAATAAGCGGCTTATCGACACTGCCGCCGAAGTTAAAAAGAAATTCGAAAGCTGTCGGGAGCACTACGAAGTAAGCAAACGAAACGCCGATCAAAAACAGTCCGACGCCGGCGAGGACAAACGCGACCGAATATTTTTTCTCGTGGGCATAGAGGCCTGGGGCGATAAACATCCACACCTGATAAATCCAAGCCGGGCATGCCAAAATAATTCCACTGACCACGGACAGCTTCATGTGAGCTAAAAACTTATCCATGGGGTTTGTAAAAATAAGTCCGCCGCCAGGGAGATAGCTGGCCACGGGATATCTCACCAAATCAAAGAGCTGCTCGGAAAAAGCAAAACAAAGCGCCGTCGTGAAGGCGATCGCCCAAACGGACTTGATCAACCTGTCCCGAAGCTCCGTCAGATGGTCGACCAAAGTGAAATTATCTGCCGAACCGCGCGGATCTCTCACGTAGAATCACCGCTGGTTTTCTCTGCGTTGGTTTTCTCAGCAGCCAACTTCGCGGTCGCCGCGGCGGCGTCGATATCTTCTTGAAGCGGCGGCTGCCCGGGATGCGCCGGAAGATCTTCGACTCGAAAGCTCGAATTGATATCGTCCGTTACTCCCCGAAGCGCCCGGTCTGTTTCATCGCGCGCGTTGGCGACGGTCGATGTCACATCTCCGACCGCTTTTTTTAATTCACCTAAAAGTTTTCCGACGGTTCGCGCGACGTCAGGCAGTTGTTTCGGCCCAATCGCGATCAACGCGATGGCTGCGAGCAGAATCATTTCGCCGAAACTCATGTCAAACATGACCTTCAGCATAGTCCTGCGACTACAGGCGGACTACTGTTTTGTCGGTTTTTTTAGTTCGGACAAAGGGACTGCGATCAGTCCTCGCTCAAGGAGGCGCTCGCGAGCGAAGTCGGATCCCGTCTTCGCATAGGTCTCGTAAAGGCGCATAATATTGGCTTCGTCTTGGATTCTGGCCTGGGATGAAATCGTCGCAAGAATCTCTGAAAATGCGACGAATTTCTCCGAATACTCGCGGTACACTTTGGCCGAAAGATCCTCGCGGCTGCTATCGGCCAGAACGCCATACGCGCTGACCCCCATCTCGGCGTAGTAGTCGACGTCGACAAGTTTTCGCTGAAGCGAGTCGCTAAAAAAACCCGTGATATAAAGGGCGCGATCCGCCATTTTCTTCAACATTTCAGAGCGCAAGTTCGGCTCCGAATTCATCGCCTTTAAAAATGTCTCCGCCAATGTCGATTTGGTTCGGCGACCGTTCTCGTCGACTTCGTCGAAAAGGTTCACAGCCGGAACGTAATATTCAAGCAAACGAACCAAGTAGGACCTTGCCGACGGGAATGTGGAAAAACGACGCTCGACGAAAGCCGACTCGACAGCTTCGTTAAAAAAGTCGTCTGTGCTGATAATGACTGAATCCGACGTTTGCTTACTCTGTTTATTGGCCATCGTTTTTCTCTTACGCCCTATCTTTATGATACGCCGTCTTTAAAAAAAGCGAGAGTGGTCCCGGTCTGAAACCAGACAGAAGACCGGCAGACGTCTCATTCTAGGACAAAGGCCAAGACACCGTCACCAAGGCTGAGACGGTCCTACCGCCACAAGAACTGGCGGACGCGAAAGGATGTCGCGAATCAGATCGCGGACATCTTTAGCCGTCACCGAGCGTAGGCTTTGCGAGTAATTGAAAACATCCTCGGCCGGAAGCCCATAAATTTCATTGAAGAGAATCGTCGACGAAACCGCGGCCGCTTTTTGTAAGCCCAAATCGTGACTTCCAATCAAGTACCGAACCGCTCGATCCATTTCAATTTCAGGAATGAGCGTATCGTTGAGCTTTTGAAATTCCTCTCGCAGCATGCGAATCGCCGTTTCACCTTTTTCGGGAGCACAGCCGATCGATGCACCAAAATACCCGGCGTCCACGCCTTCCATCGCCATCGGACCGACGCTGTAAGCGAGCGATTTCTTGTCGCGAAGCTCGATAAAAAGTCGTCCACCCTGACCCGCAAGTACAGCTTGCGCGATTTGAAGTGCGTAGCGACGAGGATCATCCAACGTCAAAGCGCCCCAGCCGATCAGAATCTGCGTCTGTTCTTTTTTTGTTTCGTGAAATTTTCTGACTTCCTCTGCACCGTTCCAGCGGAACGGCTGTCGAGAGAATGTCGTCCGTCGCGACGCGTGCGGCTTCGTTGCTTTCTCAAGCGCATCACACCACAAATCGAGATCTGCATCGCCCGTCAAAACAAACACACCATCTTTTGGAGTGATCATACGTTGACGAAGTTCTGCCAAATGTTTTCCGCCGATACGCCCCAGTGACTCGATTGTTCCCATTGGATCGCTGGCGTACGGGTGCTTTGCAAACATCGTCTCCATAAAAAGACGTCCTGCAATTTGTCCCGGTCGATCGGCGCGTGTTCGCAACGATTCCAGCATCATCGTACGCTCGCGAAGCGCTATTTCCTCGGTCAACACAGGCGAGAATGTCGTTTCGATAAAGAGGTCACAAAGCTCTCGTTCCGTCATGGAAAGCATTTGTGCCGATACGCCGGCCGTGTGTCGGCCGCCGAATGCACCAATGCCTGCCGCCAAATTCTCGATTTTGCCAAGAAGCTCAATCTCACTCATTGTCTTCGTGCCCGAGATCCACGTGCGACTTAAAAGTTCCGTAAGGCCCTCTTGGCCCGCAGCTTCAATCCGAGATCCGCCAATAAACCCGACGCGCGCACTGACGACGGGGGTCGATGTCGTTCGCCGTGCAATCACCCGAAGCCCGGAAGAAAGTGTGCGGCGCTCGATTTCAACGTCGACGTCAATACCGGCTTTCCAAACCGGTGCCTTTTTCTTCGCGGTCGCTTTTTTCTTTTTCGCCGCCACTGACTTTGTTTTCAGCGCGGCCGTCCATTCGGACTTTAAGTTCGAAGCAAATGTCTGCAGTTCTTTTTCGACAGCGGTGCGGTCGCTGGAATTCGGAATCAGCGCTACGACCTGCATTTTCGAAGGATCGAAATAGGCCTTCGTCAACTTTCGGGCCTGCTCACTGGTGAACCCACGAACGCGCTCGAGGTAAACTTTGAATTCTGATGGATCTCCCAAAAGGGTGGTCAATGATCCCGTTTTTCTGGCAAGGCCCTCAGCCGTCTCTAGGCCGTAGAATTCTGCACTTTCAACATTCGTAATCGCCCGCTGAATTTCAACGGACTCAATCGGATGAGACAAAAGACCAACCAGTTCTTTCTTTATCAGCGGAAGCGCTTCGCCAAGCCGCGTAGGATTTAAATGTGCGGAGACCGAAAAGAATCCGCGATCTTTTGGCGCAAAACAGCCAGCGCCAATCGATGTAACGCAGTCAGAATCAATTCTAAGAGCGCGAACCAAGCGACTCGCATCGCCTTGACCGAAAATAGTCGAAAGCGTTTCAAGACCCGCCACATCTTTATGTTTTGCGTTGGGCACTGGCCACGCCATGAAAAGCTGCATCTCTTGAACATCGGCCGATTCAACAACGACTTTCACTTTTGACGTCTTTTTTGCTGCGGGCTCAGCGGCACGTTTCACAGCGCGAACGCGAGACCCTGGAAGCTCTCCAAACCGCGCTGTCACAAGTCGTTTCATTTCTTTCGAATCAAAATCTCCGCCAACGACGAGCACCATGTTTTTAGCGGAATAACGTTCGCTAAAATAACGTCGAAGGACTTTTGTCGAAACACCCGATACGACCTCTGGACGGCCAATGACGGGAAGACGATAGGGATGTTTTTTATAGAGCGTTGAAAATAAGAGGCGACTGCCCTTTCGCGATGGGCTGTCGTTGGTGCGTTTTATTTCCTCAAGCACGACCTCACGTTCGGCGTCGATCTCTTTGGCGTCAAACAAAGGTGAACCCATCATTTCAGCCACGACATCAAGAGCGGTGTCGGTAAATTCCCGCGAGATATTCACGTAAAAAACAGTTTGATCAAAGCTCGTCCACGCATTGAGCTCCCCGCCCGCCGCCTCGACGGTTCGCGCGATTTCGCCGACGCCGTATTTGTTCGTTCCCTTAAAAACCAAATGTTCAATAAAATGACTGATGCCCTGCTCGGCCAATCGTTCGTCGGCGGAGCCCGTCTTCACCCACATCTGTACCGAGACGACGGGCGACTTCGACGAAGGCACCAGTCGGACATCGAGACCGTTCTTAAGCTTGAACTGAGAAGAACCCTTGCTAACGGCTTGCTTTTGAGACATTCGGTGACCTCATGAAACGTTTTGGAATCTACGTGCACATTCCATATTGCCTACAGATTTGCACGTACTGCGATTTCGTAAAATTCGAGAGCCGCGACCTCCCGCCGTCGAAAGACTACGTCGCACTTCTTCAACGAGAACTCGCCACACGTTCGATGGCTTTTGGATCTCGAGAACTGACGTCGATCTATTTTGGCGGAGGAACACCGAGCCTCTTTTCCCCAGAGGAAATTCTAGCGGTGATCGATGGCATTGCCAACGAGGGGTTCTCGCTAAAGTCTGGCGGTGAAGTTACGCTGGAAGTAAACCCCGGCACAATCAACGAGACGGCCCTCGCACGTTTTCTTGAAATCGGCGTGACGCGGTTTTCAGTAGGTGCCCAGACTTTCGACGAGTCTCTTCTCGCTTTGACGGGACGTAAACACGCTGTCTCGGACACGATGGCAACGCTTGAAATGCTAAAGAAGCACAAAGTGAATTATTCTTTCGATCTTCTCTTTGGTCTTCCGGGCCAGCGACTGAACGGCGTAAAAACTGATGTCGCAAAAGCGCTTGAGTTCGAACCGAGTCATCTCAGTGCCTACAACCTGACCGTACCCATAAAACATCCTCTGAATGTCGGCCGCGCAAGCGATGATGAGCAGGCCGAGATGTTTGAAGCGATTGAGGCCGACCTTGAGGCCGGAGGCCTTCTTCGCTACGAAGTTTCCAATTTCGCGAAACCAGGGTTTGAGTCCGAGCACAATCGCCTCTACTGGAGCGATGATGCTTACTGGGGACTTGGCGTGGGCGCCCACTCGTACATCCCTCGCGGCGACACAGCGGCGGTCGACGCCGAGGCCCCTTGGGGAATTCGGTTCTGGAACCCCGCGACTATCAATTCTTACGCGCAAGAGCTTGAACGCGCGGCAGGCGCACTTTTTTGGTCCGCGCTCAAAGAAGATCGCATTGAAAAACTAAAAGCGAACGAAGCCCTGACAGATTTTTGCCATACAGCCCTACGCAGCCAACAAGGTCTTTCTATCAAAAAAATCGAAATAAAATTTGGCGTCAAAACAGCGGCACTTTTGCGCTCGCGCCTCGCCGCTTCCAATTTAGCTCCGTTTCTAACGATGCCGAGCGACGACCTCTGGGTCCTGTCCAGAAAGGGACAGGCGATGGCCGATAGGGTCTTCGAAGCCCTTACTTTTCTAAAAGATGATGGCATCGAAGTTTGACATTCCGGCAAGCGAACCCATAATGCCCAAATGGCAGATGAATCGAATTCCAACGACAAACAAGCTCCCGGTTCGGCACGGCGCCTCTCTGACGAGTCTGATACAGATAACACACAGCCCGGCGATGCTGCGGCGTCGCGAAGCGCGGATGGTGCGTCGGATAGTTCTGGCGACGGCGTAGAAAATATCTCAGATCAGCTCGCGAAAGTTCGCAGCGAATTTCTTTATCTCTACGCAGAGTTTGAGAATTACAAAAAAAATGCCATCAAAGAACGCTCGGACTTACGTAAGTACGGGTCCGAACGTCTTGTTGTCGATTTGCTGAACGTGTTGGACATCTTCGAAACCGCTCTCGCGCTGGAACCGACGACTGAAAATGCGGCTTCCTTTAGAAAAGGTATCGAGATGACGGCGACGGAACTCAAAGCAACACTTCAGCGAAACGGCATCGAAGAAATGCCAGCGCTTGGAACGGCTTTTAATCCCAACCATCACGAAGCCCTCAGCAGCGAAGAGTCCGCGGACCTCCCGCCAGGTCACGTGTCTCGTGTCTTTAAGAAACCCTACAAACTTCACGAACGGGTTGTACGGCCAGGTCAGGTCGTTGTCGCAAAAGCGAAGGGTTGAGCACCGTGGCTGCCAAGAGGGATTATTATCAAGTTCTTGGAGTGAAACGCGACGTCTCGGCTGACGAACTGAAAAAAGCTTACCGGAAACTCGCGGTCAAATATCATCCGGATAAAAATCAGGGCGACAAGAAGTCCGAAGAGCTTTTCAAAGAAGCCAGCGAGGCCTTTGAAATTCTCAGCGACGCACAAAAGCGTCAGCAGTACGATCAATTCGGACATGGATTCGCAGCCTATTCATCAGCAGGAAACCCCTACGCGAGCGCGGGTTATGGCGGCTTCGAAGATCAAACCTTCAGTGGCTTCGGTGGGGCTGGGCCCGAATCATTCCAAGATATCTTCGGGGATATTTTCGGAGACACTTTTAGCGGTCGACCTCGCGGTCCCCGCCCAGGGGAAGCGGGCCCACGCGGAGGAACTCGCACCCGCGGCGCCGACCTTCGCTACACAATTACCATCACATTCGAAGAAGCCGCGATGGGCTGCGAAAAGACGATTAGTTTTGTTAGGCAGCGCGGCGGCCGTGAAGAAACCGCGCGGTTAGCCATTACGATTCCTTCGGGAGTAAAACCCGGACAGCGCTTGAAGCTTCGCGCAGAAGGTGACGCGCCTCCAGCGGGTCAGCAATTCGGAGACCTCTATGTTATCGTCGCGATCGCGGAACACACGCTCTTTAAACGTGTGGAAAACGATGTGCATTTAGAGCTTCCGTTGAATTTTCTCGACGCTGTTAACGGTGTTGTGGCCGAAATTCCGACACTCACTGGAAAAGCGTCGCTCCGAATTCCCGCCGGTACGCCGTCGGGCCAAATTTTTCGCCTTAAAGGTAAGGGGTTTCCTGCGGTCGGCCAGGGCGGCGCAGCAATGGGCGATATGCTCGTGAAGGTTCTGATCGACGTGCCACGTGACCTGACAGATGATCAACGTGAACTTTTGAAACGTTTCGCGGCCAGCGTTCGGCCCGGACCGATGGTAAAGTCGTTTCAAGACAAAGTGGATCGCCTCAAGAAGCGGTAAACCACTTTGTGCACTTGTGGAAAGTGGTGGCTCCAGTGAAATCGAAGACGATCATAAAAACAAACGCTCTCTCCAAACGAATAGCTTTCATTCTTGTCGTCGTTTTCGCGGCCCTCGGAATGGCGTCGTGTCAGTCAGCGCCGGCGCGAAGAACCCCCGTCAAAGCTCCGCCCGTTCTTGAACAGGAGTTTAAACAGGCTCGCACGGCTATCGATAAGAACGACACCAAACGTGCGCTTCAAAGATTAAAGAAAGTAACGTCAACCGCGCCAGAGTCAGATCTTGCCGACGATGCTCACATGCTGACGGCCCAAATTTACGAACGCGATCAACAGTGGAATGAAGCGCTGAAAAGTTACATGAGCGTCGCCGACAGCGGCGTCATGAGTCCGTTCGAGGCCGAAGCCTTACTGCGTGCAGCGCGAATCCAACTTCGATTTAGTCAGTTCAAAGAAGTTGTGGCTCTCAGTGATCGCGTCCGAAAATCCTCGGTCGCAACACCCGATCAGAAACTCGATGCCGGTGAAGTTCGCGGCGAAGCGCTGATGGCGGAAAATAAAATTCTTGAAGCCATCGAACTTTACGTCTCGCTCGCTTCGGAAGCGAGCGAAGATCGCCGCAAAGAAAAGTACCGCATTGCTGCGCAAGATCTTCTCGACACGCGCCTCACGGAAGATGAAGTCGGATCTGTTGCCGATCGAAGTAGCTACGGGTTCTTGCGACCGACAGCGAAGTACCGCTTGGGACTTACGTTGGCTGATCAGCGCCAGCTTGCAAAAGCTCGTTCCGCTTTTCAAGACGTCGTCGCCATGGTGCCGGGAACCGAACTCGCTGAACGAGCGACGACGCTCATTGGTCAGATCGATGCCCGAAGTCGGGTCAATTCGAAAACCATCGGCGCCGTTCTGCCCCTCAGCGGACGACTGCAGACCCAAGGTTACCGCGCTTTGCGTGGTTTACAGCTGGGTCTTGGCGTGTACGCTCCCAAAGGAAAAACGTCGGGGTTTCGATTGGCCGTGATTGATAGCGGCGGCAATGCCGATGTCGCACGACGGGGCCTTGAGCGCCTGGTTGTTGAAGACAATTCGATCGCCGTCGTCGGCGGACTGCTCTCTCGAACCGCGAGTGCTGAAGCAAGTAAGGCGCAAGAGTTCGGTGTTCCCGCGATCATGATGGGTCAGAAAGCGGGACTGACTGAGATCGGCGAGTTTATTTTTAGAAATGCTCTCACCAGCCAGATGCAAGCCGAACGTCTTGCTGCCGTAGCCGTCGAAAACTTGGGCGTTAAGAAATTCGCCATTCTTTTTCCCAACGATCCCTACGGAACTGAATTCGCAAATTTCTTCTGGGACGCTGTAAAACTGCGCGGAGCTCAGGTCACTGCAGTCCAGTCGTACGATCCTAAGGAAACCGATTTCAGAAGCCACGTCCAACGTCTGACCGGCAACTTCTACGTCGACGATCGCGGTGAAGAGTATCGCCTACGCTACCGTCAATACTTGGAAAAAAATCCGAAACGAAATGTCCGTCAGGGACGTGTTTCGCCGGAAGAAATTCTTCCTCCCATTGTCGACTTCGAAGCGCTCTTTATACCTGACAGTGCTCGCGCCGCAGGACAAATCGCGCCGATGCTGGCGTACAATGACGTGGACGGATTGCGCCTTCTTGGGACAAACCTCTGGAATAACCCAAGCTTCGTCAGTCGCGGCCAAAAGTTTGTCGAGAACGCCGTGATTGTGGATGGTCTCTACACAGGCGATTCGTCATTTCAGGGAGCGCAGTTCGTTAAAGACTTCAAAGAAGTGTTTGGCGAAGAGCCCGGCATGATCGAGGCGCAGGCTTATGATTCGGGTCTCCTTCTAAGGCAATTGATCGGCTCTGGCGCCACGTCACGGATCGAGCTTCGTGAGGAGCTGGCCGAGGTACGAGGCTTTGCAGGGGCCTTTGGAACGCTTGATATGAACTCGAGCCGCGAGATTCAGCGCCCTATCAGCGTCCTAACAGTCAAAGACGCGAAGCTCGGGCCCCTTGAGCTACCCAAAGCCAAATAGCGGATACCTCCCATAAATTAATGCGATGGTTAATTTTCCCTCGGCCTCTAACCGAGTCGTGCGGCGCATTGGTCTCAACAACCATCAAGGTCGCCCAACAAGACCTTGGTGCAGAGGGAGGATTTCATGGCCGGTCAAAGTGTTCTCGTAAGAAGCGTTCTCAATGAGTCTTTTGTTCGCGAGTGCCGCGCTCGACTTCTTGAAATGAAAGCCGATCTTCTGCACCGATCGCGATCCGCTGTACGCGAATACGAAGCCCGCGATCGCGGCGGCAGCGACGAGGGCGACATGACCATGTCGATTCTGGCAGAGAATGATTTTTTGAGCGCTCAAGAGCGCATGAAAGAACGTCTGCTCGACATCGAGACAGCTCTCGCGCGCATCGAGCGCGGAACTTACGGTATCTGTGAAGAGACCGATGAGCCGATTGAAATCGAGCGCCTCAAAGCTCTCCCATGGACTCGACTCTCGATCGAAGGTGCCGAAATGCGTGAAGCTTTGCAGCGACGATTCGTTCGCTGAAACGCTCAACCGGAAATGACAGAAACCGTGACAGATTCTGTCGGAAGCATTTCGGAACATGAGGTTCCGGAATCCGATAAGGCGTTTGACGTAAAAGCGAAGAACCCGCAAGGATGCTTGGATCTTCGACATTTCATAGCGAAAAAGATGAGTCATCGCGCCGACATGGACTTGTGCTTTCTCTTTCGGCATAACGCGCGTCACACGCTTGAAATTTTGACAAATCGACTCGGACTCTCTAATAGCTGTCACGAACTGTTGCGAGAGGGGTCGCTTCAGTGAACGCGATGCTTAATTTTTCAGCCGGGGAGACAAATGCGCACACGTGAAATCAACTCATTCAAAACATTGCTTATAGATCAGCGAGCCGAAGTCATTAATCGACTGCATGCCTTTAGATCCGAAACTCTCGCACCCGTCGGTGAACGTGGCGACGAGGGTGATCGAGCAACATCTGAACTTGATTTGAGTCGTGCCGTTCGCGATCAAGAGCGCGCCAATATGCTTCTTCCAAAGATCGACCGCGCTCTGCACAGAATCAGCGAAGGTAACTACGGTCTTTGCGAAATGTGCGACGAACCTATTGGTATCGCTCGCTTGAAAGCTCGACCTGTCGCTACTCTCTGCATCGCCTGCAAAGAGGAACAAGAACAACAAGAACGTATTTTCGCCTAAATATGTTTAGCACCGCTTGGGGCCTCTGCTTTGGTCTGTCGACTACCGGCATAGGTCCAGCATTTCCGCTTCAGAAGCGGTTAAGATGGTGCTCTCCCTAGCCAAACGGTCCTGTGTCAGGCCCCGCCGCAAGTGGGGTTTTTGTTTTTCTACCATCAAAATCACTCCGCACTGTTAAGGCATTTCAATCTGAGACCGAAAAGTCATTCAGACAGAAAGCCATTTCTCAATGGCGGAGGACGAATGGGTTTTGACGATAAAGCACTAGAGATTCCTGAATCACTTCCAATGCTCCCAGTTCGGGACATCGTAGTGTTCCCGTATATGATTTTGCCTCTCTTCGTTGGAAGAGAAGCTTCCATTCGATCCGTCGAAGAAGCTCTTGGCAAAAATCGATTGATCTTCTTGGCCTCTCAGCGAGAAATCACTGAAGAGAATCCGACGGAAGAGACGATCTATCAGATCGGAACGATCGCACGAATCATGCGCATGCGTAAGCTTGCCGACGGACGTGTGAAAATCCTGATCCAAGGCGAAGCGAAAGGACGAATCACGAAGTACGTGAAGTCGTCACCGAACTTCGAAGTTTCTGTCGAGCGCATCGTCGAAACAGAATCGAAAGAGCTCCCTCTGGAGCACGAAGCTCTCATGCGAAACGCTCGCGAGCAGCTGGAAAAAATTATTGCTCTCGGTCGCTCTCTGTCGCCCGACATTCTTTTGATCCTTGATGACGTCACAGATCCAGGACGCTTGGCGGATCTGATCGCATCGAACTTGGGACTTAAGGTACAAGACGCTCAGCGTGTTCTTGAGTCTTCAGATCCAGTGACACGCCTTAAACTCGTCAACGAAATCCTCGTCGCTGAACTTGAAGTCCTTTCGATGCAGCAGAAAATTCGCTCCACGGCTAAAGACGAAATGTCGAAGTCGCAGCGTGAATACTTCTTGCGTGAGCAGATGCGCGCTATAAAGAGCGAGCTTGGCGAGCAAGACCAAAAGGGCGAAGAGATGGAAGAGCTTCGCGAGAAGCTTGTAAAAGCCGGAATGCCCGAGGGTGTTCATGGCGAAGCCATGAAGCAGTTGGGCCGTCTTGAGCGAATGCACCCGGATGCAAGCGAAGCGTCTATGCTTCGCACTTACCTTGACTGGCTGTTGGATCTTCCGTGGGCCAAACAGACCGAGGACAATCTCGATCTCGATCGCGCTAAAGTCATCCTTGATGAAGACCACTATGAACTTGCGAAAGCAAAAGATCGTATTTTGGAATTCCTCGCGGTTCGCAAACTGAAAACTAATTCTCGCAAAGGCCCGATTCTTTGTTTCTGCGGACCTCCCGGCGTTGGTAAAACTTCGCTCGGAAAGTCGATCGCACGATCGATGGGTCGAGAGTACTTCCGCGTTGCCCTTGGCGGCGTGAAGGATGAAGCGGAAATTCGTGGTCACCGTCGTACGTACGTCGGAGCTATGCCAGGAAAAATCATCCAGGCCTTGAAACAAGTAAAAACTCGCAACCCCGTCATCGTTCTCGACGAGATCGATAAACTTGGAAGCGATTATCGTGGCGATCCTTCGGCTGCGATGCTTGAAGTCCTCGATCCAGAACAGAATCACGCCTTCCGTGATCACTATCTGAATGTGGATTTCGATCTCTCGGGCGCACTGTTCATCGCAACAGCGAACGTGCTTGAGAATATTCCACCAGCACTTCGCGATCGTATGGAGCTGATCCAAATCTCTGGTTACACAGAGAACGATAAGCTACTGATTACGAAGAAACATTTGATCGATCGTCAGATCGACGCAAATGGAATCACGAAGGATCAAATTGAATTCACAGACGACGGAATTCGCTACCTCATCGCGGCTTACACTCGCGAGGCAGGTCTTCGAAATCTCGAGCGTGAAGTCGGTTCGGTATGCCGTAAAGTCGCAAAAGGTGTTGTTCTCGGCCACAAAGAGAAGGTCGTTTGCACTCCTGAGAAAATTGCTGAGCTTTTGGGTCCAGCACGATTTATCCGCGACGAGAAAGTCGACGAGCCACAAGTGGGTATCGTGACGGGACTGGCGTGGACACAAGCCGGCGGCGAAGTCTTGACGATCGAATCGCTAAAGATGAAAGGCAAAGGCGGACTGGTTCTGACAGGTCAGATGGGCGACGTCATGAAAGAGTCGGCGCAAGCGGCAATGAGCTATGCTCGGGCCCATGCGGACGAACTTGGAATCGACCCTGACTGGATCGAGAACAATACGATTCACTTGCACATCCCTGCGGGAGCGATTCCGAAGGATGGACCAAGCGCAGGCATCACGATGGCGACCGCACTGATCAGTCTTATGACTGGATCTCCGGTGCGAACCGACATCGCAATGACAGGCGAAGTGACTCTCTCGGGACGTGTTCTTCCGGTCGGTGGAATCCGCGAAAAAGCTCTTGCGGCTTTGAACCACGGAGTAAAAACGGTTTTGATTCCTTTCCAGAATCAGAAAGACGTTCAAGATATTCCTGAAGAGTTCAGAAAGCAGTTGAGCTTCATCTTTGTCGAGCATCTTGACGAAGTGTTGCAGATGGCTCTCGACAATGCCCTCGACGAGAAAATGGGCAAGTCGAAGCGTCAGTCAACGAAGGCTGGAAAGAAATCGAAAGATACAGCCGCAGCCTCAAGCGCGGCCTAACAAAGAAACTTCGGCCTCTCGAAAGAGAGGCCTTTCTTCGTTTTAGAAGGAGTCGAGGCGACCTATGAGAAACATTGTAATTAGTGTCGTCTTTACGTTTTCGACTCTAACTCTTGCCCACTCACAGCAGGCCCTTGAGAAATTTGTGACCGCGGCTTCTCAGCCGGCGTCTACCGCCGATTTCTATGGAATCGGATTTGCAATGGGCAACGTGAACAACATCATGATGACTGAGAATCTTGAAATTGCACTGAATCCCGTCGTGTGGAATCAGCCCGTCCGGGCCAATGGTCACGACAAATATGCGTCTGTGAATGCGGATCAGTTTCTTGAATTCAGTAAGCGAGGTTCAACTTTTGACATCGTGACCGTAAACAAACGAACCGAGCGGGCCACAGCGACAGTTTTTGAAAACGGTAAGCCTGCTTCACACACGGTCATAACTTCATCCGGCGAATACACTGCAACTCCATTTTTTTGCGAACTTCTTCGCGAACAAACAGGCTCGAAGTCCTTCAAAGAACTTTCGGAGAAAGCACTCTCTTGCAATGACTTCTACAATCGCACGAAAATCAACGAAGCGACTGAAGCACTTCTCAAAGATCACCTGAGCATCCATTCAAAGAACATGAACATCTTAAAAAACTCGGCCGCACAATCTATGGTGAAAACCGGCGGCGACGGGACCCGTTTTGAAGCGCTTCTCAGGGGCCTTGGTCTTAAGCCCTCAGCTGGTGGTCAGAAACCGCGAGCACTTTTGAATCGCTCAGCCTCTGCCGGCGATATTGACGACCGAAAAATGATCCAAGATATCGGCGAAGCCTGTGGTCGCCTTTGGGTTGATGGCCGTGGATGGAGATCATCCGCACCGGCTTCAACGCCGAGTCCGACGAAACAATAGTGCTTTACTCTTCCAAGTAGTTTCTAGGCCGTTCCGAAAGGATTCTTCGGCGCTGTTCGGTCCATAGCTGATGACATTTTCGGCTGCTCTCTTCGATCGCGCTCAAGATCCGAAGACAATCTCGCATTCTCGGACTCCAAAACACGAACAAGCGTTTTCAAATCGGCGATTTCTTCCTTGAGATAAACAATCTGTTCTTCTTTTTCATGAAGAATCAAAGTGTAGGCCTGCTTGAGTTCGTTGAGAAGTTTGGAGGTCGTCGTGATCAGAGGCTCATCGCCACTTTCTGCGGCCAGCTTCGGCGACACATCCGACGAAACTGTCGGCGCGATTTTTTGCGAAGTGTGTGACGCGTTTTCTGAGGCGATGTCGAAATCCATTTGATCCGGAAGGTAGTAACGACCGCCTTCGAATCGATAGGCTTGCGAACCAGTCTTGATACGTCGACGCAACGTCGAAACGCTGACTCGGTACTTGCTGGCAAAATCCGTCAGCAAAAGCCAGCGCGGCGGAGGGTTCATCTGTTGGGAGCCTGCGGCTCGAGTTTCACTGAAAGCCATTGATTTCCTGAGCCTACGCGGTTCGAGGAACCTCCGACAACTCAATTGTGTTGCGCGTCGTGGGCTCAAACTCTACAATCAGCTCATGCGACTGAGCGAAAAAAAGAAGCTGGGCCTGGTTCTCTCGGGTGGAGGCATCAAGGCTGCGGCGTTCCATCTTGGTGTTTGCCTCGCTTTGCGGGAAAAAGGCTTCTCTTTCGCAGGCGGCTCGAAAGAGGACGTCGCAAAAAACAACCCCGACGACAAAATGACCTTCAAAACTTATGTTGGCTCCAGCGCAGGGTCGTTTCTAACATCGCTACTTGCCGCGGGACACTCGGTTGAATCCATCATCGACGCGTTCGAACGCGGCGCCAAATCGGACCTTACGAAGTTTAGTAAAAAGAAATCGGTCGCCACTCGCTTAAAGCCCATCACTTACCGCGATATTTTCGCCGTCAATGGCGTTAGTTTCTTGGACTCATTGCCGAGCCTCCTTCGCAGAAAAAGTCTTGTGACCGGAGGTCTTGAAGCCTTTCTCAAGAACGGTTTCAAACTGAACGGGTTGTTTACGACGAAAAATATTGAGCGCTACATGCGGACCAATATTCCCAAAGATGACTTCGCAAGCCTTGGCGTAGAAAACTATGTCGTTGCAACCCAGCTCAATCACTCTCGAAAAGTCGTCTTCGGTCCATTCCCGGAAACTTACAAAGTTAAGAACATTAAATACGCGAACTTCGCCTCGATTTCGCAAGCGGTTGCGGCCAGTACGGCTCTTCCGCCCTTCTATGCGCCTTACGGAATCAAGAATCAAAAAGGCAAAGAGCTTTACTTCTTCGATGGTGAGATTCGGGAAACTCTGTCCACTCACGTGGCGGCCGACGCCGGCGCTGACCTCGTCATCGCCAGTTATTCTGTTCAGCCTTATCACTACACGCCGGTCATGGGGTCGCTTCACAATTACGGCATTCCCATGATTATCAATCAGGCGCTTTATCAGGTGATTCAGCAAAAGATAGAAAAGCACATTGATCACCAGCAGCAGATTGCGGCGATCATGAGTGCCGTTGATGGGTATTTCCGCCAGCAGGGCCTTCCGGAGGAGCACCGCGAAAAGCTTCTCGAAATCCTGACCAAGCGCGTGAACTACAAGCCGGGTGTGGACTATATTTATATTCATCCCAGCCCTAACGATTATGAGATGTTTTTCGTCGATCATTTCAGCCTGAACGCCGAAATTCTTGGACGCATCGTTCACATCGGCTTCAAAGCCGGTATCCATGCCCTTCGCAAGTACGATCTTTAAATTGAGCTTTGGGCAATTTCGCTAGAGACTGAATCCCTCATGAGTAGCGAATCGAAGAAGTCCGACACATCGACATTTTGTGTTTATCCTTGGATCGAGCAAGTCGTTCAATCCACAGGCAAGGTCGGGTTTTGCTGTGTCGCCAAGGGCGGCGGCATCATTAAGAAGGATGACGGCAGCGCCTTTCGTGCCGGAACCGACAAACTTTCGGACGCGTGGAATTCGACGCACATGAAGAATATCCGACAAGGAATGTTGGAAGGAAAGCACGTCCCCGGATGTGAACTTTGTTACTTTCAAGAATCCATCGGTAAAAAATCGTACCGTGAAATGCACAACGAAGAGTGGATGAGTAAGGCTCGCAGCGATGTTGAAACTCGAGTTCTATCGTCGCAGAAAAATAATTTCCGGGTCGAGGACCCGGCGCTGTATTTAGATCTTCGACTTGGCAACCTCTGCAATCTCAAATGTCGCTCGTGCAACCCCTATAATTCGAGCCAGATCCATCGCGAAACGATGCAGCTTTTAGAAACAAATGCTGAGTACAAATCTTTTTATCAAAAGCACAACGGGAATGCGCCTCCGAAGTCCACACCAGAATGGTATGAGAGCGATGCTTTTTGGGATGAAGTTATTCAGAGTATTCCGAACTTACGAAAAGTCTATTTGACGGGCGGAGAGCCGACACTGATCGAGAAAAACTACAAATTCATGCAGGCCTGCATTGATTCTGGCCATGCGAAGAATATGTTTTTGATGTTCAATATCAACTGCACGAACGTGCAGGACCGTTTTCTCGACTTCTTACCGCACTTTGGATTTGTTCTGATCAATGCTTCGATCGACGGGCTGGGGCAAGAAAACGAGTACATCCGACATCTTTCCCGCTGGGAAACGATCGACAAGAATTTTAGAAAGCTCACTCAGCTACCGTCGAACGTTCAGGTCGGTATAACGCCGGTGATTCAGGTCTACAATATTCTGACGATCACGGATTTGCTTCGGTACACCGAGCAGGTCGCAGATTCCGCGGGACGCGATATCAATGTCGATTTTCTCTACGCCACCGATCCGACGTACATCAACGTTCAGATCCTCCCTGCTTCTATCAAGGCCGAAGCCGTGGCTCGGCTTGAGAGCTATAAGAAAACCTCCAAAACTTATCAGTCGCAACGATTCCTAAAAAACTCGGTCGACAGCTGCATTAACTTACTCAGTGAGATCGCAACTCCCGATCTCGATAAACTTGGCGACTTCGCGTCCTACACCCGCATGCTGGACGTTCACCGAAAACAAAGTCTTCGCGCGACGCTTCCGGATCTTGCCCGTCGCCTGGAAGAAGAGGGTTTGAATGTTTAATACGGAGACCAAATTCCCGTTTGAGGGTTTGATTCGGGCTGACAGCGAAGAAGCAAAGAATGATCCTTACGAGTACGGCCGCATTTCAGAAACGTTTTGCGCACTTCCCTTCACGCACATGGCAACCTACACCGACGGCTCTGCGATTCTTTGCTGTGTTGCAAAGAACGAAAACAAACTCAATCTGAACGACATTTCACTTCAAGACGCCTGGAACTCATCTTACCTCCGATCCACGCGCCTAAAAATGCTGAACGGCGAAAAGGTTTCAGCCTGCGCCCACTGCTATGCTGAAGAAAAAAATGGATATCGGTCACATCGCATCACTGAGAACCGTGTCTGGAAAGAGCGCTTTGGGCGTGAATTTTTATTAGACCGGGTTGGAAAAACTCAAGCCGACGGGCGCCTCGATGAAGACATCGTGGCCATTGATTTGCGACTGGGAAACACCTGTAATCTTCAATGTGTCATGTGCAGACCCCAAGACTCGAGCCGCTGGACCGCGCTTGCAAAAAAGATCGCGGCTTCCGCAGAGACTCCGGAAGTACGCAGCGAGTGGGCGCACAAAAGCAAAATAGAGCAATCCCGTTTCGAGTGGTACAAGGAACCCGGGTTCTGGGAAGACCTTGAAGCCATGCTTCCAAGTATGCGCGAGATTATTATTGGTGGCGGCGAACCCATGCTGCTTGAAGAACACCGTCGCCTTGTTGAGGCCTGTGTGCGAACAGGGGCTTCAAAGCATATTCAGATTCGCTACCACACCAACGGCACTCTTCTGGATAAATCACTGTTTGATTTATGGAGTCAGTTTCAAGGCGTTGAAGTCTTTATAAGCCTTGATAGCTGGGGCGATAAAAACAACTACATGAGATTCCCCGCCGATTGGACGGCGATCGAAAAAAATCTTAAGGCGCTCGACACCGAATCGCCTGAGACCGTTAAAGTCATGCTTCTTTGCTCAGTCCATCTCATGAACATGTTTTATCTCGATCAGTACGCCGAGTGGATTGAGAATCAGAACTTCAAAAAAGTGACAAAGGGATTCAACGGCTATTTTCATCCGGGCGTCGTCCATTATCCTCCCTACCTTTCGATTCAAAACTACCCTTCCGAGCTCAAAAAGATCGTGACCGAAAAGCTTCTCGCCTTTGAGGCCCGGAGCAAAAAGAAGTCGAATAAAATTCAAGGCATTATAAATCTGATGAATGAAGCGGATTGTTCCGAACGGCTTCCGCAAACTCGCGACTACATCCGAAGACTCGATGCCGAACGCGGCACTGATTTTTCAAAAACGTTTCCCGAGTTGAATCGCTTTCTAGAAGTGCAACCGTGAGGATTTTGGCATGATCTCAAACACCGCGACTCTCTATCTCGATCACGCGGCAACAAGTGCTATCGCGCCTGAGGTTCACACTTTTTTTGTCAGTCTTTTATCGCAAGGTATCGGAAATTCTTCGTCCGCACATTCCGACGGATCTCACGCTCTGGCTCTTTTGAATAATGCCCGAGAAAACGTGGCTCAAAAGCTTGGCTGCGATCCCACCGAGATAACTTTCACATCGGGCGGGACTGAGGGAAACAATTGGATCCTTCAACGAGTTCTTGAAGATGCGGCTCGCTCTGACCGATTCAAATCATCGCGGCCACACCTCATCACATCGTCGATCGAACACTCGAGCGTTGTCAGTGTTGCCCAATGGATGAAGAAGACCGGACAAATTGACTGGAGTGAACTTGCCGTTGAGCCCGACGGAAGAGTCAGCGTTCAGGCCCTTGAGCGAATGATAACGCCCTCGACGGTTTTGGTTTCTATCGGACACGGCAACAATGAGATTGGAACGCTTCAAGACCTTAAGGGCCTTGGTGACCTGTGCCGGTCAAGAGGCGTCTTATTTCATGCGGACGCTTGCCAAACATTTTGTCACGAGCCCTTTGTTGCGCGCGACCTGCCCGTGGATTTCATGGTTCTCAGTGGGCACAAGATTCGTGCGCCCAAGGGCGTTGGCGCAGTCTATGTTCGCAAAGGACTTGAACTGACGCCGCTGCTCTTCGGCGGAAAGCAAGAGCGCGGTCTACGGCCTGGCACCACATCTGTCGAACTCATCTGCGCCTTCGCAAAAGCAGCGTCTTTATGGACCGTGAAAGATATTGAGCGGACCCACGCCGTTAGAAATTACTCCATTCAAAAATTGAAAAGCGCTGTGCCTGGAGTTCGCTTCAACGGTCCTGAGTCAGGACCAGTTCTGTGTCATGTCTTAAGCTTCACAACACCCGCCATTCATTCGAAAGCGCTTCACCGCGAGCTCGCCAATGCTAAAGTCTCTTGTTCGACGGGCGCCGCCTGCGGCACGGGACTCAGCGACAGCAGTGCTGTCCTTCTCGGGCTTGGTCGAAGTCCAGACGAGGCCCACCAAATTCGGATCAGTTTCTCGCCGACAACGGAAATGGCCACGATCGACACTTTCATTGACCGGCTTACAAAGATTTTGAAGGCTCTTTGATGAAGTTGAGTCCATTTCATAGACGCCTTGAAAGGACTCTCCCCGCACCGTTGTTTCGCTTTCTAAGAGGCATCGAATTCATCGTCGTCGATATTTTGCTGCAAAAGATTTTCGGCACCCTGGCGCTTTTCACGGTCTATTTTTTGGTTCTTGGACCCAGCAGCGTTATTCTTCGGATTTTTTTTCGTCACCGATTGTTCAGCCCGAAAGTCGACCCCTCTTCCAATTGGGTTCTTGCGACGAAGTACGACGCTGACATGGAGAAGTCTTTTTATCAGTCCTAGGGACTGGGGGTTTTCATGAAGATCAAAGGTTTGTTTCGGGAGATGCGACATCTCATTCGCGAGCACAAACTTTACTTTATGGCTCCCCTACTGATCTCCCTCATTCTTTTTGCCATTTTATTTTTCAAAATTGGTCCCGGCATCGTCATGACATTTGTCTACGCAGGACTTTAAATTGCTTATTCTTGGCATCTCTTGCTTTTACCACGACTCTTCGGCCTGCCTCGTTCGAGATGGTGACGTCGTTGCCGCCGCACAAGAAGAACGATTCAGTCGCGAAAAAAATACGAGTGCGTTTCCTATTCAATCCATTCGTTTTTGTCTTGAGCAGGCTGGAATTACGATCGATCAAGTTGATCATGTCGCTTACTTTGAAAAACCTTTTCTTAAATTTTCCAGGGTCCTCACCGATCATTTATTGGAGTGGCCGCTCACCTGGGACACTTTTCGAAAGTCGATGCCAAAATGGCTGACAGAGCGTCTCACGCTTCCAGCCCTCATCGAGGAAGAACTTGAGTACAAGGGTCCAATCAGTTTCATCAAACATCATCTAAGCCATGCCTCCAGCGCCTTTTACCCCTCGGGTTTTGAAGAGGCCGCCATCATCACGGCGGACGGTGTGGGCGAATGGGCCACTTTTTCAGTCGGTACCGGGCACGGATCATCGATCAAAATCGAAAAAGAGATTCATTACCCCGATTCGCTGGGGCTTTTATATACGACCGTCACAACATTTCTTGGGTTCCATGCCCAGGGTGGTGAAGGCAAGACGATGGGTCTTGCCGGCTATGGAAGTCCCGCGAGGTTTCGCCAAGCGGTCGCCAATATTTTGCGACTCAATTCCGATGGAAGCTTTTCGCTGAACCCAAAATACTTTTCTTTCCGACGGGGAAAGCGAATGTGGAGTAGCGCGTGGACCGATGCCTTCGGCGTCCCAAGAAAGAGGGATGATCCGTGGACCGAAGACCACTATGATCTTGCAGCGTCTGTGCAGGAAGCGATTGAAAATGTTCTTATTCTCAACGCCGATATTCTTCAAAAAAAAACAGGACTTAAAAAACTCTGCCTCGCTGGAGGAGTTACCCTCAACTGCGTGGCCAGTGCAAAAATTCTTGAGAGCACAGCCTTCGACGACATTTTTATACAGCCCGCCGCCGGAGACGCCGGGGGGTCCGTGGGCGCGGCTCTTTATGTTTATCACTCCCTCTATAGGAAAGACGCACGCAAGCCCCTACGCCATGCTTACTTGGGACCTGAATTTTCGAAGGAAGAGATTCGGGCTTCGCTGTTGCGCGCGAACCTTCCGATAGATGAGATGGACGAAACCAAATTTCTTCGGCGAGTCGCGCAAGCTCTGAACGAAAACAAGGTTATTGGTTGGTTTCAGGGGCGAATGGAATTTGGTCCAAGAGCTTTGGGAAACCGATCCATCCTCGGAAATCCAACTTCTCCAGAGATGAAGGACATTTTGAATTTAAAGATTAAAAAGCGCGAGTCGTTTCGTCCCTTTGCGCCGATCGTTCTTGAAGAACGAGCCACCGAGTTTTTTGATCTTTCGATTGCGTCGCCCTACATGCTTCTTGCGCCGAAGGTAAGGTCCGATAAACGAACACTTCTTCCTGCGATCACTCATGTCGATGGCACAGCGCGAGTTCAGACGTGTAACCAAACCAGCAATCCACTTCTTAGAAAGCTGATTGAAGAATTTGAATCGCTCTCCGGCGTGCCTATGATCATCAATACATCGTTTAATCGCAATACAGAGCCTGTCGTCGCAACACCCGACCAGGCCATTGACTGTTTTCTTCAGACGCAAATGGACCTACTCGCAATAGGACCTTACATTGTAAGCAAGCCTTAGAGTTAAAAGGGGGTCTTTTATGACCGGCATTCTTTTTCGAATCGCGATGATTGGTCTCTGTATTGTTCCGGTCGCCGCGTCGGCGCAGCCAACAGCACCCGCTGTGAAAAAGCCGACCGTGCAGACGCCGAACGTGACTGCACCCACGACACCGTCATCAAGTGCACCCATCGCCAGAACTGCACAGCCGCTCACTGGAGCAATGGCGGCTCAGCCTTTCAATGAATTCGCATTTAAAGCCGCAACCGAGGCTGACGCCGTTGTCTTTCTCGTATTCTCGCAGGCCGGCGACTCGGTCTGGGAAACGCAAGCGCCGCTTATGAAGATGATTCTGAAAGAATCTGAATTCAGTAAAATCGCCAGTTTCGAAATTGATCTGAAAAATGCCGAGCTCGCGACCAGATTCTTGGTCACGACTCCGGGAACTATTCTGGTGATGAAGGGCGGCGCGGAAAGAATCCGCAGCCAGCGAATGATCAAGGCGGATGTCATCCGAAAAATGCTCCGCCTTCAATCGGCGCTTTAAAGCCTTGTTAGGACCGACTCGCTGACGAACTCAAGAACTGGTGACGACGCCAGACCAAAGATAATGGTCGCAATCGCTGTCAGCACCAACGTCATTCGCGTCAGCACTGCAGGGCGAAGGACAAGCGTCTCGGACGCTTCGGCCATGTACATCGCGACAACGGGCCGCAGGTAATAGAACACGGCTACGACCGAAGTCATCACACCCCAGAAAGCCAACCAATAAAGGTTCTGCTCGATAGCTGCGCCGAAAAGACTGAATTTCGCAAAGAAACCAATCGTAGGCGGTACACCGGCCAGCGAAAACATAATGATTGCCAAAGCCCCAGCCAGCACCGGACTTCTTGAAGCGAGTCCTTTTAAGTCATCGACCGTCAGTGAATGACCGACCTGCTTCTCCAAAATTCCAATCAGCGAGAACGCACCCAATGTCATCAGTGTGTAAGAGAATAGGTAAAACAGAACAACTGTCGTCGCAGCCAATGACGACTCAATACGTTCAGCAAAACCAGCCGTGATGACACCGACCAACAGATAACCCGAATGAGAAATCGAAGAGTAAGCAAGAATGCGCTTAAAGTTGTTCTGCATAACGGCCGCGACGTTCCCGAGCAGCATCGACAAGACCGCCAACCATGACAAAACAGAAAGAAACTTGGGCTCCGCCAAAAAACTACTCCGAGTCGCGGGATCTGCGTGTTGGAAAAGCCTTAAGATGGCAATGAACGTTGCCGCTTTTACCGCTGTCGCCATGAATGCCGTGATCGGCGTCGAAGCTCCCTGGTAAACGTCCGGTGTCCACGCGTGGAACGGGAAAATCGAGACCTTAAACGCAAAGCCTATGATCACCATCGCAAGCCCAAGATAAAAGAGCTGATTGTGATTCGCCAAAAGCTCGGCCACCTTCGCGGTTACGACCGGATTCTGAGTGGAGCCGACAGTTCCATATAAAAGTGCGATTCCATAAAGGAACACGGCCGACGCAAAACTTCCTAGGACGAAGTATTTGAACGCAGCCTCTTTTGACAGTGTGTGCTCGCGACTCATGGCCACAAGAATATAGAGACAGAGCGACATCATCTCGATTCCGAGGAACGTCACAATGAGGTCATTGGACATCACGACAATCAACATCCCGATCATACTTCCGAGCATCAAAAAACATTGCTCTGAAAATTGTCGGCCATCGGTTTCAACGTGATCGTAGGCCAGCATAAGACTGAAGCCACCGGAAATTAAAACAAGAAGAGATCCCCAGACGGCCATACCGTCGAACACAATCGACTCGCTGAATGCGACATGCTTCATTCCGGCCAGCGACGCCGTGAGACCACCAGCAACGATCACTCCCAGAAGTGCGTAGACAACGGTGACAAAGGGTTTTGGCTCTTTGTTGCCGTTAAAAACTTTGATCATCACGGGAATCAAGCTCATGAACAAAAGCGCGAACATGGGCGCGACGACCAACATGTCCTTCAATGAAACAAGAGGAGTCGTCATTTTGCCTCCGGAGCTTGAGCGACGCTTTTAAAGAACTTCATGCCAAACGCTAACTGTGCATCAGACTCGGGCTGCGGAGTGTGAATCGAAAGCTGGTAAGCGTCTTTGGTCGAAACCAAATGCTCGACCGAAACTTTTGAGTACTGAAGAAACTGGTTTGGCAAAAGACCCATCCAGAAGATGAGAACAATCAAAGGTGCCATCACAACCATCTCTCGTAAGCTCAGGTCGTGAAGAGGATGCTTTTTGTCGGAAACAAGCTCGCCCTCTTCGCCAAAGAACATGCGCTTAAACATCCAGAGCATGTACACAGCACCAAGAACAACGCCGATCACTGCCAGTGACCCAAAGAACATCGAAGCCTCAAAAGCTCCCAGCAGAATCAAGAATTCACCCACGAATCCATTGGTCATCGGAACCGCAATACTTGAGAGCGTCACAATAAAAAACAAGATGGTAAAGATCGGCAAAACCTTCGCCAAGCCGCCGTACTTTTCAATCTCACGCGAATGGGTTCTCTCGTAGATCATACCTACCAACAGGAACAGCGCTCCCGTGCTGATACCGTGGTTTAACATTTGATAGATCGAGCCCGTCACGCCGTAAGTATTCAAAGCAAAAAGCCCCATCATCACGTAGCCCATGTGGGAAACCGATGAGTAGGCGACCAGCTTTTTTACGTCTGGCTGAACCATTGCGACCAACGCACCGTAGATGATGCCGACGACCCCCAAGAACAGAAACACCCAAGCGTAATGCTCGGACGCCTCTGGAAACAGCGGAATTACGAAGCGCAAGAATCCGTAAGATCCCATTTTCAGCATAACGCCAGCAAGAACAACGGATCCTGGCGTTGGAGCTTCGACGTGAGCGTCGGGAAGCCACGTGTGAAATGGGAACATCGGAACTTTGATCGCAAAAGCGACAGAGAACGCGAAGAACAAAAGCGTCTGTGGGTTTAGGAATTGCCCGGCAATGAAGGGGATATCCAATTTGTAAAGCTCAAGAATGTTCGCGGTCATCTGCTTCGCAGGAAGTACTTCTTGTGCCGTGAACATCAAGTAGATGATCGCCAAAAGCATTAGAAGCGAACCGAGCATCGTGTAGATAAAGAACTTCGTTGTCGCGTAAATCCGACGTGTACCACCCCAAATTCCAACGATGAAATACATCGGAACAAGCGAGAGCTCGAAAAATACGTAGAACAAGACCAAGTCCATCGCGACAAAAGATCCCAACATCGCCGTTTGCAGTACAAACAAAGCGATATGGAATCCCTTTGGCTTTTTATCAATCGCGGTCCAGCTGCCGAGAATAACAACCGGAAGCAAAAACGTCGTCAGCAGCACCAACCAGAATGAAATTCCGTCGATACCGAGGAAGTAGGAAACGCCTAGCGCAGGAACCCAAGGCACAAACTCAACCAACTGCAGTGCCGGCGTTGAAGGATCGTACTGAGCAAACAAAACAAGACTCACTACAAATTGGGCAAGCCCAAGAAAGAGAGCCGTGGGACGAATCCAATTCTCTTTTGGTAAAAGAGAAATCAGAATCGCAGAGACGAGCGGCATGAAAACGATCAACGATAACAACATCTCGTCATCCTCCAAAGAGCTCGGCCAAGCGTTTTGGGCCTTCGAGCAAGTAGACGAACATCAGGGCAATTGCGATTGAAATATAAAGTGCGTACTGCTGCATGTTTCCGGTCTGCAGCGTTCTCGCCGTCGACCCCATGCCGCGAACGAAATCACCGACCACGAACGTCGCTCGATCAATAAAGTTCACATCGACAAACGCCCACAGCGCTTTGCTGCCGCTCACCAGCGGATTGATAATTCGCTCGAAATAGAACTCATCGACAAAATATTTATTTTCAAGAAGGCGGTGAAGACCCGGTAGACGCGCCGCCCACTGCTTCGGACGATCGGGCTCAATCACGTAGAAACTAAACGCCAAGAGTGCCGCAAGCCCAGCAATCGAAACAGAAATCCCCATCAGAATCCATTCCATAATGGCCGAACCATGGGCCTCGCCAGCGGGAGCGGCAATCGAACCAGCCAACCAGTGCTCAAGCCAGTTGCCCGGATGGCCAGGAAGTATTTCACCGATAACGTGCGGAATACCCATGAATCCACCGATCGCCGAAAGGATCGCAAGAACGATCAGCGGGATGGCCATCGACGGCGGAGCCTCGTGCGGATGGGTTTTGTGCTCGTCAAAGCGAGGTTTTCCCCAGAATGTCAGTGCCATCAGACGAGTCATGTAGAAAGCCGTGCACGCAGCACCAATCACACCAGCGGCCCACAAACCCTTGTGACCGAGGGGACTCGAAAACGCTTTCCACAAAATTTCGTCTTTAGAGAAGAACCCCGCAAACGGCGGAATACCAATGATCGCAATCCAACCGACGACAAACGTCGCGTGCGTGATTGGAAGGTACTTTTTAAGTCCGCCCATTTTTCGAATATCTTGCTCTTCATGCATAGCGTGGATCACCGAACCAGATCCCAAGAACATAAGGGCTTTGAAAAAGGCGTGAGTCACAAGGTGGAACATCGCCGCACCAAACGCCCCAACACCGCACGCGAGGAACATGAATCCAAGCTGCGAGACGGTGGAATAAGCGAGGACTTTTTTGATGTCGAACTGAGTAATACCGATCGTCGCCGCAAAAACGGCGGTTGCTGCACCCACTACGGCAACAACATGAAGTGCGTTCGGCGCCAGAATAAAGAGCGGGCTCAAACGAACGATCATATAAACACCAGCAGTGACCATCGTCGCTGCGTGGATCAGTGCGGACACTGGCGTCGGACCTGCCATCGCATCAGGAAGCCAAACATAAAGCGGAATCTGCGCCGATTTTCCCATGGCGCCGATGAATAAGAAAAGTGCCGCAAGCGTGATCGGTCCCGACCAACCGACTTCCACCGGCATACCGGCGACTTTCGATATGATTTCATCGAAGCTGACAGTTCCCAATAAAAAGAAAATCGTGAAAATACCAAGAAGGAAGCCTGCGTCGCCGATGCGGTTCGTAACGAAGGCCTTCATCCCGGCAGCCGCTTTTTCTTTATCGCTGAACCAGAAGCCGATCAAAAGGTACGAGCAAAGTCCGACACCCTCCCAGCCAACGAACATGAGAAGAAGATTCTCACCGAGGATCAGCAGCAGCATATTGAACAAGAAGAAATTCAGGTAGGCGAAGTACTTCGATGGCCGCTCGTCGTGCGACATGTAGCCAATCGAGAATAAGTGAATCAAAGTTCCAACACCCGTCACAACCAAAACCATCAGAGCGCTGATGTGATCGATAACGAAGGCCACGGGAACTTCAAGCCCGCCAACGGCCATCCATTTAAAGTACTCGACCGTCACTGCTTTTGGCGCGTCCGCCCCAAAGAGCTTCATCACAACTAGAACAGCTGCAATAAACGAAATCGCTACCGCACCTGTCGCAATCGAACCCGCGAGAAGATAATTTTTAGATTTCCACCGAAGCCCATTGATAATGAAGCCGATCAGCGGAGCAAGAAGTAAGATAGCGAAGAGAAATTCTGCCTGCATCGCCGTTAGCCCTTCAAATGTTCGAAGTAACGAATGTTCACTTCACGGAATTTTTTAAAGATCGTCGTCGCCAACGCAAGACCCACGGCTGCTTCTGCGGCCGCAATCGTCATGACAAAGAAGACCATCGCCTGACCGTCCATATTCGCCGTTGGCGAATACCGCGAGAAAGCCACGAAGGTGATATTGACGGCATTCAACATCAGCTCGATCGACATCAAAATAACGATGACGTTTCGACGAAGAAGAACTCCCAAAAGACCCAACGTAAACAGGAGGGCCGAGAGAATCAGGTAGTGGCTGAGGCCCACATTTAAAAGCGCATCATTTATCGGCATGCGTGCCTCCTTCAATTCGCGACAAGGCGACCGCGCCGATCGCAATTATCAACAGCAAGGCTCCCATGGCCTCGAACGAAAATAAGTACTTCTTGAAAAGTAGGTCCGCGAGTTGCTTCGTAGCGACCGTTGCATTCACGGTCGGTGCCGCTGGGGCTGTCGAGAAAATTGTTTCTGTCGACATCCATACCGCAGCAGCGATCACTCCACCGATGACGGCGACCGATGCGATCTTGAAAAATCCAGAGACGAGCCCGCGCGAGAAAGCGCGAACCTCATCTTTGAGATCAAACAACATAAGAACCATGACGAAAAGAACCATGACGGCGCCAGCATAAACAATCAGCTGAACCCCTGCGACAAACCAAGCATTGAGCGAGGCAAAAATTCCGGCCACGGAAATCATCGCCATCGCAAGAGCGAGGGAACAAAAAATTGGGTTCGAAGCAAGAATCACAACGAGCGCCGAGCCCACCGTCATTGCCGCCAATATAAAAAACAGCAAACTATCAGCCGTCATACTTGCCCCTTACGTCCGGTGTCCAAGCCAGAGCCAAATTGCTGTTACAACAACATTGGCCAGCGCCCATGGAAGCATTGTTTTCCAACCAAGACTCATCAATTGATCATAGCGAAATCGCGGAAGCGTCCAACGCACGTGAATGAAAATCCACAAGAAGAGAGCGACCCTAACAAGAAGAGAAAGGTGATGAGTGACCGCGGTCAAAATTGCCGCCGTATTCGCACCGTCGACTTTTGCTAACCAAAATGCATTCACGGCTTCTGGAGAAACAAACGGAATGCTGTAGCCACCGAAGTAAAAAGTCGCCAACAGCGCACTTGCGACCATCATGTGGCCATACTCACCGATGTAAAACAGAAGCAAACTAAAGCCCGCGTACTCCGTGTGGAAACCTGCGACCAGCTCGCCTTCAGCTTCCGGCAAATCAAACGGAAGACGATTCGCTTCGGCGAAAGTAGCAGCAAAGAAAATCAATGCCCCCAACGGCTGATAGAAAATCCCCCAGTTCGGAAGTGCACCAATCACGTACTCTTTGCCAAAAGCCATAAACGTCAGTGGGCCCGCCTGAGCGTCGACGATTTCTTTGAAGCTGAGAGTCCCGTAAACCATCAAAATTCCGACAAGAGCGAGCGACAGAGCCAGCTCGTAAGAAATCCCCTGCGCAGCTCCGCGAACGGCGCCCATCAGCGAGTACTTGTTCGATGAACCCCAGCCAGCCAGAAGGATTGAATAAACACCGAGAGAAGAAATACCGAGAATGAAAACGATGCCGATCCCAATATCGTAGCCCTGAAACAAAAATGTGTACGGCCCCCACATTTGTCCGAGCATCTCAAACGGCTCAATTTTAATGGGCGTCGAAAGTGGAATCGCGTTCAGCGCCAGTGCGCCAGGAATCAGTGCCGCGATCGGAGCGAAATAATAGAGCGGGGCAACTCCGCGCTCGGGCATGAAGGGCTGCTTAAAAAGAAACTTCACGGCATCAGCCAAAAGCTGAATCAGACCCAAGGGTCCAACACGGTTCGGGCCTGTGCGATTTTGAATGAACGCAGAGCCTCGACGCTCGAGCCAAACCAGAATCGGTACGGCCTGCACCATCAACAAAAAGATGGCGAACATTTTTACGATATTTACTGTGATCTCAAAGCTGTCTCGTCCCATGCCTAATTCCAATCCAGTGCTTTGGATTTAACTTCCCAGACAAGGCCAACAACAAAAAGAACGACGAAAAGTCCCATCGCTCCAAGCATATAGCCGCCCGTACCGTCTTTGATTGAATCCATGAATTTGATCGCCCACGGATACATGAAGATGATTTCGATATCGAACAAGATGAACAAAATGGCGGTAAGATAAAACTTGATAGAAATTTTCGAATCCGTCGTATCGATGCCCGGGATACCGCACTCGTAGGGCATCATTTGCGCGCGGTTGTTCTTTTTATTTTTTGGTCCTAGAAGCGACGTACCGACAATAATCACTGTCCCGAACGCGAGAAGTATCAGCGTGAGTATAAGAACAGGAATCAAGCTCGCGGACGCAGGCAGAACTGAATTCATCGGTGGCTCCCATTGGCGTGACCCAGGTGTGGTTCATGTATACTGACGCACGACAAAGATTCCAAGTACTGACAAAACAAGGGTTTGCTGCGATGCGGCCTTTCATGAGAGAAGTTCGGTCGCAATGAACATCAACACTCTGGCCGGAGTTCGACGGGCCAAAGAATATGGCGAGCGAAAGATCGAGATTTCGGGGTTTGATTCTCCGGAAGTGTTGGCGCTTGTCCTGACGGCTCCCCCGAATTCAGTTTCTCCGAATCCGCTCGGCGATTTCCAATCACATGTGCTCGTCTTTGCAACAGAGTCCGAGCAAAAACGTTTCGCTCGAGCTGTGCATTTTTTTAGCAATCAGTGGGTCGTTGATTCGTTGCCGCCCTTCGATGTGTCTCCGTACTCCGGGCTCTATCCAAATCCTCGCGTCGTCGCCGAGCGAATTCGCTGGGTGTATCGAGCGGCATCGAACCAGCCAAAACACTTTTACACCGCCTCCGTCGCGGCGCTGTCGCAGCGCACGATCAATCGACAAGATGTAGTTTCGAACACACTTAAGTTCCGGAAAATGCACGACTTACCGCAAACTTTTGCGGAAACTTTGGTGCGACTTGGATACACGTCGTCGCCGCTTGTAGAAGACATCGGATCGTTCGCAATTCGTGGATCCGTCATCGATGTTTTTTCGCCGGCCCACGACCGCCCACTTCGATTCGACCTCTTCGGCGACACGATCGAAGCGATTCGAACTTTCGATCCAAGTAACCAGCGATCCGACGGAGAAATCGCCGAAGCGACCATCATCCCGGCCAAAGAATTCGTCTTTTCGGATGAGTCGCGAGAGCGAGCCGCGCAAAATTACAGCAAATCGACCGAAGGCCGAGATGTTGATCCCGCTGAAAAAAACGGCATTCTTCATTCGCTCGCCCAAGGAAACCTATTCCCCGGTCTCGATTTCCTGCTCGGCGCCTTCCAAACCGAATTCGAAACACCGCTCGATCACGTCAGACCCTCGCACCTCGTGTGGATCATCAATCCCATCGAAACCGCACGCGCCGCCGACGAACTAGAAGAAGAAACAAAAAGAGAGTTCGCCCAATCGACAACCCTAGCAATTGCCCCCGAACCCCGCACTCTCTACCGGAGTTTCGAAAACTGGAATTTCGATTCAATAGAAACAACCGTCTCGGTTTCTCGTTTAGCGATCGATCAGGAGTTTGATTCCCCCTCTTCTGCACCGGGGGACGTTTTAGGTGCAGAAGAGGGGGAATCAAACTCCCGACATGACGGGAAACAGATACGGTTGTCTTCGTTTGATCTTAGGTTCGCTGCGCCTACGCCTCAAAATCCCGCTGGCACAGAAGTGCTTGCGAAGATTTCTAGTTGGCGAGCGGCTGGGGAGACTGTGCTTGTGGCTGCGGGGACTTCGGCGCAGGCGCAGCGGATTCAGGCGATGTTGGATCGTGGTGATTGGGTGACCGAGTTTGTCGGTGACAACGATTTTGATTGGAGTGCGCTGGTTGAACGACAGGCGCGTGATCCGAAGTTGGTTTCTATTGTTCCTCGGATTTTGGATCTTAGTTTTCGGATTGGTTCCGAGAAACTTGTTGTTCTTCGCGATGAGGATTTTTTCGGGCGAAAATCAAGTCGACGCGAGAAATCAGGTTCGGCCTCTGGAAGTGATACGTTCAAGGATTTCGTCAACGCGGTTTCTTTTTCAGATCTTGAAACAGGCGACCGCATTGTTCATGCGCAGCATGGAATCGCAGTTTACGAAGGTCTTAAACGTATGCAGGTTAACGGCGTCGAAGCCGAGTTCCTTACTCTGTCATATAAAGACGGCGACAAACTCTACCTTCCGATTTACCGAATCGCGCAGATTCAAAAGTACTCAGGCCCCGGCGGCACAGCACTTCTCGACAAGCTTGGCGGCACGGGCTGGGCGAAAACGAAAATCAAAGTACGAAGTCAGCTTCGCGAGTTGGCTGGAGAACTTCTTCAGCTCTACGCCAAACGCGCGCAGGCACTTCGGCCCTCTTTCCCGCACGACGAAAAGGCCAATGAAGAATTCGCGCAATTTGAAACAAGTTTTCCGTACGACGAAACAGACGATCAGTTAAAGGCCATCAGTTCGCTTCTTAGCGACATGTCCAGCGAAAAGCCCATGGATCGCCTGATCTGCGGTGACGTCGGTTTCGGAAAAACAGAAGTCGCTATGCGCGCAGCCTTCAAAGCCGTTCAAGCGCGAAAACAAATCGCAGTTTTGGCTCCGACGACAGTCTTAAGTTTTCAGCATTTAGAAACGTTCACTAAACGATTTAAAAACTGGCCCGTTGTCATACGTGCATTGAATCGTTTCGTTCCGCCAGCGGAACAACGAAAGACCATTGCCGAAGTCAAAGAAGGGAAAGTCGATATTTTGATAGGCACTCATCGTGTGTTTTCAAAAGACGTCGAATTCAAAGATATGGGCCTACTCATTATCGATGAAGAGCAGCGTTTTGGTGTTGGCCATAAGGAAAAAATCAGACGCATGAAAGTCGGCGTCGACACTCTGACTCTTTCCGCGACTCCAATTCCAAGAACGCTCAATATGTCTCTTGTCGGAATTCGAGATTTAAGTCTGATCAACACGCCACCCGTCGACCGCCTTCCGACGCGAACCTTCGTTTGTAAATACGATGAAGAAACAATTCGACGCGGAATCACGTCAGAAATTCAGCGCGGCGGCCAAGTGTTTTACCTACATAACCGCGTGCAATCCATCTACGGCGTGGCCGACGAACTTCGTAAGCTTGTTCCCGAAGCCCGAATCAAAATTGGTCACGGACAAATGGAAGAGCACGAGCTTGAAGCGACAATGATCGCATTCTTCAATCACGAGATCGATGTTCTCTTAAGCACGACAATTATCGAATCGGGAATCGACAACCCGCGCGCCAATACGATGTTCATCGACAACGCTCATCAACTGGGGCTCTCACAGCTTTATCAGCTGCGCGGACGCGTCGGCCGATCAAAAGAACGTGCTTACTGCTACCTAATTATTCCACAAAACAAACGCATCGAAAAAGATGCGCAAGAGCGCCTCAAGGTCATTCAAGAAAACACAGCGCTTGGAAGCGGTATCACAATTGCGCACCACGATCTCGAGCTTCGCGGTGCGGGAAATCTTTTGGGCGAAGACCAATCCGGACACATCGAGGCCGTCGGTTACGAGATGTACTTGGAACTTCTCGAGCAAACTATTTCTGAACTCAAAGGCAACGAAGTCGTCGAAAAAGTGGAGCCCGACATCAATGTCCGAATCCAGGCGCTCATCCCGGATTCGTATATGCCCGACATTCGCATTCGACTGGCTTGGTACCGCAATCTTTCGCAGATTGAAGGGCCCGGTGACCTCGACCGCATCGAAGAGCAAATGTCGGATCAGTTCGGAAAACCACCTGAACCCGTCATCAATCTTTTAGGTCTGATGCTGATTCGTTCGGTGTGCCGAGATCTCGGCATTCGTGATTTAAGCTCGGGGCCGAAAGCAATCTCTCTCGCCTTCACTCCGCAAACTCCGCTCGCTCCCCAAGAGGTCATCAAACTCACCGCGCGCGAAAAGGGCCGAATTTCACTCACGCCAGACATGCGTCTCAATATCCGCATGGAGACCATCACTTGGCCAAAAATCTACGAAGAACTCTTGGCCCTAAAGCGCTTGGTCTAAATCACTAAATTTTATTTTAGCGCGGGTGTTATTTCAACGAACTCAGACCGAAGCTTGTTTCTATCGGGACATCCAGTCGGCTCCGAAGCTGTCTTCCGACTTTCTTCACTGAGCGGCAAAGAGAGATGAAGGTCGGTAACTCGTCCCATTGTGTCTTTCTGAATTCGAATTCCGGACGAAAGATCGTATTCAAATCCTTCATTCAAAGCAAAATGCTGTCCACATGAAGCCGGTGCAACAGTCCTAAACTTTGCCATTGGATATTCTTTTATGAGTCCATCGAAACGAGCGACCGTGTCGGGAGCTTCGGGAAAATAGGAAACCGCCGCCAACTTGTAGTCCTTCGACGAAAATGTCAGAGAAAGTTTTTGAAGCTGATTCGCATCCAAACCTTGAGTGTAAACCCAGGTGACATAACCTTCATTTTTCTCACGATATGTTTTCGACGGACGCCCAAAAACAGCTTCAGCCTCTCTTTGAGTACTTCCAAGACGAACTTGGCGAACCTTCTCAAATGAGATTTCGACGGTCGCGGCGTTAGCCATCTTCAGCCCGCCGAGAGTCACAGCAAAACCCGTCGCCACGAGGAACAAAGAAATAGGGAGACAAGTGCTACTCTGATTTAAGATTCGACTGCGCACACTCACCCCCTAGTTCAAATTTAGCACCCAGCGTCGTTCTAAACCAGCCAAACAGAGACGGAGTCAATTTTTTCAGCTTTAGGGGATCAAACAGCAGGTATTCGACATTATTGGCGAAGTCCTCGGTGGGCATTAACGTTCCGTCTATTTCCGTCGCCGTCTTCGGGTCTCGACCAAAGGTGGGATCGCCGTTTATATCCCGGATCCAATTTGCAGCGATTTCATATCTTTTCCGATCTGTGACGGACATTCCGTTCCAAAACACATGAGCAAGTTCATGCCCAAGAACTCTTTCCAGCGGAACCGGTGACGAAAATGCCGCGTCATAAAGGGCGATACTATTGTTCATTGTTGAAGCCTGATTGGTCTTCAATTTTCCAACAGACATCCTGTGAATCTTGAAAATACTTTTCTCGACGAGACTTCGCGGAAGTTTCAAAATCGCGGCTGCGACGAGCTTTTTTTCCGATGAATTCCATGGCCTGGATTTCTCGCTGGGCTCTAGCCACTTGTCGGGAGCCTGATCAGAAAAACTTTTCTCCAATGCGCTTCGATATTGATAGCAGTCCACTTGTGGCCGGCAAAGCTCATCGCATCGGTCTGTACAAAAGTATGTTCCAAGATCAACGGACAATGTCGAACAAGCCATGAAGCATTTTGAATCGCCTTTCTTCAATTTACTTCGACCGAACCATTCTTTGCACTCCGGTTCGACTGCCCCAAAAGCAGTCGAGGCCGCCAGGAGAATCGAAATAGACATGATTCGAACGAATTGTTTCCTAGCGACCCTGCCCTCCAGAACTCTCATACTTAGAACGGCCAATACATTTCGTCAAAAAATCGGATTGAACCATTTTGTGAATCCGGAGTTCGAACCTCAACTCATAGTCTAGGTGCTGGCTAACTTTCGCCCAGCAGAGGTCGGGGCGCGCTTAGGTCCAGCATCCAAATTCACGCAGCACCGCTATTCTAATAGAGATGCAAATCGTGTCTCGAGCACTGGCCATCGTCTGCGTTTTCATTGGGCTTTCTCTCGCATTTTCGAGTGCGAGCGGCGCCGACGCGCCAACTTCAAACACGCGCGAGACCCGGTCTCGAAACGTCGTTCCTCGCGAAGATAAACCACTTCCGCTGGGGCAACTGCTGATTGTCGGATTCAAAGGTACGGATCTCAAAGACGGCCTGGACGATGTCATTCGAGATACGAAACCAGGTGGAATTCTGCTCTTCGGGCGAAACGTGAAGTCCGCCGAACAAGTTGCGAATTTGAATTTTCAGGCCCAGGCTCTCTCAAAAATAGTTTCTAACAAACCTTTGTTGATCGCAATTGATCAAGAAGGGGGAAACGTCATCCGCATTCGTCATACACCGACACTTCCCAGTGCACTTGCGATTTCAAAAACACGCGATCTCACAGTCGCACGTCGCTCCGGAAATGCGACGGGACGACTTTTAAGATCATTGGGAATTAACGTGAATCTTGCTCCGGTCGTCGATGTTTCGGATCCCGACACAGATTTATTTTTGGGAACTCGCTCTTTTGGTAACGACGCCAATCATGTCGCCGCAATGACGACCAGTGTGGCGATAGGCCTTCAAGAGCACGGCGTTCTACCCATCGCTAAACATTTTCCTGGCCACGGCGACGCTTCGGGCGATTCTCACGTCATGGCTGCAACAAGCCCCTTTAATCGCGAACAGCTTTACTCGCGGGATCTCATTCCCTACCTCTCGCTGGAGCAAAATCTTAAAATGCCTTGGGGCGCGATGCTCGCGCACGTCAGTTTTCCGGCCGTCGATCCCTCCGGCGATCCCGCGACATTTTCAAAACCCATTATCAACGGCGTGTTCCGCGAAACAATCAGCACTACGGCGCTCGTGATGACAGACGACATCGAAATGGCCGGAGCCAACGCCGAAAAAGACATTGGCCTTCGCGCCGTTCGCGCGATCGAAGCGGGTGCCGACATGGTGATGATTGCTTGGAGTCGGCGAATTCAGGTTGAAGTGTTGAAGGCTCTTAAAAGTGCCGTTGATTCAGGCCGCCTCAAAAGATCTCGTATCGAAGAGGCTCTTAAGCGAATCGAAATTGCACGCTCCGCCTATGTTCCAAAAACCATCGTACGTGCCTCGCGCGAAGAACTTACCCGTAGCCTTCAAAATCCCGAATTCAAGATGATCGGAAACGCAGTGCTTCGCGCCGCTGCACGGAATCTTGAAGAGCGCCGGCCCGCAAGCATCGATATTGGCGATCTTTCACGAACAAACTCGACCCCGGCTCGGTTCAAGCCGTCCGAAGATCCGGTGATAGTTCTTTCAGCAAGAACTGACTTCATCCAAAAGTTTCGAGAGCGCGCAGCTGGCCACAAAGTGAAATCTCTTCTTTTGCGGCCCTCTCAGAGAAACTCGATCGAACGGATTCTAAGGGCAAATCCGGAATCGCCAGTTTTCGTTTATCTCTCTGGCCGACAAGTCGCTCGATTCATCGATAAAATGGATAACGATCTGAAGGCTCGGATGATTTTGATCAATGTTGAAACTCGAGCCGTCATCGCACAGCCGGAAAAATTTCGAGATATTTTCGATATTCACTACCGACACCCCGAGCTTGGACGTGTCGTTGCCGAAAGTTATTTGGAGCTTACGCCAATTCCTGCGAAACGAAGCGCAGCTTCCCAACAACAGGAACCGAAATAGTAAATCCGAAAAGTTTCCCGTTTCGAAATGTGACCAGAACGTCGCCCGCTCGCGGCGCCGACTCTGCCGAAGACACATCGGGTTCTTCATCGGGCCGAAGAACTCGCAATGTGGCCAACGCATCTTCCAGATTTCCATCTGGATCCTCGCGGAACCAAAGAACTACTTTTCTCACCCGCTGATTATCTTCAAATTCGAAAAAGACATCCGTTGGCCCGCCCGCATTTCTGCGCTGAAGCGCATACTCTGCGACCCAAGGAATCTCAATGGCCGAAATGACTGACAAATCCGTCCATGATTTTTCTTTTATTTCTGGTCCGTTTTTTCCGCCCAATGTTCGAGACGAAAATATCTTCGTCGATACGGGTCCATCGACCACCACACGAACCGATGCCTCCATCGCCTGAAACGGAATCATTCGCGCCAGCGCGCCCTTTATCACTTCGATTCGAGCGTCAAATTCGCCAGCTGGTTTTGCGCGCCATTCGATCTGCCCAACGACAGCAAAGGACGAAATAGAAAACCGACGCGATTCAGGCGTCGGTCGGTAGTGAGAAAGATTGAGTTCGGTCATTTCTTTTAGCTTCGTAAGGTTCAGCGACCTCAGTGAGTCGTCTGACTGCCTTTAGCTATCGACCGTCGTATATCCGCGCGCTCAAGTTTACGTCGGTACTTCGCGACAGTTTCGGGATCAAGCTCACCAGAATCAATTCGCTCGGTCGCAAGCTTCCAAGCAGCCAAAGCTCGCTCTTGATCAATGTCTTCTGCACGTTCCGCTGTTTCGGCGAGAATCAAAACACCCTTGGGATTCACTTCGGCATAGCCCCAAGAAACAACAACAGTCTTCAAATCCGACTGCCCTTTAAGGCGATAGCGAAGAAGTCCCGTCGACAAAGTCGTCATCAGCGGCGCATGACCAGGAAGAATATTGAGCTCACCGCGGTACCCAGGAACAAAAACTTCGTCGACTTCAACATCGGTCAGAAGTTTTTTCTCCGGAGTTACCAGAGTTAAATGAAGCGGTTTATAAGCCATGATCCAATTCCTCTACTGCGGCCTTGCCGCTGTTTCTCGGAGAACTTTCAGAAACGGGTCCGCCGCGAGAAAGCGGATGGCCCGTTTATGGAAGTTCTATAGTCGCTTCGCTTTTTCCTGCGCTTGTTCGATCGTTCCTACGAGGTAAAACGCCTGCTCTGGAAGAGCATCGTGTTTACCATCGAGAATTTCGCGGAACCCACGAACCGTGTCTTTGATTTCAACGTACTGACCTGGAGTTCCGGTGAACTGCTCGGCAACGAAGAACGGCTGCGACAAGAAACGCTGAACTTTACGAGCTCGGTTAACAACCAATTTATCTTCTTCCGACAATTCGTCCATACCGAGGATGGCGATAATGTCCTGAAGCTCGCGGTAACGCTGAAGCAGGGCCTGAACGTCACGTGCTGTGCGGTAGTGCTCTTCACCGACGATCAACGGATCAAGGATACGAGACGTCGACTGAAGCGGATGAACCGCAGGGAAGATCGCCATCGCCGCGATGTCGCGATCCAAGTTCGTCGTCGCGTCCAAGTGGGCAAATGTCGTTGCCGGTGCTGGATCCGTGTAGTCATCCGCAGGAACGTAAACGGCCTGAACGGAAGTGATCGATCCTTTTTTCGTCGACGTGATGCGCTCTTGAAGAGCACCCATGTCTGTCGCCAGCGTCGGCTGGTAACCAACGGCCGATGGAATACGACCAAGAAGAGCCGAAACTTCGGCGCCCGCTTGTGTGAAACGGAATATATTGTCGACGAAGAAAAGAACGTCCTGACCAGCTTCGTCACGGAAGTATTCCGCAACCGTCAAACCCGTCAAAGCAACACGCGCACGGGCTCCTGGTGGCTCGTTCATCTGACCGAAGACGAGGGCGGTCTTCTTGATAACGCCCGACTCTTTCATTTCTGACCAGAGATCGTTTCCTTCTCGAGTTCGTTCACCGACACCCGCGAATACCGAGTAACCACCGTGCTGAGTCGCGATATTGTTGATGAGCTCTTGAATGAGAACGGTCTTACCGACGCCGGCTCCACCGAAGAGACCGATCTTTCCACCTTTTACGTAAGGGGCGAGAAGATCGACGACCTTGATACCTGTGACGAGCATTTCTGCTTTCGTCGACTGGTCTTCGAACTTCGGAGCTTGGCGGTGAATTTCCCACTGAACTTTTTCGCCGATCGGCCCCGCTTCGTCGATCGGCTCACCGATGACGTTCATGATACGTCCAAGGACTGCATCACCCACAGGAGTCGAAATCATTTTTCCAGTGTTCGTCACTTTCTGGCCACGAACCAAACCGTCGGTCGAATCCATCGCGATGGTACGAACCGAACGATCACCCAAGTGCTGAGCAACTTCGAGGACAAGGTTGTTGTCGCGCGCGTCGATCGATTTATTCGTCATGCGAAGAGCGGTGTAAATCGCTGGCAAATCTCCATTCGGAAATTCGACGTCGACAACGGGGCCCATAACCTGGCTAACGATTCCTGTTTCCATTCCTGTCTCCTCGGTCGGCTTTCAGCCGACTCTTCTCATTGAGCCTTTTGGGCCCACCTTTTTAAGCCTTGAGGGCTTCCGCACCGCTCGTGATTTCGATCAACTCTGTCGTGATCGCCGCCTGGCGTGCTTTGTTATAAGTCAGTGTTAACGTTCGAATCATTTCGCCCGCATTCTTCGTCGCATTTTCCATCGACGTCATCCGCGCACCATGTTCCGCCGCGACCGATTCTGAAAGGCAGCGATACATTTGAATATCGAAATGCTTCCAAATGAGCGCATCGATAATTTCTGTGGGCGACGGCTCGTAAATAAGCTCGGCCGGAAATCCGTCCGTTCCTTTGTTGAGAGTCGCCGACTTTTCAACATCGATCGGCAGAAGTGTTTCGCAGACAACCGTTTGCTGAATCGCCGAAACGAATTCGTTATAGATAATGCGGACTTCTTCGTACTCACCCGCATTGTACATCTCGACAACACGATGAGAGATTTTAGAAGCCAGCGGATACGAGATGTCTTTTGCGAGATTGAGAATCGTCTCGACCGCTACTTTACCGCGACGGCGGAAGTAGTCCGCTCCACGGCGACCCACCATCAACATGTCGATTTTTTCCGACTTGCTCGCGTTGTCCCGTAAGTATCGCTCGGTAAATTTTGAAACGTTGGTGTTGAAGGCTCCGCAAAGACCGCGGTCACTTGTTATCACCACCAACAAAACTTTTTTCCGACGTTCATCGACTTCCGAACTACGACGCAAAAGCGGATGGTCCACGGCTTGCGTCGTGGCGACGTCGGCAATTACGGTCATCAGACCCTGCGCGTAGGGGCGCATGTTCACGACGTTCTGCTGTGCACGGCGAAGCTTCGCCGCTGACACCATCTTCATCGCTTTTGTAATCTGCTGCGTATTCTTCGTCGAATCGATTCGATTCCGAATATCCTTCAAGCTTGGCATTTGGCCTTAGTTCCTTACTTCTTCGAAGTTTCGAAAATCGCTTTGAATTCGTTCAGCGCATCTAAAAGCTGCTTCTTAGCCGCATCTTTAATTTGCTTTTCTTTCGCCACTTCCGCGACGAGAGCCGAGTATTTTTGTTTCATGAACTCGAGCATTTCTTTTTCATAACGACGAACTTCCGTCTCAGGAATTCCGTCAACAAAACCATTGGTCGCAGCAAAGATCGAGAAGACCTGATCGATGACGTTGTACGGAGAATACTGACCCTGCTTCAAAAGTTCGACCAGACGACGACCGCGAGCCAACTGCTGCTGCGACGCTTTGTCGAGATCCGATGCGAAAGCCGCAAAGGCTTCGAGGGCTCGGAACTGAGCCAGCTCGAGCTTCAAAGTACCCGCAACCTGTTTCATACCTTTAATCTGAGCCGCACCACCGACGCGTGAAACTGACTTACCGACGTTCACCGCTGGACGGATACCTTTGTAGAACAAATCCGCCTCGAGGAAGATCTGTCCATCTGTGATCGAGATCACGTTTGTTGGGATGTAGGCCGAGATATCTCCGGCCTGTGTTTCGATCATTGGAAGTGCGGTCAAAGATCCGCCGCCTTTATCTGCCGACAATTTCGCCGCACGCTCGAGAAGACGCGAGTGAACGTAGAAAACGTCGCCAGGATAAGCTTCGCGACCTGGAGGACGACGAAGCAGAAGCGACAACTGACGATACGCCTGAGCCTGTTTCGTCAAATCATCATAAACAATAAGTGCGTGGCGACCTGTATCGCGGAAATATTCCGCCATCGCGCAACCCGAGTACGGAGCCAAGTATTGAAGCGGAGCTGGATCCGACGCTGTCGCCGCGATCACCGTTGTGTATTCCATTGCGCCCGCTGCGCGAAGTTTTTCAACAACGAGAGCCACGGTCGAACGTTTCTGTCCGATCGCTACGTAGAAGCAATGAACGCCCTGACCTTTTTGGTTGATGATGGTGTCGAGAGCGATCGTTGTTTTACCCGTCTGACGGTCACCGATGATCAATTCGCGCTGACCGCGACCGATTGGAATCATCGAGTCGATCGCTTTGATACCGGTCTGAAGTGGTTCGCTGACCGACTGACGGTACACGATGCCAGGTGCTTTCAATTCAACAACGCTTGAGTGCTCGGTCTTGAGTGGACCGCGGCCGTCAATCGCATTCCCGAGAGCGTCAACAACGCGCCCGAGAAGTGCTTCGCCCACTGGAACCGACACGATTTTTTTCGTGCGCTTTACGGTGTCGCCTTCTTTAATACCGCGATCTTCACCGAAGATAACGACGCCGACAGAGTCACTCTCAAGAGAGAGAACCATACCGAAGACTTCGCCCGGGAACTCAATGAGCTCGCCTTGCATCGCCGTTTCAAGACCGTAAATACGAGCAACACCGTCTCCCACAGAGAGAACTGTGCCGGTCTCGCTCATCTCGACAGACTTCGAATAACCTTTGATCTGTTCTTTTAAGACTTTGCTGATCTCATCGGCGCGAATTTGAAGTTCCATGATTGAATCGATCTCCCTTAAATTCTTCGTAATTCTTCGCTCATCCGTTTCAGATGAGTCGAAAGAGAGTCGTCGAAGGTATGGCTTCCAACTTGAGCCACCAAACCGCCGATAACACTCGGGTCTACTTTATAGGTCATAATAACTTTTTTCTTCAAAACGCCTTCAACGGTCGACTCGATCTTCGTGCGCTCGGAAGGAGCCAGAGCCGTCGTCGAACGAACTGAACCGCGGCAAACATTGTTCGCCGCATCGATCTCAGCCTGAAAGGCTTCGACGACGTCGACGAAAATGCCGAGGCGATCTTTTTCCGCAAGCAGCATAAGGAATTGGCTCACTTCCAAAGAGGCATCTTTACCCTCGATGGCCGCTTTCATTGCTTTTGCTTTTTGAACTCCGCTCACCAACGGTGATTCGAAGAACGACTGGATCTTGGGATCGCTTGTGAAAGATGTCGAGAGGCTGCGAAGGTCCGTCAAGACTCGGTCTTGTGTGCGGTTATCGACCGAGAGACCGAAAAGTGCTTTTGCATAGCGTTTTGCTAGTGTGCTTGATTTCACGTCGCCACCGACTCGTTCTTCGGGCCCTTGCCGCTTTGAATTTTCTGAACAAATTCATCCTGAAGACGTTTTTGATCTGGCTCTTGCATTTTATCGGTCAAAATTCTTTCGGCCATCTGAACCGACTGGCTGAGCAGATCTTCACGAAGAGCAAACTTGGCACGTTCGATCTCGACAATTGCCGTTCGCTCGGCATCGATTCGCAACTTCTCCGAGAGTGCTTTGGCTTCTTCAACGATCTGAGCCCGCAAAAGTGCAGCTTCTTTTCGTGCCGTCTGGAGCGATTCGTCACGCGTCGCCTCGAGCTTCGAAAGCCTCGACTGAACGTCAGCGCGCTTGGCCTGAGCTTCGGCGCGGGCCGCGTCCGCTTTTTTCAATGCCGAATAAAAACCGGCCTGACGGTTTTTGAAGTAGTTAGCGATCGGCTGACGACCCAAATAAACGATGATCCCAATATAGATCGCAAAGTTGATGAACTGGAAAATGACGACCGTCGGAACTCCGCCCGATGCATCGTGGCCCCCGGCAGCGCTCCCGAAGCTCGCTCCAAGAACGGCTGGTATCGCCAGAAGAACGGCTACGACGAAAAACTTAATGATCGACGACGAATTCTTCAAAGAGAAATCTCCTTACCAGCCATCTTCGATGCGATCGCCGATGTGATGGAGGGAACTTCAGCCGACAGACGCTCGCGAGCAGAGTTCACTTCAGTGGCGATACGGACACGTGACTTCTCGAGGAGCTGTTGTGATTCAGTTCTTGCGGCGGCAATCAACGACTCTGATTCTTTCACCGCGGCCAAACGATGAGTTTCGAATTCGGCGCGTATCGCTGCCGATACAGCCTTGGCCTTTGTCTCGTACTCCGATGTGATTTCGCCGGTCTCACTTAAAAGTTGAGCAGCTTGTTCTTCGCCACCGATGGTTCGCTTTTCGCGCTCGGCCAACGCCTTCATGTACGGTTTGAAAATTAAATTCGACAAAGAAAGGTAAGCGACAGCGAAACACATAACGTGAATCCACAAAGTGCTGTCGATGCCCAGCGATTTCAGCAGTGCCATGAGACCTTTTCCGCCGTGAAATAAACCCGCGCGAAATGCGAGCCGAGATCACGCTAGATGCGACCTGTTTGAGTAGCGATTTTCAGTAGCACTGACACGAGAAACGCGTCAAGCGCGAATCAGAAACGAGTTCGCGCAGAAAAAGACGATCGATATTTTCCTAGGTCGATGTCTGAGAAGTAGGCATGTACGAAGCGCCCTCAAAGGTCACACCTTCGTCAATTCTTAAACTTGGTGTCGTCACCGTGCCTCGAAACACGGCCGGAGGATGCATGATGACGCGCTTTCTTGCCGCTACACTTCCGATGAATGTGCCTGAAATGACAACGACATCGGCTTCAACTTCGGCCTCAACAACGGCGCCTGGATTAATGACGAGCGTATCCCGTGTAAAAATCTCGCCTTTGAAAGCTCCGCCAATTCGAACAACGCCTTCAAACGAGAGTTTCCCCTCGAAGTTGGCGCCTTCGTCGAGCAATGCGGTCAAGCGCCCATCGGTCACGGTCGACTCGACCATTAGACGCGGGAAGACACGTTCGGTGTCGCGTTCGATTTCGCCCATCCTCGCCGCATCCTTTCAACAATTTCCGTCAGCTGCTCATCTGAATGAAAGTAGACATTCAGTTTGCCGCGACGATCCGCATAGTCAATCACGACGCGGGTTCCGATCAATTTCTGAAGTTCACCGGCCAGCGCTTCGACAAGCTTCGAAGAAACATCGCCGCCAATGGCCACGCGATGTCCCGCAGAAGCGCCGGAAGCGACCGATTTTTTTTCAGCCACTTTCTTTTCAAGAGCGCGAACCGAAAGTCGTTCACGAATAACTTCTTTCGCCAGCGCGATTTGGTCAGACATCGATTCCAGTCCGAGAAGAACCTTGGCATGTCCGGAACTTAGCTCTCCCCCGCCGATCATGAGTTTTACTTCCGGAGGAAGCGCCAACAAACGAAGGGCATTGGCCACCGACGATCTCTCTTTACCAAGGCGGTCTGCGACCTGAGCCTGGGTAAGACCATACGTCTTCATGAGATGATCATAGGCTTCCGACTCTTCCATCGGATTGAGGTCGGCCCGCTGAATATTTTCAAGAATCGCTAATTCCAGCGAATCTTGTTCCGAGGCCGCACGCAAGATGACCGGTACTTCTTTAAGTCCAGCCATTTGAGCCGCTCGCCAGCGACGTTCCCCGGCGATGATCTCGAACTCATGGTCAGTAAGCCGTCGAGCCGTGATCGGCTGAAGAATGCCCTTTTCTTTGATCGATGCCGAAAGTTCGCGAAGTGCCGCGTCTTCGAAAACCTGGCGCGGTTGCTGAGTATTAGCGACCAGCTTTTCTACCGGGATTGTCCATATACGTGCATTATCGGAAATCGACATTTGTGCTTTGTCGGGAATCGATGCCGTAAGCTCGCTTTTTGTCGTTTCGACTTTTGTCGGAACTGTCTCAGAACTCGCTTCCTTCACCACGCTCGACGACGATCCCGAAAGATTCGCCGCCGGTGCGCCCGCTGCGACACTCGCTGGTCGTGCCGGCGACGTTTCAACAACTTTTTCCACCGGAACCGCTGGAGGATAGGCCACCGCAGGTTCGTCAGGCTGATTAACCGCTGCACCAAGAAGACTACCCAGCCCGCGCCCAAGCCGAGGTTTCGCACTTTTGCTGTTGTTCAGAGAATTTTGATTATTTTCAGACATTTGGACCCTCAACAAACGGTGCTTTGTTTTCCGTAGCGGCGACTGTTGGAGGCACTGGTGTCACAGTTCCGAAGATGCGGTTATCCAACTCTTCCGCCAATTCCTGGTACTTCATTGCTCCAACCGACCGCGGTTCATAATCAATGATCGACTGCCCATGAGACGGCGCTTCGCTCAACCGCACGTTTCTTGGAATGATGGCCTTAAATACTTTTTCTCCAAAATGAGTTTGAATTTCGGAGACGACTTGGTGGCTAAGGTTATTGCTCGCCGCAAACATCGTCAGAAGAATCCCCTCAATACGAAGTTCCGGATTGATGTTTTTCTTCACAAGTCCGGCGGTCGTCAGCAGCTGTGACAATCCTTCCAGCGCGTAGTACTCGCACTGGAGCGGCACCAAGAATGTGTTCGCAGCTGCGAGCGCATTCAATGTCAGAAGACCCAGTGACGGTGGGCAATCAATCAAAACGTAATCGTAGTTAGCCGCCACCGATGCGATCGCTTCGCGCAGTCGATACTCACGACGCTGCGCATCAACAAGTTCGATTTCTGCTCCAACAAGATCCGGCGTCGCTGGGGCAACAAAAAGATTTGGATTTGATGTGGGTCTTTTGATTTCATCGAGCGACTTTTCACCAATGAGAACATGGTAGATATTCTCTTCTTGGTACTCGTGCTTTTTTAATCCAAGTCCGCTGGATGCATTTCCCTGAGGGTCAAGGTCCACCAAAAGCACCTTGCGACCTCTTGCGGCAAGGCAAGATGAGAGATTGACGGAAGTCGTCGTTTTACCGACGCCGCCTTTTTGATTGGCGATACAAATAATTCGAGCCATCGAGCCTCCAAATTGAAAGACATAGAAGTTAGATCGCGGCCTTGAATCATTTTCAACTCATTTCGTGCGCTGCTGCGCCGATAAGATGAATGAGTGTTCCACGTGGAACAATTTGGTGACCAGGTATTCAGATGGTGAGCAACGAGGGTAGGCATGACTGTTCTTCTTGGTAAAATTCAACTTCAACGATTGATCACTACGACACTTGTCTTGGTCAGCAGTGCCGTCGTTGGTTGTAGCAGGCCAAATCCGACTCCGGAGTTGATCGATCCCATCTATGCAGACCTGAATCAACGTTCCTCTCTGGCGAAAGCTGCGGCTGAAACAGTCAAAGAAGAACTTGTGCAACTACGTATCGACCTCGCGGCTCTTCCGCCCAGGGACCCGACGATAAGAAAGCTACGTGAAGACATCTCGAAAAAAGAACTTCAGATGATGGTGGCTGAACAAGAAGGCCTCTACTACGAAGTTCGCGCCAATCAGAGGCGAGAATACGCCCGAAAGGATTATCTCAAAGCGTTCAACAAGGGTGAGCTCTGGCCCGATCCTCAGCACTTTGAAGCCTACAAAGCCCAGCGGCGCTTAAAGGATGCCCCAAGAGAGTGGAGTAACCGGGTTGAAAAGACAGGACGGTACAACCGGAAGTCCGCCGACGATATGCGGAAAGAAATCGATGAGAAGCTAAAGGCAGGACCTGCCGCCGAAAAATAAATGTTCCACGTGGAACTATTCGGCGATCTTGGTCGATTGGAGAACAACAAACTCCGCGGGAGTTTCCGGCAATGCGTACTGGCCAATCATTTCAGTTTTCCAGGCACTAAAGAGTGCTGGAGGAACATCCGCAAGTTCTGACGACCAACTCTCGCCCTTCATCATAAAAAACACACCACCCATGGCAAACAGCGGTCGGGCTAAAAGTAAACTTGCAGTGACCGAAGCAAAACCACGCGAGATCGCGTACCGAATCGAATCGGGAGGAAGCGAACGCGCATCCACGCGATGAAAGGCCACATTGGTCAATTTAAGAACCGAGGCCAGATGCTTACAGAATTCAAGTTTACGCTGATCGCGATCCACCAACTGAAAAGAAATTTCGGGCGATAATGCGGCGCACAATAGACCCGGGAGGCCGTTTCCTGAGCCGAAATCAACTACGTCACTTCCCTTGGGAATCTTTGGCTCGACCAAGGTCCAGGTCCTTACGACATCAAGAATGTGTGTCGAATCGGCCTTCTTTACCGTACCCGATGAAATAAGATTAAGTTTCGAATTAAATCTCAGGAGCTCCCCAAGATAGGTTTCGCAGGCTCTCAGCTGGTCCTCAGACAAATGAGGAGCCCAGCCCCTCAATCTCGCTGGATCTGGAACTATCATGGTCGACTGTGACGGCGGACCGCCGCCATTCTTTTCGTTTTGGTCCTGGTTCAAATTCACCTCTTTGGGCCTCTTTACTGGCCTTTAAGTGCACAATCAGAGCCTGAACTGCAGAAGGGTTCACGCCGCTAATTCGGCTAGCTTGTCCCAGTGTCTCGGGCTGTTTTTCGCCCAATTTTTCCTGCTCTTCTTTTGAAAGACCGCGAACCTTTGAGTAATCGAGGTCTCGACGAAGCTTGTAATCCTCAAGTTTCCGATTCGACGCCATCAAAAGACGTTCGCGGTCTATATAACCAGCATACTTCACATCGATCTCAATTGGTTCAGTGACCGATACGTCAAAACCACCAAAAGGCCCGAAATTCGCCAAATCTTCAAAACAGACTTCATGCCGACGAAGCAGCTCTTCAATGGTCGTCGGCTTCAAAAGTTTCGCTGTTCCAAGTGATTCAAGTCGAGACTGTGTCTCTGCATTCGGAACCAAAACACTCGATCTCATCTGCTCACGAAGAGACGTCTGCTGAACTAAAATCGCCTCAAGTCGAGACGCTTGCTCTTGTCCCAAAATTCCTAGTTCTGTTGCGCGATTCCAGAGTCTTTCAAGAGTGTTATCCTCTCTTAAGAAAAGTCTGTGTTCGGCTCGAGAGGTGAACATTCGGTAGGGCTCTTTGGTACCTTTAGTGACCAAGTCATCGATCAAAACGCCGATGTAAGCTTCATCGCGACCAAGAATAAAAGATTCCTCGCCGCGGGCCGAACGCACCGAATTTACCCCAGCGACAAACCCCTGAGCAGCAGCTTCTTCATACCCACTTGTGCCGTTGATTTGGCCCGCAAGAAAAAGCCCCGGAATTGAACGCGTCTCAAGAGAATGCCGAATCTGCGTGGGTTCAACGAAATCGTATTCAACAGCGTAACCGTACTTCAAAACCTCGACGTTCTCGAGGCCATCGATCGTACGAAGAAATTCAAGCTGCACATCCTCCGGTAAGCTCGTCGAAATCCCCTGAAGATAAATAGAATCCGTCGAAAGTCCCTCGGGCTCTAAAAAAGTCTGATGCGAAATTTTCTCTACGAAACGCGTAATCTTGTCTTCAATACTCGGGCAATAACGGGGACCGCGTCCTTCAATGTTCCCAGTGAACATCGGACTTTTATCGAGATTCGCGCGAATCACATCGTGGGTTCGTTCATTGGTGTGACTTAGCCAACAAGAAATTTGTGGCAGCGCGAGCGCCTTGTCGCTTCGAGAAGAAAAAGGATAAAAGCGATCATCGCCACGTTGTTCGACGGTCTTCGAAAAATCGATGGAACCTGCGCGAAGCCTCGCCGGAGTTCCAGTCTTCAAACGCTGAACCTGAAAACCATGCTGACGAAGTTGATCGCTGATACCAATGGTCGCTTTGTCGCCGACGCGGCCACCTTCAATCTGCTTAAGGCCGATGTGCATCACTCCGCGCATGAAAGTGCCCGTTGTTAACACCACCGATTTCGCACGAATGTCTGACCCGTCTTCCAGTCGAATTCCCACGCACCGACCGTGCTCAAGGATCAACTCTTTGGCTTCGCTTCCAATGACGGTGAGGTTTTCTGTCGCGTGAACGACTTTCGTCATTCGGTCGATATAAAGGTCTTTGTCACACTGGGCGCGTGAACCTCGGACGGCCGGACCTTTTTTCGAATTGAGCCGTTTGAACTGGATGCACGTCGCATCTGCAGCAAGACCCATCTCTCCGCCCAGAACATCGATTTCGCGAACCATATGGCCTTTTGCCAGTCCACCAATCGAAGGATTACAGCTCATGTACCCGATCCGAGAAAGATTGGATGTGATCATGACAGTCCGCGCGCCAAGACGGGCCGAGGCGAGACTTGCCTCGACACCTGCGTGACCTGCACCAACCACAATGACATCAAATGAAGAGCTTGCCGACATGCGCCAACACCTACTACGAACGGCCGAAAATTTGGACAGAATAAACAGGAAGTAACCCCAACCGGGTCTACTTGCCTAGGCAGAACTCTTTAAAAATGCGATCGATCACTTGTTCGTGAAAGACCTTCCCTAAAAGCTCATGGATCGTATGGACCGCCGAACTGAGTTCCAGCGCCATGAGCTCCGGACTCGCGTCGCGCTCAATCAGCTCGATCGCACGGCGAAGAGATTCAAGAATAGTCTGAAGCCCTTCGACGTGACGGGCTTGTGTGATGGAAACACCCCCGTGGGCGAAGGCCGATTCCCTCAGCGGCGCCAACACGGCCGCCTGAAATTCCTCGATACCTTTCCCTTGTGTGGCCGATAGGAAAAGGACACGTTCGCCCACACCAAGCTTTGAGGCCTCAGTTTTTGCGTCCGAAATGCCCAGGCCCTCAGAATCCAAATCAACTTTGTTGAAAACGTACCATTGCTGACGACGCGGAAACCGTCGAGCTTCAGACACAAAATTTTGAAACCCGGATTTCCATAGGGGATCTGACAGATCCATAACGACGACGACAAAGTCTGAGGACTCAATCGCTTTTCTGGAACGCTCGACACCAAGCTTTTCAGCTTCGTCGACAGCGTCCCGAAGACCCGCCGTATCGACCCAGCGAACGGGTGTTCCTTCAAGCCTTGTCTCGACTTCAATCAGATCCCGCGTTGTGCCTGGTTGATCGGTGACGATGGCACGATCTTCTTTGACGACGGCGTTCAGAAGAGACGACTTCCCGGCATTCGGCGCGCCAACCAACGCTACGGTGAGTCCGTCTCGAAGAAGGCGCCCTTTCGCGTACGTCGCCAAAAGTGCTGCGACTTTTTTCTCAAGCTTCAAAGCGCGATCCAAAAGCTCCGGCGCGGCTTTGAGTTCAATTCCATCCGATGAAAAATCGATGCCGGCTTCGATGTGGGCACCCATCCACACAAGGTCCTCTTCGATATCCAGAAAATGGCCACTGAGCTCGCCCTTTAGCTGCGAAAGCGCGTTCGACGAACCCTCGCCCGAGCGCGACTCAATCAGCGACAAAATACTTTCGGCCTGAACGAGATCGATTCGGTCGTTCATGTAGGCGCGGTAAGTGAATTCACCTGGTTTTGCCAGGCGACAGCCGCAGGCAATTAACTCTTCAATCAATTTTCCAGAAATCTGGGTTCCGCCGTGAACAGAAAATTCCACAGACTCTTCGCCGGTGAACGATTTCCCTTCGGCAAACCCCGTGACCAGAGCCTCGTCGAGCGGTCCAAGACGACCATGAAGTGTGCCGAAATAAGCTTTATGAGACTCAATGCTAGATGGAAGAAATCGGGCGATGGGCCGGCAGAATCTGAACGCGCTCTGCCCAGAGACGCGGACAATCGCGATAGCTCCAACACCCGGAGCCGTCGCCAGCGCGCAAATCGTATCTTCATCGCCAGGCCGAACCCTCAGCACATCACAATCCGCGAGCAGACGTGCGAGCGGCTGCGAAGCAGGGCTGGGCCCCGGCACAGCGACACCTTAAACATTGCCAAAATTGTCATCGCGCTCGCGGGAATCGACTTCGTCGCGCGCGTTTTTAGCGGGATAGATTTTTACTTTCTTAAAGTGACCTTCACCAATTGAACGGCTGCGAACGCGCTCGTCGGTCGCAAGATGCTGATGCACGGTCTTGCGGTCTTTGGGCGCCAGCGGACGCATGTACTGCGACTTACCCGACTCGAGGCACTTGTCTTTTAATTTATCAGTGAGGTCCACAAGTGTCTGGGTTGCCTTCTCGCGAAACCCATTGGCATCCGTGTGAACTTCAACACGAGCCTCGGGAAGTTTGTGCTGGAGAACTCGCTTTGCAAAAAGCTGAAAGGAGTCTAAGAGCTCGCCGTTTTCAGCCATCAAAATATCGTCGTCCGCACCGCTAAATTCGACAACGATATCTTCGATCTCGCCGTTCATTGAAGTCGTCACTTCAAAATCAAGATCAAATCCCGCGCGCTCAACAACGCCGCCGATGGTTTCTCGGACCATTGTAATTGCATCGACACCGTCAAACGATGGGTTGTTCGATTCGCTTCCGGATGCACCGCTAGCACTGCTTTTTGATCCACCAAAAAGCTTACTGAAAAATCCTGACATACTATCCTCCGTTGTCCTTAGGCTTTTGCCTCGCGGACATTATTTTGGGTTTTCGCGGCCGACTTGTCTTTCATGAACACGTACTGTTGGGCGATGCCGAACAATGTGCTGACGAAGATGTAGAGAGTAAGACCGCTTGGTAACGTAAACATTAAGACAGCAAATATCACAGGCATCCACTGAAGGATCTTTGCCTGCTGAGGATCTGCGATCGGAGTCAACTTCTGCTGGAAGTACATGGCGATACCCATAAGAATCGGCAGAACAAAAAACTCGTCTTTAACAGTCAAATCGTTGATCCAGAAAATAAACGGCTGTCGGTAGAGTTCGATCGACTGAGCCAACACCTGATAGAGAGCGAAGAAAACCGGCAGCTGAAGAAGCATCGGCAGACATCCACCAAGGGGATTCGCCTTATTTTCTTTCATCAATCGCATGACTTCTTCATTCATCCGGCGCGGATCATCTTTAAACTTTTCTTTCGCCGTTTGGATTTGAGGCTGGATCTGCTGCATCACTTTCATCGACTTAAACGAGTACAAGTTGAACGGCAAAACAACGGCCCGAACGACGAGCGTTAAACCGATAATCGCGACGCCCCAGTTTCCTGTGAGTCCGAAGAAAAACCGCATGAGCCACAAAAGAGGATCCGCCAGCATGGCGAACATTCCGTAATCAACAACGCGAGAAAACTCAGCGTCAGCCGCACGAAGAGCGTCGACATCCTTCGGTCCTACGTAAGCTGTCTGCTCGATTTTAAATTCGCTGTTTTTGCTGATCGGTTTGTAAAGAAGAAGTCCCGACGCCTGGAAAAGGTCTCCCTGTTTTGCGAGTGGGTCCGATTTAAATTCCGGACGAAGGCTTGAACGGTCGGCCAAAGCCGCCGTGAAATAATGCGACGACAATGCCACCGAATAAACCGTCTTGTGGTCGATGGCTTCGGCTTTCGTGGGATCGATGATGTAGCGCGTGTTTGTGTCTTCGTGTCTCACGAACCAATCGTGATGATCGTAAGAAGGTGCTAGGAAGCTTGTGCTGGCTGGTGCTTTAACTTCGTCTGAAACAGTAACTGCAAAACCAGGGAAGGCCGAAAGATCGCCAGACGCTACGGTGACAATCTCTAATGTTCGAAGAGCGGCTGCACCCTTGTCGATAAGCTTCACTGTCTTTTCAACAGAATAACTTCCGAAGTTTGCGACCCCTTTCCATTCTGTTTCAGAAATCTTTGCGACTTTGAAATCAATTGTTTCCGCCGCGCCAAGAAGCTTCGTCGCAAAAACCGGAGTCGGGGTGAGACCTACGATAATCGGTTTTTCGTCGCGAGTTTTGTACTCTTTAAGTTCAATTCCTGAAAGGCCCATGCCCCACGAACTGAGGACCGTTGACCAGTTGGTGTTCTCGATCACTTCTTTAACTTCAGGCGACCGGGTCGAAACAGCATTCCCTGAATTCGTCGCAGATTTTTCGATTGCTGCTGTTCCCGCGGCCGGCGCTGCGACAGAGTTTGAAGCCACTTGGTTAGAGTTGCCGGGAGCACTGCCGACGGGCGCGTTGCCTGCGGATGTACTTTCAGCGATGGGAGCTGATGCCGTCGACGCTGGATACGTTTTCTCAACCCACTTCGACCAGCCGAACCAAACAACACCGACCAGAACAAGAGCGATTATCGTTCCTCGATCGAGGAACGATTGTTTTTGATCCGGACCGATTTGTTGACTCATTTTTTCTCTCTCTCATGCTCATCGAAATCGGTGCCTAAATCTGGAACCGGATCGCAGCCAAAATTACTTCCCGGTCGGCATCGCCACAATCTCGCGGCTGCCAGTTGGCCGCCTTTCCAAAATCCGTAGCGACGAACAGCTTCTTCTGCGTAAACCGAACACGAGGGCTCAAATCGACACGAACCGCTCAACCAGAGGGACCCGAAGGCGCGGTAAATGCCAATCGAAACCAACATCAGTGTTGTCAGAACGCTGTACACGCTCGATTTGAAAAAGGCGATCATAAAGCGCTTGCGACCACGGGCTTTATCCCACGTTTCAAGAGCTGGTTCCAGCCCTTCTCCATGGCTCGATCGAACTCTGTCCGTTTTAAAGTTTTGAAGAACTCCGCGGGCTGAGCGCGAAATCCGACATTTAGGTCGATCGGCGGAGGAATCTCGTCAGATTTAAGACGGTTACCAATCCAGTCGCGCGTCCATCGTTTCATACGGTTTCTAATCGGAGCTGAACCAACAGCTTTAGGACATGTCCATCCGCAACGAAATTCGCTGGAGGGAACGTAGTTAAAAATCAACCATTCACAGGGACGAATCTTGAGGCCCGAGCGAAATGTTCTAAGAAAATCTGAGCGCTTCACTAGAACGCGAAGACGCCGACGAGTTGGCTTCCCACTCGCTGGCGACGGTTTCACGATCTGGCGCTCGATCACTTGCCGCTGACAGCGACAACAAGACGTTTGCGACCCTTAGCTCGGCGACGAGAGAGCACCTGCTGCCCATCTTTAGTAGCCATACGAGCGCGGAACCCGTGAGTGTTTTTTCGGCGGCGACGGCTGGGCTGATAAGTACGTTTCATGAGAAATCCTTCAACTTTTAAGAGGTGCCTAAAAAACCACAACCAGGTCGTAGCGTCAAGGAGTTGAAAACCAGATCGGCCGCTGTTATCAACGATCAGCTGTCAGAACGCGCACCTTTCATTCCATCACCGTTTGAAGGATTTGCAGGGTTCCACTTGAGTCGAAGTAATGCTGCGGCGACACAACAGGTTCTGTCATATCAGCTTTAGCTGTGGATAACTCATCGAACTAGGGTTAAGCAGCGAGCCTAAGTAAAGCGAGAATCGAAAACAAGGGGGCTTGTTGTCGATTCGAATTTCAGTTCAGGGGGCCGCTTTCAGATGGATTCAAGAATTCAAACCGACAACGATAAGACTACTCAACTCGACAGATCCGTCGAAATGCCCTTGGTCGCAGCGACTCTCGACTCGAAGACCGATTTCTGGAAAAAAGTTGTGGATAACCTTCTTCAACTCAATCCCGACAACAAAGCCTTTCGCAATTGGTTAACCGCGACCACTCTTGAAGAAATCGAACCCACGGATTCTGGAGTGCTGAAGTTCGTGCTCGGAGTACCGTCGCGCCTCCACAAAGAGCAGATCGAGAATTACATCGATCGATTTTATCCTGAAATTCGCGCCCATTACAGCGGCGATTTTACGACAGAAATCCGAGTGACCGGACGGCCTGCGACGTCCAATGAACCGACAACTTTAGATGAGTATTTTCATCAGCAAGATTTAAAGGCCGAACCCGGATTCCAAGCGCCATCATCAGCCCCGACACCAGTGCCGTCGGGAAATGAGCCCCGAGCCGACATGACATTCTCGACATTTGTTATCGGCCGAACGAATGAATTTGCCTATAACGCGAGCCTTTCGATCGCCGACAATCCAAGCACGACCTACAATCCTCTCTTTATTGTCGGACCAACGGGTCTTGGTAAAACGCATTTGATGTTTGCTGTGTGGAATCAGATTCGCGTTCGATTCCCGCATCTCCGAGTAACTTACGTCGACACAAGTCGGTTTCTCTCTGAATTCATGAGTAGTCTTCGGCACCGAACAATGGACAAGTTCCATACGAAGTACCGTGAGAAGTGCGATGTCCTTTTAATGGACGACATCCACGTGCTTGGTCGCGGTGAACAGATTCAGGAAGAATTCTTCCAAACGTTTAACCACTTCTATTTAATGCGTAAGCAGGTCGTCGTCACATCGGATCGCCTACCAAAAGATATTCCCGGTTTGGAGGACCGTATCCGAACACGTCTTGAGGGCGGTCTCGTGGCCGACATCAAAATGCCGGATTTCGAAACTCGTTTGGCGATTTTGCGATCAAAAACCGAGCAGCGTCGCATGCGCATTGATGACACTGTCCTCCAGTATGTCGCCAAGGTCTCGAAGCGCTCTGTTCGCGAACTTGAAGGCAATCTCAATAAAATCGAGGTCTACTTTAGTTTCTCCAATGCCCCGATAACTTTGGAAAGTGCGAAACAAATCCTGGCTCTGGATTCCGAGGGGAATCAGATCACCATGGAAGATATCGAGAGCCTGGTGGCGACGCACTACCGATTGCGTGCGACGGACCTTCGCGGTCAGGCACGACCGAAGCCGATTGTGACGGCTCGGCAAATCGCGATGTGGCTTATAAAGAAGAATCTTCCCAACAAATCGTTGGTTGAAATCGGACGCCATTTTGGTGGACGAGATCACACAACCGTGATGAACGCGTTGCATCGTATCGATGATCAACTGATCACAAATTTGGATATGAAGAGAGATATCGATGAGTTACAGGCCAGAATCCACAATATCACAGGGGTGTGAATGTGGACAGTGGACGGACGTGTGGAGACACAGAGGAACAACGATGTGGATACCGAAAGCATCCACATAAAATGTTTTCGACGCGACGTAAGAGCCCAAAGTCGTCCACAGATATTCGCTAGTTGTTTTAGGTGGTTAGTTAGAAAAAGACGTTAAACACAGGCCCTACTACTACTTCTATTTTATTTATATAAAAAGAAGAAGAGAGAGAGGGTCGAAATTCAGTGGTAACTGTGATGCGCTTTTAGCAGCGTCATTTGAAAGGTCGTTAAGGTGAGGTCGCCATGTTAATCGAAGTCGAAAAGAAAGATCTTCTCAGCCTCCTCGGCAAGACTCAGAACATCGTTGAAAAACGAAACACGATGCCCGTTCTGATCAACGTTCTTCTTGAAGCAAAAGACGGCGTGCTTAAAGTTTTTGCGACAGATTTGGAAGTTAGTCTCACGGATCAAGTTCCAACTCTGAAAGAGAAACCGGGAAAAGTCGCGGTATCGGCAAAGAGTCTCTTTGAGATTGTGAAGGAACTTGATGATGGCCCGGTCACGTTGACAAAACGTGACAACAACTGGCTTGAGATCAAACAACGAAAATCTGTTTTCAATCTTGTCGGTATTGCCGCCGATGAATATCCAGTCTTCCCGTCGTACGCGACAAAAGATTTCATGACGATCAACGCGACCGTGTTTGCCGGCATGATCGAGAAAACAATTTATTCGGTTTCCAATGATGAAACTAGATATTACCTCAACGGCGTTTATTTCGAACGCATCAACAAAGATGCGGTTTCAACCTTCCGAATGGTAGCGACCGACGGGTTTCGACTTTCGATTGTCGACCGCGAAATGAAATTGTCCGAAACACAGCGCCAAGCCGCGTTTCCTGCAACAGGTGTTATTATTCCGCGCAAAGGTCTATTTGAGATTCGCAAGATGCTTGAAACTGTCGACGGAGAATTCGATCTCGCTGTTGAAGGATCGCAACTTGTTGTTCGCCGCGGATCAACGGTGTTGATGATCCGCTTGATCGAGGGAAAATTCCCTTCTTATCAACAGTTTATTCCACAGACAGTTCCCAACCGCGTTCAAGTCCCGCGCGATGTTTTGTTGTCGTGCTTGAAGCGCGTTTCTCTTCTCTCGAATCAGAAGTACAAAGGCATCACGCTGGCTTTGACCGGCGGTCGGATGGAAATTACTTCGAACAACCCCGAGCTCGGGGATGCGAAAGAAGAAATCGAAGTCGATTACAAAGGCGGCGATATCAAAATCGGTTTCAATGCTCGCTACATGCTCGATGTTCTCAACAGCTTCGATGATGAAGGTGTCGATTTACATTTGAACGATCAGCTCTCGCCCGGACTGATGCGCCCGCAGCATGACCAAGCTTACACATGCGTCGTCATGCCAATGCGAATCTAGAAGCACAGCTTCTAGATTCGGATCTCTGTCTATGTCGCTTCGCCGGGTCCTCCCCGGCTACTCTGGGACCTGTACGTCTGCAGGTCCATTCGCAAGGGGAGTACGAATTTTGGCCAAGACATGCCGAGGAACGTTTTAGATGAAGCTCACTCATTTGCGATTGTCCCAGTTTCGGAACTTCGCGATGCAAGAAGTGAGTTTACGTCCGCGCCTAAATTTCTTTTTGGGCGCCAATGGCCAAGGAAAAACAAATCTTCTTGAAGCCGTATTTATGCTTTCCCGCGGAGAAAGTTTTCGCAGTGGGCAACACGAACACTTCTTAAAAGATGATCAATCGCGGGCGCGAGTCGCTGCGGCCGTCGAATCACCCGCTGGGCGCGGTCAGTTGATTTTGGATTTTTCTGAGGGAAGAACCAGCGCGACTTACGATGGAAAACGCACAGGGTTTTCCACATTGTCCGCGCAGATCCCCGTTGTTTTATTTAGTCCCGAAAGTTTGGCGTCGATCAAAGAGGGTCCCGATCAACGCCGTGAATTGATCGACAGTGTTTTGGCAACACGAACAGAACGCGACTCAAAACTTCTGCGCGAATTCTCGAAAGTTTTGCGATCGAGGAACATTCTCCTCAAACAAATTGCGAAGGGCGATACTCGGTCAACGACCCGAGGATCCCTCGATAGCTTAACGACAGTTTTCCTTCTGCTCGCGACACAAGTGACAGAGGCTCGTTTGCGTGCGCTTCGTGAAATTGAACCCGAATGGAAGAAGAGTGTTGCTCAAATTTTCCTCTCTTCGGGATCATCAACCGAGCGAATTGAACCGGCTCACGTCGAAATCCGTTACGAGATCAGCAGACATGACGCAATGGGATGGACCGCGGATCAGATCTTTGACGCATTCAGCAAGCGACTTGAAGAGCTGCATAGCCGCGAACTCCAACTAGGAGCTTCTCTGGTCGGTCCTCACAAGCATGATTTGCGCTTTTTGTTTTCAAAAAACGACTCTCGATTTTACTGTTCGCAAGGCCAACAAAGGGCCTTGATTCTCGCCTTTAAAATCGCTCAAATAAGCGTCCATCATACTGTTCTTGGTCGGTATCCGATTCTGCTTTTGGACGATGTCATGTCCGAGCTCGATGCCACGAAACGAAACCGTTTGATGGAGTACTTGGAAGAGACGACCGCCCAAGTACTGATCACAGCGACGGACCTCATTTGGTCCCGACAATTTCCGCAAGAGCGGAATGCTGTGTTTGCGGTTGAAAATGGAAATGTGACTGTAACTGCTCAAGGCGCTGTCCGAGCTGTTGGTTCTGACGATCTTTCGATTTTTTCGAGATCGTCGACTGACCCGCTAGAAGATGCCGCGACGTAGTCAAACAGGCGAGCCGTAGCAGGTTCGTAAAGCAGAGGTGAAAGTGGCCGAAGAGTCTAAAGGTATCGTGACCAATCCCAATGTAAGCAAGTCAACCGCTGGCGGAAACGCCGCTGACGCCCTCGGAGCTTCGGCCGACAACTCCGTCAACACGGCCTACGGAGCTGATCAAATTCAAGTTCTCGAAGGTCTTGAAGCAGTTCGTAAACGGCCTGGTATGTATATCGGCGACACTGGCGTTCGCGGATTTCACCACTTGGTGTATGAAATCACCGATAACTCCGTCGACGAACATTTGGCAGGTCACTGCAAAAAAATCACAGTCACAATTCACGCCGATGAATCGATCACGGTTGAAGACGACGGCCGCGGTATCCCGGTCGCTCAACACAAAAACGGAAAATCTGCACTCGAAGTCGTAATGACGGTTCTCCATGCTGGCGGAAAATTTGATGGCAGTTCGTACAAAGTTTCAGGCGGACTTCACGGGGTTGGTGCCTCGGTTGTGAATGCACTTTCTCAGCGCTGCTCGGTGGAAGTAAAACGAGACGGTGTCGTCTGGAGTCAGAAATACGAACGTGGAAAACCTCAGGGAGAACTCCAGAAACTGGGAGCTGCGGATCACACGGGAACAAAAACTTCTTTTAAAGCCGATGAAACTATTTTTAAAGCCGACGAGTCAGGCGCTCTCACTTACAACTTCAACACTCTTGCCAATCGATTTCGAGAACTCGCGTTCTTGAACGCAGGTCTTTATATTGCGCTGGTCGATGAGCGCACTGGCAAGAAACAAGAATTTCAATTTGCGACAGGACTTGAAGAATTCATTCGTTACCTAAACGAATCCAAAAAAGCTCTGCATCCCGAAGTGATGCACTTCCGCGCGACGAAAGATAATGTCGAAGTTGAAATCGCAATGCAGTGGAACGATTCGTATTCGGAATCGATTTATTCTTACTGCAACAATATCAACACCATCGAAGGTGGAACTCACTTGGTGGGTTTCCGCGGAGCTTTGACTCGCACAACGAACGCCTACGCGACCAATAAAAATCTTTTGAAGGATCTCAAAGAGTCGCTTGAAGGTGATGACATTCGAGAGGGCCTTGCGGCTGTCGTTTCGGTGAAAGTTCGCGAACCTCAGTTCGAAGGTCAGACGAAATCGAAGCTCGGCAATACCGAAGTAAAAGGTATCGTTGAATCTTTGGCGAATGATAAAATTGCTGACTGGTTTGATCGAAATCCCAATGTCGCAAAGATGATCATCGGAAAATGTGTCGAGAGTGCTCGCGCGCGTATCGCCGCTCGCAAAGCGCGCGAACTGACGCGTCGAAAAACAGCGCTTGAAGGAAACTCGCTTCCTGGAAAAATGGCCGATTGCCAGGAACGTGATCCGGCTCTCTGCGAATTGTACCTGGTGGAAGGGGACTCGGCGGGTGGTTCCGCTAAGCAAGCGCGCGATCGTCGCACGCAGGCCGTTCTTCCTCTCAAAGGTAAAATTTTAAACGTCGAAAAAGCACGTTTCGATAAAATGATTTCCAACGAAGAGATTCGCATGCTGATTGCGGCTCTTGGCGCCGGTATCGGCAAAGACAATATGCAGCCCGATAAAATTCGGTATCACAAGATCGTCATCATGACCGACGCCGATGTCGACGGATCTCACATTCGAACTTTGATCCTCACATTCTTCTATCGTCAGATGCCGGAAATCTTGGAGCGCGGTTATATCTACATCGCTCAACCACCACTTTACAGAGTGAAGCAGGGAAAATCTGAGCGATACTTGAAAGACGAACGCGCTTTGACGGAATTCCTGGTCGATTCATCGATTGCGAATCTTGAAATTCACGGACTGAAAGACGGAACGAAAGAAGCTGAGCTGAAAGATTTTGTTCTCAGCATTCAAAAATTTGACGGCCTGATCAAGGCGCTCTCAAGTCGCTACGATCGCGATTTCATGAGCTGGCTGGTCGATCGCGGAGAAGACCTTGATAAACTGATGTCGTCAAAAGCGGCCATCGGGAGCCTCATCGTCGAATTCAAGAAGTGGATCACAGATCATCCGACGTCAGGTCTTCTCGGTGCTGATGTGACGATAGAAGATGCTCCTGAGGGGAAGTTTGCGATCACTTTAGCGACGACTCGTTATGGAAATAAGATGGTCACAAAGCTAAAGCCAGAATCATCGCGAAGTCCCGACTGGATCGAGGCCAATTCGCTGTGGAAGAAACTTACAAGTTTCCTGACTCTTCCCATCACGATGGCGCCGGAAAAAGGTGGTGGAGAGAAGAAGCCGCTCGTTTTTGCGACTTACACCGAATGGTTGGCGCATGCTTTAGAAATTTCAAAAAAGGGCATGTACATCCAGCGCTACAAGGGTCTGGGTGAAATGAATCCAGAGCAGCTGTGGGATACGACGCTGAACCCGGAGAACCGCACGTTGCTTAAAATTGAAATCGAAGACGCGATTGCGGCTGACGAAACTTTCTCAATTCTGATGGGTGAACAAGTTGAACCTCGCAGAAAGTTTATCGAAGACAACGCACTCTCTGTTCGCGAATTGGATGTCTAGCCAGAGGCTAGCGGTGAGGTAAGAGGTAATTATGGCTGAGAATCAACACCCGGTAGAAAAAGGTATCCAGCGTCTCGACATCAATAAGGAGATGCAGGAAGCATATCTTCAATATTCCATGAGCGTTATTGTCGGCCGCGCTTTGCCAGATGTGCGCGACGGATTAAAGCCGGTTCACCGCCGAATTTTATTTGCGATGCACGAACTCTCGAACACTCACGACAAGCCCTACAAAAAATCGGCGCGTGTTGTCGGTGACGTCATCGGTAAGTACCACCCTCATGGTGATACAGCCGCCTACGACACGATGGTTCGAATGGCGCAAGACTTCTCGCTTCGTTATCCTCTTGTCGACGGACAGGGAAACTTCGGCTCGATTGACGGCGATAGTCCCGCGGCCGCCAGGTACACCGAAGTTCGGATGACTCAACTGGCTGAGGCCTTGCTTGAAGATATCGAAAAGGAAACGGTTCCGTTTGGACCGAACTACGATGACTCGCTTCAGATTCCCTTAATTCTTCCAGCAAAATTTCCAAACCTTCTGGTGAACGGTTCGACGGGGATTGCTGTTGGTATGGCAACGAACATTCCTCCGCACAACTTGGGCGAAGTGATTGATGGTTGTATCCATGTGATCCAATCTCCAGACTGCACGATCGACGATCTTATGCTGAAAATTCCAGGACCGGATTTTCCATCCGCCGGAGTCATTACGGGACGCGAAGGTATTCTGTCGGCCTACAAAAAGGGCGCTGGTATTATCCCGATCCAGGCTGTGGCAGAGATCACTTCCGTAAAAGATCGTGAAGAGATCATCGTCACCGAACTCCCTTACCAGGTGAACAAAGCTAAGCTCATCGAATCGATCGCGGACCTTGTTCGAGATAAAAAACTTGAAGGTATTTCTGATATCCGGGACGAGTCGTCTCGTGAGGGTATGCGCATCGTGATCATCGTCAAACGTGGCGAAAATGCGAGTGTCGTACTGAACCGGCTCTACAAGTACACACAGATGCAGACAAGCTTCGGCATTCGTCTTCTTGCCCTTGATAGCCGAAACCAGCCGCGCACGTTTGATTTGAAATCGATGCTTGAAGCCTTTATCGAGCACCGCCAGATTGTCGTTACAAAACGATTTATCTTTGATCTCAAAAAAGCAGAAGCTCGCGCGCACATTCTTGAAGGTCTGAAGAAAGCTCTGGATCTTATAGACGCCGTCGTTTCGACGATTCGCGAATCGAAAGAAGTCGCGGTTGCGAAATCAAACCTCATGGAGCGTTTTGATTTCAGTGCGATTCAGGCACAAGCGATTCTTGAAATGCGTCTTCAGCGTCTGACGGGTCTTGAGCGAGATAAAATTATTGATGAGTTAGAAGAAATTCGAAAACTCATTTTGTGGCTTAAAGAAGTTCTCTCAGATGTGAAGAAAATTGACGAGATCATCGTCAAAGAACTCGAGGAAATTAAAGCTAAGTTTTCGAACCCGCGTCGCACGGTGATTTCTGGAAGTGTCGGGGATATCGAGGACGAGGACTTGATCGCGCACGAACAGATGGTCGTCGTTATGACTGACACCGGATACATCAAACGTATTCCGCTGGAAGAGTACCGCGTTCAAAAACGTGGTGGAAAAGGTCTGAAAGGTGCAGAGACTCGAGAGGAAGATTTCGTTACAGAGATTTTCGTCGCCGACACCCACACCATGCTTTTGTTCTTCACGAACAAAGGAAAACTATTCTGGGTGAAAGTTCACCGTTTGCCACAAGGCAACCGAACTTCAAAAGGCAAAGCGATTGCGAACGTCTTGAGCCTAGGTTCGTCAGAGAAAGTTCGCGCTATTTTGCAGGTTGATCAGTTTGATGAAAATCGCTTCGTCGTGATGCTCACCGAAAAAGGTATTATCAAGAAGACCGGTCTTGATGCGTTTTCGAATCCGCGTCCTTCTGGCATCATCGCGCTGACGACAGATCTTGATGACAATGTGATTGACGCTAAACTTTCGAACGGAAAGTGCGACATCTTCATTGCGACCAAAGAAGGTATGTCGATTCGCTTTGATGAAGGCGACGTTCGTGCCATGGGCCGTTCGGCTCGCGGCGTGAAGGGCGTGACTCTTGGAAAAGAAGATATCGTTGTCGGAATGGAGATCATCGATAAGTCGACCAAAGCGACGATCTTGATGGTCACTGAAAATGGCTACGGTAAGCGCACGACGGTCGAAGAGTATCGCACTCAATCTCGCGGCGGAGTTGGTATTATCACTCAGAAGACGACCGACAAGGTCGGAGCTGTTGTTGGAACCAGAATGGTTCTTGATACCGATGAGCTCATGATCACGACTGACAAAGGGCAGACGATTCGAATGAACGCCTCTGACATTTCGATTCTTGGTCGAAACACTCAAGGCGTTCGTCTGATCAACTTGAACCAAGATGAAAAAGTGACCGGTATCGCGCGAATTGGTGATGCTGGCGATGACGTCGGCGATGGACCAGCAGCGCCGGTGAAGAACTAGATATGAAGTGGCGGACGGTCGCAGCGGAAATGGTTCCGATTGCGACAGGCCGAACTTTAAAAAATATCATTGGTTCGGTGTTTATTGTCTGTTTCGTGGCGGCGTGTTTGCCTTCGGCCGAAGTCGACATGAAGAGAGCACGTTCGCTCTCTACGCAAAAAAAACCTTCAGAAGCTGCGGCTCTCTTTGAAAAGATTGCTGCTAAAAATGGTGGGACAGCAACGGGTGCGCTAGCGGCTTTAGAGGCCGCAAAAATTTATCAATACGATCTTAAAAAACCAAGCGATGCGATTCGAAATTATCGACTCGTTATCCTTCATTCGAAAGACCCCGCTACGCGCCGCGATTCCCAGATCAAGCTTGCCGGGCTTTTGTTTTACGACTCGCAGGAGTTTGCAGAAGCTATTAATGAATATTCGAAACTCCTCAATCTTCAGCACACGCTGCCGGAAGAGATCGAGTGGCGAAGTCGAATCGCACGCGCTTATTACTATCAGGGGAACTACTTTCAGTCTGGTATTGAGGTCGATAAGTTGCTGAAGCTTGCGGTGGGTGTCGATGAAGAAGCCGTCTACCAAGCTTACTTGCTCAAAGCGAATATCTATGTCGGTGCCCGCGAACATGAACAAGCCGCTAAGGTTTTAGATTCAATGATGTCCCAGTTTGCCGAGCGCGCAAGGCGCGACTCGATTCCGTTGATGCTGGCCGTTGCTTATGAAGAGCAACGCAGTTTCGACAAGGCCATCGAAGTTCTTAGAAAAGTGCGGGAATATGATTCGCGAAAATCATTCTTTGACGAAAAGATTCGGTCCCTTCAAGAGCGTCAGGCGCAGGCGCCGGGCGCGAGAGGATTCAGAAAATGACGAACGAACTTGAGCCGTCAGAATCTCCGTCGGCACCGAAAAAACCCGATAAGAGCATGATCTTCATGGGGATGGGGATTGAGGCCATCGTTGCAGTGCTTGCTGGCTTCTGGCTGGGACAACAAGTGGACGGGTACCTCGGGAACCGAGGACTGGGGCCTGCTTTCGGTTCGATTCTGAGCCTCGTGGCGTGGTTTTTTCACCTTCTTCACGTTTTAAAAATCTACGACCGCGAGAACTGATCAATGTTCAAGCAATCGCGACCGGTGCGCATTTTTTTGGCCGCCCAAATGATCACGGTTATCGTTTTCACCGGCGCTTCGGCTGCTTTTTTTGGGGCGTCTGCTGCGATCGCGGTCCTGCTCGGAGGCGGAGTTGCATTGATGAATGCGGTCGGTACTGCCTACGCATGGCCGCGGATTCTCGATAAAAAAGACGTTGCACTGTCACTGTGTATCATTGTATCCAAGTTCGCATTGTCCATAGGCGTTTTTTACTGGCTGACCCGTCCGTCGTCGGTAATTTGGTTTGGTGATCAAACGATCGCACTTGGTTCGGCCTCCGGAACATTGGTGGCTTTTGCCTTAGGGCTCGCATCGGTGGTTCCGGCGGCGCTTGTAGTCTCTGCGAGCGATTTATCGGGTGAGTGATCTGACTGGTCAGTACTTGGGAAAAGGAATATCGGCGTGAGCGGTTACTTCACATGGTTTGACACAGTTGGCGTTTCGCACGACTACACGTATGTCGCAGCCAATGTGACTGTGACGTCACTGCTTGTTGCTTTCAGTCTCGCCTCTCGAGCGGCGCTCGGATCAGGGGACGCAGCGGTCATTCCTGCTGGAAAATTTGGTATCAAAGGTTTCACAGAAACAGTCGTTGAGTACATGGACGATCTTGTTTCAAGTGTTCTGGGCGCAGGGACGCGAAAATACGTTCCCTTATTCGGTTCGATTTTCTTCTTCGTTATCATGAACAATCTGTTTGGCCTCATTCCAGGTATGACGGCAGCGACGGGAAACATCAACGCGGCCCTTGCGATCGGCATGTTTTCGTTCATCGTCTACAACGTCATGGGCTTGAAGCACGGTGGTTGGCATTACGTTGCACACTTCGCCGGTCCTGTCTGGTGGCTTGCGTGGTTGATGATTCCTATCGAAATTATCTCGCACTTCATTCGCCCTTTCAGTTTGGGCATCCGGCTGTCTGTGAACATGACTGCGGATCACACGATTCTTGGTACTTTCATCGATCTCACCAAAGTGGTGATTCCGGTGATTTTCTATGGTTTGGGAACTTTTGTTTCGTTCATTCAGGCTCTGGTCTTCACGATGCTGTCGATGGTTTACGTCGCAATGGCGACGGCAGACGATCACTAAATTTGATCATCAGGCCTGTCTAGATTTGGGTGACTGTCGATAGGGATGTTGGCGGACCAGAAATTAAAGTCTCATTGCGGAACTCCATGGCGGCGAACCGCAGCAGAAATTTAAAACATAGTGATTCAATGCCGTAGGATGCGAATGGCTAAGATCACACTGAAAAAGGATTCATCATGAAAAACGTGTTCATGTTCGTAGCAGCTCTCCTCGCATCTTCATCAGCCTTTGCTCAAGAAGCAGCCGCAGTCACATCGACAGCCGCAGCTTCTGGCGTCGGTAGCACTGTTGGCCTCGCGGCTCTCGGTATCGGTATCATGATGGGTCTTGCAGTTCTTGGTGGAGCTCTCGGTCAGTCGAACGCTGCCAACGCAGCACTTGACGGTATCGCGCGCAACCCATCGGCAGCGAAAGAGATCCGTGGTTCGCTTGTTCTCTCGCTCGCTCTTATGGAGTCGCTGGTTCTTTTCGCATTTTTGATCGCGATCCTTCTTCAGGGTCCCATCGGCGTTGCTATCGGAACAGTGAAGTAGTTGTCACGTTAGCTGAAGTTTCCTTCGATCGAAGGAAAATAAAAAACCGTCTCTTTCGAGGCGGTTTTTTTTCGTCTAAATCCGAGCTTAAGAGAGTCCGCGGTTAATTGGCAGCACTGGTGGTTTGGGCCAAAGCTGTCGCCAAGTACTTTGCAGTTTCGCTTCGTTTTGATTTTGCGACCTGTTCGGGCGTGCCTTGAGCGACAATTTCTCCGCCCTTTTTTCCGCCGTCGGGACCAAGATCGATGACGTGATCAGAAGCTTTCACGACATCCATATTGTGCTCGATCACAACAACGGTGTTCCCCTGATTGGCTAAGTCTTGAAGTAGTTCGATCAGTTTAGCGACGTCATCGAAGTGAAGTCCGGTCGTTGGCTCATCAAGAATGTAAAGAGTCTTTCCTGTCCCGCGTTTTGAAAGCTCTTTGGAGAGCTTTACTCGCTGGGCTTCGCCACCACTTAATGTTGTCGAGCTTTGTCCGAGAGACAAATACTCAAGTCCCACACGTTCTAACGTCTGAAGTTTTCTGTAAATGTTTTGATGATTCTCAAAAAACGGAAGTGCTTCGGCGACTGTCATTTCAAGCACGTCCGCGATGCTTTTGCCTTTGTACTGTATGGCTAACGTTTCCTTGTTGTAGCGGCGCGTACGGCAGGCATCGCACTTTACAAAGACATCCGACAAAAAGTGCATTTCAACTTTAATCTGTCCGCCGCCTTGGCAAACTTCACAGCGTCCGCCTTTGACGTTGAAACTAAATCGCCCCGGCGCATAGCCCCGCACTTTGGAGTCTGGAAGTGATGCGAAAAGATCTCGTACCAGAGGAAACAGACCGACATAGGTGGCCGGTGTCGACCTCGGTGTTCGGCCGATGGGATTTTGGTTGATGTCGATCACTTTGTCGAGATGTTGAAGACCCTTGATCCCATCACAATCTGAAATGGTCCAATTTGTTCGAAAAAAATGATTCGAGAGCGACCGGTAAAGCGTGTCCATCACGATCGTACTTTTTCCCGATCCTGAGACTCCGGTAACGGACGTAAGTGTACCAAGAGGGATTGTGAGAGTGACGTTCTTCAAATTATTTCCGCGGGCGCCACTTAAAACAAGTTCGTGGCCATTTCCTTTGCGTCGCATTTTAGGAACCGGAACGAAGGCGCGACCACTTAGGTAAGCCCCAGTAACGCTTTCACGGTTCGACGCAATATCTTCGGGTGATCCTTCGGCAATAATTTGGCCACCGAGGCGACCTGCTCGGGGACCGATATCGATGACGTGATCAGCTGTGCGGATCGTATCTTCGTCGTGCTCGACCAAGATGATTGTATTTCCGAGGTCGCGAAGATCCCGCAAGATCGATAACAGCCTTGCGTGATCGCGCGGATGAAGACCGATCGAGGGTTCATCCAACACATAAAGAACACCGATCAGCGCACTTCCCACCTGAGAAGCAAGACGGATCCGTTGGTTTTCTCCGCCGGACAAAGTTCGAGTCGGTCGATCCAGGCTCAAGTAGCCAGCGCCGACGCGCACCAGATACTCAAGACGCTGTTCGATTTGTTTCAAAATTTTCTCGCCAATTGTTGATTGGCGGACAGACCACTTCGCAGTTCGAATTGAATCTAAAAGTTCGGAAGTCGGAAGAGCGGAAAGATCAGTGATGTTTTTGTCCGCGATAAAAACGCTGCGGGACTCAAGTCGAAGTCGACTTCCGCCGCAGTCGGGACACGCACGGATGGCCATCATATCGACAGAGCCGTCACCGTCCTCATCATCGTCTGACTTTCGTTTGACCCGTTCTGCCAAGCGGTAAGAAACGCTTTGAGCAACGCCGCGAGATTCTCCGTCATTTTCAAAGTGCTCGACCTCTTCAATGTCGACGGTGCCAAGTCCTTTGCACGTCGTGCAAGCTCCACGAGGATTGTTGAAGCTAAAAAATCGTGGCTCAAGTTCTGGGAAACCAAACCCACATTGCGGACAAGCCGAGTGAATCGAAAACGTGCGTCGTGCCGCAGCTTTTGAACTCTCTTTTGATGAGGAAGCTCCGAGGACCTCGACGGCAACGTGTCCTTCGGCCATTTGAATTGCTGAATGTACACTTTCCGCAACACGAGCACGCACACCGTCTTTGATAACGATCTTATCGATGACGACGTCGATGTCGTGAACTTTTGTCTTCGTGAGCTTCTTGGCGCTTGTGAGTTCAATGAATTCGCCATCGATTTTCGCGTGAATGAAGCCTTTCCGGATCCACTTTTGAAAATCTTGAAAGAACTCGCCTTTTTTTCCCTGAACGACCGGAGCTAGAATGTAGAGCTTTGTGCCAACCGGATACTTTAGAATTTCGGAAATGATTTGATCCGGAAGCTGTCCTGCGACGGGAACACCGTGCTCGGGACACCGCGCTTCCCCGACGCGGGCATAGAGAAGGCGAAGGTAATCATAAATTTCGGTGATGGTGCCGACCGTCGATCGCGGATTGAGTCCGACAGATTTTTGATCGATGGCGATGGCCGGGCTGAGACCCGTGATGGAATCAACGTCGGGCTTTGTCAGCTTCTCAAGAAAGTTTCTCGCATACGTCGAGAGCGCTTCGACATAGCGCCGCTGACCTTCCGCATAGATCGTGTCAAAAGCGAGAGAAGATTTTCCGGAACCACTGAGCCCAGTGATCACGGTGATTTTATTTCGAGGGATATCGAGAGTTAAATTTTTGAGATTATGCTCGCGCGCGCCTTTGATGCGTATGAATTCGTTGGCACTGGAATCAGACGGTTGAACATCCATGGGAGGCATTCTAACAACCGTCTGTCAAAAGTCATTGCCGGGGTGAATTAGAGCAGCGGATTCACAATAGATTCAAATTCCCCGCGAATCCTATCTAGGCCCTGCTGGGAACTGGACTCGAAGCGAAGAACCAGAACCGGCTGAGTGTTTGAGGCACGCGCCAAGGCCCAGCCGTCCGCGTAACTGACCCTAATTCCATCTGTGAGATTGATTTTTCGCTCGGCTGAACCGTCTCCGAAGACGGTGCGAAGTTTGGCGACGATTGAGACCTTTTTTTCCTCGGTGGTGTCGATTCTTATTTCCGGCGTGTTGAAAGCCGAACCGAGGCCGTCGAGCATGGCAGAAAGTGGCTTCTTTGCTTTGGCGAGAATTTCTACCAAGCGAAGTCCGGCATAAAGAGCGTCATCGTATCCGTAATTTCGATCGGCGAAGAAAACGTGACCAGAAAGCTCGCCGCCAAACGGGGCTTTTTCCTCTTTGATTTTAGCTTTTACGAGACTGTGCCCCGTCTTCCACATGATGCCGATACCACCATGTTTTGCGATGTCCTTGTAAAGACGATCCGAGCACTTTACGTCGCCAATAATTTTTGCTCCTGGATTTGTCTGGAGTATGGCGCGCGAGATAACAACCATCATTTCATCGCCCAAGATGAAACGAGCATTTTCGTCAACGACCCCAATACGGTCGGCGTCGCCGTCAAATCCAATTCCGATTGAAGCTTTCTCTTTAAGAACGGCCGCCTTCATAGCGTCGAGATTCTCTTCGACCGTTGGGTCGGGATGATGGTTTGGGAAAGTTCCATCCGGCTTCTCAAACAAAATGACAGGTTTAAGTCCCACGGCTTCAAACAATTTTCGAGCGATGCAACCGGCGGCGCCGTTGCCACAGTCGAGTACGACTTTGATTGGCGCTTGTCCCGGAGAATCGAAGACGCCCTTAAATTCTTCTTTGTAGCGAGCCAAGTAGGCCGGAAAAATATCGTGGTCCTTAGACGCGCCTTGAGGAGTTTTCAGCGAAGTTTCTTTTCCGCCGAGATATCTTTTTGCCTGCATGATCTTGCGCAGTTCCTGAATGTCATCGCCATAAATGGTGGTCTTACCGAGGGAAATTTTAAATCCGTTGTACTCGGGCGGATTGTGGCTGCCGGTCACCATAAAAGCGCCATCGATCTCTAAGGCGAAACACGAAAAATAAGAAATCGGAGTTGTTACTAAGCCCAAACGAATGACGCTCGCTCCAGAATCGCAGATTCCTTTTTCAAGGGCCTTCGCAATTCCTGGCGAGGAGAGGCGGGCGTCGAAGCCGATGGAGAGAGTCGGTGTCTTGTTCCCGGTTCGGTCCGAAATGAAAGTCACGTACGTTCGGCCAAGGTCGTAGGCAAAGTCCTCGTCGAAGTCTTTTCCCACAACACCGCGGATATCGTACTCACGAAAAATGACCGGATTCATCATATGGTAGTTCCTCTTCTATTGCCGTCGAGCTTTTGTCAGTTTCATAGCGCCGCGAAGGGCGTCCACCATGGAGCCAGGGTTGGCACGGCCGCGTCCGAAGAGATCTTTCGCCGTTCCGTGATCAACGCTTGTGCGCACAAAAGGTAAACCTAAAGAGATCTGAAAGCCAGAGTCTTGACCGTGCAAAAGCTTGAAAGGAATGAGCCCTTGATCGTGATACATAGCCACGATCACCGAAAAGCGACTCAGTGTCTTAGAAGTCATCGCGGTGTCAGCCGGTAGTGGGCCAAGGATACCTTTTGGAAGGCTTAAACGACTCTCAAAAGAACCAATCAAACCGCTTTCTCCGGCATGGGGATTCAGACCAAGGGCCGCGATGGGCCGCCGGCGCAATTTTGGTGATAGCAAATATCGAAGTGTTTCAGCGCCGGCAAAGGCTCTTTGAAGAACAGGTTTCGTCAGTGACCTTTCAACTCGACTCAGGGGCACATGGTCTGTCGCAAGAACGACGCAAAGTTTTGAGCCGACGTAACCTTGATGCACAGGTGTCTTAGCAAGCGCCGCAAAAAGTCCTGTGTGCCCCATAAACCTTGAGTCCAATTTTTTGAATCGCGCTTTCGAAACGGGTCCTGTCACGATCGCATCAATCTTTTTTTCGAGGGCCAGCTGAGCGCATGTCTTTACCCAAGCCGCTTCATTTCCTGAATCGCGCCAAACTAATATTTCGTCAGGCTCTAAGTCCGAAAGAACTCCCATGGTGGCCTCAAGAGGAATCTCACGACTGCTGATCTGAACTTGTTTGAAGCCGGTAATTTTTCGAAGTTCTTTGTCGGCGGACTTCAAAGTCGAACACGTAAGAAGCCATCGCACCGACCGCTGGGGTCCGATGGAAGAGAGTGCTTTGCAAGTGACTTCTAGACCAATGCCATCGCTGTCGCCAGATGTGATGGCAATAAAAGAAGGCGCCGCCACGTCGATCTACTTGTTGATCCGGATGGAGGCTTCAGCTCGCAGCATTTCAAGCCAGATTTCATACTGACGACGAAAAGCTTTTTCACCGAGCTTGGCTCGAACAAGATCTTTCTCTTTTTCGATTCGTTGATCCGGAATGAGTCGACGCTTGATCATTCGTACAATGTGAATCCCACCTGTCGTAGGAAGCGGCTCTGTCGATTCGCCGGGAGCGAGTTTTACAAGTGCCTTTTCGAGAGCGGGGGAAAGCTCGCCTGTTTTGAACGTTCCAAGTACGCCACCAACCTCAAAATTAGGGTCCTCAGAAAAATCCGCGGCAACACGATCAAAAGCAACGCCCTCTTTTATTTTTGCGATCGCTTGAGCGGCTCGCGCCTGCGCGCCCTCGATGCCGCCTCGCTTACTGCTGAGGAAGAAGATATGTGCGATGGAATATTCAAACGCTTGAGTCTCGGTTGTTTTACCTTCGGCGATCAATGCGGCGAGGACATCATCTTCTGAAATTTTAATTTTGGAAGTGACAGACTTTTCTACCAGAGATTGGCGCTCAAGCCCGGTTTTGATAAAATCTTGATAGGCCGAAAAGTTGACGCCTTTTTCAAGCAGCGCATTCTTCAGATCGTCTCGCTGCATATTATTTCGCTTAGCAATCGATCGAACTTCTTGCTCGACGCGTTCGAAAGGAACCGTGAGGTTTTGTTTTTTAACTTCAGCGTCGATCAGGCGAGCATCGATAAGCTTTTCTCGAAGTGCTTCGCGACTTTTTAAAAGAGCTTGTCGTGTCGCATCGTCGGGGACGAGCTGATCGTCGACCAGGCCGCCCGTTTTTAGGCGGTTTTCGAAATCTGCGATGTCACTGAGTGTGATGATCTCTTCATTAACGACGACAACAATTTTATCGACCACTTGTGCCCCAGTTTGCGCACCAGTGGGAGCGCTAACAAAGGTTGTTGCGATCAACAGAGTCGTGAGAAGTGAATATGAAATTCGGTGCGCCATAAGGCTCCTTTTCTCGGAGAGGCTCTATTCGACGTGGGTCGAGAGCGAAATCGACTTGAGAATAGCGTCGTCTCGCTTCACCGTCGAGGACCGAATCTGTTCTTCGAGCCACCGCGCAAAAAGGCTCTGGGCGCGCTGCTCCTTGAGCTCGCGCACCAAGGACGGCCGTACTTGTTCCAGGGTTAACCGTTTTTCAGGCTCTTTCCCGATCACCTGATAGATGTGCCAGCCATAGGCACTCTTGATAATTTTGCTTTTGGCGCCGACTCCGAGTTTAAACGCTTGGTCAAAAACATCGAGGATACCTTTTTCAATCCACCCCGTGTCTCCGTTGTCCTCGGCTTCCGGCATAATTGAAAACTGCTTCGCAAGAGCGCCAATATCGCGGCCCTTTGAAACTTCGTCGAAAACACGTTTGGCATCTTCCTCTTTGTCGAGAACGATTTGGCGAAGACGAATTCTAGCTGCCCGCTGGTAATCTTTCTTTCCATTTTCATAAAGAGCTCGAATTTCGGCGTCTGTGGGTTCCGGAGCTGAAGCGGTGATTTTGTCGTAAACCTTTTTTCTTAAAATACTCTGCGCGAGCTCTTCTTTCCATGAGTCGACGGCGATATTTTCGTCCGCCAACATTTTTCGAAAAGCGAGTTCGTCGGCGTACTCTGCACGAACACTGGCCACTTTATTGTTAACGTCGTCGGTAGAAACTGTAATCCCGTTTTTGGCGGCCCACTGCTCGCTGATGATCTGCATGACGATTCGGTCTGCTAGATCAGATTTCGCTTTTTGCAGAATTTGCGGATCTTTGACCGAAAGTGCGTCCCGATTGCGCAGGGATTTTGCCAGCATATCTGCGAATTCTTTGGTCGTGACAATGCGGTCGTTGACCTCAATGGCGGTGCGATTCGAAAGCCGTGACTCCCTGCGAGTACAGCCGATCAGGGCAGCATTTGTGAAAATAAGAACGGCCAGCAAAGCGCTGACCGAAGAGAGAGAACGTGATGATTCGAATCGGAGCATCACTTGATTTTGTCTTTATTGACCTTAGTTGGGTATTGACGCTTCAGGCCTGCGAAGTAGGCGTCGAACAGGATTTTACGTTTTGAATCAAAAACTGCGGCCCGAATTGTACGCTTGTTGGCATCCGCGTAGGGGCGCTGACCTGTTTTTTTAATGATGTGAAATCCGTATTGGGTTTCGATGAGCCCACGAACTTCGTTATTCTTCATGGCTAAAAGGGCGTTGTAATAAGAGGGAACCAAAGTCACGGCTGTTTGCCAGCCGACATCGCCACCTGTTTTCTTCGACAGAACGTCATCCGTGTATAGGCCGACATACTCTTCGAAAGCACGCTTCCCTTTTTTAACTTCGTCGAGAATTTCGCCGGCACGATCTTTTGCAGCTTTCTTTTGATCAGCCGTCGCGTCGGGGCGGTACTCGATCAGAATATGGCTTGAGCGAAGCTCGGGATTCTTTTTGTAGTAAGCCTGCATTTCAGCATCGGTCACTTTAATGTCAGAAACTTTTTTACCGATCTCGCGCTCGATGAGTCCTTTGTAGATCTCTTGGCGGATTCTCTCTTTTACGAGTGGATCCTCGGGGAGGCCTTTTTTGTAAGCTTCTTGAACACCCATTTCATAGCGAATGAGGTCCTCGAGAAAAACTTCTTTCGTGGGTGGATTGATCGTTTGGCGAACGACTTCGTCGTACTTGTCGTTGAGTTCCTTCACGGTGATCTGTTTTGTGCCGACGACGGCGACAGTGTCTCCAGATTGTGCGGAAGCGGTTGCGGTCACCACCAATACGCCACTCAACGCGAGACCGATAAAGCCCGAGACCACGTTCGACAAAAATCTTGATGCGATGGGACGAATCATCCTTAACCCCTCAAAAAGTCAGGCTCATTTAGCCTACGGCTGCGTGCCTTCTTCTTGTTAAAAAGGCTAACAGCGGGCTTAGGTCTCAGCAAGAATGAGGCGGGCCTGCCGCTCTGCATCTAAAAGTGCGATCTCTAGGCGTGATGCCAACTGGACATCATGTGCATCATCGTCGCGTTTGATTCGCGGGAGTGCTGGACCAAAGACCACCGACAGGCGAGCAAAAGGTCGAGGCAAATAAGTTTTGTTCCAAGCCTTTTCAAAAACCCATGCTTTTGAACAAGCGACGGTCAGTGGAAATACTTCGGCTTCTGTAAGTTTCGCAATTTCAAAAACACCCGCTTTCACTTTGTGATAGGGCCCTTTGGGGCCATCGACGGCAACGCTTGGACTCCATCCGTCCTTCGCGAGACGAAGAATTCCACGCAGCGCCGAAATTCCGCCACGTGTGCTGGATCCGCGCGAGGTTTCTGCACCCAGGAGCCGAACAAGTTGATCCATGATGGCGCCATCGGAGCTTGTCGAGATCATGGCGCAGGCTTTGTAAGGTTTCAGTAGATAAAGTATGCCGAGTTCGTCGCCGTGCCAGTGTGCATAGACTCGCGGGGTGTTTTCTTTTTGAGCGCGCTTCAGGTCAGCGGATTCATGAATTTGAATTTTCCACGTAAAATAAAGCGCGCGATAAAGTAAAAAACCGGCCCACGGTGCAAGCCAGTTGAGTGCGGGTCGGAAAAACTTTCGGTTTGTCATCTCTGGCTTTTCATCTTTGGCCGCTAACTGTGGAGCGCTTTAAACTCTTCCGTTAGAAGCGGAACAATCTCAAAAAGATCTCCCACAAGGCCGTATGTGGCTTTTTGGAAGATCGGCGCATTCGCATCTTTATTGATCGCAACGATGACGCGCGACCCACTCATGCCAGCCAGATGCTGAATGGCGCCCGAAATTCCAACCGCGATATACAATGACGGCGCGACGGTTTTACCGGTCTGACCGACTTGCATCGAGTGCGAAACCCATCCCGCATCAACGATGGCTCGCGAGGCTCCGACCGTGGCACCACACGAGTCAGCTAATGTTTCGATGAGTTTGAAGTTCGCGGCTTCTTTTAGTCCGCGCCCGCCCGAAACAATGATGTTCGCCTCGGTGAGATCGAGCTTTCCAGAGGCGCCTTTGAGAACTTCTTTGATCAACGTTTTAAGGCCCGATGTTGTTGGCGCCGGAACGTCTTTGATTGCAACTTGGCCGGCCCCCGAGGGCTCGCCGACAGGAAGTTGATTCGCTCGCATCAACACGATTTTTGGTCCCGCCGACAGAAACGAAACCTCAGCGGAGCACTTTCCAGAGTACATGGGGCGTCGGACTTTCAAACCACCACCAAGAGCGAGCTCTGTGCAGTCACTGACGGCGGCCGTTCCGAGGCGAGCCGCAACTCGTGGGAAAAGATCGCGCGCAAGAAGTGACGATGACGCCAGAACTGTATCCGCCCCTGAGTCCTTGATAATGCCCGCAACAGATTCAGCGAAAACTTCTGGGTTGTATTGATCAAACGCAGCGTTGTCGCCGACGAATGCTTCGCTGACACCCCAACCACCCATTGTTCCGGCAGCCGCCTTTGCGCCCGTGCCCAAAAGTACAATCTGCGTTGACAGCGACGCCGCTCTTGCCGCGGTGAGAAGTTCGAGTGCGCCCTTTTTTACTTTTCCGTTTGAAATTTCAGCGAACACGAGAACTTTTGAAACTTGGTTGCTCATAATTAAAGTACCTTTGCTTCTTGGCGAAGAAGAGTCGCGAGAGTTTTCGACTGAGTTGCGGCATCACCAGTGATTTGTTGGACGGGTGGTTTTTCTGGAGGCAGCTGAAAATTCAGATGCTTTGTCCGAGCGTCGTTTGTCGTAACGGCAAGTCCGTCCAGAGTGAGTTCCTTAATGATCTTTTTCTTCGCTTTCATAATTCCGGGAAGACTTGGATAACGAGGCATGTTGAGGCCTTTATTGGCGGCAATGAGAGCGGGCTTTGTTAGCTGAACCATTTCTTTGGTTCCGCCCTCAACTTCGCGCTCGGCCAAAAGCAAGTCGCCCTGCTCGAGTTTCGAAACAACCGTTGTATGCGGAATGGCCAAGTGCTCAGCCAGCATTTGACTGACCGAGGCGAGATTGTCGTCGATCGCAAGTTTTCCGGTCATGATCAGTCCGAATTCGCCCTCGCCTTTGATCGCGGCGGCCAGAGCTTTGGCCGTCATCGCCGAGTCGACGTCTTCAGGAGCATCAACAACGATCGCTTCATCGGCACCCATTGCGAGAGCAGTGCGAAGAGTTTCGACAGCACGAGACTTTGGTCCTACCGAAACGACGGTGACGCTGGAAGCCTTTCCGCCGTCCCGTGTTTTTACAGCTTCCTCGACAGCGTATTCATCGTAGGGGTTCATAACCCATTTGATTCCGGCGGTATCGATGCCCGATGCGTCGGCCTTAAGCTTGATCTTCGTCTCCGTATCGGGAACCTGTTTCACGCAAACAAAAATTTTCATGAGAATTTCCTCAGGGTGTCTTTGCTCTAAAAAACTGAACAGTTTCTTATGTCAGAAATCTAAATTTGAAGCACTAAGATTGGGGCCTTGTTTAAAAAAATCGATCCGTCGACGAAGCGTTGGACACGGGTCGGCATCGCGCGTAATGATAAGGAACTGAAAATCGCTCAAATGCCGGATAATTCACAACATTATCCGTCTTGAAAGGACGGCTCACCCGTGAAGTACCTGATGTCCACAATCGGTCGCAAGCAATTGATGGCTGTGACTGGTCTTCTTTGGAGCGGCTTTGTGCTCTCGCATATGGCTGGAAACTTTCTGATGTTCGTAGGGGCCGAGGCCTACAACAAGTACAGTTATTTTCTTGTCTCGAATCCGCTGATCTACTTGGCTGAGGCCGCCCTCGTGCTGACCATTCTGGTTCACGCCGTCAGCGGTATTCGGTTGGCGATTCAAAACAGAAATGCGCGTCCGCAAAAGTACTCGATGACCCCTTCCGGCGACAAAGCACCACGCTTTCAGTCGAGATGGATGGCGTTTCACGGTTCGCTCATTTTAGTTTTTCTGGTTTATCACCTGATCACTTTTAAATTCGGAACCTACTACTCGGTCACCTATGATGGCGTTGAAATGCGCGACATTCACCGGCTTTTAATCGAGGTCTTTCAGAGCCCAGCGTATGTTGTCGGCTATATTTTCTGTGTGATCGCCGTCGGCTTTCATTTGAGTCACGGATTTTATTCGTCGTTTGCGACTTTGGGTCTTTATCACCCGCGCTACTCTGCGATGCTCAATAAGTTTGGATATTTCTACGGCTTCATCGTCGCCGGTGGATTCATCTCTCAGCCGCTCTACGTTTTCTTCGTGGCGGGGAAGTAAGGAAAAAATATGTCTATGAAACTCGACTCGAAAATTCCTGGCGGAGAATTAGAAGACAAGTGGTCGAAGTACAAATTCGATATGAAACTTGTGAACCCTGCGAACAAACGAAAGCACACTGTGATCGTTGTTGGAACGGGTCTCGCCGGCGCTTCAGCCTCCGCGACGATGGCTGAGCTTGGATACAAAGTAAAAACGTTCTGCATTCACGAATCTCCTCGAAGAGCGCACTCGATCGCCGCTCAGGGCGGTATCAATGCGGCGAAAAACTATCAGAACGACGGTGATTCGGTTTACCGACTCTTTTATGACACAGTAAAAGGTGGAGATTTCCGCGCTCGCGAAGCCAATGTCTATCGGCTTGCTGAAATCTCTCCCAATATTATCGATCAATGTGTTGCGCAGGGCGTGCCCTTTGCTCGTGAGTACGGTGGCACTTTAACGAATCGGTCGTTTGGTGGCGCGCAGGTTTCAAGAACGTTCTACGCAAGAGGACAAACGGGACAGCAGCTTCTGATCGGTGCTTACCAGTCGATGATGCGCCAAGTGGAGTTGAAGCAGGTCGAGCTTCACACGCGTCGCGAGATGGTCGAACTTGTTGTTATCGACGGACAGGCGCGTGGCATTGTCGTAAGAAATCTTGTGACGGGTGAACTTGAGTCGCACGCTGCCGACGCCGTCATACTGGCGACCGGCGGTTATGGAAACGTCTTCTACTTTTCAACGAATGCGAAACTTTCGAATGTCACTGCGTCTTGGCGCGCTCACAAAAAAGGAGCAGCGTTCGGAAATCCCTGCTTCACGCAGATTCACCCGACGTGCATTCCGTACTCAGGTGATCATCAATCGAAATTGACCTTGATGTCTGAATCGCTTCGAAATGATGGGCGCTGCTGGGTTCCAAAAAAGAAGGGCGATACGCGTCCTCCAGAACAGATACCAGATGCTGAACGCGATTATTATTTAGAGCGTGTCTATCCAAGTTTCGGGAACCTCGCGCCTCGTGACATCGCCTCTCGCCAAGCGAAATACCGAGTGGATGAAGGTTTGGGCGTAGGGCCATCGAAAGTCGCCGTCTATCTTGATTTCCGCGATTCGATTCAGCGTGTAGGTAAAAAGGGTATCGAAGAAAAGTACGATAACCTCTTTGATATGTACGCGAAAATCACCGGTGAAGATCCGTACAAATCGCCGATGCGTATTTACCCTGCGGTTCACTACACAATGGGTGGCCTCTGGGTTGATTACAATTTGATGTCGACCATTCCGGGCCTTCACGTGTTGGGCGAAGCGAATTTCTCGGATCACGGAGCCAACCGATTGGGAGCTTCGGCTTTGATGCAGGGTCTGGCGGATGGATATTTCGTCATTCCGTACACCATTGGAAATTACATCGCGGGTCAGAAAATTCCTGCGATCGATGCCAATCACGATGCCTTTAAAGCGGCGAAAGCATCGGCGCAAGAGCGCATCGACAAACTACTGAAGGTCAAAGGTTCACAGACTGTCGACGACTTCCATCGAAAGCTTGGAAACATCATGTGGGAACAAGTCGGAATGGCTCGAAATAAGCCGGGCCTTGAAGGCGCAATTCGCGACATCGGAACTTTGCGCGATCAGTTTTGGAATGATGTTCGTGTCAGCGGCGAGAATAACAATTTGAATCCCGAGTTAGAAAAAGCAGCGCGGGTGGCCGACTTCTTGGAGCTTGGCGAGCTGATGGCGCGCGACGCTTTGGCGCGCGACGAGTCGTGCGGTGGTCATTTCCGCGAAGAATTCCAGACAGCCGACAACGAAGCTTTGCGTGACGATAAGAACTTTTGTCATGTGGCCGCGTGGGAATACACGGGCGAAGCGGCAGCGACGGGAAAGAAAAATTGGCAGCGGCACACTGAGGCCCTCACATTCGACCGAGTCCAACTGGCGACTCGAAGCTACAAGTAAGAGAGGTTGATGGTTATGGGCGGAACAGGCACTACAACTCTGAATTTGAAACTTAAAGTTTGGCGACAAAATAACCCACAGGCGGAAGGTCACTTTGAGGACTACGATGTGGAAGGCATTTCGACAGACGCTTCTTTTCTTGAAATGCTTGATGTCGTAAATAATCGGCTCGTCAAAGAGGGGAAGGATCCGATCGCTTTCGACCATGATTGCCGCGAAGGAATTTGCGGTTCTTGCTCGATGACGATCAATGGAAATCCGCACGGGCCTCAGCGCGGTACGACGACATGTCAGCTTCACATGAGGAAATTTAAAACGGGCGACTCGATCACTGTGGAGCCATTTCGAGCGAAAGCGTTTCCAGTCATCAAGGACCTCGCGGTGAATCGATCGGCTTTTGACAAGATCATCGCGTCAGGTGGCTACGTTTCCGTCAATGCTGGCAACGCGCCGGATGCGAACGCACGACCGGTTCCCAAAGATGTCGCGGCCAATGCGTTTATGGCAGCCGCTTGCATTGGGTGCGGAGCCTGCGTCGCCGCGTGCACGAATTCATCGGCCATGCTTTTTGTCGGCGCAAAAGTTTCGCACTTGGGACTTCTTCCGCAGGGCGACCCCGAGCGTGAGCGCCGGGTTTTGAACATGATGCAGACGATGGAAGATGCTGGATTCGGAAACTGCTCGAACACCGGAGCGTGTTCGTTGGCTTGCCCGAAAGAGATTAGTTTCGAGCGAATCGCGAATTTGAACTCGGAGTTCTTGCGAGCGACCGTGAAAAATAGAAACACAAGCGGATCGGTTGGCTGAGTACAAAATACGCTCAGCACAAATCTTCAGCATTTAAAATTAATCACGGAAGCCCCCGAAATAGGGGGCTTTTCTCGTTATCCCACAGGGTTATCCACAGACTGGACCTTAAGACAGATTCTGTAAGAGAGTGCCGAAACACGCAGCCGCGGAGCGGCGTAAATCACTCTCTAGCGTCCTTAAAAAGGCTCTCAGCAAATCGACTTCCGTCACAAAGTGTCAATTTAACCTGCTCCTAACTAAGTGGAGTCTGTGAATTCGAGACCAGCATCGAGTTTTCACATCACTTGTCCACATCTTGAGAAGACCAGCCGATAGCGAAAACAGATCTTGCGGACCAATTCTGGGCCGTGGGGTCGAGGCGTTGGGAGTTTGCGTGCGAGATAAATCAGGGCGTCACATTGACGAATTGCGAGTGGGAGAAATGATGAAGGAGTTTGGGTTTAATCCCGAAGCTTCGACGTCGACGGCCCGTGCATTGATTCTGAATTTGGTTCGATCGGCCTACGGCCCGGACGCAGCCCGTGAGTTTATGCGTCATATGAACCTTCCAGAAAATCTAGCGGAAAAGCTTCCAGAAGCTCCCACGCAGCTTCCTTTATTCGAAATGGCGTCTGCGATGCCAAGCGATGAGGTCCCGGGTACTTTGCTCCAGAAGAAGTCGCGTCGAGCCTGATTCGCTCGTAAAACAGGCAACAACTGAAATCCTCCAAGGTACCATTTTGGAACCACGATCAAGGAGGATCCATGGACCAAATTCTATTGCGACGCGCGGCTCGGATAGCGGCTGTCGCAACCGCCGCAGTTTTTGTCGGTCTTGCAGCGGCCGGCGTGCTTGCCGGAGGCGGAGTGGGTTCAAAGATCGAGTTTGTGCCCGGTGAATTTGTTGTCGAGCTTCATCAGGGGTTCGACGAAAATGATGGCGCGCTTTCGCGCCGGCTTGGCGCGCAAGTTGTCGATCGGATTCGTTCGAACGTAGTTCTGGTGCGAGCCGATCATCCTGACGCCGAAGACGAGCACCAGGCGGTCTTTAAGAAGTTGCGCGAGAACGAACAAGTTTCTCGCGTCGAACCAAATTATATTTATCGTCTGTCGAAACTTCCAAATGATCCTGGCCTGGCGGAAACGTGGGGTCTCAAAAATGTTGGCAGCGTGGACACGGAAGGTCGTACGGGGATTGTGGGTATCGATGTCGGCGCGGAAGCGGCGTGGGAGCTTACGACCGGCTCGAAATCAGTCATTGTTGCGGTCATAGATACAGGTATCGACTTCAAGCATCCGGATCTCAAAGACCAGGCGTGGTTCAATGAAGCCGAGAAAAATGGGACGTCCGGTGTCGACGATGACGGCAATGGACTGATTGACGATGTGAACGGTTACAACTTCGCCAACGACAAAGGTGATTCGACCGACGACAACGGCCACGGATCGCATTGTGCGGGAACCATCGGCGCCAAGGGTGACGACGGATTGGGACTTGTTGGAGTGAGCTGGGATGTCTCACTCATGGCAATTAAATTTTTGGACAAAAACGGCAGCGGTACTTTGGCAAACGCGCTGAAGTCTGTCGACTATGCGCGAACCATGGGCGCACATATTGTCAGTAATTCTTGGGGCGGCGGTGCGGCCTCACCGCTTTTGAAATCAGCGATTGAGGAAGTTAACAAAGCGGGGATTCTTTTCGTCGTTGCCGCGGGAAATAACTCGAACGACAACGACACAATTCCAACATATCCAGCAAGCTACGACGTCCCGAATATTATTTCGGTCGCAGCCATTGATAATCGCGGCGCTTTGGCGGGCTTTTCTAACTACGGCGCTAAATCAGTTCATGTCGCCGCACCTGGGGTGAATGTCGTCAGCACAGTGACCGAGGGAAAATATGAATCACTGTCCGGGACTTCAATGGCAGCACCGCATGTTTCAGGAGTTGCGGCGCTCCTGTTGGCGCATGACGGGACACTGACCCATCACGAACTTCGAAAGAAAATCATCGAAAGTGCTCGGCCCATTTATGGACTGAAGAATCGTGTCGCATCCGCCGGGATTGCGGACGCTTTCTATGCGATGTCGGGGCAAACGCCGCCAGCGGACCCCAACGATCCGTCTTTGCTGAAAGATTCGATTCCTTACGTGTTATCGACAGATCATCCGTACAAAGAGGGAACGAAACTTGAGCACAAGATTCACATCCCGGGCGCAAAAAAAATCGCCGTTCGTTTTAGCAAATTCGATACTGAGGCCAGCTACGACACCCTTTCGTTTTATGACGGTAAGGGCGACTACGTCGCCGGTATGAGCGGCGCGCAAGGGCTGAATGTGATTTCTCCGTTGATTCAAGGCGATACGGTCACGTTAAAATTTTCGGCGGATGAAACTGTCGTTGGTTACGGATTCGATGTTGAAGCGGTTCTTTTCGAATAGAAGCGCTTTCGCACAGAAACGTGAGAGACTTGGTTTTTGTGGAGGCGTCTTGAAAATAGCTGAACGGTCAAATTTTGTCGTTGGTGTATTAGCGTTACTTCTGGCGCTGCCTGCAGCAGGCAAGGACTCGGTTTCTGATTCGAGCGCACTTTTTCGGTCTCGGTCCGAAACCTTTTCCTCTGGAACCATGAGATCTGTTTCCGTCTCGGCCCCAAAAGGTTGGAGGCGTGTCGCCGCTATTAACCAAGATCCATTGAGTCTTGCTCAGTGGACTCCGTCCTCCCTTAAATGTTCGACAGGTGCTGCCAGCCGAATAAGTCTTTATGCAGTTGATGTCGGGCCACAGGGGCCTCAAAAACTTCTTCAGCGGTGGCTCCCCGAAGCGACGGCTTTTCATGTTGCCGAACCCGAGCGCGGTTTTGTTGTCATTCGCGCGGACGCCGAAGCACGAAAGACACAAGCGGTCGTCGCCTATCCTTTGTCAGATCAACACATCACACCTTTGGCGGGATCGATTGGTGGAGTGAAGATCGTCGTTGTCGCAGAGTCGACGACGATGACCTCGCAGGAACTTGAGACCGATGTCCGAAGTTTGATACGAAGCCAAAAGGCCGTAAAAACACTAAATAGTCAGCTCATGGATGTGCCGTTCGTTTTGTTTCACACGACATGGCACAAAACTGTTTCTGAGCGTTTGGATGAGGATGCCCAGAAGGGAAAACCGAAAGCCCTGATTTCAAAAGCTTACTCAGTATTTGGAGATGCGGACGGCTTCGTTCCCATCGGGCAAAACTGGCTTTTGAAAGCCGCTCAAGCGGGCCACCCCCAAGCGCAGCTAGATTTGGTTCGGCTCTCTCGAAGAAATCTTCTCACGATCGAAGTTTCGCCTGAAACATTGGCCCAGTGGACGACGGCACTGGCAAAACAAGGTTCGGATGATGCGCGTTTCTGGCTTACCGAAACCAGGCCGTTTGACGAAATTGATAAAAATATTCCTGGTCTCGAAAATTTGAGAGACCTTTCAGCGTGCGGTCAGCCCGAGGCTCGAAGAACGTGGGCCAAACACCTCGTGCAAAGCTTCAAGGCGAGCGATCGATTCAACGGGCGGAATATCGTCATGGGGTTAATGAAAAACCCACCTCTAGAAGGGACGCTTCCTTTGACGACACGGGTGCCACGAGCGGTCGACGCACCGGCGGTGGAGGAACTGAAGGCCGCGGCCCTTCTTAAAACAGCGTGCCCCAGTGCCGATGAGCCCGAACAAGAACTTTTTGTTTCTAAGGATGACTTCAAAGTTGAAAAGACGGCGGCGAAAAAATCGAATTCCGCCGCGGCGGCAACAGTCGAGGAATTTCCAGAGCTCAAAGAGGCCGAGCGCCTCGACAAAATGGTCAATTCGGGCAGCATGAAAACCCTCCGGGCGGGCCTTAAGCTTGCGTGCAATTGGTCGGGCGCCGAGCAGGATCGCGACAATTTGGTCATCGAAATTGCGGCCCGACAGAATGATGGTTTTGGCAAATGGCGTCGGTTCCGAGCTTGTGAATCTATCAAAGAAAATAATATGGCATCGGTCTGTCGTGAAAAAGCGCTGAAGCAGAGCCGAAAAAATGTAGAGGCACGGTATCGCGACATTCTAGTCACGGCGTCGCCGGAACTGCGAAACGCAGTCGCGCAGCTTCGTTCAAAATCAACGGCCTTTCACGAAACTTTGCTTGAGCGAAGTTACTCGGTCGCTGCGACGGTTCATGAGAAGTCCGAACTCGATGCCGTTCGTTTACAAATGGAGCAAGAATTTTTGAATCTTGTCGCCGCGACATTAAAGAGAAATTTAAAAGATCAAATTAGAGATGTCGTGACTGGCAGGAGACTGCTTCTTCTTCCTGCGACGGAAGAGGACTCGACGTTCACCTTGAAGCGTCAGCCAGCGACGGCCTCTTTCATGAAAAAAGAGCTTGAGCGTTTGACGCTACGGATGACGGAAACGATGAGTTCGATTCAAGAGGCCGATCGAGAGGATATTGGAAAAGACTTTAAGTCTGGATTCGCTTCAGCCCACGAGGCCTGGAGAGTTTACCGAGCCAGCTATGTGGGCCTTGTCGCGCAAATGGCGAAGCTGGGACAGGTCGACAGTTCTTTGCAGGCAGCGGCGGATGTTTGGTTTCACATCGAGGGTATTTATTATTTCGAAAAGATGCGAGATCGAGAGATCAACCGCACGGACACCGAAACTGACACCGGAACTGGCGCTGAAATTACGAGTAAAGGTTTTGATTCAGAAACTTCTCGACCCGGAGATTTACAAACTCCGGCAGATCAAGCTGAGTACAGTGTGATCCATAGGGGACACGCAGTAATTCACTGGATTTAATTTTCTTCTGAAGCGCGTACTGATGTGACGCCGGTGTGACTCCATCTTTTGTGCCGCTAACGATGAGAGTCGGAACACTGATCTTTTCAAGGACAGCGGATCCGTCGTAATCCATCATCTCTTCAAAGAGCTTCATGAAAATTTCGATGTCGAGGGCCGCAACGCCGCGAGCGTAGACTTCGATATCTTTGATGCTTGTGAGGCTCAAGTTAAAGCCGCCAGCAAGTGCCGCTAACGGAATCGAAATCGGATTAAGAACAGCGCTTCGCCAAAGTGACGTCAAAAAATCGGGCGCGTATTTGTAGCCCTCTTGGAATCCGCGGAAAACTTTTGTTATGGTTTCGGGTCCCATCAGTGCGCCGAACATGCCCCGGATCGGATTTGTTGCGAAACCGTTGATGAAGACCAAGTTCTTTACTGTTTCAGGGTAAAGATCATAGTAACGAAGCAGCAGTTGAACGCCGTAACTGTGGCCCCAAAACGAAGCCTGAGAAATTCCAAGATGGTCGACAAGCCCCTTAACATCTTTCACAAGTGCATCGACAGAGAGTTGCGAAAAATCAGTGGGTGAGCCTGAGTTGTGGTGTCCCCGGTAATCAAAAGTGATGACCCGGTAGTTTTGAGAAAAATAGCGGACCTGGTGGGTCCAGTGATTCATCAAGCAGGCGAGACCATAACAAAGTATGATCGGTCGACCCGAGCCACGTTCTTCGTAATAAATCTGAGTGCCGTCGTAACTTTCAAAGGAGCCAGTTCGTTTTGCGATCTCGTGCACGTGGGTCTCGGTTTTCTTCAGTATTTTTTCTGCGTTTTCGTAATCTCGTTTATTTCAACAACACTATTCCATCAACACGCGGATGCGGGTTTTTCCAAATTCAATGCGGTCCCCGGATCGAAGTTCGGTGGGATCGGTTGTAGCGACATGGCCATTGAGTCGAACAATCGCGCCCGAGCCAGAGCGCATCAGAATTTTTCCTTCCGACGTTTCAATGAGAAAGCATGACTCGGCCGCGGCGTCGTCGAACAACGGAAGATCGAAGGAGTTCGATCCTGCCACGCGCGGTCCGTAGCCTAAATGCCAGACCGTTCCGTGCTGAACCCCAGAAATGAACTCAAGTTTCACGGTCTTGGGAAAGGGCCGTATCTCCGTTGGTGGATGAGTGGGCTTGGCGGCCTCGAGTCTCGCGACCAGTGACGAAAGAATTTCACGCCAGGTTATTGTCTCGGCGGGAACTTCGACCGATCCCGTAAATTCCAATTCGTCGGGTTTGACGCGCTCGGACCGCGGCTTCTCAAGAACTTCAAATGTCGTTGAGCCGACAGTGACCTGAAGACCCGGATAAAGCACGACTTCGCCGTAGCGATCACCGTCGACCTTTAATTTGTTCGATGATCCCAAATCGACAAGAACCCACTCGCTGTCCCTCCACTCGATACGAGCGTGCTGGACGGACATTTTTGGGTCCTTTAAGACCAGGTCCCCATCCTTTCGCCCCATTGTAAACCCCTCGCGCACGGGGGCCCGAGTCCCTTTGTGGGGACCATCGAGAACTCGTAAAAGGAGCTGCGGTTGTTCCAATCGACCTTTCGGGAGCAGATTCGATATCTTCCTCGAATAATTCTGCACGTTTATGGGCCGATCGGGGAGTCTCGTTTCATCGGTCTGGTCGGTCCTTGTGTATGTCGGTTCAGCATGCTAGTCCAAGTCCCTCGAGTTAGAAACCTTGCTCCTAGCCACTTGTCCGGCCGGGGGCTTACGCCCAGAAGAACTGGGCCATCCGAAAGGAAGGGACATGCAGTTAGAAAAGCGCCCTTACGTGCGTCCTTATGAAGTCGTTGTTTTAATGAACCCCGACGCGTCCGAAGATGATCAGAAAAATCTCTTCAAGAAGAACAAAACGATCATCGAAGAGCAGTTCGGTGGCGAAGTTAAGCACCTCGATACATGGGGCAAGCGAAAGCTCGCCAACCAGATCGGCAAAAACAAAGCCGCGGTGTTCTTCCACTCGACATTCATGGCGAGCCCACAGGCAATCATGGAGCTTGAGCGAACGATGCGTATCAACGATCACGTTCTTCGTTTCATGCACACAGTTCTCGATGAGGGAACTGATCTGAATACGTACCTCGAAGGATTCCGCAATTCGCTCGCAGAGAGCGCCGCTCGTGAAAAAGAGCGCGAAGCGAAATTCCAAGCACGAAAATCAGCGGGCCGTGGCCCTCGTCGCGATGACGAAGGTGGTGGTTTCGGTGGTGGACGTGGACGTCGCGATGACTTCGGCGGCGGCTTCGGCGGCGGACGCGGTGATGATGACGGCGACTCCGATGGCGTGGGCGACGACGGCGACGACGCTTAAAATAAATCTCGAACTTGTTTCTTAAGAAAGAAGGGTGACTTGTGAGCGGCTTACTCCGCCACATTGGACTCTGGGTGCTGGCAACGGCATTCAGCTGGGCGACGGTGCTACTTGCATCGGGGCCTTTGCGCGCCCTTCGCCTTTCGTCTCCGTTCTGGGTTTTCTGGCCTGTATCGGCATCGATAACAGCGGCTCTGTGGTTCGGCGGACTTCCTCTCGCGGCGTGCGCTTTTGCAGCGGTCGCATTGGTCGTAGGTCTCTACACAGAGATGGAAGGCTGGGGAGCGGGTCGCGGTGCGAGTGCGATGGTTTCGATTGTTGCACTGGTCGCCGCTGTCGGAACAGGCTTTGGAGCTTGGTGTCGATCGATGAAAATCAGCCCGGCGGCTTGGTTGACGAAATGGGTTGAACCCATGGCGCTCAAGATGAAGGAAACCTACCCCGCGGTTGAATTCGATGTGGAGCAAGTGGTTTCCCAGATGCCGTCGGCTCTTGTGATCATGGGACTGGCGACTTTGGCGTTGGCGGTTCTCAGCGAGCGAACGTGGCTTCGTTTTCTTCAGTCGCGCCTTCGTGCAGAGACAGAAGCTGATGCCAGCTGGCTTGATTTTAAAGTTTGGGACGTTGGTGTCTACGCTTTGATGTTGGCGCTGTTAGCGGCGTTCACTCGGCACGACATCAAGATGGTAACCGTGGTTGGAGCCAACGCTCTGAACGTCGTTATCGTGCTTTATTTTTTCCAAGGTATGGCGGTCGCGTTTAAGGCTTTTGCTTTTTACGGCGTTGGGCCACTTTGGAGAATTTTGATTGGTTTTGTTCTGATATTTCAACTGGCCCTTGTTGTGGCCGTGGTTGGGGTTGCGGACTACTGGCTTGAGATTCGAAGTCGACTGACCCGTCGACCTGTCGGACCGAAAGCCGAGCTTTAGAATTTTAATTGGAAGTATTTAAATCTGACTTGAGTCAGGGGAGTTGTTTATGAAAGTCATCCTTCAAAAAGATGTAAAGAACCTTGGAAAAGTCGGAGAGCTTGTCAGCGTTGCCGCTGGATACGCACGCAACTTTCTTTTCCCACGCCTTCTGGCTTCGGAAGCGACTGAAAAGCGTATGGCGGAGTTCGAACACTTGAAACGATCTGCCGAAGCGAAGATGAAAAAGGCCTTGGCCGAGCGTCAGGCTGTCATCGCGAAGCTGAAGGGCGTTAACGTCGTCATCAAAGCGACGGCCGGCGAAGCGGACAAGCTTTTCGGATCTGTTACGAACAACGATATTTCGAACGAGCTTGAGAAGCATGGTTTCTCGGTCGATCGCCGCGATATCGTTCTTGAAGAGCCGATCCGCCTTCTTGGTAGCCACAAAGCGGTTGTTAAGCTTGGTGAGGGCCTTGAGACGACACTTACGATCGTCGTAGAGCGCGCCTAAGAGAAACAGCGTTTTTTCCTGAGCGGCTTATTCGCCGCTTACGCAGTCGGGGCTTTTTGTCGTGCGATAGGAAGCAAATTCAACGACTGTGGCCGCAGGGGTTTCATTTTTAATGGTGGTTTCGGCCGCCATTTTTTTTTGTGCCCCGGTCACTGGTTGGACTTCTCGTTCGTCGAAGAATTCTGAATTCACTTCGACAAGAAACGAATCTTTAGCGTCGAGCAAAACATCTTGAAGGTACGATGCCAGCATTTCTCGAAGTTCGTCGAGCGTAATGGAGTCGGTTGTTTTGCCGGCATTCGAAACAATACGACTTAGCTCTTCGCCAATAAGTTCATCTGGTAACCCAGTTGCGGCCGACAGTTCGTTCAGGAGTTCCATCCCGTGCATGCCGCCCTCCATGGTGGCTTTCAATTTCATACTGAGAAGACAGCCTCATTCCATCCTGCGGTTAGCGAGCAAGACAAGGGATGCTGAATTTAACCTGGCGGCCTGATAGGAATCCCATCCAAGGTCGAGTTCAGCGGAAGATGTATCGAATCAGCGACGGTAATGGCGTCGTCGCAGAGGTGCTCTGGTTAAGCGTTTGCGCCTGGACCTGGAGGTTTACGACGGTAGGCCGTGGCCGAAGGAGGTGGCGGGGGAAGCGGATGATCCGACCCACCCTGCTCGAGATCAGAGAAACGCCCGATATTGGATTCCCATCGAAGTTTTACGGTTCCAACGGGGCCGTTACGCTGCTTTCCGATGATCACTTCGGAAATACCTTTTACGTCCGGATTCTCGCGGTCGTAATAATCTTCTCGGTAAAGTGACATGATCAAATCGGCGTCTTGTTCAATCGATCCAGATTCGCGAAGATCGGAAACGTTGGGTCTTCGGTCGCTGCGCCCCTCGGAGCCTCGATTCACCTGAGCCAGAGCAATCACTGGAACCTGTAAGTCCTTGGCGAGAGCTTTTAAACTTTGTGAAATTTCAGAAACTTCGCGTTCGCGATTGTCCGTCTTTTGACCCAGCTTCATGAGCTGCAAGTAGTCGATCATGATCATATCGAGTCCGTACCGGGCTTTGATCTTCCGAGCCTTGGACCGAATCGACATCGGCGTCACCATACTGGCGTCATCGATAAAGAGATTCGTCTCGCCAATCTTGGTCGCTTTATCAATAATGCGCTGCCAGCCGGCATCACTCAGTTTTCCCGTGCGAAGCTCATTCAAGCCGACGCGGCCCTCGCAGCCGAGAATACGCATCATCATTTGATCGCGATTCATCTCGATCGAAAAATAGAGAAGAGATTTCTTTTCACGCAATACAACGTGGGTTGCGATATTTAAAGAAAAAGCCGTTTTTCCCATCGACGGACGGGCAGCGACGATCGTCATCTCGCCTTTCTGAAATCCAGCGGTCATTCGGTCGAGTTCTTTAAAACCGCTGGCGACGCCCGTAACTTCGCTATTTCGTTCCGAAAGCTCGGTCAGCTTGTTCATGCCCGAACGCACGAGATCCGCGGCCGACACAGGACCGTCTGTCGTTTTTTCGTCGTTCAGTTTAAAGATACGACCTTCGAATTCATCGACAAGACCTTCGACAGATTCGAAGTCATTGGTGTAGGCCTTTTCCACCATCTCGGTTCCGGTCTGAATGACTTTTCGGACCGTCGATTTTTCGGCAACGATTTTTGCGTACTGCTCGATGTTTCCGGCGACAGGAAACGCATTCATCATTTCAGCGAGATAGGCTTGGCCGCCAACGGCTTCTAGCTCGGACCGGGCTGCTAGCGAGTTTGAAACTGTGATCGGATCAATCGGCTCACTCTTTAGGGCCAGATCTCGAAGTACCGAGAAAATGCGTTGGTGAGCCGGCTTGTAGAAATCTTCTTCACCGATCAAAAAGGAAATATCGTCCCATGAGTTGGGATTTAGAAGAAGGCCGCCAATGACGGCTTGCTCGGCCTCATTGTTGATAGGCTGAACGCGATCACGATCCTCTTTTTTTTGCCGAGTGCGATCGTACGTCGCCATTTGCCCCAATCCTCATGACCAACGGTCATCAACGAAACCTGTCCAACGGTCATCTTCGAAAAATGTATAGCGGCCCAAAAGCACATGGACCAGAATTTTTACGGAAAATGCGGGGGCGACACAGGCAAGTAGAACAGGATGTCCCGCTGATGCGATTTGGTTGTGGAAACACTGTCATTGCGGCGCACGGCATCGTTTTTTGGCGGTCACGATATAAGTCTTTAGGGCCCGAAGAGGCTCAGGCCCGTAGCGATCAAAAGCGACTAAGAGTCTTTTTGAGACGCGCGCTTGATGCGAATTTTGTAGCTGTCGATTTTTTTCTTCAATGTGTTGCGATTGATACCCAGAAGCTGGGCCGTTTTAACTTGGTTTCCGTTGCGCGACTGAAGAGCCAGCTCAATCAGTGGCTTTTCAACCTGCTCGAGGACGATGTCATAGAGGCCCGAGAGCTCAATGTTTGCCTCACGCTGCTGCTGAAAAAGAACTTCGAGTTTGCTCTTCACGAGTTTTTCCAAGCTGACCGCTTGAAGGTTCGCAACGAACAAATTGTCGGACGAGTTGAGGTTGGGGTTCAGAGTGGGATTCAAATTTGGCGTCATATTTCTTTCACCCGAGTTCGTGCCAGAGAGATTGTTTGAGAGGCTACCAGACAGACTGCCCGAAAGGTTGCCTGAGAGGTTGCCCGAGAGGTTGGTTGTAGCCGAAGTCACCAAGCCTTTGAAGGGAATTTCGCGGGAAAGGTCTCTTGAAGAATCGCGGTTCATTCCGTTCATACCAGGAGCGGGAGTCTCAGCCATCGATGGATCCATTTCTTTTTATGTTTGACCATATGTTCGTTGGACGAAGGATCTTAAATATCGAGGTCTCGGCAGAACCGAGCCGTCTCAAAAGAAAAGATCAAACACCGCGAACGTGGGCAGACCAGATAAACTTGTGAAGCTGCGTTTGCAAGCGCGCAGAGCTTTTGGAGGAAAGAATTTTTGTGGCAAGCCATTTCGCGTCGACGCGCTGGTGGGCTGGGCTGAATAAAACCTGAGTGTGTTCGTAGAGTTGGTTTTCTATGGCGAATTTTTCCGCCCAATAAAAATCTTCTTCCGAGCAAATAACGAATTTGAATTCCGTGTTGACAACAGAGAATTGGGGGTTCGAAGGGAGGTTTACGCGATCAAAAGAGTCGGCGGCGCCGGAGTCCGGGGTTTTTACGTCGATAATTTTTTTCACACGTACATCGATGGACGTCGTATCAAGGGAACCGCCTGTTTCGACAGAAACATTGTAGCCAAGATCACAGAGACGGGACATCAATTCAAAAGAACCGGGCTGGAGCAGAGGCTCTCCACCAGTGAGGCAAACGTAGCGGCAACCGAATCCCTCGATTTCAGATTCAATAGATTTCAGCGAGCGGAGATCGCCCTGGTAATAGGCGTAAGTCGTGTCGCAGTACCGGCAGCGAAGATTACATCCCGAGGTTCGAACAAAAACTGTTGGAAAGCCCACCCATGAGGACTCTCCCTGGATGCTGTGAAAGATCTCATTAATCTTGAGTGTGTTCTTGATAGAGGGCCCGTGGGGCTCAGGAGTCTCGGCGGGCATGGCGGAGGATTAGAAAGTGCCGCTACCAAAGTCAAGTCGAGGGCTCTGATACTAGTAGCTGGAAGGCGTTCAGCATAAACTTTTGAGCATGGGTGTTAGTCTCCGCTCTTCGTCGTCTCGTTCTGGTCAACGCATGGTCAATCGTCTTCGTCGCGATGTGGTCGGCATAATGTGGATCGCCGCCGGGATATTTATCTCGCTGGCTTTGGCGACTTTTCACGCCTCGGATCCTTCTTTCAATTCCACGGGCTCGGGCCTAGTCGCTAAAAATGCCTGTGGCTTTGTCGGAAGCTTTTTGGCGGATCTGCTTTTTCAGGGTTTTGGCGCGGGAGCGTGGCTCTTCGTTTACGGATGTGCGCGACTTTCTGCGCGAACTTTTCTCGAGCGTGAGGGGTCTTCGACTTTGGTTCGCACCGCGTGGGGGCTGGCACTGCTTCTGAACGTGACAGCGCTCGCGAGCCTGCACTTGGCCGATCTAAAACTTTTCAATGGCCACGTGGCTGTGGGCGGTTTTTTTGGCGCCATGATGGTTCGCGGTCTTGTTGCCGTTTTTAATTCGCTGGGCGTCGCCGTTTTACTTTGGACCGTCGCGGCCGTGTTGGTCGTATTTTATTCTGAGAAAACTGTCGAAGAGTGGTGGCAGGGATTTTCTGGCGCCCTTCAGCGAGTCAGCGCATGGCCCAAAATTTTTGCGGCTTTCTTTAAACGGATAACTGACGTCAAAATTCCACTGCCGGCGAAAAAGCCGCCACGCGCTGCAGAGCCATTGGCCGCTCGGACAGTGGGGCCGATGGACCTGAAGAGTGATTTTAGAAAAAATATGGCTCATGACTTTGACGACGATACGGACGACGACGAACCGAGCGCTGGGTTCGATGGATCGGCCAAGGCGTCGTCCAACCCGACAGCTGACACGGCTACGGAATCTTCCGCCCTCGGTTCGCAAAAGCTGGTTTCGTTAAAGCGTCGCCCGGTGAAACTTCAGACGAAGGTGAATCGGCAGATTGAGAACTGGAAGCTTCCTGACCTCTCAGTTCTTGACGATCCACCGGCGACGCGAATTCGTGTCGACAAAAGGGAAATCGAGGAAAAAGCCCAAACGATTGTCGATAAACTTTCGAAGTTCGACGTGAACGGTGAAGTTGTCGCAGCAAAGTCGGGACCCGCGGTTACATTGTTTGAGTTTCGCCCCAATGCCGATGTTCAGCTGACGTCGATTACGAACCGCGCGGATGATCTGGCGCTCGCTCTGAGTGCCGAATCGCTTCGAATTATTGCTCCGATTCCAGGTCGCGATGTCGTCGGTATCGAGACATCAAATGCGCATCGTGAGACAGTTTACTTAAAAGACATTCTGGCCGACGCCAAATTCTGGAAAGAAGATTCAGTTCTGCCGATCTGCCTGGGACGTGAAGTTGATGGAACTCCGCGTGTCGTCGATCTTCGCTCGATGCCACATATGATGGTCGCCGGCCAAACGGGTTCTGGTAAATCCGTGTTCGTTGTTTCATCTATTGTCGGATTTATTTTCCGTCACAGCCCCAAAACGCTTCGATTAGTTTTGATCGATCCGAAGCAAGTCGATCTCACTTTGTTCAACAACGTTCCCCACCTGCTGATGCCGCCGATCAGTGAACCAGGTAAAGCCGTCACGGCCCTTCGCTGGGGCGTACGCGAGATGGAAAAAAGGAATCGATCCTTTAACCGCTTCAAGATGCGAAAACTGGAAGAATTCAACGAAGCTGTTGCGAAACTTTCTAAGGCGCAGCTTGAAGAGCACGCCGCGATCAACGCCGAACTCGAGGCGGCGAACAAAAAAGGCGAGATGTACTACTTCACGCCGCAACCTTTTATCGTCTATGTGATTGAGGAGTTTGGCGATTTGATGATGACCAACAAACAGCACGTCGAAGAGGGTGTTGTAAGGCTCACACAAATGGCGCGCGCGGCGGGGATCCATCTGATAATTGCAATGCAGACGCCTCGAAAAGAGATCGTCACGGGCCGTATCAAGACCAATATTCCCGGCCGAGTCAGCTTCAAAGTTCCGGGGCTTTTGGATTCCAAAATTATTTTAGATCAAAAAGGGGCCGAGCGACTTCTTGGACGTGGGGACATGTTGTTCCTGTCACCTGGCGTATCGAGTCCGCAGCGACATCATGCCCCTTGGCTGACGAATGAAGAAATCGAACGCGTCGTGAAGTCGTGGTCAGATCAAGCCGAGCCCGAGTATGACGAACTTGCTATGCGGGCCCTAGAAGGCGGAACTGACGAGCCGACATTCAATGGCCAGGCCGTTCAAGGGGCCGCGTTTGGTGATGATGACGGCATGGATGAAATGTACGACCAAATTCTTGCGTGGATTGCCTCGCAAAAAACGGTCAGCGCATCGCTCATTCAGCGAAAGTTTGGACTTGGTTACCCGCGAGCGAGTCGGCTTATAGATCAGTTCGAAGGACAAGGTGTTGTTGGACCGTCGAATGGGTCGAAACCTCGCCAAGTTTTGATTCAACCGATGCCAAGTCCCTAGTAACTGCGCGTTATTGACTCTGAAGGTCCTGGTAGGGACGATCATCAGCATAAACAGTTTCATGGAGGAACTTATGTTGAAGACCGTATTGTCGCTTGCGACAGCACTCGTTATTTCGCCCTTGGCTCAAGCAGAACCAATCGACGTCGTCCAATTTTCTCAGCCTTTAATTCAAGCTGTGGCTGTTCAAGGCCAAATCGCACAGAGTTCGGGAGTCACTGCACTCGCCTTAAAGTGGAAAGTTGGCGACAAAGCCAACTACAGTATTTCGGTGGGTGGTTTCATCAACGGAACTTCAGATTCGTTTGTTCGTGATGTTATGACGGATGAAATCTGGGTTCAACAGAACATGGATCTTGGAATCGCGGGTAAGCAGAAAGTGGAAATTCTTTTTGATCGAGCGACCGGCCAGGTGAAGAAGCTTTTGGCCAATGGCCAAGAACAGGCCATTCCCGACGCTTCAGGGATCGAGATCGTCGAAACGAAAGAGGATCGCGTGACAGTTCCGGCCGGAACCTTCGACGCCATCTACGCTAAAATTCGAAACAAGTCTGATGGCAAGATTCAAGAAGCTTGGATCAATCCTCAGGAAGTTCCGATCAATGGAGTTGTGAAAGCTTTGGGAGAAACTCCCATGGGAAAAATGACTCAAGAGCTGACTTTGAAGGCTTTTGCTCCTTAAAATCTTGAAATGTTGAAAAACGTTTCTTTGATCAAAGTTTTAATCGGTGGCGTCTTTATCGCCGCCGTTTTTGTTTCTCAAAGTCGAGCCGCGATGCCCCCTTCGACGGCGTCTAAAATATCCAAGGCACGCGAGCATATTTTAAAAAATGAGCGTGTCGCGGCGATGAAAATTTTTAAAGAGGCTCACCGGGAAGTTTCTAAAGAAACGATTCGCGAAGTCGATCAAGCCTGGCGCGAGGCCGCAGAAGTTTTTTTTACTGACCGCGGGCAAAGCCAGTTTTCTATGGCGGACTCGATTTGGTTGAGTCGTCCAAAAGACGCCCTCGACACTTTGGCTCCTCTTCAGAAAATCGAATTCGAGAATTTAGCGGTGAGCCGCCTCTCGGCGCGCGCCGCCTTAAGGCTTTCCGACTGCGGTCGTGCGGAAACTTTCGTGCAACAGGCGGAGGCTGTATTTCCGGTGGGACTTGATGTGAAAGTGCTTCGGCTTCAGGTGAAGTCTTGCGCACTGGGAACAGATGCCGTTCCTCCGGAACTCGAGCTGCCTCTTTTTATGAGTACCGATTCTGAGAGTCTTGAGGCGGAAGCCGGCCTTAGAGCTTTGGCCGTAAAGGAATCGCTCCGAAGAAATGACGCAAAGTCGTTCAACGTCGCTTTGAGCGCATGGGAGGCACGCGCTCAGCTGAAGCCTTTCGAAGATCCGGAATTCTGGTACCTAAAATGGCGACGCTCTGTTGAGGCGTCGAAAGCGGCGCCAGCCGGCGGACTTCGCGACCGCAATGCCGCTCGAAATTATTTGCGCATCTGCACCGAGATGACGCCCCGGCGGCGTAAAAACTTCGCTGTTCATCCCGAGCTTTGTTTACATACGGAAACCGTTGAGTCCGATCTGAAATCGAGCGACAAAGCAGGATCATGAGAAAGTATTTTGAAGCCTCGAAGGACAATCCATCAAATCACTGGCGCACATTTCGAGTGAGTGCTGTGACGGTTTTTACTGCGCTCTTGGCGGTGGCTTGCGGAGTAAAGGGAAAACCTCTTCCTCCGCTCGAGCCGGCAGCAATTGGACGAGGAGCGCCGACGTACAAGCGCGCGGCGGAGCAGGCAAAACCTATCGTTGTGCCGGGCTTGCCAGAGCCAACGGCGTCACCGAGTCCGCGTCGCGGCGGAAAGTAATCGATGTCGGAAGTTTTAAAAATTGAAGCGGCTGGAAATGATTTTATCTTTTTTGACGGCGCCCTCGAAGTTCCCTCGATGGTTCGGATTCGATCGTTGTGCGATCGCCACTTTGGCATTGGAGCCGACGGCGTTGCCGTGATGTTTCGAATCGACGGCAAAACTTCGCGGTGGGGTTTTTTTAATAACGACGGTTCATCGGCGGCTATGTGCGGAAACGCGGCGCGAGCTGCGGCGGCCTGGGTTCATCGACAAGGTTTAGAATTTCCCCACACGCTTCACACAGACTTCGGCCCTGTCATTTTGAATTCCGTGAAGACAGAGTCTGGCACCGGTGAAAGTCAATTTAGCGCTGAAATTCCCTATGATAAAAAACCGCTTCGGCCTCAAACAATTTCGGCCGCGTTTTCACACGCGGACATTTGTGATGTGCCGATTTTGGTTGATACGGGTGTTCCTCATGTTGTGGTCGAAATGTCGAATTCCGTGCTCGAACGCGCCCGACGATCCGATGCGGCGATCTTCAAGGAAGTCGCGTCTCACTTTCGATGGGTGGAAGAGGCGGGACCGGCTGGAGCAAACGTGACATTTTTTTCGAGGCTAGAGGAGCTCGCAATTCAATCGGTGACGTTCGAGCGAGGGGTCGAAGATTTGACATTGGCCTGCGGTACCGGCGTCTTGGCAGCGGCTGTCGTTGCCAGCGGTGTTCTTACGAAAAATACATCGTGGCCCAAGCTTGGGTTTCGCGTTGAAACCTTGGGCGCTTGGTTGAGCGTTGAAAGCCAGGACTTTCCAAACGCGCTGACCCTCATCGGGCCTGCGAACATCACTTTTTCTGCACAATTGATAAGTTTGAGGAGCTGATAAATGTTCAGTACGTCGTCACTCGCTGGCCTCCACACCGCCCTCGCAACACCTTTCTTGAAGGGCGAAATCGATTGGACCTCACTAAAAAAAATTGTTCGTCAGCAGCTGGACGGCGGTGTCGACGGAATCGTTGTTTGTGGGACAACCGCCGAGAGTCCGACGCTGACGAAAGATGAAAAAAAACAGCTCTTTGAATTCATTCGGTCCGAGGTGGCGGGGCAAGTTACTTTGACGATGGGAACTGGAAGTTACAGCACAGCAGAAACTATCCAGTCGACGAAAGAAGCAAAAGCCATGGGCGCCGCCGCAGCATTAGTCGTCGTCCCTTATTACAACAAACCCTCACAAAGAGGGCTCATTCTGCATTACACGAAAGTGGCGCAGGAGGGCGGCCTTCCTGTCATACTCTACAATGTGCCGGGGCGAACTGTTGCCAGGCTTGAACTTGAAACTGTTCAAACGCTCTCGAAAGTCGAAGGAATTGTCGCCATAAAAGAAGCCACCGGTGACATCGAATTCGGTGAGCAGATTGCAAAGACAACCACTCTTTTACTTTTGAGTGGCGACGACGAGTCGTGCATGAGGCTTGCGTCCGTTGGCGGTCGTGGTGTGATTTCAGTCATCTCTCATTTAATACCCAAAGTGATGTCCTCATTACTTTCACGCGCGGTTCAAGGATTTGAGAAAAAAGATTTGGGTGTGGCCGACCAGGTTCAGAAAGAGTGGGCCACGCGGTTTGGCGATTTGAATCGCGATCTGTATTTGGAAGGAAATCCTGTTCCACTGAAGTACGCCATGGCGAAAATGGGTCTGATTGAATCCGATGAAATGCGCTTACCTCTCACGGCACTGGATGAAAAATTTCGGACCACTGTGGACCGCGCTTTAAAAGCGGGAGGCCTTTTGTGAGAGTTTTGTTGGCGGGGCGCACGGGACGAATGGGGCGAGAGATTGAGAGTGTCGCCGGCGAATTCGGATTAGAAATTGTCGGCGGCCTTGGCCGAGCCTCGGGAACTTTGTCGGAGTGGCTGCGATCGAATGCAAAGCCCGATGTTGTCATCGACTTCTCGCTGCCATTTGCAACTTTGGAAATTGCCCATGCGTGCAGAGGTAACGGCATTCCACTTGTTAGCGGAGTGACTGGACTAACAGAAGCCGACCATGAAGCTCTGAAGCAGGCCGCCAAGAAAGTTCCCGTTCTTTATTCGGCCAATATGAGTGTGGGAATTCAGATGTTGATGAAAGCGATGGAAGCTTTGAGATCGTCGGAGGGATTTGACCTTTCGATTGAAGACATCCATCACCGCCATAAAAAGGATCGACCCAGCGGAACGGCGATCATGATTAACGACGAGTTAAAAAAAATCTCTGGCCGTGCGGCGGGAGAAATAGTGAGTCTTCGCGGTGGCGGTGTTATCGGGACGCACCGGGTTCTAGCTCTCTCCGAATCGGAATCCCTCGTGTTTGAACACACCGCTTTGAATCGCTCGGTTTTTGCTCGCGGGGCTTGTCGTGCGGCGCGTTGGGTCGCCGGTCGTGCTCCGGGGTTCTATAGTCTGCGAGATACTCTGTAGGGCATCTTTTTCGAGTGATTTTTCAGTGTCTTCCGCCTAGATGAAGGTCTTAACCGCGAATCACTCTCCACTGAAAGAGGCTCACCAGATGAAGTTCTTCATCGACACGGCAGACATCAAAGAAATCAAAGAAGCCAACGCCCGAGGCTGGGTCGACGGCGTGACGACAAATCCGACGCTGGTTATGAAAACCGGTTTGTCGAATGCGGAATGCATCGCTCAGATTTGCCGCGAAGTGAAGGGCCCGGTTTCGGCCGAAGTCATGAGTCTCACGGCTGACAAAATGTACGAAGAGGGTCGCGTTCTTGCGAAAATCGCCGACAACGTCGTCGTTAAAATTCCGATGTGCGAAGAAGGTTTAGTGGCCGTTCGTCGATTCACAGCTGACGGAATCAAGACAAACGTCACGTTGGTGTTTTCTCCACTTCAAGCGTTGATGGTTGCAAAAGCTGGGGCCGCGATGGTTTCTCCGTTTGTCGGGCGCCTCGATGACATTTCTATCGTCGGTATGGACCTGATCGAAAATATCCGAACGATCTTCGATAATTACAACTACAAGACCGAGATCCTTGTCGCGAGTATCCGCCACCCTGTTCACGTTTTGGAAGCCGGTTTGATTGGAGCTGATATCGTAACATGCCCTCTGAAAGTGATTAAGCAGTTGGTTAATCACCCTCTGACAGACGCGGGTATTCAACAGTTCGTGAAGGATTCGGAGAAGGTTCCGAAGTGATGCGAACGATCGCGGTGGCGATGTGCGCGACCTTCGTCGTGAGTGGCTGCGCTACTCCCACCGGAATCAAAGACGTCATGCTGCCTCTGGCCGTGGTTCGAAAGGTCGTCATGGAAAACGTTCCTGGCGGCCTCAGCAAACAAAGCATGAATGGGCGCGAGATTCTTGGTCAGTACTTCAATGCTAAAAACCTCGACGAGCCCAGCGATACGGCTCTCGACCGCGCGCGAGCAAAAATCAGCATTCTTGGTTCCAGACGACCTTATCTTATCACTGCGACAGTTTACCGAGAGCGAAGAAGCAAAGATTCCAAGCGCTACCGTAAGCTTGGCGAAGATCCGCGACTGGCCCAGCAGGTCCTGAAGCGCGTGAAGGAAGCCCTGGCTAATCGACCAGCAGATATCAACGTCATTGACGACTTTAGAGCCTTTTGAATAGCCTAGCATAGTCAGGTTTCGAAAACGTCTTCACTCAAGGATTGAGTGGCAACTGTGTTTAGTGCTTTTCGCAAGGACAGCGTATCGATCGCGATTTCCGCAGCCGCAGTAGCGAGCTTCGGCGCGTGGCTGAGCATCCCAGAGACAGCTTCCATTCATTCCGTTTATGAACGCTACATCGCCAGCGAAGAATCGCGACCGCGCGTTTTTGAAGATGGCATTTCAGTGAAGCTCAATCGCGAGGCACCTCCTGTGGCTGCACTCGAAGAGGCGCTGCGCGACCAACCGTGGACTTCGATTGATGCGGCTCCAGGTTTTGGCGTGCCCGCAACACCACTTCGTGCACTTCCATTGGCTTCGGAAAGAATGGCCCTGAACCTTCTTTCGTCGAACGAAAATTTTCAGCGCCGGCTTGAGGCTCGAAATAGAGCTGTGGTTCAGGAATCGACGTTTGAAGCTCAGAGCGAGCGGTCCGCCGTGTCTCCGATGGTTCCGCCGAACGCTTCTCCCACCTTTAGACCGTCGGAGAATCGTCGCGCGTCCGCACCGGCGAATCGCCGAGGTGTTTCATTTGTTGCCGGAAGCGGGGAAGACTTTTCAGCGCCGACTCGAAGTCCCGAAGTTTTTGTAGAGCCGAAGGCCGAGCCAACAGTCGAGCCCACGCCCACGCGTTTCATTTCAAAATCGAAGACCGGTCTTTCGCGCGATCAAATTTTGGCGGCACTGTTTGGACCGATCGCTCAGCCGGGGCAACCAACACCCGCTCGTCGACTCGATCAAAAAGCAGATGGTCCAGCGTTAGCTGCGACAGACTCTGCTTTGGGCTTCGTTCCTTCGGCCGGACGGCGAGCGCCTGCAGGTCGTCAGATTACGATTCGCGGACCGATCGAACTTTCAGGTGGTCTGGCTTTAACTCACGCGAAAGATCAGATTGCAGTGCTTCGCGAATCGCGCGGTCAATTTGTTGAGGCCGGCGCGGTTTGGATTCGTGAAGCACGCTATGAAATTTTCGTGGAATCTCTCGAGGGGCAATTGGTCGCAGAAGTTCGGTCGCCACAGGGTGAAGTCGTGGGTCGCGGATATATCGACCTTTCGACAGTGGCCACCTCGGCCTCTGAACCAGGGGGAGACGCGGGCGTTCGACGAAGCGTCGACGGAGTCGCGATTCGCATTCGACCCGTAGTCGCTGGTCTTGTTGGCCGTGTGAGCTCGGCTTACACAACATCGGTGCCTGCCTCTGTTGCGACATCAAGAGGTGTTCAGGGTGCGCGAGTCGAATTTCAAGAGACTAAATCGGCCGTTAAATCGGTGTCTGGTGGCCACTTCGAGGATAGCCGATTCGTCGAGGGGTCTCGCCTTGTTGCGAATGTTTCCGTCAAGGACCACTGGCCGACGCTCGCGACGATGACAAGCGGAAGCGAAACGATCATTCCGGTGTTCTCTAAAAAAATGATGAACGCTTTTGTTAGCCTTACTTCCAAAGATGATGCGGCAGCAGCAAGGGCGATTGAAAGTGGTGGCGTCATCTGGGGGCGCGTAGTGCGTTCGGGCCAGACTGTGGGCGGGGCCGAAGTCGAAGTTCGAACGCCGGGCGGCGGTGAGCCCGTTTACTTTAACGATCTAATGTTGCCAGACGCCTCGCTTCGAGCGACGGGTCCGAACGGTATATTTGCTATGTCCAATGTTGAGCCGGGGACGCACCTGGTTCAGGTTCGGCTCGGAAAAAAATTATCCGATCCGGTCTTCTTAAAGTCAGACGTCGCCAGCGTTTCGAACGTAGAACTTGATGTGCTTAAGGCGTCAACTTTCGAGGCGCGGGCGTATGATGCCTTCCGTCCTGAATTTTCGGTTCGAGCCGAAATCAAGCCGATGAATCATTTGCGGTCTCGCCGAATGACCGTTGAAGCCGACGAAGGCTCGAGTGTAAAGGTCGCGAACTTAGGTCTACCCACTATTCTTGATGTTGAAGGTGGTGGCGACTACCTGACGACCCGAATGATTCAAAACCCTTCCTCGCGCCATCTTCATTTACCGATGGTATCAAGAACTTGGTTTGATCGGACCATTGGGCGAATTCGGTTCAACAATGCGCCCTCGACGGGAAACATCATCGGATTTATCCACGGTTCAAGATATCAGGTTTCAATGAAAGCTGAGGCGCTCGACGTCGACGCAAGAATCGTTTACTTCGACTCGAGCGGAGAGACTCTCAACCAAGATTTTGGGGAGCCCGGTGGGGGTTTTATCATCTTGGGAGCGCGCAACGGCCTTCATACCGTTACTGTTGAATCCGAAGGTAGCGACCGCATCTTTGCGTCCACGGTCTTCGTTGAAGACGGTCACGTCGCTTCGCTCAGCCACTGGCTTAGGTAGCATTCAGTCAGCCGTCACATAGCCGATATTACGGACGACGATTGTCTCCGACCAGGCGTTTGTCTTTTGCATCGCCAGACATCATGTATTCGATCGCCGAGCGAGAGTCGCTTGGAATGTGAATGCGGTAACCACGCGCTAGCGGCTTGTTTGTTTTGATGAGCTTTGCGAATTCCGGGTTCATGCCGATGAATTCATCAACAGTGATCGCCGCGACTTTGAGGATTTCATCAGAACGTACTTTTCGCGTGAGAACAATTTCCTGCACCATCAACGGCGCATGTTTAGGAAGGCCCGGGAAGATTTCGTTCGAATAGCGCTCGGTGTGAAGTGCGGCTAAGAACTCGGCGTAGAAGTTTTCTGTCGCAAATCCAAAGCGTTTCGAGTGGTAAACTTCGATGATCGTAGGAAGATCTTTTGTTTTCGCAGCCCGGTAAGCTTTTCGAACTCCGCTGGGCCCATGGTTCCACGCGGTCACAGCCAACGGCCATGATCTGTGCAAAATCATGTGATTCTCTTTTAGCTGATTAGCAGCGGCGTGAGTCGATTTGAAAACGGACTTTCGTTCGTCGACGACATCGTTGACGATAAGTCTCTGTTTTTTTCCAGACGATTCCATGAACTGCCAAACACCCATCGCGCCAACTTTTGACTGCGCATGTTTGTTGAAGCTGGATTCGACCAGCGGAAGTCGCGTCAGTTCGATCGGCAGGCGGTGCTTCTTGAAAATCTCTTCCATCACCGTCATATAGCGCGGTGCTGTCTGGAGGCCTTCGGCCATAAAGTCTCTTTGACCAGTTTGAACGCGCACTTCACGAAGAGACTTTCGAGCGATCTTTGAAACATTAGGACCAAGCTTCATCAAAGCGTCGCGAACGGAAATTTCGTCAGCCGTCAGACGAGCCGAAGTGAGGTCGGATGCACGCGACTTTTTAGAGATCGACACGAGGGCTTTTCGGACGGCAGCGAGTTCTTTTTTTACAAGATTGTTGGCGACTTCGTTTCGCATCCAGCGGCGGCGAGGAAAGCTCGCGTTTACGATAGGCTCAACGTCGATAACTTTATATATAATCCAAGGATACAAAGCGTGGTGAATGACTTTTTTGTTTGAATCGTACTGCGTGTAAATATCAAACCAAAATCCGACGCGCTCTTCGAGGCCTTCCGGGATATTAAATTCGTCCGCGATGCGGTTATCTTGATCTGCAAGAAAACCGGCGCGATCAAATGAGGGAGCTCCAAGTTGAGTTCGGACTTCTGGAATATGATCGAGCTTTAAGGATGCGCGCGCGACCATTTCATCGTGGTTCAAACCCTGAAGCGCCGGTACGGGTGCTATCATCGCCGAAGTTTCTGTGGAAACGGCGTTCACTTTCGAATGTAGAGACGGAATAGCTGCGACGACAATCGCAAGTAAACCCAAGCCAAACGCGGTTCGGCGCAGGGTTTGATCCACATTCTTCTTGCTGGTTTTTTCAGAACTTCGGTCGGACATTTCGGGGCTCCAAATGCAAAAGTCCCCTATATTAGAAGGGAACTATGTGCTTTTAAGAGCAAACCGAGTGCCTCTCGTTACAGCGAAGGCAGTGTTAAAAAATTAGGCGTTTTCGGCTACTTACGAAGACCTCAGGGGATCGTTAATAGCCATTCTTGCGGCCTCGGTGCCATTTCACGGCGCTGTTAGGCGCCTGATTATGACGGGTTCAGACGGTTATCGTTTCTTTGAAGAGTCCAAAAACCTTACGAAGAGTGTCCGAGATTTCACCCAGGGTACAGCCCACTTCGACCGCATCGATCAAAACAGGCATAAGATTTTGATCGTTCTCAGCCGCCACTCGCACCTTCGCAAGATGGAACTGAACTTTGACCATGTCTCTTTTCGCTTTGAATCGCTTAAGACGTTCAATCTGCTCAAGTGAAACAGCGTCTGTGATCTTCATAATTTCTTGTGAATTGTCAGACGCTTGAAGGAAGTCATTTACTCCCACCACGATCTCAGTTTTCGCCTCGACGGCGCGCTGAGTTTCGTAAGCGGCTTGTTGAATTTCGCGCTGGATAAAACCCGTTTCAATGCACTTTACAACGCCGCCCAGGCCTTCAATGCGCTCGATGTAATCCGTCGCTTTTTTCTCTAGCTCGTCAGTCAGCGACTCAATGTAGTAAGACCCGGCGAAGGGATCGATAACATCGGCGGCGCCCGATTCATGAGCGATAATTTGCTGTGTGCGAAGTGCAATAGTCGCGGCTTTTTCCGTCGGTAATCCAAGGGCTTCGTCCATGGAATTGGTGTGCAGCGACTGCGTCCCGCCCAAAACACTGGCCAACGCCTGAATCGTTACGCGCACGATATTGTTTTCCGGCTGCTGCGCTGTCAGTGTTGAACCTGCTGTTTGCGAGTGGAAACGGAGACGCCAGGATTTGTCGTCTTTTGCTTTGAAGCGCACTCGCATGATCTTCGCCCACATTCGGCGGGCCGCGCGAAACTTTGCGACCTCTTCTAAGAAATTATTGTGAACGTTAAAGAAAAACGAAAGGCGGCCTGCGAAAGAGTCAACATCAAGCCCCTTGGCGACGGCCGCTTCGACGTAGGTGATTCCGTTGGCCAATGTAAACGCGATTTCTTGTGCGGCGGTCGAACCGGCTTCACGAATGTGATACCCCGAAATCGAGATCGTATTCCAGTTAGGAACTTCTTTCGCGCAGAAATCAAAGATGTCCGTGATGATTCGAAGAGAAGGTCGCGGCGGGAAAATATATGTGCCGCGCGCAATGTACTCTTTCAAAAGATCATTTTGAATTGTACCAGTGAGTTTGTCGGGGGAAATTCCGCGGCGACGTGCGACGGCGACATAAAACGCTAGCAAAATTCCGGCGGTCGAGTTGATCGTCATCGACGTCGAAATTTTTTCGAGCGGCAAACCATCAAACAATGTTTCCATGTCTTCAATGGAAGAAACCGCTACGCCGACTTTTCCAACTTCGCCGGTCGACATGACGTGGTCCGAGTCGTAGCCCATTTGCGTCGGTAAATCGAAAGCGACAGACAGTCCCGTTTGGCCGCGATCGAGAAGCATTTTGTAGCGTGTGTTCGATTCTTTCGCAGAACCAAAGCCAGCGTACTGGCGCATGGTCCAAAGACGACCCCGGTACATCGAGCTCTGAACGCCGCGTGTGTAGGGGTACTGTCCTGGCGCACCAAGAAGCTCTTCAAACTTCGCGTTGGCTCCGGGCCAATCCTTCGACGAATAAAAGGCTTTCGGTTCAATCCCACTGGAAGTTTTGAACGATGGTTTTCGACTTTTCTCCACTACGCGCGCCCACTAAACAAAGTGACAAGCAGGAGTGTCGCGAAAGGTCCCAGTGGTAATGAGATCAAAAACCAAATCAGGCCGCTGCGATTCTTCGATTGCGCAAGACCCGCGTTGATAAGGGCTAGTGTACCCCAGCCAACAAAGTATTCCGGATTCGAGTAATCCACTATTTCACCGGCTCGAACAGGACAAGGGTTTGACCAGATTCGACCGAGTCGGCGGCTTTCACCAAAATATCTTTGATCTTAACTTCCACCGAGGCTCGCATTTCGTTTTCCATCTTCATCGCTTCCATAATGAGGATCGGCTGATTGGGTTTTACGATGTCACCTTTTGCAACCATGACCTTCACGATCTTACCGGGCATTCCAGCGACAAGATTATCGCCGCCACCCAAGGCTCCGCCTTTTTTAAGCGACTCGTGCAAAAGCGCCTCGTCGTTGTAAATGCGAACGTTTCGATAGCTAGAACGTGTGTAAACCGTGTAGTCGATCCCCGAACCATAGACATCAAGAACGTACGAGCCACCACCCCAAATGAGGTTGATGATGTTTTCGACGGTTTTGTAATCGTCCTTCGAAATTTCGTAGCGAACCCAATTGCCGCCTTCTTCTTGAAGGTTCACCTTCCAAGATTTGCGGGTTTCGTTGATATCAATTTTAAAATTCTTATCGCCGGCGTCCGTACCGAGAGTCGCTTCAAAAAACATAAGATGGCTCCTGAAAAGACGTAATCATCTACTGGTCCCGTAAACTGTTGGCGCGACCGACGGTTTTCCAGCGGCTCGCAACATTGTAATCCGAAACCGACTTCGCTTTTTTATCGTTGTACGCGGCAATCGCGGCCGTGATGAGGAAGACGTGATCGTCGACCTGGTGGAAAAGCTTCGGCATCTTGATCTCAAGGTCTTTGTCACAGAACTGCGTCGTGTAAGTCCCGTCGAGGAACTTTGGCGACTGCAAGATCGACTTGTGAAGCAAAATATTTGTCTTGATTCCGGTCAAAGTGAATTCCGTCAACGCTCGATCGAGGCGGCGAATCGCTGTGTCACGGTCCGGACCCCAAGCGATAAGCTTTGCGACCATCGGATCATAATAAATCGGAACTTCGTAACCCGGGTACGCGTACGAGTCCGTTCGAATGAATGGACCTTGCGGGTGACGGCATCGACGAATCAGACCCGGCGAAGGAATATACGTGAAAGGATCCTCGGCACAGATACGAGCTTCGATGGCGTGACCGCGTTGAACGATGTCCTTTTGCTGGAAGCTGAGTTTGCGTCCAAGGGCCACAAAGATTTGCTCGGCCACAAGATCGATGCCGGTCACCATTTCAGTGACCGGATGTTCTACCTGAAGACGAGTATTCATCTCCATGAAGAAAAATTCTTTCGTCACATTGTCGAAGATAAATTCGAAAGTTCCTGCGCCGATGTAATCGATGGCTTTTGCAGCTTTTACTGCGACGTCGCCCAGTTTGGTGCGAACGGCCTCGTCGACCGACGGCGACGGAGACTCTTCCATGAGCTTTTGGTTTCGGCGCTGCACCGAACATTCGCGTTCGAAGAGATGGCACACGTTACCGTGGGTATCGCCGAACACTTGAACTTCAATGTGCTTTGGATTCTGAATGAATCGTTCGATGTAGACAGTGTCGTTTTTGAAGTAATTGAGGCCTTCAGAGCGCGCGGCTCGGTAGCCGCTTTCAAGTTCTTCCATCTTGTGAACGACGCGCATACCTTTTCCGCCGCCACCGGCCGTCGCTTTGATCATGACGGGAAGTCCGATTTTTTCTACGATCTTTTTTGCGTCCTCGATCGTATCAACGGGGCCGCCAGAGCCTGGCACGGTTGGGACACCTGCGTCGCGCATCAGTCGAATGGCAGAAATTTTGTCTCCCATGGCGCGGATATTTTCGGGCGTTGGACCGATGAATGTGACGCCAGCTTTTCGCAAAGCTTCAGCGAAGTCGGTGTTCTCGCTCAAGAAGCCGTAGCCAGGATGAACAGCATCGGCGCCCGATTTTTTTACGGCTTCCATAATTCGTTCGATCGAAAGATAGGAATCTTTCGATGGCGCTGGACCCACGTTGTAGGCCTCATCGGCCAAAACAACGTGAAGAGAATTGCGATCAGCATCCGAGTAAACGGCGACGGATCCAATGCCAAGTTCACGGCAGGCACGAATCACTCGAAGCGCGATTTCGCCGCGGTTCGCGATCAGAATTTTTTTGAACATGGGTTTGTTGCTCATAAAGGGATGTTTCCGTGTTTTTTCGGAGGGTTCGTGTCGCGTTTATTCTTCAACATTTCAAGAGCGTCGATAATACGACGGCGGGTCATTGCCGGTTCGATAACTTCATCGATGTATCCAAGTTCGGCCGCGACGTAAGGGTTTGCAAACTTCTCTTCGTAGTCCGCAACAAGCCGCGCTTTTTCCGCAACCGGATCTTTGGCCTTCTTCATCGCGTCTCGGAAGATAATGTTCACGGCACCTTCGGCGCCCATGACGGCGATTTCAGCCGTTGGGTAAGCAAGGTTCACATCGCCTCGCAGATGCTTCGAACTCATAACGCAGTAAGCGCCGCCGTAGTTTTTTCGAGTGACGATAGTGACTTTCGGTACCGTCGCTTCCGCGTAGGCGTAAAGAAGCTTTGCACCGTGTGTAATGATGCCGGCCCATTCTTGATCTGTGCCGGGCAAAAAACCTGGAACGTCGACAAATGTAACGATGGGAATGTTGAACGCGTCACAGAAGCGAATGAAGCGCGCGGCTTTTCTTGAAGCTTCGATGTTCAGGCAACCCGCAAGAACCTGGGGTTGGTTGGCGACGACTCCGACCGAGCGGCCATTGTAGCGAGCGAATCCAACCACGATATTTTTCGCGTAGTTCGCATGGACTTCGAGGAAGTAACCTTCGTCGACCGTCATTTTTACGAGCTCAAGCATGTCGTAAGGTTTTTTCGGACTGTCGGGAATGAATGAATTCAGCGCCTCTTCCACGCGGTCAGGACGATCTGTTGTTGGAACGATCGGCGGATCGTCGACATTGTTCGCAGGGAGGAAATTCAAAAGTTCGCGAATCAGAAGCAGACAATGTTTGTCGTCATTCGCAGCAAAGTGGCAGACGCCCGATTTTGATGAGTGCACAACCGCGCCGCCCAGCTGTTCTTTTGTGACGTCCTCGTGAGTGACGGTCTTAATAACGTCTGGGCCTGTGACAAACATGTAGCTCGTATCTTTCACCATGAAGATGAAATCTGTGATCGACGGCGAGTAGACAGCGCCGCCGGCTGAGGGTCCCATGATCGCGCTGATCTGCGGAACTACACCCGAAGCCATTGTGTTCCGTAGGAATATGTCGGCGTAACCAGCAAGAGCTTCGACACCCTCTTGAATTCGCGCGCCGCCCGAATCATTGATGCCGATAATCGGAGCACCATTCTTAATAGCCATGTCCATGATTTTTAGAATCTTGTTCGCCTGTGTTCGCGACATCGAACCGCCGATAACGGTGAAATCCTGCGAGTAAGCGTAGACAAGTTTTCCATTGATGCGGCCGTAGCCGGTGATAACGCCATCGCCGGGAGCTTTTTTGTCGCCCATTCCGAAATTCGTTGAGCGATGTGTGACGAGACGATCCATTTCGACAAAACTTCCTGGATCCAGAAGAACGTCGAGGCGTTCACGTGCCGTAAGGCGACCGCCCTCTTTGTGCTTCGCGATTCGCTCGGCGCCTCCACTTGCGAGCGCAAGGGCATTCAATTTTTCGAGTTCGCTCACGCGAGCTTCAGTCGTCTTTGCGATAAAGTTCGAAGGAACTGTATCCTTCTTCGCGCCATTCGTAACTGTCGGTGTCGTTGCCATAATCGGATAGCTCCTACGTTCTTTTTTGTCGCTTCGGCTCCGCCTGCGATGTTGCTCGCAGGCGTGCTCGCAAATTTCTCTAAATTCTATGGATAGTGACGCCCATAAAGGCGTGGGAATGGAATGGTCTCGCGGATGTGCGGAAGTCCGCAGATCCATGCGACCGCACGTTCGACGCCCAAACCAAAACCGGCGTGCGGGAATGAACCGTAGCGCCGCAAATCCATGAACCACTCAAAATCTTTTTCTTTCAAATCGTGTTCTTTAATTTTGCGCTTGATGGTCTCAAGACTCTCTTCGCGTTGCCCGCCGCCAATGATCTCTCCATACCCTTCGGTCGCCAGCAGATCACAGCTCATGGACTTTCCGGGCTCTTTTGGATCTTCCTTCATGTAGAAAGCTTTGATCGCCGACGGGAAGTGATGAACGAACACGGGCTTTTCAAATTTCGACGAAATAATAGTTTCATCCGGCGCGCCGAAGTCATCGCCAACGATAAATTCAGGATTTTCTTTTTTAATCATGATCGCGGCTTCGTCGTAATGAAGGCGAGGGAATGCTCCTTTGATAGGAGCGAGCTTCGTAGTGTCGCGCTCGAGAGCCTTTAAAGCGTCCGGCTGATTTTTTAGAACGCGTTGAACGATGTATTCGATAAATTGTTCTGCGAGCTCCATGTTGTCGTAGAGATCATTGAAGGCGACTTCAGGCTCGACCATCCAGAACTCAATCAAATGGCGCCGTGTTTTTGATTTTTCAGCGCGGAACGTAGGACCGAAGCAATAGACTTTTCCAAGCGCCGCCGCTGTGGCTTCCATATAGAGCTGACCGGACTGCGAGAGATACGCTTTCTCGTCAAAGTACTGAGTTTCAAATAAATTTGAAGTTCCTTCGCAGGCGCTGGGCGTGAAGATCGGAGCATCGGTCAATGTGAAGCCTCGTCCGTCGAAGAAATCGCGAATCGCTTTTACGATCTCATGGCGCACATGAAGAATCGCGACCTGACGTTTTGAGCGAAGCCACAAGTGGCGATTATCCATCAAGAAGTCGGTGCCATGCTCCTTGTGTGAGATTGGATATTCTTCGGCGCGCGAAAGAATTTGCAGAGACTCAGCACCGAGTTCAAAAACGCCGGCGTGCTTTGGATGAGCTTTCACAATTCCAACGACTTTCACGGAGGACTCTTGAGTCATCTTGTCGAATTCATTCCATGACTCTTCGTTGCACTGACCGGGTTCAGTTCCGCGGTAATAAACGCACGACACCATGCCGGTGCCGTCGCGAAGTTCGAGGAACTTTACTTTTCCTGACGAGCGCGAATTATAGGCCCAACCTTTGAGTTCAATCTTCTGACCGACATGTTGCGAGAGATCCGAAATGTAATGGCGCATGAGCCTCACCGACGTGTCGCCCAAGAAGCGACAGAGTTGCGAAATACCTCAAGAATTCTATGAACCTAGTGAGGGTGCATAGCAGCATGCAAGGCGGCCATATTTGCGCGAAGACGCGTCGCGGTAATTTGGCGACGCGAGTGGGGGTGGCGAACTCAACGTGGCGTTAAGTCCGAGGATTTTAGTTTTAGCGAAGGGAATCGAGAGCGCGGGGAATATTGAGCCGGCCCCGAGTGGTTGCCGCGAACGCGCCAGGATCGACAGAGTCCAGAAGAGCACTTCGGATTTGAGCCGGGGACGCACCAGGATTTGCGGACATCAGTAAGGCGGCGGCGCCGGCGACAAACGGTGCCGCCATCGAAGTTCCGCTCAAAGAAGCGAGCCGGTTCCCGGGATAGGTACTTAAAATTGAAGCGCCCGGCGCGAACAAGTGAACCAGTCGGTAACTGTAATTAGAAAATCCGGCCGTGTAATCGCGCGCGGTCGACGCACCAACAGTGATTTGATTGGATATTACAAAAGCCGCCGGATACTCCGGAAGCTGTTCAAGATCGACACCGCTGTTGCCAGCGGCCGCGATAAATAATACCCCGCGCGATTCGAGATCAGCGATCGTGCGACTCAGTGTTTGCGAGCAGGGCGCGCCACCCCACGAGGCATTGATCACGCGGGCCCCTTGGTCGGCTGCATATTGAATCGCAAGGATGGCGTCACCAATATTTCCCTGACCCTCGGCATTCATAAAGTCCAACGGCAAAAGTTTCGCTCCAGGCGCGATTCCCTGCACAGCGGACGTTCCGTGCTGGGCAAGAATAATTCCGGCGACGTGAGTTCCATGACCTGCGGAATCCGAAACGACGGGCTGATCTTCGTCAAAGTCCCAACCATGGACGTCGTCAATGTAGCCGTTTTCATCATCGTCGATACCATTTGCGGGAATCTCGTTAGCATTGACGGCAAGCTGGCCGCGCAGCTGCGGATGAGTGATATCGACGCCCGAATCGATGACGGCGACCGTGATACCTTCGCCAAGGACGCCGCGGCCCCACGCGGTTGCAGCCGATGTTTTCAGTTGTCCCCAAGAGTCGTCCGGAGAAGTCTGTGTTGAGACTTGCGCACTTGTAGGCGCTGCGCGAACGAACTGATCTTGCTCGGCCCAGCGAATATCATCTTTGTACGGTTCAAATATTTCGTTTTCAAATTCTTCGCGCGTCCACCCGCGAGTGACGCTGACCGTTCCGTCTTTCCACTGAACGACGTAGGAATCAGGCACCGCTGTCGCCGCGCACTCGGCTTTAGTTTTTGGGAATGTCGCGGTTTCGACTTTGGCCTTTTCGCCGCAGGCGCTGAGGCCCAGAAGACCAATGAGTGTGATCGTTGTATAAGCCAGAAAATTAAATTTCGAAGCGAGCGGCTTGGCCAAGTCGACCTCCATGTCGCACCTTAAAAGCCGCTGTGGTGGCGTGCCTTAGGGTGTTTAGGTCGGCGAATCCTTTCGCGACCGTATAGATATGTCGGAATTTGGGCGTGAGCGGGTTAGTCCAGAATGTCTTTTTTTAAGACGGTTTTAGACGTCGGAAGACCGCTGCGCTTCGGAGCGATCTGAGAACAAAAACCTCGACCAATGTCGAAGTGCCTAATTTACGTGGTTTCAACTCGAGAAATAAAATCCACCAAAAACTGGCCGAACTTAGCCTCAACGGCGCGCGCAGTTTCGGTGACTTCTTCGTGCGAAAGTTTATTTTGCGAAAGGCCTGCGGCCAGATTCGTGATGCAAGAAAGCGCACAAACGCGAAGACCCAAGTGATTTGCTGCAATCGTTTCGGGCACCGTCGACATGCCGACGGCTTTTCCGCCAAGCATCTGCAGGTAGCGAACTTCTGAGGGCGTTTCATAGGTTGGCCCGCTGACGCCGCAATAAACGCCGCGATAAAACTTCACTTTCATCGCCAATAAAACTTCATTCATTTTCGTCGAGAGCTTTCGATCGTAGGCTTCGGTCATATCGGGAAAGCGCGGACCAAATTCTTTGATGTTCGGACCTTTGAGAGGATTGTCGCCCATGAGATTGATATGATCGTCGATGATCATGAAATCGCCAGGACGCATCGCCGGATCAAGGCCTCCGGCGGAGTTCGTAAGAACCATAACTTCGCACCCAAGCAGCGCCGCCGTCCGAACGGGGTGAGCCACGGTCGCCATCGAATGACCTTCGTAAAAATGAATTCGACCCTGAAGAACGACAATCGGAACACCTTTTACGTGGCCCAGAATCAATCGACCTTTGTGGCCATCGACCGACGGAGGAATAAATCCAGGAATTTCGGTGTAAGGAATTGCCGCTTCGACATCGACTTGATTGACGAAAGAACCGAGCCCCGATCCAAGCACGACCGCAATGCGCGGTTTTAGTTTGGACGGCGGGCAGATCGCGCGGATGTAGGCGACCGAAGACTCAAGACTTTCAACAATCGAGCTCATTTATTCCTTCAGTAGTTCTTAAACGCGATCAAATCGCCCGCCGACGCACTTGGCAAGGAATTATCGACGTGCGTGGCCAATACCAACCGATCTCTGACTGTCGAGAGATTCTTTTTTCCATAGAGTTTAAAAAGTGGTGTGCCCACTTTGACCGGATCGCCGATGCGAACCAAGGCTTCGATACCTGCCGTGGGGTCGATAACATCCGTCGTTTTTTGCCGCCCAGCACCCAGCATGAGCGCGGCTGATCCGATAGCAGCCGTATCGAAGGACCGGATTGTTCCCGCGGCCGAGGACACGACGTCTTGAGTCGCAACGGCTTGAGGGAGTTCACTGAGGCGTCCACCTTGAAGCTCGATCAGCTCTTGAAATTTTTTGAGAGCCGCGCCGGATTCAAGAATTTCACGCGCCATGGATACGCCGTCGGCCGCGGAAGATGCTTTTCCGCCCAGCCAAATCATGGCTCCGGCAAGCTCGAGGCTCAAAGTCTCGCAATCAGAAAATTCCGAAAGAGCGCGACCGCGAAGACCTTTGCGCTCTAAAATTGCTAAGCATTCTTCGACTTCCAGCGAATTTCCGATGAAACGACCGAGCGGTTGATTCATATCGGACACGACGGCTACAACTTTTTTTCCTCCGGCGCTCCCGATGGCGCAAAGCCTTTCAGCAAGCTCTTTTGCTTGATCGACTGTTTTCATAAAAGCGCCCGAGCCCCACTTCACATCTAAAACGAGGCCTTGAATTCCTTCGGCCATTTTTTTCGACATTATGCTGGCGCAGATCAATGGCAGCGACTCAATGGTCGCGGTGACATCGCGAAGGGCGTAGATTTTTTTATCGGCGGGGCAGATTTCATCGGTCTGTCCGATCAGCGCGAGTCGGTGTTTGGCGACCTGTTCCTGGAAGCGTTCAATCGAAAGTGCGCAACTGAAACCCGGGATTGTTTCAAGCTTATCGATGGTGCCACCGGTGTGACCAAGACCGCGCCCCGCAATCATCGGAACGGGAATTCCAGCGGCCGCGGCAATCGGTGCGAGAATCAAACTTGTTTTGTCGCCGACGCCGCCGGTGGAATGTTTGTCGACGGCGATTCCAAGGTGGGAAAAGTCGAGAACGCGACCCGAGTGCATCATGAGTTGAGTCAGTGTCCATGTTTCGCGGTCGCTCATGCCGTTAAAGAAAACCGTCATGAGGAACGCAGACATCTGATAATCGGGAACTGATCCATCGAGATAACCGTGAATCATGAAAGCGATTTCATCGTCTTTCAGCTCAAGACCGCCGCGCTTTTTCTGAATGAGCTCTGTGGCTAAAAACTTCATATTTTTCCTAGTAACCCTCGGTCGTGATCTGTTTTTCGGTCACAAGAGCAACGCCGGAGCTTGTGCCCAGCCGCGAGGCCCCCGCCGCGATCAAAGCTTGCGCAGTTTTAAAATCGCGGACGCCGCCGCTGGCTTTAATCCGAACGTGCGCGCGAACGCTGTCTCGCATCAAAGCAATATGCTGCGGCGTCGCAGCTCCCGCTGGAAAACCCGATGTGGAAAACCCAGTGCATGTCTTTACAAAGTGGGCTCCGCCTTCGTCGCAAGTGCGAGCCGCCGCCGCGATTTCATCCAGCGAAAGCAGGCCGGTTTCGAGAATCACTTTCACAATCGCACGGCCACGGACCGCTTCAACCACTGCGGCGACGTCGCTCCGCAGAGCTCCCCAGGATTTTGTCTTTACGAGGTCGATTCGAAGCACCATGTCGATTTCTGAAGCCCCGTCCATAACGGCCTGTTCGGCTTCAAAAACTTTCGCTCGTGTCGTCATCGCGCCCAGTGGAAAACCCACGACGGCTGCGACTTTCACGCCTTGATTTGAGCCTAAAAATTCACGAGCTTTTTTGACATGGGCCCCATTGACGCAAACAGCGTAAAAATGATGCACCAGGGCTTCGTTGCAAAGTGCTTCGATCATCGTTTCGGTCGCATCGGCTTTAAGCAACGTGTGATCGATAAATGAAGCTAGCTCTTTGGGTGTCGCAGGGACTTTCGGTGGGGTCGAGTCTGTATGGCGCATTGCCCCAGTCGTCTCACACTCATGCAAATGCGTCACCATCTTGTCTTACTTTGGGGCACAGTCTGGAGCACGGTTGCCGCACGCTATGGTCAAGCGAAGGCTCGACAAACCTAGAGGCCTTGAAGAACAATGAAGCACGGGCCATCTTGTAACCAAAAGCGTTGGCCTGAAATAACTGTGATTAGGAATGCCGTGATTAAAAATGCTCTGTATAAAATGGCCGCCCAAACGATCCTTTTAATCGCGATGATTTTTTCGACCACTCTCGTCCCCGCAACCTCTTTCGCTCAGGGTACAAATGTCGAGCGGCCACCGGCGGGTGGACCTCGTCGTCAGCTGGCGACGATAATTTATTCGGGCCTGGGCGGCGCAGTACTGGGGCTTAGCACCTTAAGTTTTTACGGTCGTCCCCAAGATAAGTTAGCGAATATCGCTATTGGATTTGCTGTTGGAGTTATTGTCGGCACGGTGGCTGTCACCTATTCGGCAGCGACAAACCCAGATGAATTTTATGGTGAAACGTCGACAGCGCCATTGCCCTCGGCCAGCGCAGAGACGGACCTACGAAACTCACTTCTCGGCCCATCGCCGAACATGAATGTCATGGCGCAATCTGGTGAGCCCAGTGGAAGTCCGGAAGTCTCCACGTCACTGCGCGTGCTGACGTTCTAACTTGTCTTCTTAAAGCGATTGGCCAAATTTCCCAAAGCAGACGTGGGCGTTTGCGGCTGCATGATGATTCCCGTGGGTGGCGACGTCGGAACACCCGCCGATCCCCCCATGACTGGAGAACTTCCTGCCGCGGCAGTGGCCGCCGCTTTTTCGGCGACGTCCGGCGCTTTTCCTAAAAACTCGTTTCCAACTTCGCGCGTGATTTGGCCGCGCGCGATCAAATGTTCGACCGCCGATTCAAATGTGACCATGCCCTGATTTTTTCCAGTCTGCATTGCGGATGGAATTTGGAATGTCTTTCCTTCGCGAATCAAATTCGCGATCGCCTTGTTGCAGTAAAGAACTTCTTGAATCGCCACTCGACCTTTGCCGCCGGCTTTTGGAAGCAGCGACTGAGAAATGACTCCGCGAAGTGATTCCGACAGCTGAACACGAATCTGCGCCTGACGGTCGCCGGGAAAGACATCGATAATACGATCGACTGTTTTATGTGCGTTGTTCGTGTGGAGAGTTCCAAAAACCAAGTGACCGGTTTCGGCGGCCGAGATCGCAAGACTGATTGTCTCGAGATCGCGCATCTCACCAACGAGAATAACATCGGGATCTTCGCGAAGAGCCGCTTTCAGCGCGTTCGCAAAAGATTTTGAGTGATTGTGCACTTCGCGCTGATTCACCAAAGATTTTAAGCTCGGGTGAACGAACTCGATCGGATCTTCGATCGTCAGAATGTGCGCCTGTTGAGTGACGTTGATGTGGTGAATGAGAGCGGCGAGAGTCGTCGACTTTCCCGATCCGGTGGGTCCCGTCACGCAGATGAGACCCTTGTGGCAATTGATCAGGTCAAGAAGCGAGGAGGGAAGGCCAAGCTCTTCGGCGGTTTTAATTTTTGTCGGGATAATACGGCAAACAACACCGATACCTTTTCGCTGCATGAACACATTCACTCGGAAACGTCCCAGCGGCTCTTTCGTGTAGGCGAAATCGAGTTCCCAGTTGGTGATGAATTCTTTCTTCTGCTTGTCGGTCAGAATCTCGAAAATCATGTCTTGCGCGACTTCGGATGTAAGAACGGGCATATCCAGTTTTTCCATCTCGCCGCTGAGCCGCAGGTAGGGGGCTGCTCCCGCCACAAGATGCAAATCTGACGCACCTTGATCCACCATCAGTTTGAAAAGCTCATCGATCTTTGCCATGATCCGTGCACCTGTTTTAGTCTAAGAGTCGGTAACTTCCTGGAATCTCATTCTTTCTTTCGGAAACTTTCGGATCGGAATTGAACGATGGCCTCTGAAATCTTGATCAACGTCCGGCCCAGTGAGACCAGAGTCGCGTACATTGAGAATGGCGTGCTGAACGACCTCAAAATTGAGCAAAAAACTTCACCGACTTTGGTCGGGTCGGTCCATCGCGGGAAGGTTCTTCGAGTTTTGCCGGGCATGCAGGCCGCGTTTGTCGACATCGGTCTTGATCGAGCTGCGTTTCTTTACGTCGGTGATGTGAGGCCAAATCTCGAAGGTGACGGGTCCGATCTTCTCGATGGCGAGACGGAGGGCGATGAAGCGTCCGTCGGTGCTGAATCCGGCATGGCCTCCAATGCCATGTCATCGAATGCCATCGACGCCGCCGATCGTCCGAAGATTCAAGAGCTTCTCACCGAAGGCCAATGGATTTTGGTTCAAGTCGCCAAAGACCCGCTGGGCACAAAAGGCGCCCGCATCACCACGCACATTTCTTTGCCCGGTCGCCACGTTGTTTACCTTCCGACCCTGAACCATCGCGGAGTTTCTAGACGAATCGAAGAGGGCGCCGAGCGCGACCGATTGCGTGACATCGTGAACGCCATCGATCCAAAAGGTGGCGTGATTGTCAGAACGGCGGGCGAAGGGGCTACTGATGCGAGTCTTCGAAACGATCTCGATTACCTCAATCGCCTGTGGCTGGATGTGCAAAAGGCCTATGAAAAGCGAACGAAGCCGGGACTTGTTCACGCCGAACCCGATGTCGAGCTGCGCGCACTTCGAGACAGTTTGAGTGAAGAGGTCGACCGCGTCGTGATCGACGACGAAGAGACGCACAAAAAAATCTTGGCGTTTTTAGGTCAATTCATGCCGCGCTATAAAAACAAAGTTTCTCTTTACCGTGAAGAGCGTCCGCTGTTTGACCAATACGAGATCGATCTAGAAATTTCGCGTTCGCTGGAACGAAAAATTTGGCTCAAATCGGGTGGCTACATTGTCATTGATGAGGCGGAAGCTCTTGTAGTTATCGACGTGAACACGGGCCGGTACGTCGGAAAAAGAGATCTTGAAGACACGATTTTAAAAACGAATCTTGAAGCGGTCCGAGAAATTGCGCATCAGCTGCGAATTCGAAACTGCGGCGGCATTATCATTATCGATTTTATCGACATGGAGAAAGAAGCCCACCGCGAGAAAATTTTGGAGTCTTTAAGGGAAGAATTGGTGCGCGATCGCGCCAAAACAACGGTCGTCGCGATGTCGAACTTGGGCCTTGTCGAAATGACGAGAAAGCGGATCCGACCGAGTCTTGTAAAAACACTCTGCGAGCCGTGCAGCCACTGCGACGGCAAAGCCTACGTGAAAACAAAATCAACGGTCGCCCGCGAGATCTTTCGAGACCTTGAGCGCGAGGGTGTTGCTCTGAATTCCGAATCGGTTCTGGTCGTGCACTGCCACGCAGAAATTGGCGATTACATCTATGCGGAAGAGACCGAAGCTTTGGAAGATGTCGAGCGTCGGGTCGGACAAAGTGTCGTCTTTAAGCTTGAGCCTGGGTTTCACCGCGAACAGTACGAAATTTTCAAAGCCGGGCCGCAGACTTCTAAAGGCTTAAAATAACAGTGTTTTCTTGGGCGTAGGCAGCGCGATGTGGCCGCCAGAACGCCGCCAGATCGCCGTTTGTACGCGTCTTTTGTGCAACTCACGCAGGACCGTTCAAGCTGCTGATTTCATTGACACTGGGCGTGCCCCTGTGGCAGAAACCGAAGCTTCGCACATTTTCCGGCCCTTGGAGTCAAGGGCACACCAGGAGACTTCTCATATGTCCAACATGTTCGCCATCATTCGCACCGGCGGTAAGCAGTACCGCGTTCAAGCCGGCGACACCGTTCGTGTTCAAAAGCTTGATAAAAACCCAGGTGATTCTTTCGACCTCACAGAGGTTCTCATGCTTGGTGGCGACAAAGCTGTCGTTGGATCGCCTTTGGTGAAAGACGCCAAGGTCACAGTCACTGTTGTGAAGCAGGGCAAAGAAGCAAAAATCACTGTCTTCAAGAAAAAGCGTCGTCAGGGCTATCGCCGTACCCACGGTCATCGTCAGACGTTCACAGAGCTTTTCATCACTTCGATTTCAGCACCAGACGGTCTCTCGGCAAAAGCTGAGACGAAGCCTCAGGTTATTGATCCAGCGAAGAAACAAGCTCGCATCGAAGCGCACGTTGCAGCCTTGAAGGCCGCAGGCGGAAAAGCTTTGGTCGAAGCAAAAGCGAAGAAAGCAGCTATTGCAGCGGCAGCGAAATCGAAGAAGAAAGTCGCCGGTGCTAAAAAGGCGATGGCGAAAAAAGCAGCTCCTAAGACTAAGAAGTCTGCAGCCGCTAAGAAGACTAAAAAGAAAACCGCGAAGAAAACCGCGAAGAAGTAGTAGGGGTTAAGTCATGGCAAGTAAAAAGGCAGCAGGTAGTACACGCAACGGTCGTGATAGCGCGGGTAAACGTCTTGGCGTAAAGCGTTTTGGCGGCGAGCAAGTAAAGTCGGGAACAATCATCGTTCGCCAGCGCGGAACCAAGTTCCACGTCGGTAACAACGTTCGCATGGGTCGTGATTTCACGATCTACGCGGTTATTCCAGGCGAAGTAAAATTTGAACGCATTAACAAAGACCGCATGAAGGTCAGTGTTTACGCTTCGGCGACTCCAGCAAAGTCGGCCTAAACGCCGCTTTGTCTGTGTTCGCACTAGGATGGGGGGGCTGGTCATTGACCGGCCCTTTTGTTTTGAGCGGGAAAAAGTCCCGGGAATAGATAGTTAGAAGGCTCGGCCCTTTTCGCCGAGGAAGAAGGAATTGTGAAGTTCGTCGATGAAGTTTCAATCACCGTCAGTTCCGGCCAAGGCGGCGCGGGCTCGGTTAGCTTTCGTCGCGAGTCGATGGATCCTCGCGGGGGTCCCGATGGTGGGGATGGTGGCCGCGGCGGTCACGTGATTTTTCGCTCAACGCCTCAGCTCAACACTTTGATTGATTACCGATTTAAAAAGAAATTTTTTGCACCTCGTGGTGGTGGCGGCGGCGCTCGCAACATGACCGGGGCCGACGGTGCCGATATGGTTTTGTCGGTGCCCCCAGGAACGGTCGTTCGCGACACAGCTACGGGCGAAATTCTTTTAGATTTAAAGGACGAGGGCGACACGGTTTTTTTGAACGGCGGTCGCGGTGGAAAAGGAAATTGGTTTTTCCGAACGAGCGTCAATCAGGCTCCGGATCGCGCCCAGCCCGGTGAAGAGGGCGAACTTCGTGAAGTGACGCTGGAGCTGAAGCTTATCGCTGATGTCGGTGTGATCGGTTATCCGAATGCCGGCAAATCGACTTTGATTTCATCTGTGTCAGCCGCGAAACCGAAAATTGCGGACTATCCCTTTACGACTCTTGTTCCAAATCTGGGCGTCGTTCGCGCCAATGACGATCAATCTTTTGTCATGGCGGATATTCCGGGATTGGTGCCTGGCGCGCACAAAGGTATTGGCCTTGGAACACAGTTTCTTCGCCACATCGAACGAACGAATTTATTCATTCATCTTGTCGATGCGAGCGGAGCTTCGGGGCGCGACCCCTTTCAAGATTACCTCGATATCAGCAACGAGCTTGTTCAGTACGACCATGCTAAATCGCAAGATGGAACTCGCGATGAAGAGTATCGTCCACTGGCAACGCGGGACCAATTGGTGGTTCTCAATAAGACCGACGTTATTGGCGATGAAGAGACGCTTCAACTGCAGGCGCGCTTTCGAAAAAAAGGTGTCGAGACGATGGCGATTTCTGCGGCGGCACAAAAAGGTTTGCGCGAACTGGTGATTGAAGTGGGAAAGAGAGTTTTGAAGTGAGCCCAAAAAATTTAGAAGTAAAATCAGAAACAAAAGAGAGTCTGCGCATTGGAGTTTTCGGCGGGACCTTCAACCCACTGCATGTTGGCCACATTCAATGTGTTCGCATGGTGAAAACACGCTTGGGAATAGACCGTATTCATGTCGTTCCGGCCGCACAAAATCCCAGAAAGCCCCGAACCGAGGGCCCGAAGGACGAAGATCGTCTCGAGATGTGCCGAGTTGGATTTGCATCAGATGCCGACTACGTCACTGTTGATGACCGAGAGCTAACACGTGGCGGACTTTCGTACACAGTGACGACGCTGGAATCCTTCGCGAAAGAATACGATCCATCGCAGCTTCATCTGATTATTGGGATGGATCAGTTTGAAGAGCTTGATCGTTGGCACCGTATCGACCGCATTTTTGAATTGGCCAGCGTCATTGTCGTATCTCGCCCAGGTCACGTGATTCCCTATAGCATCGCAGATTTCCCAGAGGGACTGCGCCCGCTTTTGGCCGACTTCGAAAAAGGCTTCGGTCAGTTGACGTCGGGTCGCCACATTGAATTCTTACGAATGCCAGATGCCGATGTTTCGGCAAGCGATCTTCGAAAGCGACTACGCACCGGCCGCTCTGTTGAAAAATACATGACGATCGAAGTTGAAGAGTTCATCAAAAGCCGCGGACTCTATGGGCCGATCGGTCCGCGCATTGGCGATTTTGAAACGTTCACGCGATTCTGCGCGGAAGCTCTTTATGCTAAAAAAGGTTTGAATGTTCGTGGCTTTGATCTGCGTCCCACTACCGCGCCGACTGAGTTTTCGTTGGTGGCTTCGGGGACAAGCACGCGGCACACATCGTCTTTGGCGGAATCCGTACTGACGGCCGTGAAAGAGGAGTTCAATGTTTTCCCTCAAAGTGTTGAGGGAATGGCTGAGGGCCGATGGGTGCTTCTCGATTACGGTTCGCTGATCGTTCACGTCTTTTACGACTTTGTTCGCCAAGAGTATCGTCTGGAAGAACTTTGGAAAGAATCGCGAGACTTGGGCATTAAAGACCCACTAGCGTAGCGAAATCCGATGGTTTTCGAATTCTTGTTTATCGGTGGCGAAAAGGAATCTTGGCTTCAGCAGTTTGAAGAAGACTACGAAGCCAAGATCGGTCACCACTATAAAATCAAAATAACGAGACTTAAAACGTCTCGCGACGACCGCTCGCAAGCGGAAGCGAAAAAGAAATCTGAATCCGAACTTTACCTGTCGAAAATAAAACCGACAGACTTCGTTATCGTGTTCGATGAACGGGGCGACGCTTATTCATCCGTGCAGTTTGCAAAAAAAATGGAGCAGTGGCTGGCGCGAGGAAAGACGCGTCTGGTTTTCTGTGTCGGTGGAGCCTTCGGATTCACGGATGAAATGCGCGAGCGAGCCGATGCCGTCGTTTCTCTCTCGTCTTTCGTCTTCAACCACCACGTCGCGCAAGCGGTGGTCCTAGAACAAGTCTACCGCGCCATCGCCATCCAAAAAAACCTCCCCTACCACAACCCTTGAATTTGTCGTGACCTTTGCAGATCTGGCGATCTGGGGGTTGTGATGGTCGGTGTATCGGGTCTGTTGGATTTCTTTCTCAATCGATGTCCGGCGTGCGGTTTGGCCGCAACAACGATTTGCGCGCGATGTTGGTATGTGCTGAACGACATCGGCGCTCGGTCCGAGAGACCGCGCGGGCTTTTTGTTGGTTCGGTGGAGCCATTTACTCAGCGTGGCCTCTACCGATGGGAGGACGACTCCGATACGGCTTCTGCCATTCTTCGCGATGTGATTCTTGCCTCGAAGGGTTCACCGTCCGAGGCCCTCACAAATCTTTGGGCGCATGAGTTTCACAGGCGAGGAATGATTGATGGACTTTTTTCGAGCCGTCGAGATTGGATTGTTGTGACGCCACCGGGGCGAAATGGCTTTGGTGAAAATGATCATGCCGGAGCTTTGGCCAAAGCGTTCGTCGCTAGGAGCGACGGAAGATTGATCTTGCGCCAATCTCTCTTTGAGCGTCGAAGAGAATCAGATCGCAAGAAATCATCATCATCGCAGAAACTGAAAACCAAAACGGAACGATCTGAGATTACGTTTCGAATATCTGGTGGAGAGGGCTCACGTTTGGACCGTGTCCCTGGTTTTATATTTATCGATGATGTGATTGTGACGGGCGCGACGGCAAGAGCGGCCTGGATTGCCCTCGGCCGCCCGCGCGCTTTTGAGAGTTGGGCCGTCGCCCTTCGTGGACGTCCGGTCGACAAAAGTGCGAGCACGGATTAGTTCGACCTGAGGGGATTGAGCCCCTTTGGCGGCGCGTGGTAGCCTCAAGAAATGGGAAGAATCTCTTTTTCATTGAGTTTACGGCGCTGCTTTTTAATGTCCATTGCAGGAGCTGGGATCATTACTGCGTTTTCGGCCGCGGCCACAGTGAGTGAGGGCCCGACGATCAATGCTCCGTCGAAGGCGCAGCTCGAGATCCTCGCGAAATTTCAAAAACGGCTTCAGACGGCGGGGCAAGTTCGGTCGATTGTGAACCGCCGGACATCCATCGGGCTTCTGGGAACCGAGAAAAAAGCGAGCGGCGACCTGCTGGTTTCGCAGGGACGTGTCCGAATGGACTTGAAGTCTGATGAATCCGAGGAGCGTCAGCTGCTGATCGTCGGTGATAAGTCGTTTTGGGCCGTCACTTACCCCCCGAAAGAGTTCAAAGAGGCGGCCGTTCAGGTTGTGACCGGTCAGGTAAAATCGAAGAAGGCAGGTTCGGTCGGGTTTCTCGCCCTGTTAGGAAAAGATGGTTTTCTGAAGTCTTTTACCGTTAGCGGAGTAGGGCTCGATAAAGACGGCGGAATCCGCTATTATCTGCAACCGAAGGTCGATTGGGTTGAAGCCAAACGCGCGCTTTTAGCGCTGGGTCCGGATGTCGCTGGCGAGCGGGCTTTTCGTGAAATCATGATCTGGGATTCGCAAGACAACGAATCGCAGTACACGCTCGACAAAGTGAAGTTTGAGAAGAAAAAAGCGGAGAGCGGTAAGTTTACTTTTTCGCCTCCGAAGAATGCCGACATCATGTCGCTACAAAAGTAGATACCTGAAGAGGAAGAATGCCGTCGTTTGATATTGTTTCTGAGGTGAATCTGCAAGAGGTCGACAACGCCGTTAATACGGCGGTGAAGGAAGTTGCGCATCGCTATGACCTTAAAGACGGGAAATGCGAAATCATCTGGGACAAAAAAACCATCGTCTTGAAAGCAAACGCTGAAATTAAAATCAACGCTGTTCGAGATATTCTTCAAACGAAACTTCACAAACGCGGCGTTGAGATTTCGAGTCTGAAATTTGAAAAAGTAGAACCCATTGGCGGTCTCATGCTGAAGCAGTCCGGAACAATCGTTCAAGGCATCGAGAAAGAAAAGGCCAAAGAGATCGTAAAGTCGATCAAGGATTCAAAACTGAAAGTGCAAGCGTCGATCAACGACGAGCTTGTGCGGGTTTCTTCAAAGAGTCTCGACGAGCTTCAGGCGACCATCGCTCATGTGAAGGGTGCAAAAATCGGCATCCCACTTCAATTTATAAATATGCGTGCGTAATTCCAGAAAGTAAGGCCCTGACATGTCGACCGATACAACTCAATCTCAAACAGCATCTTCATTGAACCCATTGGGTGGTCTTAAGAAAGTGCATATCGTTTCGCTCGGTTGCCCAAAAAACCTGGTCGACAGTGAAATCATGCTCGGTCAAATGATGAAAGATGGCTACACGGTCACGGACACTCCCACCGATGCCGAAACCATTGTCGTGAACACGTGCGGCTTTATTGAAACGGCCAAACAAGAGTCGATCGATAAAATTCTTGAGATGTCGGGTTACAAAACGTCGGGTGTCGCAAAAACAGTGGTCGTCGCCGGCTGCCTCACTCAGCGCTACAAAGATGACCTGGTTGAGGGCCTCCCCGAAGCGGATCTTTTTATTGGTTCCGGCGAGTTTCAGAACATTTCTAAGATTCTGAAGGCGCGCGACGAAGGATCGAAGGAAAAGAAATTTTTCGCGCTTCCAACATATCTGCAGCAGGAAGAAACTCCGCGAATCAACTCGGGTCCGGCTTACCGTGCTTACCTGAAGATTTCCGAAGGCTGCATGAAGCGCTGCGCTTTCTGTGCCATTCCGAAAATCCGCGGTAATCTTCAGTCGCGAACTTTAAAGTCGATCGTGAACGAAGCAAAGCTTCTGGTCGCCGGTGGCGTGCGCGAGATCAATGTGATTTCGCATGACTTCACGGACTACGGTTGGGATTTGCGTCGAAAAGACGAGGCTGCGACCGAGCGACCTGAAGAATTCTTGCGGCAGATCGCAGACGTGAAAGGTCTCGATTGGATTCGACTTCTCTATTTGTATCCAGATGGTATTTCCGACGAGATGATCGAGATCATCAAAACGCGGCCGAACATTGTAAAGTACTTTGATATGCCTCTTCAGCACGTTTCAAATCGTGTGTTGAAGACGATGAATCGAAAAATGACTCGCGAAGAGATCACAGAGCGCCTGGCAAAAATTCGTGCGGAAATTCCCGAGGCCGTCATCCGAACGCAGTTTATTGTGGGTTTCCCTGGAGAAACAGAATCCGATTTTCAGGAGCTTCTGGAGTTCGTTGAAGAGCAGCGCTTCGACCGCGTCGGGTGCTTCATGTATTCGCCAGAAGACAATACGGCCGGCGGAAAAATGGCCGATCAGATTGACGAAGAAACAAAACAGCGCCGGCATGATCAGCTGATGGAGCTTCAGATTGAGATCTCTAAAGAAAAGCATGAAGCCTTCATTGGAAGGATAATTCCCGTTCTTGTTGAAGGCCTCAGCGAAGAGACCGAACTTCTTTTACAGGGTCGCATGTCGCAACAAGCCCCAGAGATCGACGGCGTCGTTCTAATCAACGACGGTACGGCAAAGCCGGGTGACATGGTGAACGTGCTTATCACCGAAGCCCACGACTACGACCTCGTCGGGCACATCGTGCAGACATCATGATCGAGTTTCGTGACGTCAATCGCGAAAACGCGGCGGAGCTAGCCTTCATCGCTGATCGCGACAGTCGTGTGCCGGTCGATTACGACAGCGAATATCGAGTGACGGAAGAATCCGTGCGCGAACGGACTGAGTTCTACAAACGCGCCGTTAAACCGACAGATTTTTTTATGGTCGCGCATGAAGAGTCGGCGATCATCGGCTTCCATGTGATTCTCAAGCGCCCACACCCACCAGGTATTTTTGCGGGCGACATTATCACTTTATGGGTAGATCCAAAGTTTCGCGGCAAAGGCATCGCAAGCGAGCTAAAAACCCGCGGCGAGACCTGGGCCCGCGCAAGCGACATCACCTATCTCTTCACAGGCGTACACCCCAGCAACACCGCAATGATGTCTCTGAACGAGCGCAAAGGCTTCTCGGTCAACCAAATCAACCTAAGAAAAAACCTAAAGACACAGCTTTGACCGCGAATGAAGAGGCCGCAGGCTAAGCGAGCGGGCGAGCGCACGTCGTGCGCCGAATAGATCGAATCCCCAAAACCCAGGAATTTAAAACGCCGCAAGCAAAGCTGAGGGAGCGGATGGCCCGAGCCGAAGCGGCGAAGGCCGGACGCCTGTGTCGCGGAAATTGCGAAGGCGCCGCTCCCGCTCAAGACTCGTTAGAAATTCCTATTGTCGGAAGTAGTAAATGGCCGCGTAGTTCCGCCCAACTTCTTCAGAGTCCATGCCATAACCGACCACGTAGCGGTCTTCAATGGTTTGACCGACGTAATCGGGCTTCAGCGCAAGTTCGCGGCGCGCGGGTTTATCAAGAAGTGTGAGAATTTTCAGTGACGCTGGCGATGAGGCCAGAAGTCGCTGCTTCAAAAAGTTCAGGGTTCGACCGGTGTCGATGATCTCTTCGATGACGATCACATGCTTACCAGCGATATTGACGGAAATGTCTTTGAGCATGCGAATCGCTCCGCCTTTTTCAACGGCGCCCAGCTGAACAAAATCGACCTGCAGCGGTCGTTCAATTTTACGAATAAGATCCGACAAAAAGATGCAGCTTCCTTTGAGTGGACAGATGAAGACGATATCTTTTCCCGCGTAATCGGCGTCGACCTGTTTCGCGAGCTTGTGCACAAGCTTGTCGATATCCTCGGCCGTTAAGAACGCGATCATGTCATCTTTGAGATGCGCGAGATTCTTACCGGCGTTGGCACTTTTGCTGCCGTTAGCTTTCGGCGGACTTGCTTTCGCTGGAGAGACCGCAACTTTGCCTGTGCTTTTTGCCATTCTTAAAGCTCCGTGAGAGTTTCGTCAGCTTCACGCGCGCGACGAAGGTATTCTTTCGCCTCTGGATGATCCGGATCGCGAAGAAGTATAGTCTCCCACTGGTCCATAGCATCGGCGACTCTTTTTGATTGAAACAACATGAATCCAAACTTCAATCGAGCCCCATGGTGGGCTGGATGCTCTTGCACGATCTGTCGGATCTCTTTGAACGCCTGACCAAGCTCACCCTTTGCCGCCAGTGCATCCACGACTTTGAGCCGGAGGTCTGTTTTTCCCGGGAGAATCGAGAGTGCTTGCTTGTACTGTTCAATCGCATCGTCCCAACGATTGTGCGAAAGGTACATATCAGCCAACTCATGATGTTTTGAAGCTAGGCGCTCTTTGAGCATGGAGTCTTGATCGAAACTTTTTCTGTTGAGAGCCTTTTGGGCATCTTGAAAAACCTGACGACCTTCTTCGTAGCGGCCGAGGTCGTTGAGAATAATTGAAAGGCCAACGCTTGCATCCGTGAAGGTCGGATCGATCTCCAAAGCTCGTCGGAAAGTCTTAATCGCCTTTGTGAACCGACCGCGGTCGTACAAGATCACAGCAATCATGTGCCATACTTCGGCTTTCTCGGCAGGAGTGCCCTGACCTGAAACCGCAAGTTGATTAAGAATTGGTTCCGCACGCGTGTAGATGTTCTCTTTAAAAAAAGAACGCGATGTTTCGATAAGATCTGCGTGTGAAGCAGCGTCGAGTCGGCCCAGCGGAGTCGATGAATTATCGGCCATCGCGGAACTCACTCTTTGCTTTTGTAGCTTCATCGGACTGGGGAAACTGGGTCAGAAGGGCTTTTACAAATCTTACGACCTTGTCGCGATCGCCGGTCTCTTTCGCCGACGCCGCAGCTCCGTAGAGGGCTTGCGGCGCGAA